>Ga0308164_10001819_pt1 | contig 23099 bp, 20 predicted proteins | sample PhyTR2_FD_201031 | JGI IMG/M metagenome (GOLD analysis project Ga0308164, IMG submission 201031) | Phyllosphere microbial communities from UC Gill Tract Community Farm, Albany, California, United States - DLSLT.R2 | ecosystem: Host-associated > Plants > Phyllosphere > Unclassified | place: USA... | reverse complement strand
AGAGATCGCCGAAAGCCCACTGACCGCCGACATGCTGCGACGGATGAACGCCTATTGGCGCGCGGCCAATTATCTGTCCGTCGGGCAGATCTACCTGCGCGACAATGCGATGCTCGATCGACCGCTGACGCTCGCGGACGTGAAGCCGCGCCTGCTCGGCCATTGGGGCACGACGCCGGGGCTGAACTTTCTCTATGTCCATCTCAACCGGCTGATCGTCGAGCATGACCTGGACACGATCAATATCATCGGTCCCGGCCATGGCGGGCCGGGACTCGTTGCGCATACCTATCTCGAAGGGTCGTATACCGAACGCTATCCCGCGATCGAGCGGAGTCGCTCGGGCATGCACCGGCTCTTCCGCCAATTCTCCTGGCCGGGCGGGATCCCCAGCCACGTCGCGCCCGAAACGCCGGGGTCGATCCACGAAGGCGGCGAGCTCGGCTATTCGCTCGCCCATGCTTATGGTGCCGCGTTCGACAATCCCGACCTGCTGGTCGCGTGCATCATCGGCGACGGCGAGGCGGAAACCGGCGCGCTGGCCGCGAGCTGGCATTCGAACAAGTTCCTCAATCCCGCGCGCGATGGCGCCGTGCTCCGATTCTGCACCTCAACGGGTTCAAGATCGCCAACCCCACCGTTCTCGCGCGCATCGATCATGACGAACTCGACGCCCTGCTGCGTGGCTATGGTCACGAACCCCTGTTCGTCGAGGGCAGCGATCCGGACGACGTCCATCATCAGCTCGCGATCGCGATGGAGACGGCACTGGCGCGGATCAAGACGATCCAGGCCGCCGCGCGTGTCGACGGCGTCACGCCCGAGCGGCCGCGCTGGCCGATGATCGTGTTCCGCACGCCCAAGGGGTGGACGGGGCCGAAGGTCGTCGACGGCAAGCCGGTGGAAGGGACGTGGCGTTCGCACCAGGTGCCGATCGCCGACTTCAAGGATCCCGAGCATCTGCGCCAGCTCGAGGCCTGGATGCGCAGCTACGCCCATGAGGAGCTGTTCGACGAAGGCGGCAAGTTCCGGGAAGACTATGCGTCTCTGGCGCCGACCGGGCACCGGCGGATGGGATCGAACCCGCATGCCAATGGCGGCGAACTGCTGAAACCGCTGTCGCTGCCGGACTTTCACGACTTCGCGGTGTCGGTACCGGTTGCCGGGCAGGTCAAGGCGGAGGCGACGCGTGTCCTGGGTGCGTATCTGCGCGACGTTATGAAGCTCAATCTGGGCAAGGCGAACTTCCGGCTGTTCGGGCCGGACGAGACCGCATCCAACCGCCTTGCCGATGTCTACGACGTCTCGGGCAAGGTCTGGATGGCCGAGACCGAGGCGAACGACACCGACCTGAGCACCGACGGCCGGGTGATGGAGGTGCTGAGCGAGCATCTGTGCCAGGGCTGGCTGGAGGGCTATCTGCTGACCGGTCGCCACGGGCTGTTCTCGTGCTACGAAGCGTTCGTCCACATCGTCGATTCCATGGTCAACCAGCATGCCAAATGGCTGAAGGTCACAAAGGCTATTCCGTGGCGCCGGCCGATCGCGTCGCTCAATTACCTGCTGACCTCGCATGTGTGGCGGCAGGACCATAACGGCCTGTCGCACCAGGATCCCGGGTTCATCGACCATATCACCAACAAGACGGCGGACGTCGCGCGGATCTACCTGCCGCCCGACGCGAACTGCCTCTTGTCGGTGGCCGACCATTGCCTGCGCAGTCGCGGCTATGTGAACGTGATCGTCGCGGGCAAGCAGTCGGACTGGCAGTGGCTCGGCATGGACGCGGCAGTCCGGCATTGCACGGTCGGGGCAGGGGTCTGGGCCTGGGCGGGTGACGACGAGGAGCCCGACGTGGTCATGGCCTGTGCCGGCGACGTTCCGACGCTGGAAGCGCTGGCGGCGGTTACGATGCTGCGCGACTATGTGCCCGATATCCGCATCCGGGTCGTCAACGTCGTCGACCTGATGGTCCTGCAGCCGCAATCCGAGCATCCGCACGGCCTCGACGATCGCGCGTTCGACGCGATGTTCACGTCGGACAAGCCGGTGATCTTCGCCTATCACGGCTATCCTGCGCTGATCCACAAGCTGACCTATGCGCGCACCAACCATGCGAACATCCATGTACGCGGGTACAAGGAGGAGGGGACGACGACGACGCCGTTCGACATGGTCGTGCTGAACGATCTCGATCGCTATCGCCTTGCCCTCGACGCGATCGAGCGGATTCCACGGCTGGCGGGCCGGGTGCCGGAGGAAACCGCGCGCTACTGGGCGACGATGGAACGGCACAAGCTCTACATCGCCGAACATGGCGACGACATGCCGGAGGTGCTCGACTGGCGCTGGCCGGCATGACCGGACCGCCGGTCGCGCTGGTCCTCAACAGCGGCTCGTCGTCGCTGAAGTTCGCGGCGTTCGACATGGCGGCAGCGGAACCACCAACTCGTGGCGGGGCAGGTCGATCCGGCGGACGGGGCGGCGGCTTTTGCGGCGATCGATCGGGCGCTGGCGGAGGCCGGCGCACACGCGCCGGCTGCGGTCGGGCACCGCATCGTGCATGGCGGGCCGAAGCTGCTACAGCACTGCATCGTCGATGATGCGGTGCTCCGCGAACTGCAACTGGCGGAGCCATTCGCGCCGCTGCACGTTCCCGCGGCGCTGAAGCTTCTCGAGGCGGCGACCGCGCGCTACCCGGGCCGACCCCAGATCGCCTGCTTCGACACCGCTTTTCACGCCGCGATGCCCACCATCGCCCGCACATTGCCGATCCCCCGCGGCCTCCGCGCGGATGGCATCCATCGCTACGGTTTCCACGGACTGTCGTGCGAATCGGTCGTCGATCAGTTGGGCGAGGATCTACCTGCCCGACTGGTGATCGCGCATCTGGGCAACGGGGCCAGCGTGACGGCAGTGCGCGCGGGCCGGTCGGTCGACACCAGTATGGGGCTGACGCCGACGGGAGGCGTCGTCATGAGCACGCGTTCGGGCGACATGGATCCAGGCGTTCTGATCCATCTGATGCGGACGCAGGGCTGCAACCCCGACGAACTCGAGCAGCTGGTCGACAAGCAGGCGGGCATGCTTGGCGTTTCCGGGCTGTCCGGCGATATGCGCGTGCTGCACGCGGCGTCGCCGCATGCGGACGCCGATCTTGCCGTCGCCATGTTCTGTCGATCGGTGGCCAAGCAGATCGCCGCGATGATGGTCGTGCTCGGAGGTGCCGATATGGTCGTCTTCACCGGAGGCATCGGCGAGAATGATCCGGTCGTGCGCCGCATGATCTGCGACGATCTCGCATGGGCAGGGATCGTCCCGCCGGGGTCGGGCGCATTTCCCCGCCGCCCGCAGGGCTGCACCGCCAAGACGCTTCCCTCCCTGGAGGAGGCCCGGATCGCACGGCATATGCACGCGATACTGGCACCGCGATGATGCGATCGATGGCAGCTATGTAGTTCCCGATCATCGTGACGGGGCAGGCCATGGCCTACCACCGGTGGACAGCCACCCTCGGCATCAGTCGTTCGGACCGCGATGGCGGCGTCTTTCATAGGAGATCGTCGATGTATATCGACCCTGAAGAAGCGGCCTATTGCATTGGTCGGATCGCGACATCGTCCGCGTCGGCCAAAGCCGCGACCGACAGCTGCGCGCGCGCCGCCCACCTCGTTTTCGCCGAGGCGTATGGCGTGAGACTGGCCTCGCTCAAACGCGCACAGCCGCGTCCGTCGGCCGGGATGCCGGTCGCGGAGACGATCGGTGCTTGACGGACATACGGCTGCGAACGCCGCCGATTTCCCGCCCATGGGCCCGGCCCGGTGGGACCATGAGGCGGAAGCCCTTTCCGGTGCCATGACCGCGCAGCGCAAACCGGACGACTTTGCGCTTTCGTCTTCCGACCAGATACTCGCCGATCTGCGAAGCCGGGTCGTGGCAATGGAGAATATCATTGTCGCGATGCTCGCCGGTGGTCCGTGCGATCAGAGATCGGCCATCCACGACATGGCCTTGTTCATCCGACCGCTGACCGATCCGCAGACCAACCGGCCGACGAGCGATGCCGCCGACATGATGGATCGTCTGGCGGACAGGGCGTCGCTGTTCGCGCGGGCCGTCGCATAGGCGCCACGCCGCGTCGATCGCTATCGAAGCTAGCAGTCGAGGGCGTGGCCACTTCACGACAACGCCGTCATCGCGCCTCCGGCCGGACCGGACCGAAACGCGGTTCGACGGCCGCGGACGCCGCTGCGGCTGTCGGATAGTCAGCGGTGCGTGAGAATGCGGCAACCACCCCGGGCCACGCGAAACGCGTGCGCCACCCTTGGCTCGCACAGCGAGACCGAGCCAGCTCGATTGGGAAACAGTGACGAGACCATCTGGACCGCAGCGCGGCGCTATGGGTAGCCTGCCCGCCCATGCGCGAACCAGCGTTGGGAACGACCTACGCCTCAGCCCCGGGCGTTCCATCCGGCCCAGTTGCGATCGACCGAGGCGGCGATGGCGCTCAGCAGCGTCCGATCGCCGACCGTGCGTCGAAGCACCGTGTCGCCGTGACGTTCGGCGTCCCGGATCATCGCGCTGCCCAGGTCCCGGCCGTCGAGAAGGAGCGCTTTGCCCCGCCAGCCGCTCGCACGCATCCGACTCAGGAGATCGAGACCGCCGATGGTCTCCATCTCGAGATCAAGAATGATGCAGGGATAGTCGCGCGACCGCGGATCCGCGAGCAGGGCGGCACATGTCGGATAGGAGCGGACGGCGAAGCCCTCCGACCGGAGCATCAACTGTCGCGCGCGGCGGACGGCGGGTTCTCCATCGACCAGGGAGACGCCGATCCCGTCCCCGGGCAGCGCCTTGTTAGCATTGTGCATCTACACGTCCTTGACTTTCTCCAAGGATCGCAGGTCGTGTGCCGCGCGTCTTTACGTAGAAGACGAGGGCGGCACCGGTTTTATGGTTTCCGCCTCGCCCAGTCCGGCGGCGAAGGCGATCCGCAACACGTCGGACAGGCTGCGCGCCGACAGTTTCTCCATCAGGTTGGCGCGGTGGACCTCGACGGTGCGCGTCGCGATGTCGAGATCATAGGCGATGATCTTGTTGGGGCGACCGACCACCATGCCCTGCAGCACGTCGCGCTCGCGTGCGGTCAGCGCGGCCAGCCGCGTTTTGGCTTCGGCGGCGGCGACCTGGGTCCGGTCGTTCCGACCGGCCTGCTCCAGCGCTTCGTCGATCGCGGCGAGCAGCGCGGTCCGCTCGAAGGGCTTCTCGAGAAACTCGATTGCGCCCGCCTTTACCGCGCGGACGGCCAGCGTCACGTCGCCGTGCCCCGTGAGCATGACGATCGGGAGCATGATCCCCTGCGCGGAGAGCCGCGCCTGGACTTCCAGCCCGTCGATCTCGGGCATGCGGACATCGAGCAGCACACAGCCGAGCGTGCTCCGCGTCGCCGCCTTCAGAAACGCGCCGCCGGAGGCATAGGTCTCGACGCCGTAGCCGGCCTTGCGAAGCAGGAAGCCCACCGATTGCCGGATCGCTTCATCGTCGTCGACGATATGGACGGTGCGTGGGGTGTCAGACATCATCGTCTCCCGCCAATGGGATGCAGAAGTGGAACGCGGTTCCCGAGGGGACAGCGGCCTCCGCCCAGATCTTGCCGCCGTGCGCCTCGACGATCGTGCGGCAGATCGACAGGCCAAGGCCCATTCCGTCTGCCTTGGTGGTGGCAAACGCTTCGAACAATCGGTCGCGGATGGCGGGCGCGATCCCGATCCCGGTATCGGCGACGGTGACGCGCACCCATCCCGCGCGATCGGGCGCGGTCGCGATCGTCAGGTCCTTGCAGGCCGAACACGCCATCGACTGGATCGCGTTGCGGATGAGGTTGACGAGGACCTGTTGGATCTGGATCCGATCGACGAGCACCCGGTCCAGACCCGCGGCAATCGTCATCGTCACCTTGATCCCGGCTTCGTGCGCGCCGAGCAGGCCGAGACTCGTCGCCTCCTCGACCAGAGCATCGAGCCGTTCGACCTGGAACCCGGTGTCGCTGCCGTCGACGAACGCGCGCAGCCGTCGGATGATCGTCCCTGCCCGAAGCGACTGGGCGGCCGCGAGGTCCAGCGCCTCGGCGATTTCCGCGAGCATGTCGTCGTCGGTGTCGCCGATCATCGCGCGCGTGGTTTCGAGGTAGGCCGCGATCGCCGTCAGCGGCTGGTTGATCTCGTGCGCGAGGGCGGATGCCATCGTTCCCATCGCGCTGACGCGCGAGACATGGACGAGCTCGGACTGGAGCTCCTTCATCCTCTGCGCGGTCTCGTGGCGGCTCGTCAGGTCGCGGACGAAGCCGGTGAAGATGCGCTCGCCCGCGATCGAGGCTTCGCCGACCGCGATCTCGATCGGGAAGATCTCGCCGTTCGCCCGCTGCGCGGAGGCGGCCCTGACCGTCCCGATCACGTGCGGAATGCCGGTCGCGAGATAGGCGCGCAGATACGCGTCATGGTTGCCGCGCTCGGCCGGCGGCATCAGCATGGCGACATTCTGTCCGATGACCTCGATCGCCTTGTAGCCGAACATCTGCTCCGCCGCCCGGCTGAAGGACGCCACGATGCCTTGCTCGTCGATGACGACCATGGCGTCGGGAACGGTCGCGAGGATCGAGCGCAAATGCTGTTCGCGGCGCAGGATGGCGGCCTCGGACGCCTTCTGGTCCGTGATGTCGCGATTGACCTTGCCGAAGCCCCGCAGCGCGCCCGTGTCGTCGCGCAGCGCGGTGATCGTCACGCTGGCGAGGAATTCGGATCCGTCCTTGCGCAGGCGCCAGCTATCCTCCTCGATCCGACCGTGCAGCGCCGCGCGCGCCAGATCGTGGGCGGGCTTGCCCGCACTGACATCCTCGGGCGTGTAGAACATCGCAAAGTTGCAGCCGACAACCTCGGTCTCGGCCCAGCCCTTCATGCGTTCGGCACCGAGGTTCCAGATCGTGACCAGGCCCTCCGGGTCCATCATGTAGATCGCGTAGCCGGTCGCCCCGTCGATCAGCAACCCGAGCTCCTCGGCCATCACCGCGTTCCGGCGCGACGTCTCGGTCATGTGGGAGTGTCGATCATTCGATGACCGTTTCGATAGTGCAAGACGACGGCCTTTCGACGGATGGGGGGCGACGAGATCACTAACCCGGAACACGCGAGCGCTTCGTACCGGGTTGTCGTCCATTTCAGGCATTCAGCACGACGAGGAGGATCGTGCCGTCCGCAAGCATCAGCAGCGTCAGACCACCGCTGCCGATAAGCCCCCGGCGGTCCATCGCTCACAGCGGATGCAGCGATGCGTGAATGGCCTTGATCATGATTGGCCCTCGATAGTGAGTACGTCTTGTTCATTGTCCGGCCCGATCGCTATTGTGGTTTTACGCAGATGGGGTGGTCGTGTTCCGACCGCTGGAGGATGTGCCGGATGCGTAGTTCCCGATCCTTTTACAGCAAACGGCACCACGCGATAGACGATGAGGCGGCCTAACCCTGATGATACGCGGGAACATTAATGTACGTCAAAAGAAGCGCAAAGGCCGATCGCGGCCTGGCGCCGCTACACGCCGGCGGCATGCCCCGGCAGGATGGTTCGCCCGGGCAACATCGGGAAAGCCAGGTCGTCGATCGCATCGGCTGGCTGCGCGCGGCGGTGCTCGGTGCGAATGACGGCATCGTCTCGACCGCGAGCCTGATCCTCGGTGTCGCCGCGGCAGGCAGCCGGACGACCGACATCGCGATAGCTGGCACCGCCGGGCTCGTCGCGGGCGCGCTGTCGATGGCCGCAGGCGAATATGTCTCGGTCAGCGCGCAGGCGGACACCGAGAACGCCGAACTCGCGCGCGAGCGCGGCGAACTTGCGGACGATCCGGCCGGCGAACTCGCGGAGTTGGCGGACATCTATGCTGCGCGCGGAGTCGATGCGGCAACCGCGCTCGCGGTCGCGACCCAGCTCATGGCGCGCGACGCGTTAGGGGCGCACGCGCGCGACGAACTCGACCTGTCGGTCGGGACGCGGGCACGGCCGGCCCAGGCGGCATTCGCTTCGGCCGCCAGCTTCATGGTGGGCGCCGCGATGCCGTTGCTCGCCGTGTTTGCGCTGCCGGTCGCGCTGCTCGTCCCGGGAGTCGCCATCGCCTCGCTCGTGTTCCTTGCGATCCTGGGCGCGCTGGGGGCGTGGGCCGGCAAGGCGACGGTCCTGGTCGGCACCTTGCGCGTCACCTTCTGGGGCGCGTTCGCGATGGCCGCCACCGCGGTGATCGGGCGGTTGATCGGCACGTCGGTCTGACCGGTCCTGCACGGCCCCGCAGCGAAACTGCGTAGTTTCCGACGATGCTCGCGCGATGATCCGTGGGGTAGGAGTCGTCGACCCTCCGCTGCCTGCCCGCCGGGCTCGCGCGACCAGCCCTTCGACACGGAATCCGAGACGCCATGACCATTTCCTTCGTGCGCAAGCGACTGATGCTCCGGTTGCTCCCCGCGCTGCTGACCGCATCGTTCCTGACGACGGGAGCGATGGCCCAGACCCCGCCGCCGGTCGTCGCTGCCGATGGCCGGATCGAGCAGCTCAAGCCCGGGGAATATCTCTGGGCACCCGAGATCGCGCCGGCCGGGCCGGTCATGATCATCGTCAGCCTGGAGACGCAGAAGGCCTATGCCTATCGCAACGGGGTGGCGATCGGCGTGTCGACGGTGTCGACCGGCATGGAATCGCATGCGACGCCGACCGACGTGTTCACGGTGCTGCAGAAGGACGCGGACCACGTCTCCAATCTCTACAAGGACGCGGCCATGCCGTTCATGCAGCGGCTGACCTGGGACGGGATCGCGATGCACGCCGGCAATCTGCCCGGCTATCCCGCGTCGCATGGCTGTATCCGCATGCCGCTGGCGTTCGCGAAACTGCTGTTCGGCCTGACCAAGACGGGCATCACCGTCGTCATCACGCAGGACGCGCTCGTTCCCGTCGTGGTCGCGGCGCCGTCCTTGCTGAAGGCCGGTCCCGGTCTGCCCGCGCCGACGACGGGCGCGTTCGTCTGGCAGCCGGCCCTGTCACCGACCGGACCCATATCGATCGTTGTCAGCGGCCGCGACAAGCGGGTGGTCGTCCTGCGCAACGGCGTTCAAATCGGATCGAGCCCGATCGCGCTGGATGGACCGGTCGAACGGACCGCGGCGTTCATGCTGCAGTCGATCGACGCGCAAGGCGAGCACTGGCTCCGCCTGCCGCTTCCCGGCGAAACCAAAAGCGGCGAGATGAGCGCCGAAGACCGCGCCAAGGGCCGACTGCCCGAGGATTTCCGCCGCGCACTGGCCACGGTCCTAACTCCGGGTGCGACATTGCTGGTGACCCGCGCGACGCTGGCAAGCGCCGGTACGGGCACGCCCCTGACGGTGATAGAGACCGGGCAACCCTGACGGTCCGAGGACGAACCGCTCGGTCGCGGTCAGCGACGGAGTTCCCCTGCCATCCTTGTCGGCATGATCGCGGGCGCACGCCGACTGGCCCCGTTTCCTCGCAGAACGAGGGCGTACGCCGCAGACCGCGTTCAGACACCTTCGGTTTGACGATAGAGTACGCGTTCGCGGGCGATCAGGATGTCGGCAAGGAACCAATAGGCTTCGCCCCATGCGGCCAGAATCTCGTCGGTGGCCGCGTCGCCCAGCACGTCACGGATCGCCGGGAGCAGGGCCTCCGCGACGGCGGGGTAATGTTCGGCCCGGATATGCGTCGCGATATGGCGCTGCGAAATCCGCTCGAGCGCCGCCTTCAGCGCGTCCAGCCGGTCGACATTCTGCGCGAACGCCAGAATGGCGGCGGCCAGCCGCTGCGGCTGCGCGCCGGATTCCTGCTCGGCCATGTCGAACAGCGCCTTCATCTCGGGATCGACGAAGAGGCGCTGGTACATCAGCGTCGTGATCGCGACGCCGTGCTTCTGGAGTGCAGGCGCGGTCGCTTTCACGAGGGCCATCGTCTGGGGCGAAAGGGGCTTGGACATGATGCGTTTCCAGTGTTGGCCTGGTCGGGCCGGGAAGGGGGGAGGCGCCGTCGGGACGCGGCAGCGATACGGGGGGGCTGCGCGATCCGCGCGCACGCCGGCCGTCACCGTCTTGCCGCCGGTCTCAGCTGTCGATCGTCCGATAATGCACGGCGCGATCGACGAGCGCGGTCATGTGTTTGCCGGCTTCGATCGTCAGCGGGTGATGGGTGAAGCCCGGGTGCGGCGCGATATAGGTGGCCATGTTCCGCGCCACCTGGTGCTGTCGATCGCTTCCCTCGGCCAGGACCGCGATCAGCATGTTCTCGAGCGCGATGACGCGAATGCGCAGCTGAACGAATTCGGCGGGCGAGAGCGGGGTATGATCGCTGTGTGGCGCCGGGACGGTGGCAATGGCACCGCCCTCGTTATCCGAGCGCGACAATGCACGCAGTCGAAGCTCGGCCGGGCTCGGCGGATCCTGTATGTCCGACACTCTATCATCCTCATGTGAATTGGCTGGTGGCTCGGCCCGGATCATCGGTACCCGACGCCTTTGACGTAATCGACGAGCTGCGCTTCCTCATACTCCGCGTCGCTGAGCAGCACGCGGAGGATCGATCGCGCGGTCAGCACCGCGACCGGACGGTCGTCGTGATCGATGACCGGTATGTTCTTCAGATGGCGCTGCTTCATGCGGTCCGATACGTCCTGCAACCGGTCGGCAACGGTGCAGGTTATCACCGACTGCGTCATCACCGCGGCGATGGCGCAGCGGCAGCTCGAGCCGGTGCAGACGCTCATCTGGCGAACCACGTCGCTCTTGGTGATGAGGCCGGCGAGCCGTCCGGACGATCCCACGACCACGAGGATATCGGCACTATGGGTCAGAAGCCCGGCCGCCTCGATCAGCGGTCGGTCGTCGCCGATCGTGACAAGCCGCTCCCGCGCGCCTTCGAGCATTGCGTGAACGAACATCGTCGCTGTCCCGTCTTGCTGTTCGGGGGCCGCGGCATTGCGCGCCGCGGCCCCATCGTCATCGTCCCGGCAGCCGAGCCGGTGCCCGAGCGTTACGCCGCCTCGCGCAGCTCGGTGGCATGGACGGGGTAGGGTGCGATCTCACGGATCTCGGCATCGCCGCCCAGGCTGCTGGCGAAGCCGTGGTTGACGTCACGGTGATGCGCTTCATCCGCGCGGACGACGAGCACGACGTCGCGCAACGTCGCATCGTCGGCCATCTGCCAGTAATGCTTGGCGATCGCAGGGGCCGGCACGTTGGGCGAGCGGCCTTCGTCGATCTCCTGCAGATACAGCGTGTAGCTGGTGACGGCCTCTTCCTCGAAATAGCCGACGACGCGGTGCGCGGTGCGCGACGAGAGCAGATAGAGGATCGAGAAGGCGACGAGGAAGACGCCCTGGACGCCCAGGATCACCATGCGCTCGAACCAGGTGGGCTTGGCGATCTCGATGAAGGTCATGAGATGCATGCGCTCGTTCTCGGCCTCCTCCATCAGCGTGCGGATCCAGCCTTCGTCGTCGCGCATCCGGCGCAGGCAGGTCAGGTGCGTGAACATCGCGCCGACCATGCCGGGCACGGCCGCGACCGTCTCGAGCACGATGGCGCGGTGGCCGTAACGCTTGGCAAAGAAGGTGTCGGCGCTGAAGCGCAGCATCTTGGTGAAGCCGAGCGCGAAGCGGTCCGAAAAGCCGTGCGGCTGATGATGCACGACCGGCTCGGCGGCGCGCTCATCCTGGAGCGCACGCGCGTCGGGGGTGAGAACGGAATTGACCATGGCGTATGTCCTTGATGGCAAAGATACCCGCCAATCGGACGAGCTGCAGCGCAGGCGGCCGGTGGGAATTCCCACCGCCTCTCGCGTAGCGTAAAGCCCTACCGGTCACGCGACCGGCAGGGCAGCGTCGGAAACCACGTAGACGATTGATCCAGGGGCAGAATTGCTGGCCGGGGAGGTGCCGCAACGGTCACGACTTGCCGTCCGGGCGTCCCCTCGCCAGCATCGGCCCATAGGCGAGGACGAAGAGCGCGAACGCCATGATCCATGCCGTCGCCGCCAGATGGATCGCGGCCATATAGTCGAGCGGCAGGATCGGTGCAGTGACGCGGACCGCCGCGGCGAAGGTGATCAGGGCATAGACCGCGATCGTCATGGGGCCGGCGACCAGGTCCCGGCCGGTATGACCGCGCGTCGCCCGGGTCATGACCGCCAGGGTCATCCCCGCCATGGCCCCCGCGGTCAGCGCATGCAGCGCGGCCGAGGGTTGGACGACGCCGTTCCGGATGCTCAGGCCGAGCAGGCCGAGGCCGATCGGTATCCAGAGATAGGCGATGTGGAGGATCAGCACGATCGGCTCGCGCAGCGCGCGGATCCCCTGCCAGCGCGCCAGCCGCACGAGCTGGATTCCCGCCGCGAGCAGCAGCGCATCGCCCGTTCTCGCCGCGTCGGGCGCAATGGTCCAGCCGATCAGCGCCAGCGCGGTGATGACCAGCGAGGCGACGTCGAACCGTCCCGGCTGCGTCGGCAGCCGCGCGGTCGCGCCCCGTTTCGTCAGCCAGTTGCGCGTGAACGAGGGAATGATGCGACCGCCGATCAGCACGAGCATCATGACGATCAGACCGACCGCGAAGCGATAGCCGAGGCCGATCGGCAGCGGCAGGCCGATCGCTTCGGCGTGGTCGAGCCCGTTCGCGATGGCGAGCAGAAACGCCATGCCGACGACCGGCAGGTTCCGGTTGTGCGCCGCCAGGACCTCGCGGGCAGCGACCAGCGCGAGCGTCACCATGAACCCGACGTCGATCACCGCCGCCAAGGGCGCGCCGATCAGCGCCGAGCACGCCACGGCGATCCGCCCCGCGAGCCACAGCCCGGCCAGCGCGGCGAGCGGCGCGCCGGCGATCGGCAGGCGTCCGGTCCAGTTGGGGATCGCGGTCAGCAGGAAGCCGGCGATCACCGCGCCGAGATAGCCGAACAGCATCTCGTGACGATGCCAGGTGATCATGTCGAACGTCGTCGGCAACGTGATCGCCCCGCCCAGCGCGCTCGTGAACAGGACGATCACGGCGATCGCCCAAAGCGCGCCGCCCAGGAAAAAGGGCCTGAAGCCGCCGCGCAACAGGGCGGGGCTGGCGGCAAGCCGCGTGCGGCGTAGCGATATCGGATCGGTCATGATCGTTCCTGCAAGGTCACGGGATGCGCCCTTGCGCACCATCCCGAGACGCAAGGACCGGGATATCGGGAAGGGCACGTGTCACGGTCCTGCCCACAGGTCCTCAGACGGCACATAGGAACGGCGAGCGATCCTGTGTTCAGCGCAGGCTGTGTCGCACGATCACCGAGCTGGGATCGCCCGCGGACGGCACGAGTTCGAAGCCCATTTCGCGCTCGAGTTCGATGGCCTGGTGGTTGTCGCGGCTTTCGAGCGATTCGATCGTCCTGATGCCGCGCGAGCGCGCATATGCCGTGATATGTTCGAGCAGCGTCCAGCCGATACCGCGATGCTTGAAATCCTTGTGGATGGCGATCGCGACTTCGGCCGTTTCCAAGGTCGCATCCGCGGCCAGCATGCCGGTCGCGACCATCGTGCCGTGCTGGGTATCGAACGCGAGAAAATTCTCGGTGCCGCGGTGGTCGACATGCGTCATCCGCGCGATCTGATCGTGCCCGACCGTCTTGATGGCCGAGAGGAAGCGAAAGCGGAGATCTTCCGGCGTCACATGCGTGAAGAACCCGGCGAGGCCGGCCTCGTCGCCGGCATCTGCGGGGCGAACCCGGAACGCATAGCCGGACCGGGTGGTCAGTTCCCGGCTCCAGTCGTCGTCGGTCAGCGGATTTGCCGACACAGGCGGCGCGTCAATGGCCGAAGCGGTCGTGGTCATGGGCAATCCTTTGGGATGTTGATGCTTTTCCGATCGATACGCTCGAACAGCCCCCCGATGAACCCTCGGGAACCACCTAAGCCGAGCGCGCATGGGACATGGCCGGGACGACCAGCACCGGGCTGCGTAGTTTCCGAGGCTGCCTGCACCCGCACGTCGCGGGTAGATTGCAGCCGCCTTCGTCTCTTCCAGATCGGCCCATGGCATGACCTTCGAACATCGTTCCGCACGTGAAGATGCCCCCGCGCGGCCCTGCTCCGCGGCAGAGCCCGACCCGGTTGCAACCCGTGTCTCGGGCGGAACCCGGCTGTGATCACTTCGCACCCGGTCGATCGCGCACCCGCCGGGAACGCCAGGCCCGGTCGTCGCGATTGGCATGCCACATCCGTCCAGGACACGATGGCGACGACCGGAACGCCTGAAGCTGGTCTGACGGCGCAGGAGGCGGCCACGCGGCTGGAGCGCGACGGGTTCAACGAGCTCGCTCCGCCCTATACGCCGTCGCTTTTCCGGCTCTTCCTGAAACAGTTCAACAGTCCGCTGATCTACCTGCTGGTGGCGGCCGCCGCCGTCTCCCTCGGCCTCGGGCATATGACCGACGCGGGGTTCATCGGGCTGGTCCTGGTGGTCAATTCGGTCATCGGGACGGTGCAGGAAGGCAAGGCTGCCGCCAGCCTCACGGCCCTGCGCCACATGATCGGTCACAGCGCGAATGTCCGCCGCGACGGCGCGACCATGGCGGTCGACGCCCGGCATATCGTGGTCGGCGACATCGTCGAGGTGGAAAGCGGCATGTCGGTACCCGCGGACATCCGCTTGTCGTCGAGCAGAAACCTGCGGATCGACCAGTCGACCTTCAGCGGGGAATCGGTTCCGGTCCAGAAAAGCGAGAGCGACGTCCTCGCGCCGAAGACGGCGGTTGGTGACCGCACGACGATGATCCTGGCGGGCACGATGGTCGATCAGGGCCGGGGCGCCGGGATCGTCGTGGCGACGGGGATCGCGACCGAGCTCGGCGCGATCGATGCGACGCTGCGCACGACCGCCCCCACGCAGCCGCCGCTCGTGATCTCGCTGCAACGGCTTGCCCGACAGATCAGCATCGCCACGGTCGGTCTGATCATTCCCTTCGCGCTGATCCTGCTGTGGCAGGGGCGGCCGAGCGACGAGGTCCTGATCCTCGCGGTCGCGCTGGCCGTCTCGGCGATACCGGAGGGGCTTACGATCGCGGTCACCGTGGCGCTGGCGGCGGGCAGTCGCCGGATGGCCGGGCGCAACGTCATCGTCCGGTCGCTCCCCGCGGTCGAAGGTCTCGGCGCCTGCACGATGATCGCCAGCGACAAGACCGGTACGCTCACCCAGAACATCCTCTCGGTCGAACGGATCATCCTGGCCGACGGCGCGGTATCCGACCGCAAGGACTGGTCGTCGGACGATGCGGCGCTTGCCGATCTGGGCCGGGCGGCGGCGCTCTGCAACGAGGCATCGGTCGATGCCGAAGGCAAGTTCCTGGGCGATACCGTGGACGTCGCGCTGCTCCGCCTGGCCGGCGAGGCCGGGCAGGACATCGCCCGGCTGCACGACATCGAACGCGTTGCCGAGCTCCCCTATGAGCCGGCGCGCAAATTCTCGAGCGTCGCGGTCGACGAAGCCGGTACGCTGCGCCTCTACGTCAAAGGCGCCCCCGAAACGGTGCTGCCGATGTGCGACGATATCGACACGCGGGCGGTCGAGGCCGCCGAGCGCATGGCGCGCGACGGCTACCGCGTGCTGGCGATCGCGGCTTCGCCGTCGGGTGTTACTACGACCGCCGATGTCTCGGCGCCCGCGCACCTGACGCTGCTCGGCTGGGTGGGGCTGATCGACCCGGTTCGCCCCGAAGTCCCGGCCGCCATCGCCGAATGCGGGGAGGCGGGTATCGCGGTCCGCATGGTGACGGGCGATCACCCCGGCACCGCGCTGACCATCGCCCGGCAGCTCGGCATCGAGGCCGAGCAGGATCAGGTGATCACCGGCGCCCAGATGACCGACCTGGCCGACCGGCCGGAGGCATTGACCGAGCGTATCCTCGCGGGCCGTGTGTTCGCGCGGATCGAGCCGAACCAGAAGCTGCGGATCGTCCAGATCCTCGCCGAAAGCGGCGAACGGGTCGCCGTCACCGGGGACGGCGTCAACGACGCGCCGGCGCTGCACGCGGCGCATATCGGCGTCGCGATGGGGCGGGCAGGGACCGACGTCGCGCGCGACGCCGCCGACCTCGTTCTGGCGGACGACAATTTCGCGTCGATCGTCGCCGGGGTCGAGGAGGGGCGCGTCACCTACGCCAACGTCCGCAAGATCGTGATCTTCCTGATCACGACCAGCATCGCCGAGATCGCCATGTTCCTGGGTGCGGTCGCGACCGGCCTGCCGATGCCGCTGACCGCCGTGCAGCTTCTCTGGCTGAACCTGGTCACCAACGGCGCGCAGGACGTGATGCTCGGCTTTGGTCGCGGCGAGGGCGACGAGCTTAAACAGGCGCCGCGGTCGCCGTCGAAAGCACTGCTGGACCGCAGCGCGTTCGCGCTCATGACGCCGCCCGCCCTGACGATGACCGTGCTGGCGCTCGTCATGGCGCACGACCTGCGCGAACGCGGCCTGCCTCTGGCGGACATCCAGAACGGCGTGCTGCTGATGGTCGTGCTGTTCCAGAACGTCTATGTGCTGTGCATGCGCAGCGAGCGTCGCCCGCTGTGGCGCGAGCCGCTATTCTCCAATCCCTGGCTGCTGCTCGGGGTCGGCACGGCGCTTACACTGCAACTGACCGCGATGTTCTGGTCGCCGCTCGGGCGGCTGCTCGGCACCGGTCCGGTCAGCCAGCATACCCTGATCTTCTGCCTGGCCGCCACCGGGGCGACTTTGGTGGTCACCGAGGTCACGAAGATGATCGTCGCGACGTGGCAGGGCGAGCATCGGGCAAGGCCGCTTGCCAGCTAGACGGTGCGGCAGGGGGTCATTCCATCGCGGCGAGCAGCCGGTCGATCGGGACCGTCGCGAACGTCGTCACGCTGTCCGCGATCGCGTAGGGCAGGATCAGCGTCCGGTCATGGACCATCGCCCCGCAGCTATAGGTGACGTTCGGGACGTAGCCGGCACGGTCGCCCGCATCGGGTCGGATGAGCGGCCGGGGCAGGCGACGCAACAGCCTGGACGGATCCGTGCGGTCGAGCAGGCAGGCGCCGAGCGCATAGTTGCGCATCGCGCCGACGCCGTGGGTGATGACGAGCCAGCCTTCCGCGATCTCGATCGGCGACCCGCAATTGCCGATCTGGACGAACTCCCACGGATAGCGGGGTAGGACGATCGGAACGCCGACGTCCCAGTCGTAGAGCGACTGCGAATAGGACAGCGAGATCGTCTCGTTGTCGTGGCGCCCGAGCATCGCGTAGCGCCCGTCGAGCCGGCGGGGGAACAGCGCCATGCCCTTGCCGCGCGCCGCCGTGCCCCGCAGCGGCGCCATGTCGAACGACCGGAAATCCCGCGTCGCCAGCATTTCCTGGTTGATGCCGTCGCTGCTGTAGGCGGTATAGGTCCCGAGATAGGTCGATGACCCGTCGTCGTCGACGAACCGGACGAGGCGCAGATCCTCGATCCCGTTGCGCTGGCTGGGGGTCGAGGGAAAGATCACCGTCTCCGACAGGCCATAGGCGTCGTCGCGCTCCATCCGGATCGCGCCGTCCGACGCGGCGTCCAGGCTGGCGCGTGCGATCCGTGGGACGACCGCCTGTGGTCCGGGCGTATCGACCGAGATCGTGCCGTCGCGCGCCAGTATCCCGGTGCGGAACGCGACCGACGAGACATGCCCCTCGCCGACGGCGCGCAGCGACAGCACGAACCGGACCGCGCCCTGATCAAGCCCCGACTGGTCGGGATGGGCGACGATGCTGGGGTTGAAGAGCGCGGCGGCCTCGTAGGTATATTCCTGCGAGAAATAGGCGCCGATCAGCAGCGCTTCCTGCTCGTCCACGGCCTCGCCGTCGAGCACGATCGGTGCGACGTCGCGAAAGCGGCGCATGAAGAGGTTGGCGACATCGAGGTGGCGGACGGCGAAGTCTTCCGACACCCGGTCGAGTTCGGCTGCAACCTCGGATGCCGGAAGGTCGAGGATGCGCCGACCGATCCTCACCGCGCGGGCATGGTCGGGATCCGCCCCCGGTGCATAGGGCCTGACCACCATGCGCGAGGGATCGGGCCGAAGGAACAGCGGGATATGGGTCACGAGACCGGCCGCGGTGCGCGCATTCGTCCGCCCCGTCGGCGCCACATGGGTCATGCACCGTTCCTGTCGCTGGTGCCGGGTGAGCGGCCGCTGCTCGTATCTGACGAACCGCGGAGCCTGTCAGTGCAAACTCAATGCGCGAAGAGGAGCGGAACCTTGCTGTCGGTCAGCAGCGAACGGGTGACCCCGCCGAGCAGAAACTCGCGAAGCCGCGAGTGGCCATACGCACCGGCCACGATCAGCCCCGCACCCGTTTCGACCGCGGCGAGCAGGATCGCCTTGCCGACGCTGCCATCGATCGGCTGGCGCTGCACGATCTCGGCCTCGATCCCGTGGCGCGACAGATAGAGTGCGCCGGCATCGACGGGAAACATCGACGGACGTTCGGCGATTTCGACGAGATGCACGCTGGCGGCCTGGCGGAGCAGCGGCACCGCGCCCCGAAGCGCGGTCAATGCCTCGGCCGACCCGTTCCACGCGACGATCATCGGCGCATTGGTATCCAGCGAACGGGCGGCCTTCGGCATCGCCAGCACGGGCGGCAACGCGCCGGTGGCGACGGTCGCGACCAGGGTCTCGGCTTTTCCGTAAGCGGATCGATCGTCGAGGCTAAGGACAATGACGTCGCTCAACGGGGAAAGCCTGATCAGACTGTCGGCCGCTGACTGATCGACATGGCTCCAGGTCCAGGGGATGGCCTCGACCCGAAGACGTTGCTCGATTTTCGTCTGCATCGCGAGCCGTTTGGTCTCCATCTCCTCGTACAGTTCGATGGGCAATGCGCTGGCGAGCGAGGGGTCGACCATGAAATATTCGGGATAGGGCGTGGCGTGAAGGCAGGTGATGTGCCCGTCAAAGGCTCTGGCCAGATCGAACGCCGCCTGCAGGCGGGATTCCAGACCGGCATCGTCATAGACGTGGAGGAGAATGGATTTCATCGAGGGGCCTTCGCTTTTGCGCCGGAGCGACTGTCTCCGGTCGGCAGTCGCATCACGGCCAATGCCAGGACTATTGTGGTTTTCCGCAGCAGCACGGAGTCTGCGTAGTTTCCGAGGCTGAGTGAGCGCCGCCGGGATGGTCTAGATACGTGGTTCCAGACCCTGCGCTCGACAGCCAGGGTCCGCGCGATGGCGATTATCCGCCGACGTGCGTCCTCGGATGCAAGAGACAGAATCTATGAAAGCTCTCGTCTACAAGGGACCGGGCCTGAAGGCCTATGAGGACCACGCGAAGCCCGAGCTTCGCGATCCGACCGACGCCATCGTCAAGATCACCAGGACCACGATCTGCGGGACCGATCTGCATATCCTGAAGGGCGACGTCGCGACCTGCACGCCGGGGCGCATCCTGGGCCATGAAGGCGTCGGGGTGATCGAGTCCGTCGGCGCCGCAGTGACGGCGTTCAAGCCCGGCGACCGCGTGCTCATCTCCTGCGTGAGCGCCTGCGGAAAGTGCGAGTATTGTCGCAAGGGCATGTTCTCGCACTGCACGACCGGCGGCTGGATTCTCGGCAACACGATCGACGGCACGCAGGCGGAATATGTCCGCACGCCGCATGCCGATACCAGCCTGTATCCGATCCCCGAGGGCGCGGACGAGGAAGCGCTCGTGATGTTGAGCGATATCCTGCCGACCGGGTTCGAGTGCGGCGTCCTGAACGGCAAGGTGGAGCCGGGTGCGACCGTCGCGATCGTCGGTTCGGGCCCGATCGGGCTGGCGGCGTTGCTGACCGCGCAATTCTACTCGCCGGCCGAGATCATCATGGTCGATCTCGACGACAGTCGCCTGGAGGTCGCCAAGCGCTTCGGCGCGACCGCCACGATCAACAGCACCGACGGCACCGCGGTCGAGCAGATCATGGCGATGACCGGCAATCGCGGCGTCGACACCGCGATCGAGGCGGTCGGCGTGCCGGCGACGTTCGAGATGTGCGAGCGGATCATCGCGCCCGGCGGCGTGATCGCCAATGTCGGCGTCCACGGCAAGCCGGTGGCGCTGCATCTGGAGACGCTGTGGGATCGCAACATCGCGATCACGACGCGGCTGGTGGACACGTCCAGCACGCCGATGCTGCTCAAGATCGTGGGATCGAAGAAGATCGATCCGACCCTGCTGATCACCCACCGCTTCAAGTTCGACCAGATGATCGAGGCGTACGAGACCTTCGGCAACGCGGCGGAAACGCGCGCGCTCAAGGTCATCATCGAAGCCTGACCGTCGCGCTTGAACATCATCTGGATCCCGAAAGGATCGACACCATGACCTATCAGAGCCTCAATCCGTTCGATGGCACGATCATCGAGACGTTCACCGACCTGTCCGATGGCGACGTCGAGGTGAAGCTGGCCGCGGCGCAGACATGTTTCGAAACGTGGCGCCACACCAGCTTTGCCGACCGCGCCGTCATCCTCGACCGCGCCGCCGATCTGCTCGACGAGCGCGCCGATGCGCTCGCGCGGACGATGACGCTCGAAATGGGCAAGCGGATCGGCGAGGCGCGCGGCGAAGTGGCGTTCAGCGCCCAGATCCTGCGCTATTACGCCAAGAACGCCGAACGCTTCCTGGCGCCGGCCAAGCTCGATCCGATCGTCGGCGCGGCGCATATGGAAAGCAGCCCGATCGGCGTCGTCTTCTGCGTCGAGCCCTGGAACTTCCCTTATTACCAGCTTGCGCGGATCGCCGGTCCGCATCTGATGGCGGGCAACACGCTGGTCGTGAAGCATGCCGCTATCGTACCGGGCTGCGCGATCGCGTTCGAGCAGCTGTTGCGCGACGCCGGTGCGCCGGCCGGCCTCTACACGAACCTGCTGATCACGCATGACCAGTCCAACCGCGTCATCGACGATCCGCGGATCAAGGGCGTCGCGCTGACCGGCAGCGTCGCGGCGGGCCAGAGCATTGCGGCGCGGGCCGGCCGCAACCTCAAGATCTCGTCGATGGAGCTCGGCGGCAGCGATGCGTTCATCGTGCTCGACGATGCCGATCTCGATCACGTCATCCCCTGGGCGGTGTGGGGCAGGATGTACAACACCGGCCAGACCTGCTGCGCGGCCAAGCGGTTCATCGTCGTGGACTCGCTCGCCGATGCGTTCCTCGCCAGGTTCAAGGTCGCGCTGGAGGCGTTGAAGGCGGGCGACCCGCTCGACCCGGCAACCACGCTCGGGCCGTTGTCGAGCGAGGCGGCGCTCGTCCAGCTGGTCGGGCAGGTCGATACCGCGGTCGCCGCCGGCGCCACGGTGGTCACCGGCGGCACGCGCATCGATCGGGCGGGCGCGTTCATGCAGCCGACCATCCTGACCGACATCGCACCCGGCAATCCCGCCTTTCGCGACGAGTTCTTCGGGCCGGTCGCGTCGTTCTACCGCGTGAAGGACGAGGATGCCGCGGTCGCGCTCGCCAATGATTCCGACTTCGGTCTGGGGGGCTCGGTTTGGACCGGCGACGACGCTCGCGGCGCGCGCGTTGCGAGCCGGGTCGATACCGGCATGATGTTCATCAACAACATCGACTGGACCGATGCCGAGCTGCCCTTCGGCGGCATCAAGAACTCGGGCTATGGCCGCGAGCTCGGCGACATGGGCATCCAGCAGTTCGTGAACAAGAAACTGGTCCGGACAGCGTCGATGGCCGCCCCCGCCTGATCGGCGCCGAACCGCCGGCAACGTACGCGTCGGGGGAGCCGGAACATGGGTGTTTCCGGCTTTTCCCGTCTGTGTCACATTCGCATCGTGCCGGTCTCGATGAAGCGTTGGTGCCAGGACAGGGCTTCGCCTGGCAGGGTTGGGGTCTGTTGCCCGTACGAACCCAGGCGGGCACGACGGTAATAGTCGGACAGTGCCGGACGGTAATCGGGGTGCGCGCAATTCTCGATGATGAGGGTTGCGCGCTGTTTCGGGCTGAGCCCGCGCAGATCGGCCAGCCCCTGTTCGGTGACCAGCACCTGGACGTCCTGGCTGATGTGATCGACATGGCTCGCCTGCGGGACGATCGCGGAAATCTTGCCGCCCTTCGCGGTCGACGGCGTCATGAAGATCGAGACATAGGCGTTGCGTGCAAAATCGCCCGAACCGCCGATGCCGTTCTGAATGCGCGAGCCCATGATGTGCGTCGAATTGACGTTGCCGTAGATGTCGGCCTCGATCAGCCCGTTCATCGCGAGGCAGCCGAGCCGGCGGATCAGTTCGGGGTGATTGCTGATTTCCTGCGGGCGCAGGATCATTCGGTCGCGGTAAGCGCCCATGTCGGCATTCAGCCGCGCCGCCGCCTCCGGGCTGAGCGAGAAGGCGGTCGCCGACGCCATCACCAACTTGCCGGAGTCGAGCAGGTCGAGCATCCCGTCCTGGATCACCTCGGTATAGGAGGTCATGGCTTCGAACGGCCCGGTGACGAGGCCGGTCAGCACCGCGTTGGCGATGTTCCCGACGCCCGACTGCAACGGCAGCAACGAAGCGGGCAGGCGACCGCGCGCGACCTCGTGACGGAAGAATTCGATCAGGTGACCGGCGATCGCGTGCGCGGCGGCATCGGGGGCTGCGAACGGCAGGTTGCGGTCGGGTGCCTGGGTCTCGACGATCGCGACGACCTTGGCCGGATCGACGCGGAAGTACGCCTCGCCGATCCGGTCGTCGGGGCGAACGAGCGGGATCGGCATGCGGTGCGGCGGCAGCGCAGTGCCATAATAGATGTCGTGCATCCCCTCCAGCGCCGGGTTCTGCCAGGCATTGACCTCCAGGATGATCTGGTCGGCGCGGTCGAGCCACGTCTTGTTGTTTCCGATCGAGGAGGAGGGGATGAGCGAGCCGTCGGCGCGGATGCCCGAGACTTCGACCACCGCGGTGTCGAGCGGCCCGAGAAAGCCCTGCCACGCCATCGGCGCGACCTGGCTGAGATGCATGTCGAAATAGTCCATTTCGCCGCGGTTGATCTTCTCACGGGCGATCGGG
>Ga0308164_10001818_pt1 | contig 23111 bp, 20 predicted proteins | sample PhyTR2_FD_201031 | JGI IMG/M metagenome (GOLD analysis project Ga0308164, IMG submission 201031) | Phyllosphere microbial communities from UC Gill Tract Community Farm, Albany, California, United States - DLSLT.R2 | ecosystem: Host-associated > Plants > Phyllosphere > Unclassified | place: USA... | reverse complement strand
ACTTGCCCAGGCGCTCGCGCACCCAGGCGTTCTGCTGCGGCACGAACTTCACCGACTGGCTGATGAAGATCACGGCGATCACGAGGATCACGAGGGGGACTGAATATTCCATGCGGGCGCTTTCGGTAAGAGAGGTGGAAGGTCTGGGCGGGGTCTCAGAGGCGGTCGACGACCAGCCGGCTGCCGACGATCTCGCCGACGCGATGCTCGCCGGGAGCCGGCGCCGTGCCATCGCGTGCCACGGCGGTCCATTGCGCGCCCCGGTAGCGCACGCTGGCCGTGCCGTCGGCGTTCCAGCGCTCGATGTGGACGTGCGAGCCGATGTCGAGGTTGACGTCGCGATTGGCCCGGCTGGGCGCCGCCGCCGGCCGCCGCCGCCGGATCACGTACCAGACGGCCACCGAGCCGACGCCCACGACCGCCGCCGCCAGGATCTGCGCGCCGATGCCGAAGCCGGCATGCGCCACCAGCGCGGCGGCCGCGAAGCCGATGCCCAGCAGCAGCAGGTAGATCGTGCCGGAGAGCAGTTCCAGCACGATCGTGCCGCCGGAAACCAGCCACCAGAAAGTGGAATTGGCCATATGCAGTTCCTTCGTGGTCAATGGGTGTCATTCTCGGCGCATCGGCGCGTCACGTTTCGTCATTCGAATTCCGTACACTTCGCGCCTTTCTCGATCCCCCGTCGCCGCGCCGTCGCGCGCTCCCAGGAGCTTTGCCGCATGAAATTTCGCTTTCCCATCGTCATCATCGACGAGGACTTCCGCGCCGAGAACACCTCGGGCCTGGGCATCCGCGCGTTGGCGCAAGCCATCGAGAGCGAGGGCTTCGAGGTGCTCGGCGTCACCAGCTATGGCGACCTGAGCCAGTTCGCCCAGCAGCAGAGCCGTGCCAGCGCGTTCATCCTGTCGATCGACGACGAGGAGTTCACGCCCGGCCCCGATCTCGATCCCGCCGTGCTCAACCTGCGCAGCTTCATCGAGCAGGTGCGGCGCAAGAACGCCGAGGTGCCGATCTACATCTATGGCGAGACGCGCACCTCGCGCCACATCCCCAACGACATCCTGCGCGAGCTCCACGGCTTCATCCACATGTTCGAGGACACGCCGGAGTTCGTGGCGCGCCACATCATCCGCGAGGCCAAGAGCTACCTCGAAGGCGTGCAGCCGCCGTTCTTCAAGGCCCTCATCGACTATGCCGAGGACGGTTCCTACTCGTGGCACTGCCCGGGGCACTCCGGCGGCGTGGCGTTCCTGAAGAGCCCGGTCGGCCAGATGTTCCACCAGTTCTTCGGCGAGAACATGCTGCGGGCGGACGTCTGCAACGCCGTCGAGGAACTCGGCCAGCTGCTCGACCACACCGGCCCGGTGGCCGCCAGCGAGCGCAACGCGGCGCGCATCTTCAATGCCGACCACTGCTTCTTCGTCACCAACGGCACCAGCACCAGCAACAAGATGGTCTGGCACCACACGGTGGCGCCCGACGACGTGGTGGTGGTCGACCGCAACTGCCACAAGTCGATCCTGCACGCGATCATCATGACCGGCGCCATTCCGGTCTTCATGAAGCCCACGCGCAACCACTTCGGCATCATCGGCCCGATCCCGAGGAGCGAGTTCGAGCCGGCGGCGATCAAGGCCAAGATCCTGGCCAACCCGCTGCTCGCGGGCGTCGACCACGAGAAGATCAAGCCGCGCGTGATGACGCTCACCCAGTCGACCTACGACGGCGTGATCTACAACACCGAGACCATCAAGACGATGCTCGACGGCTACGTCGACACCCTGCATTTCGACGAGGCCTGGCTGCCGCATGCCGCCTTCCATCCGTTCTATGGCGCCTACCACGCCATGGGCAAGCGTCGCGTGCGGCCCAAGGAGTCGCTGGTCTTCGCGACGCAGTCGACCCACAAGCTGCTCGCCGGCATCAGCCAGGCCAGCCACGTGCTGGTGCAGGACTCGCAGAACCGCGCCCTCGACCGCGACCTCTTCAACGAGGCCTACCTGATGCACTCGTCGACCAGCCCGCAGTACGCGATCATCGCCAGCTGCGACGTCGCCGCGGCCATGATGGAGCCGCCCGGCGGCACCGCGCTGGTGGAGGAGAGCATCCTGGAGGCGCTCGACTTCCGCCGCGCCATGCGCAAGGTCGAGGAGGAGTTCGGCAAGGACGAATGGTGGTTCAAGGTCTGGGGCCCGGAGAAGCTGGTCGAGGAAGGCATCGGCCGGGCCGAGGACTGGATCATGAAGGGCGAGGGCAGCACCGACAGCAAGGCCAAGAGCGCCAAGCGCAACTGGCACGGCTTCGGCAAGCTGGCCGACGGCTTCAACATGCTCGACCCCATCAAGTCGACCATCGTCACGCCCGGCCTCGACCTGCAGGGCAAGTTCGCCGAGACCGGCATCCCCGCCAGCGTGGTGACCAAGTTCCTCGCCGAGCATGGCGTGATCGTCGAGAAGACGGGGCTCTACAGCTTCTTCATCATGTTCACCATCGGCATCACCAAGGGCCGCTGGAACACGCTGCTGACGGCCCTGCAGCAGTTCAAGGACGACTACGCGCGCAACCAGCCGATGTGGCGCATCCTGCCGGAGTTCTGCCAGCAGCACCCGGGCTACGAGAAGCTCGGCCTGCGCGACCTGTGCCAGCACATCCACAAGCTCTATGCCCGCTACGACGTCGCCCGCCTGACGACCGAGATGTACCTGAGCGACCTGACGCCGGCGATGAAGCCGAGCGACGCCTTCGCCCACATCGCGCACCGCAAGACCGAGCGGGTGGAGATCGACGATCTCGAGGGCCGCATCACGACCAGCCTGATCACGCCCTACCCACCGGGCATTCCGCTGCTGATACCGGGCGAGGTCTTCAACAAGAAGATCGTCGACTACCTGCGCTTCGCCCGCGAGTTCAACCGCGAGTGCCCGGGCTTCGAGACCGACATCCACGGCCTGGTGGCGCGCATCGACGAGTCCGGCAAGAAGCGCTACTACGCCGATTGCGTCCGCCGGGCGGAGTGAGATCGAGCGGCCGCCGTGACGCGCGGCCGCCGACCGGCGCGGTGTGCCTCAGGAGGGCGGCGCCGCGACCACGTCTTCCCGCACGCGCAGGAAGCGGGCGAAGCGCGGCAGGCCGCCGGGGTGGGTGCCGTTGTAGCGATAGGTCACCCAGGAGCCCACCGGCGGCGGATCGTCGCGCTGCGCGTCGGTGAAGCCGCCACCGAGCCGGAAGCGCTGGCCGTCGGGCATCTCCACCAGCAGCGCGCCGAGCCGGCCGGCATGCCGGCCCTTGCCTTCGAGGTGCGCGACCACGCGCGCCTCGGCATCGTCGTAGGGCTTGACCTTGAGCAGGTCGGCATTGCGCTCGCCGCGATAGAGCGAGGCGCCGCGATGCAGCATCAGGCCCTCGCCACCCATCTTCACGGTCTTGTCCATGAGCGCGCGCAGGGCCTCGTGGGTGGTGGCGCGCTCCTGCGCGACCGGTACCACCCAGGGCGCGCCGACGATGGGCAGCAGCTTGCGCAGGGCGGCCAGGCGCGTCGTGAAGTCGCCCGGCTGGCGGGGCAGGTCGAACACCATGAAGCGCATCTCGTGCCAGGCCAGGTCGTTGGGGGCCTGGCTGCGCACCGTCGAGACGGCGAGGGCGAAGCGCCCGCGTCCGGCCCACAGTTCGCCATCGAGCGGCACGCGCGGCAATGGCGCCGTGAACCACGCCGGGGCGACCACCCGCTCGCCGCCACGGGTCCACAGGGCGGCGCCATCCCAGTAGCCGCGCACGCCATCGTATTTCTCGCTGACCCAGTAGTCGTCGAGCACCACGCCCTGGCGATAGACATCGGCCAGCATGAGCGCCGGCGGCGATGCGGCCCGGCTCGCGCCCAGCGCCGGCGCGAGCAGCGCGGCCAGGGCCGTGCGTAGAAGTGCGCGTCGTTCGATCATCGGCAGGGGTCCCGTGTCGGCGGCCGGCGGTGCTGCGTCAGGCGCGCTGCGGACGGCGGGGGCGCACGGTCATGCGGGGTCGCGGCGGGCGATGGCGGCGGGTGGCGGGTGGCGGGTAGGGGTCCGGCCGTTCAGGCCTCGGCGATGCCGCCGACGACCTGGCTGAAGCCGCCATCCACGTACGTGATCTCCGCCGTCACGCCGCTGGCCAGGTCGCTCAGCAGGAAGGCGGCGACGTTGCCGACCTCGTCGATCGTCACGTTGCGCCGGATCGGCGAGACATCGGCGACCACCGACAGGATCTTGCCGAAGCCCTTGATGCCGCTCGCGGCCAGCGTCTTGATCGGGCCGGCGCTGATGCCGTTGACGCGCATGCCCTTCGGGCCGATCGATTCGGCCAGGTAGCGCACCGAGGCCTCCAGGCTGGCCTTGGCCAGGCCCATGGTGTTGTAGTTGGGCAGGGCGCGCTCGGAGCCGAGGTAGGTCAGGGTGAGCAGGGCCGACTTGTCGCGCAGGTAGGGCAGCGCGGCCTTGGCCATGGCCGGGAAGCTGTAGGCGCTGATGTCGTGGGCGATGCGGTAGCCCTCGCGCGAGAGGCCGTCGAGGAAGTCGCCGGCGATCGCCTCGCGCGGCGCGAAGCCGATGCTGTGGACGAAGCCGTCGAACTGCGGCCAGGTCCGGGAGAGATCGGCGAAGAGCTTCTCGATCTGGGCATCGTCGGCGACGTCGCAGTCGAAGATCAGCTGCGAGTCGAACTGCGCCGCAAACTCGGCGGTGCGGTCCTTGAAACGTTCGCCGACATAGCTGAACGCCAGTTCGGCACCCTGCTGGTGGCACGCGCGGGCGATGCCGTAGGCGATCGAGCGGTTGCTCAGAACGCCGGTGATCAACAGCTTCTTGCCGGTGAGAAAACCCATGGATCCGTCTCCTGAAAATCGTGGGGCAGAATTCTCGCATGCGAATCTGGCTGCTCCCGGTGCTGGCACTCCTGGCTTTCTCGGCATCTCCCTCCCGTGCGGCGCACGCCTATGCCCAGTTCGGCGACATCCGCTATGCGAGCGGCTTCACGCATTTCGACGAGGCCAACCCGGACGCGCCCAAGGGCGGCGAGATCCGCATGGTGCCGCCGACCCGGCCGACCAACTTCGACAAGTTCAATCCGTTCACGCTCAAGGGCACGGCACCCTACGGCATCGGCGCGCTGATGCTCGAGAGCCTGCTGACGGGCAATTCGCAGGAGCCGACCACGGCCTACGGCCTGCTGGCCGAGGACGTGGAGGTCGCGCCCGACAGGCATTCGGCGACCTTCAGGCTGAACCCCAAGGCGCGCTTCCACGATGGCTCGCCGGTGCTGGCCGCCGACGTCGTCCATTCGTTCGAGACGCTCGTGAGCAAGGCCGCGGCGCCGCAATACCGCTCGATCTATGCCGAGGTGAAGGGCGTCCGGGCGCTCGACGCGCGCACGGTGCGCTTCGATTTCGCCAGTGCCAATGCCGAGCTTCCGCTGGTCGTGGGCGGCATGCCGGTGTTCAGCCGCGCCTGGGGACGCGGCAAGCCGTTCGACCAGGTGGTCTCGGAGGTGCCGATCGGCTCCGGGCCGTACCGCCTGGTCGAGCCGCGCATGGGCCGCGACATCACCTACACCCGCGATCCCGGCTACTGGGGCGCCGACCTGCCGGTGCGCCGCGGGCTGTTCAACTTCGACCGGGTGAGCTTCAAGATCTATCTCGACGACACCTCCCGCTTCGAGGGGCTGAAGGCCGGCGAGTACGACTTCATGCGCGAGTTCACCTCGCGCAACTGGGCCCGGCAGTACACCGGCCGGCAATTCACCTCGGGCGAGGTCGTGAAGCGCGCCTTCGAGAACGGCAACCCGGGCGATTTCCAGGGCTATGTCTTCAACCTGCGCAATCCCAAGTTCCAGGACGTGCGGGTGCGTCAGGCGATCGGGCTGGCGATGGATTTCGAATGGCTCAACAAGCAGCTGTTCTACGGCCTGTACAAGCGCGTGGTGGGTTACTTCCCGAACAGCGAGTTCCATGCCGAGGGCCTGCCCAAGGCCGACGAGCTGGCCCTGCTGGAGCCGCTGCGCGCGCGGTTGCGTCCGGAGGTCTTCGGGCCGGCCGCGGTGCCGGCGAGCACGGCGCCCCCTGGCAGCCTGCGCGACAACCTGCGGCGCGCGCGCGATCTGCTGGCCGAAGCCGGCTGGACCTATCGCGACGGCGCGCTGCGCGATGCCGCCGGGGCGCCCTTCACCATCGAGTTCCTGAACGACCAGCCCTCGCTCATCCGCGTGGCGACGCCATTCCAGACCGCGCTGCAGAAGCTGGGCATCCAGATGACCTTCCGCACCGTGGACTTCTCGCTCGCGCAGCAGCGCATGCAGGAGTTCCAGTTCGAGATGACGACGACCCGCCTGCCAGGCAGCACGGCGCCGGGCAGCGAGCTGATCGAGCGCTTCGGTTCCCAGGCGGCGAAGACGCCGGGTTCGTCCAACATCTGGGGCATCGCCGATCCGGCGGTCGACGCGTTGCTGCGCAGCGTGGTCTCGGCCACCACCCGGCCCGCGCTGAGCGCGGCGGCGCGCGCGCTCGACCGCGTGCTCGCCCATGGCCACTACTCGGTCCCGCAATACTACGGAGACGCGTTCCTGATCGGCTATCGTCCGCGCCCGTTCGTGCTGCCCGCCATGGTCCCGCCGTACTATCAGCCCGACACCTGGGCCATGAGCACCTGGTGGGCATCGCCTTCCAACCAGTGAGCGACCACGAAAGCAATCCGACCCCACGATGGCCAGCTACATCCTCAAGCGCCTCCTGCTCATGGTGCCCACGCTCCTGGGCGTGCTGCTGCTGACCTTCGTGGTGATCCAGTTCGTGCCGGGCGGACCGGTCGAGCAGATGGTCGCCCAGCTCCAGGGCCGCGATTCCGGTGGCGAGCGCGCCGCCAGCGCCGGGGCGGGCTATCGCGGCCGCCAGGGCCTCGACGAGCAGCGCATCGGCGAGATCAGGCAGCTCTATGGCTTCGACAAGCCGCCGACCCAGCGCTTCTGGGAGATGCTCAAGTCGTTCGCGCGCTTCGACCTCGGCACCAGCTTCTACCAGCGCAAGGCGGTGTGGGAGCTGATCAAGGAAAAACTCCCGGTGTCGATCAGTCTGGGGCTGTGGACCTTCTTCATCAGCTATCTCATCGCCGTGCCGCTGGGCGTGGCCAAGGCGGTGCGGGCCGGTTCGCGCTTCGACTTCGTGACCACGCTGTTCGTGCTGATCGGCTATGCGATCCCCGGCTTCGTGCTGGGCGTGGCGCTGCTGGTGGTCTTCGGTGGCCAGCTGCAGTGGTTTCCGCTGCGCGGCCTGACCTCTCCCAATTGGGAGAGCCTGGGCTGGGGGGCGCGGATCGTCGACTACCTCTGGCACATCGCCCTGCCGGTGACGGCGATGGTGCTGGGCAGCTTCGCGGTGACGGCGATGCTGACCAAGAACTCGTTCCTGGAGGAGATCCGCAAGCAGTACGTCCTGACCGCGCGCGCCAAGGGCCTGAGCGAGCGGCAGGTGCTCTGGAAGCATGTCTTGCGCAATGCGCTGATCCCGATCGTCACGGGCTTCCCGGCCGCGTTCATCGGTGCCTTCTTCACCGGCTCGCTGCTCATCGAGACCCTGTTCTCGCTCGACGGCCTGGGCCTCCTGAGCTATGAGAGCGTGATCCGGCGCGACTATCCGGTGGTGCTGGGCACGCTCTATTTCTTCACGCTGATCGGGCTGGTCACCAAGCTCGTCTCCGATCTCTGCTATGTCTGGGTCGATCCCCGTGTCAAGTTCGATTGAAGCGGACGCGGACCCGTCCGTGTCCTCCCGCCCGCCGTCGGTGTCGGTGAGCCCGGGCCGCCGTGCGTGGCAGCGCTTCCGGCGCAACCGCCTGGGCTACTGGAGCCTGTGGGTCTTCGGCATCCTGGTGGTGCTCAGCCTGTTCGCCGAGATCCTGTCGACCGACCGGCCGCTGGTCGTCCGCTACGAGGGCCGGACCTATTTCCCTGTCCTGCAGGTCTATTCCGAGAAGACCTTCGGCGGCGACTTCGAGACCCCGGCCGACTACCTCGATCCCTTCATCCGCGAGCGCATCACGCGCGACGGCAATTGGGCCGTCTACGCGCCCAATCCCTATGGCCCGCGGACGCTCAACTACTTCGCCACCTCGCCGAATCCGGCGGCGCCGTCGCGCGAGAACTACCTCGGCAGCGACGATCGCGGGCGCGACCTGCTGGCCCAGCTGATCTACGGCTTCCGCGTCAGCGTGCTGTTCGCGCTGGCGCTCACGGCCATCGGCGTGGTGCTGGGCGTGGTCACGGGGGCGCTCCAGGGCTTCTTCGGCGGCAAGACCGACCTGGCCTTCCAGCGCTTCATCGAGATCTGGGGCTCGATGCCCGAGCTCTACCTGCTCATCATCTTCAGCGCCATCTTCGCGCCCAGCGTGGCGCTGCTGCTGATCCTGCTGAGCCTGTTCGGCTGGATGGGGCTGTCGGACTACGTGCGCGCCGAATTCCTGCGCAACCGCCAGATGGACTACGTGCGCGCCGCCCGCGCCCTGGGCGTGTCGAACCTGCAGATCATGCGCCGCCACATCCTGCCCAACAGCATGACGCCGGTCGTCACTTTCCTGCCATTCCGCATGAGCGCGGCGATCCTGGCGCTGACCTCGCTCGACTTCCTGGGCCTGGGCGTGCCGCCGGGCACGCCGTCGCTGGGCGAACTGCTCAGCCAGGGCAAGGCCAACATCGACGCCTGGTGGATCTCCCTCTCGACCTTCGCCGTGCTGGTGGTGACGCTGATGCTCCTGACCTTCATGGGCGATGCCCTGCGCGACGCCCTCGATCCCCGGAAGGCCGAACGATGAGCGCGCCCTGGCTGCTCGACGTGCGGGGCCTGCGCGTGGGCTTCGGTGGCCGCGACGTGGTGCACGGCATCGACTTCCACATCGCACCGGGCGAGAAGCTGGCGCTGGTGGGGGAGTCGGGCTCCGGCAAGACCGTGACCGCGCTGAGCCTGCTCGGTCTGGTGCCGAACGCCGACGTCGCGGGCGTGGCCCGGTTCTCCGACATCGATGGGGGGACCGGCAACGGCAACGGTGCCGCGCGCGATCTGCTGAGCCTGCCCGAGCACACCCTGCGTGGCATCCGCGGCAAGGAGATCGCCATGATCTTCCAGGAGCCGATGACCGCCCTCAACGCGCTCTATGCCGTGGGCGACCAGATCGCCGAGGTGCTGGAACTGCACGAGGGCCTGTCCAGACGCGATGCGCAGCAGGCCGCCGTGCGCCTGCTCGCCGACACCGGGATCACCGAGCCCGAGCGCCGCGCGCGCGCGTTCCCGCACCAGCTCTCGGGCGGCCAGCGCCAGCGCGCCATGATCGCCATGGCGCTGGCCTGCAAGCCGCGCCTGCTGCTGGCCGACGAGCCGACGACGGCGCTGGACGTGACGGTGCGGGCCCAGATCCTCGATCTGCTCGCCGACCTGCAGCGGCGCCACGGCATGGCGGTGCTGCTCATCACGCACGACCTGAACCTGGTGCGCCGCTTCGCCGACCGGGTCGCCGTCATGGAGGGCGGACGCATCGTGGAGGAGGGTGGCGTGGGCGAGGTCTTCGACGCGCCCCGGCATCCCTACACCCGCCGGCTGATCGACAGCCGTCCGACCCGCGACGTCGCCCAGCGGCCCGCCGAGCCGGCGGCCGGGGCGCTCGTCGAGGCCCGGGGCCTGCGCGTGAGCTACCCGACGCCGCTGCCGGGTCTGCGCGGCTGGTTCGCCAAGGGCGCCTTCGTCGCCGTGCAGGGCGCCGACTTCCGCATCGCGACGGGCGAGACGCTGGGCGTGGTGGGTGAATCGGGATCCGGCAAGTCGACCCTCGCATTGGCGGCACTGGGCCTGCTGCCGCACGACGGCGACCTGACCGTCGAGGGTCGCTCCTGGGGCACGGGACGCGGCCAGGACCGGATGCTGCGGCGCGCGATGCAGGTCGTCTTCCAGGACCCGTTCTCCTCGCTGTCGCCGCGCATGACGGTCGAGCAGATCGTCGGCGAAGGGCTCACGGTGCACGAGCCGGCGCTCGACGCCGCCGGGCGCCGCGCCCGCGCGCTCGAGGCGCTGGCCGATGTCGGCCTGACCGAGGCGCAGTTCCCGGCCCTGCTGGACCGCTATCCGCACGAATTCTCGGGCGGCCAGCGCCAGCGCCTGGCGATCGCGCGGGCGCTCATCGTCGGGCCGCGCCTGCTGGTGCTCGACGAACCGACCAGCGCGCTCGACGTCACGATCCAGAAGCAGGTGCTGGGCCTGCTGCAGCGGCTGCAGCGCGAACGTGGCCTGGGTTACCTGCTCATCACGCACGACGTCGAAGTGATCCGCGCCATGGCGCATCGCGTCATCGTGATGAAGGACGGCGCCATCCTGGAGACCGGGTCCGTCGACGCCGTGCTCGACGCGCCCACCCATCCCTACACCCGCCAGCTGGTGGCCGCGGCGCGGCTGGCCTAGGGGACCCGGATGCAGAGACGATCGGACATGGGGATGTCGAATCCCGGACACAACCGGCGCGCCGCTTGGCGCGCCGCGCTGGCCTGCATGGTGACGCTGTCGGTGGCGATGGGCCTCGGCCGCTTCGCCTTCACTCCGATGCTGCCGCTCATGCTGCACGAGGGCCGCCTCGACCTGCAGGGCGGGGGTCTGCTGGCATCGCTGAACTACCTGGGCTATTTCCTCGGCGCCGTCTCGTGTGCCTCGCTGCGGGTGCGCGCGGCCACGATGGTGCGCGGCGGCCTGGTCGCCACCGCCGCGCTGCTGCTGGGCATGGGACTGCTGCACGGCTTCACGACCTGGGGAGCGCTGCGCACCCTAGCGGGGGTCATGAGCGCCTGGGTCTTCGTCTTCGCTTCCGGCTGGGGACTGCGCCGCCTCGCCGAGACCGGCGCGTCGCAACTCGCCGGGGTGATCTATTGCGGTCCGGGCGTCGGCATCGCCGCGACCGGACTGCTCGGCGGCGTGATCGGGCGCTGGGGCGCCGATGCGGCCTGGATCGGCTTCGGCGTCCTGGCGCTGGCGCTCATCGCCGTCATCTGGCGCGTCTTCGACGATGGAGCGACGCCCGCCACGGGCGGTGCCGGCCCGGTGGCGATGCCCCGGGTCGCCTCGGTCCGCGACCGCGCCGATGCCGGCTGGCTGGTCGGGCTCTATGGCCTGGCCGGCTTCGGCTACATCATCACCGCCACGTTCCTGCCGCTGATCGCCCGCCAGGCCCTGCCGGGCTCGCCCTGGCCCGACTTCTTCTGGCCCCTGTTCGGCCTGGCCATCGTGCCGGGGGCATTGATCGGATCGCGGGCGCCCGCCAGCTGGGACAACCGACTGCTGCTGGCGGTGGCCTATGCGCTGCAGGCCGCCGGCATCGTGCTGTCCGTGGCCTGGCCGACGGTGGCCGGATTCGCGCTGGGCAGTCTGCTGCTGGGCATGCCGTTCACGGCGATCACGCTGTTCGCCGTCCGTGATGCCCGGCGCCTGCGCGGCAACGCGGCGGCCGGGCTGATCGGCTACGCCACGGCGTCCTACGGGGTCGGGCAGATCGTCGGGCCGCTGTTCGCCGCGCCGCTGGCGCAGCGCACGGGCTCGTTCTCCCTGCCGCTCCTGATCGCGGCGCTGGGCCTGGCGATCGGCTCGGCGCTGTTCGCGCGGGTCTGGTGGCGCTCGCGCGCCGAAATGAGTCTCCTCCGAGCGTGAACGTCGGAAGGAGCCGCCCGTCGACGTAGCCATTTGGCATATAATCCAAAGCTCACGACCAAACGGGCGGGTACTTACCGCCCGTTTTTTTATGGGTCGAAACATTTCCGATGCGGTGTCCGCGGGCTGGCGACACCACACCGGATGTACCCCAGCATCCCAAAGGCGCTTACAAACACGTGGCATTGCAGCAGACAGTGGAACAAACCGTGGCCGGTCTCGGCTACGACCTCGTCGAGATCGAACGTTCGGCGGGCGGATTGCTGCGTATCACGATTGATTTGCCCTGGATCGCCCCCAGCTCGGAAGCTGTGGCGGCAGGTGTCCCCGAACCCTTCGTGACGGTCGAGGATTGCGAGAAGGTCACCCGGCAACTGCAGTTCGCGCTCGAGGTCGACGGCGTCGACTACAAGCGCCTGGAAGTCTCTTCGCCGGGCATCGATCGCCCCTTGCGCAACGAACAGGATTTCGAGCGTTTCGTCGGCGAGGTGATCGACGTCACGCTCAAGGCGCCGCTGGGCAGCGCCGCCGCCGGCCAGGTGTCGGCCAATCGCAAGAAGTTTCGCGGCACGCTCGAGCGGGCCGACAACGGTGGCTGGCAGATCGTGTGGAGCGATGCGCCGCCCGTGAAGCCGGGACAGAAGATCGGCAAGAAGCGCGCGCTGGCACCGTTGCAGGCGCTGGGTTTCGTGTTGGACGAGTTGCGCGAAGCGCGGCTCGCGCCGATCGTGGATTTCAAGGGCCGCAGGGCCAAAGCCGCCGAAGGAGCGCCGGAGCAGGGTCCGGATGAAGCCTCTTCGGAGGATGGCGGCACGGAAGTGTCGGACTGACAAGAGGAGCTAGTGGCAATGAATCGCGAAATGTTGATGTTGGTGGATGCGATCTCGCGCGAGAAGAACGTCGAGCGCGACGTCGTCTTCGGCGCGGTCGAGTCCGCGCTGGCGCAGGCCACCAAGAAGCTCTATCCAGGCGAAGTGGACATCCGTGTGGTCGTGGATCGCGACAGCGGAAACTACGAGACCTTCCGGCGCTGGCACGTGGTCCCCGACGAGGCCGGCCTGCAGTTGCCCGAGCAGGAGATCCTGCTGTTCGAGGCCAAGGAGGAGATGCCCGACATCGAGGTCGACGAATACATCGAGGAATCGGTGGAGTCGGTGCCCATCGGCCGCATCGGCGCCATGGCGGCCAAGCAGGTCATCCTGCAGAAGATCCGCGACGCCGAGCGCGAGATGCTGCTCAACGACTTCATGTCGCGCGGCGACAAGATCTTCGTCGGCACGGTCAAGCGCCTGGACAAGGGCGACATCATCGTGGAGGCGGGTCGCGTCGAAGGGCGCCTGCGCCGCAGCGAGATGATCGCCAAGGAGAACCTGCGCAATGGCGACCGCGTGCGCGCCATGATCATGGAGGTGGACCTCACGCTGCGTGGCGCGCCCATCATCCTGTCGCGCTCGGCGCCCGAGTTCATGATCGAGCTGTTCCGCCAGGAAGTCCCCGAGATCGAACAGGGCCTGCTGGAGATCAAGAGCTGTGCCCGCGATCCCGGATCGCGCGCCAAGATCGCGGTGCTCTCGCACGACAAGCGCGTCGACCCGATCGGCACCTGCGTCGGGGTCCGGGGCACGCGTGTGAACGCCGTGACCAACGAGCTCGCCGGCGAGCGCGTCGACATCGTGCTGTGGAGCGAGGACCCCGCGCAATTCGTGATCGGCGCCCTGGCGCCCGCCAACGTCTCGTCGATCGTGGTCGACGAGGAAAAGCACGCCATGGACGTGGTGGTCGACGAGGAGAACCTCGCCATCGCCATCGGTCGTGGCGGTCAGAACGTGCGTCTGGCTTCCGACCTCACGGGTTGGAAGATCAACATCATGGATGCCAACGAGTCGGCCCAGAAGCTCGCGCTCGAGACGGATTCGAGCCGCAAGCTGTTCATCGAGAAGCTCGATGTCGACGAAGAGATCGCCGACATCCTGATCAACGAGGGCTTCACCAGTCTGGAAGAGGTGGCCTACGTGCCGATCTCCGAACTGCTGGAGATCGAAGGCTTCGACGAGGACACGATCAACGAGTTGCGCACCCGTGCCAAGGATGCGTTGCTCACGATGGAAATCGCCAAGGAAGAAAGCGCCGAGGGCGTCTCGCAGAATCTGCGCGACCTCGAAGGCCTCGACGCCGAACTCATTCCCAAATTGGCCGAGGCGGGTGTCCATACCCGTGACGACCTGGCCGACCTCGCGGTCGACGAACTCACCGAGATCACCGGCCACAGCGCCGATGACGCCAAAGCCCTCATCTTGAAAGCTCGCGAACACTGGTTCGCGGGCCAAGAGTGACGGTCATGGAGGCACGAAGCACATATGTCCAGCACCACAGTCGCCGAGTTCGCGAACGAACTCAAGAAGACCCCCGAAACCCTGCTTGACCAGCTCAAGAGCGCAGGCGTGCCCAAGGCGGCACCCACCGATGCCCTGACAGAGGCCGACAAGCAGCGGCTGCTCGGTTTCCTCAAGGCCAGCCATGGCACGGCCGAGCCCGAACGCAAGAAAATCACGCTCGTGAAGAAATCCACCAGCGAAATCAAGCAGGCCGATGCCATGGGTCGTGCGCGCACGATCCAGGTCGAAGTGCGCAAGAAGCGCACGTTCATCCAGCGCGACGATGCGCCGGCGTCGCCGCCCGAGCCGGTGCAGGCCGCACCGGTCGAGCCGCCCGCACCCGCGCCCGTGGCACCCAAGGTGGACGAAGCCGAACTGGCCCGCCGCGAGGAAGAAGCGCGTCGCCAGGCTGAATTGATTCGTCGCCAGGAGGAAGAATTGGCTGAAAAGCGGCGCCAGCGCGAGGAAACCGAAGCCCGCGCCCGTGAACAGGCCGAGCGTGTCGACCAGGCCGAACTGGCCGAGCGGCAGGCACGGGACAAGGTGGAAGCCGATGCGGAAGCGCGTCGCAAGGCCGCCGCGGCCGCCGCCGCCGCGACCGCCGCCACCAACGCCTTCTCCAAGAGCATCGCGCCCTCGCATCGGGCCGCCGCTGCCGCAGCCGAGAAGGCGGCAGCCGAGAAGGCCGCGGCCGAGAAGGCCGCCGCTGAAAAGGCCGCTGCAGCTGCAGCCTCCGCAGCCGCTGCCGCGCAGTCCCGTGAGGACGCCAAGGCCAAGGCGGCCGCCGAATCGAAGGCCCGTGCCGACGAGGAAGCCGCGCGCGCCAAGGACCTGGACGAGCGTCGTCGCAAGGCCCTGGCCGAGGCCGAAGCCATCCGCGCCATGATGAATGCACCGGCCCGCGTGCTGGTCCCGCACAAGGCGCCGGAGAAGGAAGTCCCGAAGCCGGCCGTCAAGGGCACGTTGCACAAGCCCGTCGCCCCGGTGGCGCGTGCGGGTGCGCCCGCCGCGCCTGGCGCGGCCGCCGCGCCCGGTGCCGCCGCTGGCAAGGAAGTCAAGTCCGCCAAGCTCTCCTCGAGCTGGGCTGGCGATCCGGCCAAGAAGAAGGAGATCAAGACCCGTGGCGACGCCAGTGGCGGCGTCGGACGTGGCAACTGGCGCGGTGGCCCGCGTGGGCGTCGCGGCTCCAACGACCGTGGTGGTCATGACGACCAGCACGTCCAGTCGGCACCGGTGGAAGTGCGCGTGCTCGAAGTGCACGTGCCCGAGACCATCACCGTCTCCGAACTCGCGCACAAGATGGCCGTCAAGGCCCAGGAAGTCATCAAGCAGCTGATGAAGCTGGGCATGATGGCGACCATCAACCAGTCGCTCGACCAGGACACCGCGATGATCATCGTGGAGGACATGGGCCACACGGCCGTGGTCGCCGCGCTGGACGATCCGGAAGCCTTCACCGACGAGGACGTTGGCGCCCAGGCCGGCGAGTCGCTGCCGCGCGCACCCGTCGTGACCGTCATGGGTCACGTCGACCACGGCAAGACCTCGCTGCTGGACTACATCCGGCGTGCCAAGGTGGCGGCGGGCGAAGCCGGCGGCATCACCCAGCACATCGGCGCCTATCACGTCGAGACCGACCGCGGCATGGTGTCTTTCCTCGACACCCCGGGTCACGAGGCGTTCACCGCCATGCGGGCCCGTGGCGCGCAGGCGACCGACATCGTCATCCTGGTGGTGGCGGCCGACGACGGCGTGATGCCGCAGACCAAGGAAGCCATCAAGCATGCGAAGGCTGCTGGTGTGCCGATCGTGGTCGCCATCAACAAGGTCGACAAGGCGGATGCCAACCTCGATCGCGTCAAGCAGGAGCTGGTCGCCGAGGAGGTTGTGCCCGAGGAGTACGGCGGCGAAGTGCCGTTCGTGCCGGTGTCGGCCAAGACCGGCCAGGGCATCGACGACCTGCTCGAGCAGGTCCTGCTGCAGGCCGAAGTCCTGGAACTGAAGGCGCCGGTGGCAGCCGCCGCCAAGGGTCTGGTCATCGAGGCTCAGCTCGACAAGGGCCGTGGTCCGGTGGCGACCGTCCTGGTCCAGTCCGGTACGCTCAAGACCGGCGACGTGGTGCTGGCCGGTTCGACCTATGGCCGCGTGCGCGCCATGCTCGACGAGAACGGCCGGGCCAGCAAGTCCGCCGGTCCGTCGATCCCGGTCGAGATCCAGGGTCTGACCGAGGTGCCGCAGGCGGGCGACGAATTCATGGTGATGAGCGACGAGCGCCGTGCGCGCGAGATCGCCACCTACCGGGCCGGCAAGTTCCGCAACACCAAGCTGGCCAAGCAGCAGGCGGCCAACCTGCAGAGCGTGTTCACCGACCTGTCGGCGGGCGAGGTCCAGACGCTGCGCCTGATCATCAAGGCCGACGTCCAGGGTTCGCAGGAAGCACTGGCGCAGTCGCTGCTCAAGCTGGCGACCGAAGAGGTCAAGGTCCAGGTCGTGTACGCCGGCGTCGGTGGCATCAGCGAGAACGACATCAACCTGGCGATCGCCTCCAAGGCGGTCGTGATCGGCTTCAACGTGCGTGCCGATGCCGGTGCGCGCAAGCTGGCCGAGAACAATGGCGTGCAGCTGAACTACTACAGCATCATTTACGACGCCGTCGACGAGATCAAGGTCGCGATGTCGGGCATGCTGGCACCGGAGCGTCGTGAAGAGGTCATCGGCACGGCCGAGATCCGCACGGTGTTCGTCGCTTCCAAGATCGGCACGGTCGCCGGCTCGTACATCACGTCGGGCTCGGTCAATCGCAGCGCGCATTTCCGCCTGCTGCGCGACAACGTCGTGGTCTACACCGGCGAGATCGACTCGGTCAAGCGCCTCAAGGACGACGTCCGCGAAGTCCGCGAAGGCTTCGAGTGCGGTATCAAGCTCAAGAACTACAACGACATCAAGGAAGGTGATCAGCTGGAGTTCTTCGAGATCCGGGAAATCGCCCGTACCTTGTGATCAGAGCCGCACATGCCCAAGAGAAAAGCCGCTGCGCCCAATCGTTCGTTCAAGGTCGCCGATCAGATCCAGCGTGATCTGACCGAGCTGATCGCGCGCGAACTCAAGGACCCGCGCGTGGGCATGGTGACGATCCAGGCGATCGAGGTCACGCCGGACTACGCTCATGCCAAGGTGTTCTTCAGCGTCCTCACGGGAGATCCCGTGGAGACGACCGAAGCCCTCGGTCAGGCCGCGGGCTTCCTGCGCAGCGGCCTGTTCAAGCGTCTGCACATCCATACCGTGCCGACGCTGCACTTCGTGTTCGACCGCACCACCGAGCGCGCGGCCGACATGAATGCCCTCATCGCCCAGGCCGTCGCGTCCCGTTCGAAGGACGACTAGCCATGAATGCGCCACGCACGAGGGTGCAGCGGCGCCCCGTGCATGGGGTGCTGCTGCTCGACAAGCCGCTCGGACTCTCGAGCAACCAAGCCTTGCAGAAGGCCAAGTGGTTGCTGCGAGCGGAGAAGGCCGGCCATACCGGCACGCTGGACCCGCTCGCCAGTGGCGTGCTGCCGCTGTGCTTCGGCGCGGCGACCAAGTTCAGCCAGCTCCACCTCGATGCCGACAAGACCTACGAGGCGACGGCTCGGCTCGGTGTCCGGACATCCACCGGTGACGCCGAAGGTGACGTGATCGCCGAACGTCCGGTCGACGTCACCGTCGCCGACCTGGCGCGCGTCGAGGCGCTCTTCACCGGACCCCTGCGACAGGTGCCGCCGATGCACAGCGCCCTGAAGAAGGATGGCAAGGCCCTCTACGAATATGCCCGTGATGGCATCGAGATCGAGCGCGCTCCGCGCGACGTGATCGTGCGGTCGCTGTCCCTGGCATGGATCGAGCCCGAGCTGATCCGCATCGTCGCCACCGTGAGCAAGGGCACCTACATCCGCACGCTGGGCGAGGACATCGGCGAGGCGCTGGGATGCGGCGCGCACCTGCGCTCGCTGCGACGCCTGTCGACCGGTGATTTCGACGCCACGCGCTGCATCACGCTCGACGGGCTCGAAGCCATGGACGAGACGGAGCGGCTGGCGTGCCTGCTGCCCGTCGAGTCGCTGGTGTCGGGCCATGGCCGTGTCACGCTCCAGGCCGATGATGCGGCTCGTTTTCTCTCGGGTCTGCGCCGGCGCGGCGAATGGGCCGATGCCGACGAGATCGCCGTGTTCGGCAGCCAGCCGGTGGCGTTCCTGGGAACGGCCCATGCGCGCGCGCGCGAACTGATACCGGGGCGGTTGCTGAACCCCATCGAAATCCAGCAAATCCTTTTGAACGCACCTGTGAACGCAACTTTCTGCGAAACGACACCATGAGTACCAAGCAAATCCGCAATATCGCCATCATTGCCCACGTGGACCATGGCAAGACCACGATGGTCGACCAGCTGCTGCGCCAGTCGGGCACCTTCGCCGATCACGAGAAGGTCGTCGACACCGTGATGGACAACAACGCCATCGAGCGCGAGCGCGGCATCACCATCCTGGCCAAGAACTGCGCGGTGAGCTGGGAAGGCACGCACATCAACATCGTCGACACCCCCGGCCACGCGGACTTCGGCGGCGAGGTCGAGCGCGCCCTGTCGATGGTGGACGGCGTCGTGCTGCTGATCGATGCCCAGGAAGGCCCCATGCCCCAGACCCGCTTCGTGACCAAGAAGGCGCTCGCGCTGGGTCTGAAGCCGATCGTGGTCGTCAACAAGGTCGACAAGCCCGGTGCGCGGCCCGACCACGTCGTCAATGCCGCCTTCGACCTGTTCGACAAGCTCGGCGCCACCGACGAGCAGCTCGATTTCCCGGTCGTCTATGCCTCCGGCATCAATGGCTGGTCCTCGCTGGAGGAAGGCGAGCCGAACGAGCAGTGGGGACCCGACATGTCGGCGCTCTTCAACACCATCCTGAAGCACGTGCCGTCCCAGAAGGGTGATCCGGCCGCGCCGCTGCAGCTGCAGATCTCGGCCCTGGACTTCTCGACCTTCGTCGGCCGCATCGGCGTCGGCCGCATCAGCGCCGGCACCATCAAGCCGATGATGGACGTGGTGGTCATGGAAGGGCCCGAGGGCAAGGTCGTCAAGGGCCGGGTCAACCAGGTGCTCAAGTTCCACGGCCTCGACCGCGTGCAGGCGACCGAAGCCGGACCCGGCGACATCGTGCTGATCAACGGCCTGTCGGACATCGGCATCGGCGTGACGATCACCGATCCGGCCAGCCCCATGCCCATGCCCATGCTCAAGGTCGACGAGCCGACCCTGACGATGAACTTCTGCGTCAACACCAGCCCGCTGGCCGGTCGCGAAGGCAAGTTCATCACCAGCCGCCAGATCTGGGATCGCCTGCAGAAGGAACTCCAGCACAACGTCGCGCTGCGCGTGAAGGAAACCGACGAGGAAGGCATCTTCGAAGTGATGGGGCGTGGCGAACTGCACCTGACCATCCTGCTGGAGAACATGCGCCGCGAAGGCTACGAGCTGGCCGTGTCGAAGCCGCGCGTGGTGTTCCGCGACATCGATGGCGTCAAGAACGAACCCATCGAGCTGGTCACCGCCGACATCGAGGAGACCCACCAGGGTGGCGTGATGCAGGCACTCGGCGAGCGCAAGGGCGAGCTGGTGAACATGGAGTCCGACGGCCGCGGTCGCGTGCGCCTGGAGTACCGCATTCCGGCTCGCGGCCTGATCGGCTTCACCAACGAATTCCTGAACCTGACGCGTGGCTCGGGCCTGATCTCCAACATCTTCGACAGCTACGAGCCGCACAAGGGCGAGATCGCCAGCCGCAAGAATGGCGTGCTGATCTCCATGGACGACGGCGAGATCTTCACCTATGCGCTGGGCAAGCTCGACGACCGCGGCCGCATGTTCGTGAAGGCGAACGATCCGGTGTACGAGGGCATGATCGTCGGCATCCACAGCCGCGACAACGATCTGGTGGTGAACGCCACCCGCACCAAGCAGCTGACCAACTTCCGCGTTTCGGGCAAGGAAGACGCGATCAAGATCACGCCTCCGATCGAACTCACGCTGGAATACGGCGTGGAATTCATCGAGGACGACGAACTGGTCGAGATCACGCCCAAGAGCGTTCGCTTGCGCAAGCGCTATCTGAAGGAACACGAGCGCAAGCGCGCGAGCCGCGAATAAGGGACCTGGGAGCGCGAGCTCCTGCCGGACGTCGCGTCCGTGTGTTCCGCCCATGAAAAAACCGGCTCGAGGGCCGGTTTTTTCATGGGCTTGAGCCACCCAGAGAAATCCGGGTGGAGCCTGGAAAGGCTTAGGGCCGGGCGACCTTCCAGACGCCGCCGACGCCGTCGCCCGTGCGGTCACCGGCCTTCGTGTCCTTGGCCCAGTAGTAGAGCGGGGCGCCCTTGTAGGCCCACTGGCGCGTGCCGTCGTCGCGCATCACGACGCTGTAGTCGCCCATCGGCCTGGCGGTGGCGGGCGCCGTGAGCGCGGGCCAGTTGGTGATGCAGGGGCCGTTGCAGACGGACTTGCCGCTGCCCACCATGTCGCGGCTGAAGGTATAGAGCGTCATGCCATTCGGGCCGACCAGCACGCCATCGGCGGTGCGCGTCGGGGTGTCGGGCATGGATGCCGATGTCGACTTGGACATGGGCGAGTAGCTGCCACAGCCAGCGAGCAGAGCGGCGGCGAGGATCGATGCACTGAGCAGTTTCATGAGGGATCTCCTGAGTGGGTGGTCAAAACTGAACTAAATCTAAAGGCATTGGCAGTCTAGCCGCCCCGCTGACGCAATTCGCGGTGTTTGATCAGCTTGGCGGGATTGCCCGCATAGACGCCCCAGGGCTCGAGCGAGCGGAACGCCACGCCGCGCGCACCCAGCACCACGCCTTCACCGACGTCGACACCCGGGCCGACGAAGGCTTCGGCCGCGATCCATGCCTGCGCGCCGATGGTGATCGGCCGCGTCGTCAGCTGGAACACCGGTGAGCTGATGTCGTGCGAGCCGGCGCACAGGTGCGCGCCCTGCGACACGATCGCGCCCTGGCCGATGTGGATCGGCGCCATGTTGTAGCAGTTGACGCGGGGTCCGATGAGGGCGCGTTCCTCCATGTGCAGATGCGGCGGATACCAGACCTTGGCCGTGCCACGCACATCGGTGCCCGCGGCCATGGTGGCCCCGAAGGTCCGCAGGATGAAGCGGCGCCAGCCCCGCAGGGGCGGTGGGGTCCAGGACGCGAGAACGGCCCAGGTGACGATCCAGAGTGCACGAAGCAGCCGATTGGAGAGGGAAAAGCTCGGCCCGCCACCCAGAGGGTTGGAGCGCTCGGCGTCGAGGGGTTGGAGTGCCATGGGAAGTCGTCGAGTGCGGTCGGATGGGAATGGGAATGGAAATGGGAATGGGGCAGGGTAGATCGGGGGCTCAGCGGGTGCGGCTCTTCATGGCGCGCTCGACCTCGCGCTTGCCTTCGCGGTCCTTGATGGTGTCGCGCTTGTCGTGCTCCGCCTTGCCCTTGGCCAGGGCGATCTCGCACTTCACCTTGCCTGCCTTCCAATGCAGATTGAGTGGGACCAGCGTGTAGCCCTTCTGCTCGATCTTGCCGGTGAGCTTGCGGATCTGCTCCTTGTGCAGCAGCAGCTTCTTGGTGCGCACCGAATCCGTGGTCGTGTGCGTGGAAGCGCTGCGCAGCGGATTGATCTGGCAACCGACGATGAACATCTCGCCGTCGCGGATCATCACATAGCCGTCGGTCAGCTGCACCTTGCCTTCGCGCAGGGACTTCACTTCCCAGCCTTCGAGCACCATGCCGGCCTCGAAGCGTTCTTCGAAGAAATAGTTGTACGCAGCCTTCTTGTTGTCGGCGATGCGGGTCGAGGGGTCTTGGGTTTTTTTGGTGGCCATGGCTGTCCGATCTGGGGTCGCATGGCATCAATACAATCGAGGCGCACACATCGTGCCGATTCTATGAAAACCGTTCACAAGTCAGTTCTCATCTGGTACAGCGCCGATGAGATGTATGCCCTGGTCACCGATGTGGCGAGATACCCCGAATTCCTTCCCTGGTGCGACAAGACCCGTGTGATCGACGAAAGCCCGAATGCGATGACGGCCGAGATCGGCCTGTCCTTCGGCGGGATGCGACAGAAGTTCACGACGCGCAATACCCATGTCCCCGGACGCGAGGTACGTCTGAAGCTCGTGGACGGGCCATTCTCCAATCTCGACGGCGTCTGGAAGTTCGAGCCCGTGGGCGAGGCCGGTGAACGCGCCTGCCGCGTCGAACTCGACCTGAGCTATGGCTTCAACAACTTCGCGCTGCAGGCCGTCGTCGGGCCGGTGTTCGACAAGGTCGCATCGAGCCTGGTGGAGGCCTTCGTCAAACGCGCCGAGCAGGTCTATGGCACGCCCTGACGATCCAGCGGCATGAGCATCTCCGTCACGCTGCTGTGCTCGCCCGCCGCGCGCCAGACGTTCGAGCAGGCTCTCGATCTTCCCGAGGGCGCGACGGTCTCCGAAGCGGTCCTGGCCAGCGGCCTTGACGGGCAGTTTCCCGCACTGGACTGGCGAGCCCTGACACCTGGCGTCTGGGGCAAGGTGGTGGGCTGGGACCGGGTCCTGCAGCAGGACGATCGACTCGAGCTGTGCCGTGCGTTGCTGGTGGATCCTAAGGTCGCCCGACGCGAGCGCTTCCAGCGCCAGGGAAGTCGCGCCGCCGGACTGTTCGCCCGTCGGCGCGAAGGCGGGAAAGCCGGCTACTAGCACTGGCTCGCCGTCGTCTTCCAGCGTCCTAATTGCACTCGCTGTCGATGATCGATTGCAGGCGCCGGTTCTCGGCGTCACGCGCGCCATCGTCCATGATCTCGCGCTCGCCATTGGCATTGATGCGGGCGATGCGGATCCCGCTGTCGAACGTGGATTTTCCCTGACGGGCACGGGCGCAGTTGTCGGCCTTGGCCCTGGCCAGTCGTTCCGCTTCGGCCGCCTGCTTGGCCTTGTCGGCTTCCTCGGCACGCCGGGTCTTCTCTTCCAGCTCGCGATCGACACCGG
>Ga0308164_10001817_pt1 | contig 23115 bp, 19 predicted proteins | sample PhyTR2_FD_201031 | JGI IMG/M metagenome (GOLD analysis project Ga0308164, IMG submission 201031) | Phyllosphere microbial communities from UC Gill Tract Community Farm, Albany, California, United States - DLSLT.R2 | ecosystem: Host-associated > Plants > Phyllosphere > Unclassified | place: USA... | reverse complement strand
CGTTCGCGCTTGACCTGACCGGCTATACCGCGAAGCGCGATTTCCTGCTGGCGGACAGCCAGGCCTTCGTTGCGCCTACCACGGCGTTTCCGAACGGCAGCTTCCGCCAGACCTATCAGGATTTCCGCCACGATCACCAGTTCTGGAACGCGCGCGGGGTCGTCGGCAACGACAGCGTCATCGCGGGCCTCCGCAACCGTTTCACCCTGGGCGTCGAGCATAACGACACGGATTTCGTCAGCCTGCGCCAGACCGCCCCGACCTCGGCCTTGCCGGCTGTCGATGTGCGCAACCCTGCGATCGTACCCCTACCCATGGGGACGGCAATATTCACCGCCGGCAACGTCACCTTCGATTCCAAGCTCAAACAGACCTCGGTTTTTGCCGAAGACGCGCTGAACCTGACGCCTAAATGGCTGCTCGTCGGTGGAGTGCGCTGGGATCACATGAAGCTGGACCGGACAACGATCCAGAATGTGGGCGGCGCGGTCGATCGCAACAGCCCGACCTTCAACCCCATATCCTGGCGGGCGGGGACGACTTGGGACGTGACGTCCGGTCTGACCCTCTATGCGCAATATACGACCGCAGTATCGCCGGTGTCCTCGATCCTGCTGGCCTCGATCGCGAACAGCAGGTTCCGGCTGACCAAGGGCCGCGCCTATGAGGCCGGGTTCAAGGCGAGCGCATGGGGCGGGCGGGCAAGCATCACGGGTGCGGCCTACCGGATCGAACAGCGTGATATCCTGACCCGTGATCCGACCAATCCGTCCTTGGCTGTACAGGGTGGACGGCAATCCTCGCAGGGTGTCGAACTGTCCGGCGTCGTCTCCCCGGTAAAGGCGCTGCGCCTGTCGGGCGGCGTCTCCTATACCGACGCGCAATATGACGAGCTGTCCGAACTGGTGGGAGGCGTTCGGATCGACCGGAGCGGTAACCGCCCGATCAACGTCCCCTCAACGACGGTCAATGCCTCGGCGCTCTACACGGTCGCCGACAAGGTAACGCTGGGCGGGTTCCTGCGCCACGCCAGCGGCTTCTATACGGATACCGCAAACACCATCCGGGTTGCCGGCCATACCGTGCTGGATGCCAGCCTGTCTTTCCCGGTCGCTCCACAGGCGACCGTGACGCTGCGGGGCCGCAACCTGACGGACGCTTTCTACGGCGAGTATTCCGGCTACCCGACCACCAATGTCTATATCGGCGCACCGCGATCGTTCGAGGTCGCGTTGGCGACGCGGTTCTGAGCGTGGCCGAGCATCACCGATCGGCAGCGTCACGCGCACGTATTTTCGTGCGCCGCGTCCATCTCTGGCTGGGGTTGAGCCTGGGGCTGCTGTTCGTCCTGCTGGGCCTCACCGGGTCGGCGCTGGTCTTCTACACGGGCATCGATACGGCGCTTCATCCTGCGATCCATGCCCGGCGCGACGATCGTGCGCCCGATCTGAACGCGCGCGTCTGGGATCGCGCGCTGACGACCGGGCGGGGCCGCTGGCACGACGCGGGCGGCAAGTGGACGCTCGAAGTAACGGGCGAGGGCGGTGCCATCCCAGCGCGCTATTATCCGGCACCCGGCCACCACGGCGACCGGATGATGGTCTGGTTCTCGGCCGATGGCACGCGCATCGTCCGCGCCGAACCGTGGGGCGATTACCTCATGAGCTGGCTTTATCAGCTCCATATGGCTCTCCTCGCAGGCGATGTCGGCGGTCAGGTGGTTGGCTGGTCCGGCGTGGCGATGCTGCTGCTGCTGATCAGCGGCGTGGTGGCCTGGTGGCCGCGCGGAAGCTGGCGCAAGGCACTTGCCTTCAAGCGCGACGCCGCGCCGATCCGTCGCCTGCGTGACCTTCACAAGTTGTCCGGCCTGTGGAGCATGGCGCTGCTGTTCGTGCTTGTCGCGACGGGCGTCCTGCTGGCTCTGCCTGCCGTCACGCAAGCCCTGTTTAGACCTGAGGCGATACCCGCGCCGAAGTCGGCACATGGGGGTGCGGGCCGGATCACGATCAATCATGCATTCATGATAGCGCACCGGGCATTACCAGACGGCCGGATCGTCTTCGTGGATGTACCCAGCGCGCGTAATACGCCGATCAGGGTGCGGGTTCAGGTGCCCGGCGATCCTCACCAGCGCTTCCCCGGCAGCTATGTCTTCATCGACCAGCCTTCGGGCCGGGTGCTGGCAGTGCATGATGTTCGGCGCGGGGGCACCGGGACCTTCCTGGTGAGCTGGGTGCGAACACTGCACGACGGCACGATCGGAGGAATGGGAACGCGGATTCTTGCGGTCTTGGTGGGCTTCATGCCGACGTTGCTGTTTGCGACAGGCATCCTTCACTGGCTGCGTCGGACGAGGAACACTCGCCTTACTAGATCGACGTAGCACCGTGTCAAAACCGTCCGGTTGTGACACCGGTTCAAAGGCAGCTTTCATCTATTCCTCTGCCGAAAGCTGCCTGTCGCCTAACCACCAATCCCGGCCATTCCGCTTCCGCCCACACGCAGACGGTCACGCCGCCTCCTCTGCTGCCCACAATCAGACATCGGTTCAGGTTGGCGCGCCATGCTCCTTAGTTACTTGCGTCACGAATACCGAGAGCAAGTGTCAAGCCTGCGATCAGCAGGATGCCCCAGAACGTCAGGTGCAGGCCGTGCGCCAGCCCTGCCCGGCTCGCCGCTGCGCCTGCCGCCGACCCTTGGCCACGAGCATCTGCTGGACCTGTTGCAGCGACCCGGCATGTCCGCGGGCAAGGCTGGCGTTGAGCACGGTGCCGGGCACCGACGCCACGTTGCGATCGGGCTCTTTCAGAATGGGTGCTGCAGGATGCCCTTGGCGGCATCATTTTCAGCCTGCGTTCTTATCCCAGTTCTCTATCAGCTGAAGAGGAGCTTGGCACCCGAACCGAGCACCAAAATAGCTAGTATACTTCGTAGTCCCCGCTCAGGAACATAGCGACTCCCGATAGCAGACCCAAATATTGCGCCAATGCCAGTTACACACATCCAGAGCGGAAGATTTGATGGCAGCATCTTGAGCGAGGCATACGATCCCGCGAGTGCTGCTGCTGAATTGAGTAAGTTGTAGGCGGCGGTCACTGCAGCGGCGCGCCTCATTCCGACCCATCCGGTAATAATTAAGATGGGCGCTAAGAAGATGCCACCGCCGGTCCCTGTCATCCCAGAAACAAAGCCGATACCAGCACCGGTTAGAAGGGCAGGTATGAGAGGCGGCGATATATCAGAGACCTCAACCTGACGTTTAACGATCACAGACCGGGCCGTCTGAAATGCAGCAAACAGCAAGATGGCACCGACGATAGGATAATAGAGGCTGCCAGGCAGGTCGATGGCACCGCCTATGAAGGAAAACGGGAAGCCGAGAACCGCGAACGGATAGAATGCCTCCCATGAGAAACGGCCCGCCCGCGCGTATTGCCAGGTACCAATGGCAGCTACCAATATGTTGAGCGCCAATGCCGTCGGCTTCATGATCGCCGAATCGAGACCGGCAACGCCCATGACCGCCAGATATCCGGTAGCACCTGCCTGGCCCACCGCAGCATAGAGCGCCGCGACTATCCCTAGGGCGATCGTGGTCAAGACGTGTTCGATATGCCGCTCCTCGCTCCATCGCCTCGCTTGGAGAGCGCAACGGGGCTAGGTTGGCTCTCGAAAGTGAACCCTTAGCGGGACACCGACCCCGCGCAATGGCTCTGAAACCGTCAGGTTTGTCCGCTTCTCGAAATTGACGCTCGCAAGCGGGCAACACGATCGGGGTCGCTCACTCAGACCTAAATAGGGCGCAATGCCGCCCGTGTTCTCAGAAGTTGCGCCACTAGGGTTGGTTAAAACCTTGGAAAGGTCGGAATAGGGGAGAAGATGAGCGCTAGCAGGCCGAACAGCGCAATCGCAACCAGAGCCCCGCCGACGCAGACGATCAGTGTTCTGGGGGCAAGCCGTTTCACAAGAATTGCGCCGATCGGCGCTGCGACCACTCCGCCAATGATCAGACCAGCCGCCGCTACCGTTACCGACCGAAGGCCGAGGGATCCGATAAAGGTCGCAAGAACGGTGACAGTAACGAAGAATTCTGCAGCGTTGGCGGTCCCAATCACCGAGCGCGGGTTCGCGCCTTGCGATAGAAGATTACCGGTCACGATGGGGCCCCAGCCGCCGCCCCCGGAAGCATCGAGGATTCCGCCGAGGAACCCGACTGCTCCGACCAGACGGGTTCGTCGGAACGTCTGAGGACGGCGCGGACCGCGCCAGAGGAGGTAGCACCCGACCGCAGCGAGATAGACGAGCACTACCGGGCGCATCACCGGTATCCCGACATGGGTAAAGATCCACACCCCGATGAAGCCGCCCGCGATGCCCGGGATCACGAGCCGGCCGAACAACGACCAGTCCAGATTGCGTTGAAAGGCATGACTGAGACCGGAAATCCCGCTGGTAAAACTCTCCGCAGTTCGAACCGCCGCCGACGCTGCCGGGCCGGGCAGGCCAAGCGCGACGAGCAGGCTGTTCGTCATCACGCCGAACCCCATCCCCACCGTACCGTCCACCAATTGCGCCAGGAACCCGATCGCGACGAACGGCGCGAGATCGAGCCAGGAGATGGCGCTGAAATCGATCATGCCCGTGGTCCTCCAACGCCCTTTCGGGTGACGCTACCGAGGCGTCCGACCGGTGCGGTGAGCAGGAACGCGATCGGGAATAGCAGGGCAAGCATAGACATTACGCCGCTGATGGCGGGGCCAGCCCCCGCCAGCCACGGCAGCACGGCTGCCCAGATCGACACGGCCAGCGTGATCAGCAAGGCGCGCTCCTGTTCGGTCTCGTCGAAGGCGGCGAGCGGGGTGGTGATCCGGCCCGCAAACAACGTCTGGAGCCCGACGGTGGTACTGCTCTTGCGGTCGATAAAGGCTGGAGGAACAGCCGACTGCGCTAGAGCGCGGATCCCGACGGCGATCAGGCGCGTGCCGACCGAGCCGGCGAAGCGGCGGTAGGTGGGGCTCCTGTCGCTGATCGTCCGAAGCCCGTTGCGGCCCCCGAATACCAAGGCGATCAGCGCATCAGTCTCGCCGGTCACGGGGGGCGCCATGGCGGATTCCTGCGTGGAGACGATCCATTCGAGGATGCTGGACGGCACGTCTACGCCGCACGCCCGCTCCAGCCCCTGAAACCCGGGAGCCGAGTTCGCCTCACAAATGCGATAACCAGTCTCGTCGAACAGGATGTCGATGCCGGTCACGTCCAGGCCGAGCGTATCTGCTGCCCGAACGGCCAGCTCGGCCATTTCCTTCGGAGGATTGTACGCGATGCCGACCCCGCCGAGCGACACGTTCGACTTGAATCCGCCGGTCAGCGATCGCCGCTCCATTGCCGCGACGACCCGGCCGCCGACCACGAGGACGCGAACGTCGCGACCGTGGCTCGCGCGGATATAATGCTGCATGACGAAATCGGCCTGCGCCTCGGCACTTTCCAACAGCCCGGCGAGGTCCTCGAACTGGCTGCGGTTCTCGCATTTGAGCACCCCGGTGCCGCGCGTTCCCTTCAACGTTTTGACGATCACAGGGAAGCCCAGCTCGCGCTCTACCAGCGCGATGTCCACGGGGAATTTGCCAAGGATCGTGCGGGGTACCGGCAGCCCTGCCCGGACCAGTTCCTGCAGGCTGTGCAACTTGTCCGCGACGAGCTCGATCGCGACCGGCCCGTTCACAAGCCGGATGTTGCGCCGCTCGAAATGGCGCAGCAGCGCCAGCGTAAAGTAATCGGTCTCAGCGCCGCTGCGGCAAAGGACGAAATCGGGACGGGCAATCGGGCTCCCCTGATACTTGACCGCCCAGTCCTCACCCGTGCCGACGACCAGATCGAAATGGTGAGGGTGGAGCACCTGAAGATCGAGTCCGATGGCCGCGGCAGCTTCCTGAAACCGGAAGATCTCGGGCACTTCCGGCAGTGCGGGGTCAAGCGCGCGATGAAACAGGATCCAGCCCAGCATTATCGCGGTTCCTTCGATAGCGATCTCAGAATGCGGCGAGTAAGCCGGTTGCCATTCGAACGCAGCCGTCGATCTTCTTGTCCGTCGGGTCGGTAATTGGCAACCCGTATAAGCGAGGCCGCCCGTCTCGCCAGCCGGGGCATTCCGACATCCATTCGGGGAGCTCCCGATCCGCAGTCGACAACGCCGACGCGGGCTATGCAGATTCTCAAGCGGCGTCGCCCGGTCGCCAATTCGCGGTTACGCGATCTCCGTTTTGCGACGCCGAACTCTCAGCAAAGTCGCAAGCTCGGCCTTTGCACAGCTTGGCTCCTAACGAGGGAGCTACCTACCTAGTATGGCACGTCGCCCTGAATTGTGACGCGTTCCATATGGCGCCGAGCCGGCCAATAGTCGGCCACCGGATAGTGCTGTGTGGCGCGGTTGTCCCAGATCACGACCGCGTTTGGCGACCACCGGAAACGCACCTGGTATTCGGGGACCTTGAAACGATCGAGCAGATGGCTGAGCAATGCTGCGCCCTCAGCGTCCTCCATGCCGTCGATCCCGCTGGTGAAGCTGGCGTTGACGAACAGGACGCGCTCGCCGGTCTCGGGATGCGTACGGACGATCGGATGGTGCTGCGGCGGGAATTGCGCGGCGAACGCGGCGCGTGCCTCGGGCGCTATCCGGTCGCCGAAATCGAACAGCAGATCATGGGTGGCGGTGCGGCCTTCGATACGCGCTTTCACGTCGTCGGCGAGGCCATCATAGGCGGCCGCTGCATCGGCCCATAAGGTATCCCCGCCGATCGCCGGCAGATCGCGCGCGCGCAGCACGGCGCCCATCGACGGTGCCTGGCGGAACGTGACGTCGGCATGCCATTTGTCGAGCGTCTTGAACCGTTGGTTGCCGGCATCGTCCTCGACGCGTCCTTCGGATCCACGAATGTCGAGGATTTCGGGATAACCCGCGACGTGCTTGATCACCGGATGCCCCTCGAGATCGCCCCAGACACGTGCGAGCGTCAAATGCTCGTCGTGGCTGAGGTCGAGATCGCGGAAGAACAGAACCTTGTGGCGCAGGAGCAGCGAGCGCAGCGTAGCGGCCGTTTCGATCGCGATCGTCTCCCCGACCCGAAGGCCTGCCACTTCGGCGCCCAGAACAGGGCCGGACGGCGTGACGACCAGATCGTCCGAGATACTCACCGGCTCAACCAGCGCCTGTTCGATATGAGCCACAGCATTCCTCCTATCACTACCAGAATTCCGAGCCGTCCGAGTTCAGCCGATGCAGCCCAAAGCAGAATGGCACAGGCGACGATAACGCATGTCGCGATCACCGAGCCGCCCCACAAGATGAACCGCGCGGGCGGTGCGTCAGGGTGTCGTCGCAACCGAAGCAGTGCTGCGGCACACCCCATGAATATCAGCAGGCGCGACGCGCTCGATGCCGCGACGCTGGCGACAAAATCACCGGCCAGCGCCAACAGGACCGCGACGATAGCGGTCGCGGCGATCGCCGCGTCGGGCGTCCGACGACGGGCGGAAAGGCGGGCGAGCGGCGTCGGGAGCTGGCCATCGTCCGCCAGCGCTAACAGCAACCGTGGCGCTGTGATCCACTGGCTGGCGAGCGTCCCGAAAACGATCGCCGCGGCTGCTGCGTTGACGAGGTTCGAAACGCCCCCTCCGAACAGGCGCGCCGCCAGTTCACCGACCGGTCGATCGCTGACCGCCAGATCCGATACCCCGCGCCAGCAGGCGATGATCACGCCAGCGTACAGCGCGGTGACCGCGAGCATGCCGACGATCAGCGCGAACGGCACCGATCTGCGCGCATCGACGACTTCGCCGGCGACCGCCGTCGGCCGTTCGAACCCGACGAACGCAAAGAACATCAAGACGACCGCGGATGCCGGCTGGACCGCTGTGACGGGCGTGATCGCGGGCGCAGCGGGTGCGTCCAGCCCTGCAATGGCGACCGCCGCAAGCAGCGCCAGCTTGAGCACGGCCAGCGCCCCGCTTGCGGTCGCCGAGCGGCCGGCACCGGTCGCCGCCAGAAGGGTGAGCCCCGTACCGGTTGCGATCACGACCACCGCCCGTGCCTCCGCCGCGATCAGGGTTGCGAACAGGTTGAGCAGCGATGCCGCCGCGAGCACGGTAGCGGCCCAGGACAGCCAGCCTGCGGCAAACCCTGCAACTGGCCCGAAGGCTACGCGACAATATTGCACCGGCCCGCCGCTTCCATCCATGCGGCTGCCGAGCTCGGCGAGACACAACGACGCTGCAGAGGCGAGCATAGCCGCGCCCCCGACGACCCAGCCCGTCGCGTCCCCAGCGAGCGCGAATACCTTGCCTGGCAGGCCGAGTATCCCTGCGCCGACGACGCAGTTGATCACCAGCGCGGTCAGGCCCCAGCGACCGATCGCGCGGTCGAGTCCGACGGCGCCGGTCAGGATTGGTCCTCCAGCTGGGACAAGCCACTGTCCGGGAGCAAGGCGTCGATAAAGCCAAACCTGGTGAGGTCGACGATGCGTTGCGGATATAAAATGCCGTTCAGATGATCGAACTCGTGCTGGAATACCCGCGCATGGAAACCGCGCGCCTCGCGAACGAGCGCGGTGCCGTCCTCTTGCGTCCCGCCATAACGTATGTGCGCAGACCGCGGCACCCAACCGCGCATGCCGGGGATCGAAAGACACCCTTCCCAGCCACCCTCGCTATTCGGCGAGAGCCTCTCGAGCCAGGGGTTGATCAGCGTCGTCATCGGCACCGGCGCCGCGTCGGGATAGCGGGGGTTCGCCTCGAAACCGAAGACCATGATCCGCAGATCGACGCCCATCTGCGGCGCTGCGAGCCCTACTCCGTTCGCTGCCGCCATGGTCTCGTACATATCGACGATGATCGCCGACACATCGGGATCGCGGATGTCGGCCACCTCCTGCGCGACCCGGTGAAGGCGCGGATCACCCATCTTCACGATCGGGCGGATCATGCGCGTGCCTGTCTGTAATTACTCATGTCTCTACCCCGGAAAGAAGCGATTGGCCGGACGCGGCAGTCCGAGATGGTCAAGTAGCGTCGTACCGTCATATTCCGTCCGGACCAGCCCGCGTCGCTGCAATTCGGGCACGGCCCCGTCGACGAACGCGTCGAGGCCCCCCGGAAGCCAGGGGACATGATGCTGAACCCGTCGGACCCGACGCCCAACCACTGCTCCATCTCGTCTGCGATCGATGCCGTCGTTCCGACAAAGGTAAGGCCTGCATAGCTTTGCGCCCTCTGCGCCAGCTGGCGGATCGTCAGCCGTTCATCGCGCGCGAGACGGATCATCCGTTCGCGAGTGCTCTTGCTCGCGTTGGTCTCGAGGATGTCGGGCAACGGTCCGTCGGGGTCGAAACCCGACACGTTGTAACCGACGAGCCCGAGGGGTTACCCACCGCGCGCGACCTGGAAGCCAGCGAAGGATTGGCTGACCGGCATCAGTTCAAGGCGATTGATGTTGAGGTGCGGCGGAAGACTCGCGATCCATAACACGGTGGCGGCGATATCCTCCGCCGTCATCGGCTGCGCGCCGGCATAGAGCGTGTCCGACGCGGCCTGGTCGCCGCCCGTGCGGACGAGCGTGAAATCGGTCTCGACCATGCCGGGATCGATCGCGCTGACCCGCACGCCGGTCCCGTGAAGATCGGCGCGCAGGTTTAGCGTGAACTGCTGCACGAACGCCTTTGATGCGCCGTACACATTGCCCCCTGCATAAGGATAGGTCCCCGCGACGGAGGCGATGTTCACGATGGCCCCCTTGCGGTCTATCAGCGTCGGGAGCAGCCGATGCGTGACGGTCGCCAGCGCGGTGACGTTGGTGTCGATCATCGTGCGCCACTGATCGAGGTCGGCACGCTGCGCGGGCGCGGTGCCCAGCGCGAGCCCCGCATTATTGACGAGCAGATCGATCCCCCGAAAGCGTTCGGGCAGATCGGCCAGCGCTGCATCGAGCGCCGCCGGATCGGTCACGTCGAACGCCGCCGCGTGGATGTGCGCGGGATCCTCCTGCACCAGCGTGGCGAGCCGATCGGCGCGGCGACCGGTCGCGATTACCTGCCAGCCCGCTCCTACGAGTGCGCGCGCGGTCGCCGCGCCGATCCCCGAGGTGGCGCCAGTAACAATTGCCGTCTTCATGATCATTCTCCTTTGGCGGCGGGGGGACCCGCGCGCTCGATATTGCCATCGAAGCCACGGCTTTCGAGGCTGACAAAGCCCTGACGATTGGGCATTTTTGTGCGCGACAATGCCGGCGCGTCGAGCCGGGCGTCGGCGCCGACGATGCCGTCGATCGACAGCAGATAGGCGACCAGCCCGTAGACCTCGTCGTCGTTCAGCGATTGCGGGGCGGTGAACGGCATGGCGCGACGGATATAATCGAAGAGCGTCGGCGCATAGGGCCAGTAACTTGCGACGGTGCGGATCGGCGTGTGGGTGGCGAGCGACCCGACCCCGCCCGTCATCTGGTCGGCAGCACCGCCCTCGCCCGCCGGTCCGTGGCAGGCGCTGCATTTCGCCGCGAAGGTCGCGCGCCCCTGCGCCACCGTTCCTGCCCCCGGCGGAAGCCCCTCCCCGGACGCCAGCACGGTGATGTCCATCCGGCGCACTGTCTCGGGCGATGCCGGGCGGCCCAGCCGCGGGGTGTTCGTCGCGGGGGCAGCCTCGCCACAGCCGGTAAGGAGCAGAATGACGGGCAGGACGGCGCCGGCGAGCGGCGATCGGTCACGCATAGACATGTGCGATCCCGCCGTGAGGATCGACTCCCCAGCTCTGCACCGCATTGCTGTGGTAGCCCTGCCCCGCGGAATATTTGCCGATCCAGGCCGTGCGCATCGGCTGCACCGCGCCGGTCTCGTCGGTGGCGCGGCTCATCAGCGTCGCCGGCCCCCCGCTCCAGCGCCACGGAATGCGGAAGCCGGTCAGCGCCTGCGGCAGCGCGGGCGTGTCGAGCGCCGCTTCGGCCCAGCTCGCGCCCCCGTCGGCTGAAACCTCCACCTTTCGGATACGGCCCCTGCCGGACCATGCGAGGCCATCGATCTCCCTATAGCCGGGTGCACGCAGATCCAGGCCGAAGGACGGACGCAGGATGATCGACTTGACCCCCATGCGCAGCGAGAACATCTCGGCCCGCCCGGTCGCCAGCAGATCGGTATACTTGGCGGTTTCCTCGCGCGAGAAGGCCGGAGCGCGCAGGAGTTTCAGCCGACGCAGCCACTTGACCGAGGCATTGCCCTCGATCCCCGGCAGCAGAAGTCGCATCGGAAAGCCCTGTGCGGCACGGAGCGGTTCGCCGTTCTGGAAGAGCGCGATCATCGCGTCGTCGAGACAGATCGACAGCGGAATGCTCCGCGTCATCGCCGCGGCGTCCGCCCCCTCCGCCTGGATCCAGCGCGCAGCCGGTGCGACGCCGGCTTCGTCGAGCAGCGTCGAGAGGCGCACACCCGTCCATTCGGCACAGGACAGCAATCCGTTGAGCTGGCCAGCATTCGCCTGGACCGGCTCGGGCGCTGCGATCGTGCCGCTATTGCCCGAGCATTCGATGAACAGCGTGCGGGTGTGGCGCGGATAGCGCAGCAGATCCTCGTAGCGGAACAGGAGCGGCTGGCGGACCAGTCCGTGGACGAGAAGCTCGTGCGTCGCCGAATCGATGGCCGGAACGCCGTTGTGATGGCGCTCGAAATGCAGGCCGTTGGGGGTGATCGTGCCCTGAAGTCGTTCGAGCGGGGTGCGTGACGATCCGCTGCCGGGAAAGGCGAGCTCGGGCACGATCCACCGGATCGCCTCACCTGACCCGGGGTGCCCGCCGACCGACAATGGCGCCCCTGGGACCCGCATCGATGCGGGCGAACGCACGCCGATCGCCGCACGGGCGGCTATCAGCACGCCCGCCGCGGACAGCGCACCGCCCGTGAGCAGGGCGCGGCGATGGAGCAGCCCGCCCCCGGCGACCAGCTCCTGTTCGGCATGGTCGTCGATCATCGCAGGTCCTGCGCGCCCAGCCCGTTGCCCAGGCCTCCGCCCTGCCCGCCCCTCTGCATCACGCGACCGTGTCGGCCACGACCGCCGTCGCCGCCGCGGCGGTCGTCGCCTGCGCGCCGCGCAGCAGCGGCAGCAGCTGATCGCCCTGTCGCTGGATCTCCGACAGATAGGGCGTGTCCGAAAGGACGAAATGCGTGATGCCCAGATCGCGATACTTCTGGAGCGACGCGGCGACATCGGCAGCCGATCCGACCAGCCACGTCGTACCCGCGCCCCCGCCGCCATAGCGACCGGGTGCGGTATAGAGATTGTCGTCAAGCACCTCGCCCCGCGCATGGAGGTCGAGCAGGCGCTGCTGCCCGACCGCCTTCGAGCTGCGATGCGGATCGACGATCGCCTGCCCGGCGGCCATCTCGTCCACCTTCGCCTCGGCATCCGCCCATGCCTGTTCCGTCGTGTCCCGCACCAGCGTCGTGATGCGCAGGCCGAACTCGAGCGGCGGGAGGTCGCGGTCGAGATCGCGGCTGAGCCGTTTCAGCCGCGCGATCCGGTCTGCCACCCCGTCGAGCGGCTCCCCCCAGAACAGCTGCACGTCCGCCTCAGTCGCCGCCACCCGCTCGGCCGCCTCGGAAGCGCCGCCGAAATACAGCCGCGGGTGCAAGCGGTCGCCGCGCGGGGTGATCCGCGGTGCGACGGTCGAGCTCGCAACGCGGAAATGTTCGCTGTCGAACGTCACGTCGGTCTCGGTCCACAGGCGCCGCACCAGCCGCATGAAATCCTTGGTACGGCCATAACGATGCGCCTGGTCGCCCTCGCTGTCGCCATAGGCGGCGAGATTGTCCTGGCCGGAGACGATGTTGATGCGGACGCGGCCGCCGCTCAGCTCGTCGAGCGTCGCGGCGGCCGAGGCAAAGTTCGCCGGGCGCCAATAGCCGGGCCGGATTGCGATCAGCGGCTCGAACGTCTTCGTGCGGGCCGTCAGCGCTGCCGCGACCGTGAACGTGTCCGGCCTCCCCCAGCTCGTGCCGATCAGCGCGCCCCCCCAGCCATGATCCTCAAGTGCGATCGCATGCCGCGTCAGGGTGTCCAGGCTTGCTGGATCGGCGTCGCTGCGGTCACCGCGATGGCCTGCCTCGATCTGATTGGGGATGTACCAGAGGAATTCGGGGCTGTTCGTCATGGGAACTCCGTGGTGACAGGGTGGTGGAGAGACGGAAGCGTGGGGGCTAGGCGAGCCGGAAGCCGAGCCCGGCGAGCACGCGGCGCAACACGTCGCGCCCCGCGAGCGACTCGGCGCCGCGCACCCGCTGGCTGGCCTGTTCGGTCCAGTCGCGCTCGGGCATGCGCTGCTCGTGCTGGAATTGGCGGAGCCGCTGGTCATAGGCGGCGATCGCCGGCGCGCTTCCGGCCGCGTCATAACGCTCGCGGAACAGGACCGCCTCCTGCGGCAGCCGCGGCTTGACCGAGGCGGGTGCGGCGGGATCGGGATAGCCGACGGTCAGTCCGAACAGCGCAAAGGCCTGCGACGGGAGGCCCAGCTCGTCGACCACTTCGGCCGGATGGTTGCGGATGCCGCCGATATAGCAGCTGCCCAGGCCGATCGATTCGAGCGCGATGATCGCATTCTGTGCTGCCAGCGACGTATCGACCGCCCCGAGTATGAAGCTTTCGAGGAAGTGCAGCCCCTCGGCGGTCGTGCCGAGCGCCTCGCCGATCCGGGTCAGCCGGTGATGGTCGACGATCCAGAGCAGGAACAGCGGCGCGTCGAGGATCTGCCTCTGGTTGCCCGAAAGCGCCGCCAGCCGGGCCTTGCGCGCCGGATCCTCGACCGCGATCACGCTCCACGGTTGCAGATTGGAGGAGCTGGCGGCGGATTGCGCCGCGGCTACCAGCAGCTCCACCGTCCCCGCAGGCAGGGGATCGGGCAAATAGGCGCGGACCGATCTGTGCGACACGACCGTGTCGAGCGTTGCGTTCCACGGGATCGCCACGTCGATCTCGTCGCGATACCGGTCGTAGAGTCGCGCGCGGCGCTGCGCGCCCGCGGTCTCGGCCGCTGCGTCCGGCGTCGCTGTTTTACCCATGTCGTCCTCCCGCAGCAGTCGCGCTGACCGCATCCTGCCATTCGCTGTCGACCGCCTCGACGCCGAGGCGGCGGTGAAGCAGCGCGCGCAGTTCGGTGATGCGCGCCCGTCGCGCATTGCCGTCACGGGGCAGGTCGACCGGCACGTCGGCGGCCAGACGTCCGTCCTCGAGCACGACGATCCGGTCGGCGAGCAGGATCGCCTCGTCGATGTCGTGCGTCACGAGGAGGACGGTGGGCCGGTGCACCTCGACGAGCCGACGGAGCAAGACGTGCATCTGGATTCGCGTCAGCGCGTCCAGCGCGCCGAACGGCTCGTCCGCCAGCAACAGCCTGGGCTCGCGGACTAGCGCGCGGGCGAGCGCGACGCGCTGCTGCTCGCCGCCCGAAAGCTCGTGCGGCCAGGCACGCTCGCGTCCGGCAAGACCGACTTCCTTCAGCGCCGCTCGCGCGCGCTCGCGCCCGCCGGAGATGCCGAGCAGGACGTTGTCCAGGACGCGCATCCAAGGCAGCAGGCGCGCATCTTGAAAAATCACCGACAACCGGTCGGGCAGGTCGATGTCACCCATGCCATCGGCCTCATGGTCGATCTCCGCCAGTGCGCGCAGCAGCGTGCTCTTGCCCGATCCACTGCGCCCGAGCAGCGCCACGAACTCGCCGGGCGCGACATCGAGGTCGATCCCGTTCAGCACGCCCTTGGTGGTGAAAGCCCGCACGAGCCCACGGACCCGAACGGCCGGGATGCCGCCGCGCGCGCTCATCGGCCGAGTGTCCGGCGCCAGCTCAGCAGGCGCCGCTCGAGCAGACGGACCAGTGCGTCGGACCCGAACCCGAGCAATGCATAGACGACCAGGCCGACCAGCATCACGTCGGTCTGCGCATAGTTGCGCGCCAACGTCACCATATAGCCGATGCCGCTCGTTGCGTTGAGCTGTTCGACCACCACCAGCGCGAGCCACGATGACGTGGCGCCGAAGCGCAGTCCGGTGAGGAATCCCGGCAGCGTGCCCGGGACGACGACGTAGCGCAGGAACTGCCACTGCGTCAGCCGCACCGTCTCGGCGAGCTCGACATGGCGGATGTCGATCGCGCGGAGCGCGTTGTGGGTGTTGATGTAGACGGGGAAGAAGACAGCGGTGGCGATCAGCGTGATCTTCATCGTCTCGCCGATCCCGAGCCACAGGATCATGAAGGGGATCAGCGCCAGGATGGGAATGCCGCGCTTGATCTGCACCAGACCGTCGATCACATAGCCGCCGAGCAGCGTTAGTCCCGACAGCAGCGCGAGCCCGACCCCCACCGCCACGCCGAAGCCGAGCCCGGTCATCGCCCGCCACGCCGAAATGGCGAGATGCTCCTGCAGCCGGCCATCGCGGATCAGCTCGATGCCGGTCGTGATCGCGGTCCAGGGTGCCGGCAAGACGCGCGGATCAAGCCAGCCGGTCGCCGACAGGACACCCCAGTAGAGCAGCAGCAATGCCGGCCCCAGCAAGGTGCCGTAGCGGGCGGGCCGGCCGGGGCTGAGCCGCTGTCCGGGTACACGGCTTGACCGAGACGCGCGTAAGGTCACTGGCATTTCCTGCGTGAAAGGCGGCCGGAGGACGTCCGGAATGGCGTTCATGACGGGTTTCCTCGAGCGGAGGCTGCGGCGTCGCCAGCGATCGTTTCGAAGCGCCGATCGAAGAGACTGGCTGCGTCGAGCCGGCGGTGCCTAGTCTCGGGGCCGAGCGTATCAACCGCCGCCTGTTCATAGGCGATGGCGCCGGTCCAGTCGCGCGGCACGGCGACGTTGCCGGCATAGGCCGCCATCACGCGCGCGTCCGCGATCGGCAGGCCGCGCTTGCCGGCGTAATACCCCCGCGCCAGCTCTTCGGGATGCGTGTTGATCCACGCCTGCGCGCGGCCCCAGTAGCGCGCGAATATGCGGAGCGCCGCCGCCTTGCCCGGATCGGCCAGCGCGGTTTCCGGAACATAGATGTTGCCGCCATCGTCGCGAAACGGCGGGTGATCGAGAAGGCGGGCGCCGCGCGGACCAAAGTCACGAAGATAGCCCCGTGCGACCAGATCGGACCGGATCGGCGCGGCGTCGATCGCGCCGGACGCCAGCGCGTTTGTATAGACGTCGCCGCCGATGCTCGAGGGCAGTTCGACGAGCGTCACCGCATCGCGGGGAATGCCGAGCGCCTTGAGCGTCTGGAGGACGACCTGAGCCTGGACCTGGCTGGGGCTGAACGCGATCCGCTTGCCGCGAAGGTCCGAAAGCGTCCTGATCTTCGCCTTGGGGGCGATCCCGAAGACATAGGCCTGACGCTTCGTGCTGTCCGCATATTCGCGAAAGGCGATGATGCGGACTGGAATGCCCATCCAAACCGCGTGGATCGGCGGCACGCTGGCGCCGAAACCGACGTCGAGTACGCCGGCATGGAAGGCCTCGGTCACGTCCGGCCCGCCGGTGATCTCGGCCCATTCGATCCGGAACGGCAATGTCCGCTCCCAGCCTTTGTGCTCGAACACCCAGCGCGTCACGGGATCGCCGACCCGCAGAACAACGCCCGGCGGCACCCGGTCGGGAAGCTGCGCGGTCAGCGCCAGCCCAGGCTTCACGGCGGCGACCCGGCGCGCGGGGGCGAACGCGACCAGCAGCGCGATCGACACCGCCACCAGGACGCCGAGCACGAGCGCCCCCCGGGGCCAGCGAGGCGCGACGAGCGCCATTAGGCGGGCAACGTCTCGGCCGGGATGAACGCCATCTGCGCGGCGGGATAGCGATCGCCGACGGTCGCGCCGCGCGGAAAGGCGGCCTCCAACTGCTCGAGCGTGCCTTCGTCGAGGCGGATGTCGCCCGCCGCCCAATTATCCTCGAGATGACGGACGTGTCGCGTGCCGGGGATCGGCACCACGTCCCGGCTCAGGACCCAGGCAAGGCTGACCTGCGCGGGCGAGATACGCAGGCGTTCCGCAACATCCTCGATCGCACGGCGACGCCGGCTGTTGGCAGAGACCGCCTCCGGTTGAAACCGCGGGTGAATGCGGCGGCGGTCATCGTCCTCGACAGGCCCTGCCCCGGCCAGAAATCCCCGTCCAAGCGGGCTGTACGCGACGAAGGCGATGTCGAGCGCCCGTGCGGCGGGGAGGATGTCGACTTCGACATCGCGCGTCCACAAAGAATATTCGCTTTGCAGTGCGGCGATCGGGGTCTCGGCATGCGCTGCCCGAAGCTGGGCGGCGCTCACTTCGGACAGGCCGACCGCGCCGATCTTGCCCTCATCGCGCAGCCGGCCGAGCTCGCCGACCGACTGCGTGATCGGCGTCTCCGGATCGATGCGGTGCAGATAATAGAGATCGATCCGCTCGACGTTTAACCGGCGCAGGCTCGCCTCGACCGCGTCGCGCGCGGTGATCCGCGCACCATCGCTGCCATGGCGATGCGTAAACTTGCTCGCCAGGACCAGCCCGTCGCGCCGCCCCGCAATCGCGCGGCCGAGCAGTTCCTCGTTATGCCCGTTGCCATAGGCCGTCGCGGTGTCGAAGAAGTTGATGCCGAGGTCGATCGCGCGGTGGAGCGTCCGGATCGACTCCGCCTCGTCGGCCTTCCCATAGACATGCGACAGGCCCATCGCGCCGAAGCCCTGCGGACTCACCTCCGCTGTTCCGATCGTCGTCATATCCGCTCTCCCGCCGTGATGACGGTCAACCTGCAGCGCCGTGCCGATTGCCGCGATGCAGAAAAACTTCGGGCCCTGAAACGAATCCATACTTACTTGGTAGAGATTCAAATTTCTAAACCCTACCGAGCTGATGGGAATACGCAGCCAAATCAGGGACACCAAAATGAACCGTTCGATACTTGCCCGCACGCTTCTGGCGGCCGCGTGCGCAGCGCCGTCGCTTGCCTGGGCCCAGGACGCGCAAATCGCAGCGTCGTCCGAGGCGGGGCCCGGGGCGGGAGTCGACGCGGACAAGAAGGCGGATCGTGATAGCGAGGTCGTCGTGACGGCGCGGCGGCGATCGGAGAATATCCGCGACGTGCCGATCTCGCTGCAGGCGATCAGCGGCGAGACGCTCGAGCGAAAGGGCACGATCGATCTGCAGAGCCTGATCGAACAGACGCCAGGGCTGAATTCGACAGGCGGCAATCCGCGTAACTTCTCGGTCACGATCCGCGGGATCGGCTATGCCCCCACCGCCGCCGACGGTCTCGACAATGCGATCGGCGTCTATTTCGACGGGGTGTATCAGGCCCGGCCGGGGCAGGTCCTGCAGGATCTGGTCGACGTCCAGAGCTTCGAGGTGCTGCGCGGTCCACAGGGCACGCTGTTCGGCCGCAATGCCGCGGCTGGAGCGCTGAACATCACCTTCAACAAGCCGAGTTTTACCCCCGCCCAGACATACGAGCTGTCCTACGGACGCTATGATTTTGCGCAGGCCAAGGCGATCGTCACCGGGCCGATCAGCGACACCATCGCCTTTCGTACGGTGGCGTTCGGCACCCGCGCCGATGGCTGGATCGCCACGCCCTTCCGTCCGGCGTTCCGCGATGCCGCGCGCAGCAAGGGGATCTATGCCCCGACCGCGACCGATGACTCGACGACGGCCGGGACGGGCCGGTGGGGCGTGCGCCAGCAGTTCCTGGTCGATGCCGGTGACCTGAAGGTGAATCTGTCGGGCGATCTCAACATCGAGAAGGACAGTTCGTCCGGCTTCAGCTCGGGTGGCGGCATTGTCGAGCTGTTCGGCCCCGGCAACTGGGGGATCAACACGACCGCCGCGCAGCAGACGCGGGTCACAAATGCCCTGACCGCGCTCGGCCGGATCGAGGATTTCGGGGGGGTGCGTAACTGGGTTCCCCGCGTCGATCCCCGCACCAACATCACCAATAACGACAATCTCATGAAGACGAAGAATGCCGGCATCTCGCTCACGGCAGACTATGATTACGGCTGGGCGACGCTGACGTCGATCACCGCGTGGCGGCTATGGACCTTCGATCCGCCACAGGACAGCGACAGCTCGCCGATCGACATCTATCAGAACATGGCGATCAGCCGCAGCAATCAGCTCAGCCAGGAAATCCGGCTGGCCTCCAAGCGCCGCGGCGCTATCGAATGGCAGGTCGGGGCATTCCTCTATTATTCCAAGCTGAAGGACCATTATGTGATCCATCAGTTCGGCGCCGACGTCATCCCCTGGTACAATGCCTATAACACGGTCGCGGGCGCGGCCTTCACGCCGATCCCGCTGTCGTTCCGCTCTCAGCTTACGGGCGTGCAGATCATCGAGGACACGACCGTCACCAACCGGACCGCCGCCGCTTATGGTCAGGCGACATGGCACATCAACGACCGGCTCGATCTGACCGGCGGTCTGCGGTACACCTATGACCGCAAGAACGGTACCAGTCCGGTCGATACCAGCCAGCTTCCCACCACGCTGCCCGCCGGGATCACCAATGTGCAGCTCAACGCCTTCTACAATGCGATCGACGCAGTGCAGCGCAATGCGGGCGTCGCCTACAGCATTCCGGGCTATCCCACCGCGGTTGCCACCACCGGCTACGCGCTCGACCGAGAAACCTCGAACGACAATCTGTCGGGCACGGCCAGCCTGTCGTACAAGATCACGCCGCAGATCACGACTTACGTTACCTATGCAACGGGCTTCCAGGCGGGCGGGCTCGATCTCAACAATCGGTCACTGAACCCGTCTGCGCCCGCGATCGAACCGACGACGACCAAGACTATCGAGGCCGGGATCAAGGCATCGCTGCTCGATCGTCGCCTGACGCTTTCACTGGCAGCCTATCACGAAAAGCTCGAGGGCTTTCAGACCTCGGTGTCCTATACGCTGCCCGACGGCACGCCGCAGCGCGGTGCATCCAATGTCGGCGACATCCGCGCGCGCGGTGTCGAATGGAGCGTGGCGGCCAATTTCGGGTCGGGGATCCGGCTGACCTTCGACGGGAACTACAACGACGCAATCTACACGCGAGCGCCCTCGCTGCCCGCGCCGGCCGAACTGAGCTACAACGGCATCGCGAACATCGACGCCAAGGGACAGCGCGCGCCCTATTCGCCCAAATGGGCCCTGTCGGCCACGCCATCCTGGGATGCCAAAATCGGCGCGAACGCTGAATTCTACAGCTACGCGCAATTCTCGCGCACCACGGGCTACGGCACCGGCGTCACGCAATCCATCTATACGCAGGTGCCGAGCCAGTCGAACCTCAACCTGCGCGCCGGGGTGCGGCTCGATGATGGGAAATACGACGTCTCGCTCTACGCGAACAATGCGACGAACGAACGCAACATCATCTCGCAGGCGCTTCTGGCCGCCCCTTCGGGCGCGGGCGTGACCGCCTATCTCGGCCGGACCGTGAACTATAATCAACCCGCACGATACGGTGTGACGCTGCGCGCAAAATATTGATCGCCGGGGCGATCGTGCCGTTTCACAAAGCGGTGCGAGCACTCGACGATCTCGTTCTGATTCCCGCCCCTCAGTTCGGCCTCCTCGACCAGGAAACCAAGCATGACTCGTATCGCGCCTGCCCTAGCGGCGACCGCCACCCTGTTTCTGCCGTTCGCCGCGGTCGCGCAGCCCGCGCCGCCGCGTCCGGATCGGGCCGCCTTCCGCAGTCTCTACAAGGAACTGGTAGAGACGAGCACGACCTCGTCGGTCGGCGACTGCACCAAGGCGGCGCAGCAGGTTGCGGCCCGGCTGCGCATGGCGGGATTCGCCGACCGCGATCTCACGCTCTACGTGCCGGACGGGCGCCCGCGCGACGGCGGCCTCGTGGCGACCTGGGCGGGATCTAACGCCAGTGAGCCGGCGCTGCTGTTGCTCGCGCATATCGACGTGGTCGAGGCCAAGCGCGAGGACTGGGTCCGCGACCCCTTCACGCTGATCGAGGAGGATGGGTATTTTTACGCGCGCGGCAGCAGCGACGATAAGGCACAGGCTGCAATCTTCTCGGACACACTCATCCGCTGGAAGCAATCGGGGTTCAAGCCCCGCCGTACCGTAAAGCTCGCGCTGACCTGCGGCGAAGAGGGGACTAACGAACGCGTCCTCAACGGGGCCGGCTGGCTGGTCGATAACCGGCCGGAATTGGTCAGGGCCGGCTTCGCGTTTAACGAAGGCGGCGGTGGCCGAACCGCGCCTGGCGGTGGCCCGGAGACGCTTGGCGTCCAGGTATCGCAGAAATCGCCCCGCAACTTCATCCTTGAGGTCACCAATCGCGGCGGGCACAGCTCGCAGCCGCACTCCGACAACGCCATCTACCGGTTGGCGGCTGCATTGACCAAGGTCAGCACGCTTCAATTTCCCGTGAAACTCAACCCGGTCTCGACAGCGTATCTGGCGCAGGCCGGTGCCCTGCGTAAGGATGCGATCGGAAATGCGATGGTCCAGCTCGCGAAAACGCCTGACGACGCGGCGGCGGCAGCGCTGGTATCGTCGGACCTTGGCCTAAACCCGCTGCTGCGGACTACTTGCGTCGCGACCCTGATCGAAGGCGGGCATGCCGCCAATGCTCTGCCCCAGCGCGTCAACGCCTCGATCAACTGTCGGATCGCTCCTGGCGAAACCGCCGATCAAACCAAGGCCGCCATCGAGCAGGTCATCGCCGACCCGCAGGTCAAGGTGCTCCGCAGCAGAATCCAGGAACGCCCCGTGGCGGTGACGCCGCCGCTGGACCCCGCGATACTCAAACCGATTGCGGCGATCGGTGCGAAACATTTCCCAGGCATTCCCGTGATCCCGACCCAGTCGGCAGGAGCAACGGATGCAACGTACCTGAGCAAGCTGAACATTCCGACTTATGGCATTCCCGGACTGTGGAACGATCCTGCGACTGCCGGTACACATGGACTGAACGAGCGCATTTCAACCGACGCCCTGTATCGCGGCCGCGACTATATTTATGATCTTGCGACCTACTTCGCCTCGCATTGAATGAACGCCGAAGCGCGCGTGAATAGGTTGAAGCAACCCGATCGCGTTCGCTGATCAATTTTGAACCAGAGCAGGGTCGCGCTCGCCTTGCCGCAAACAGAGCTCAACGCGATGCCCCAACGTCGGTCATTCGCGCGGCACTCGCAGATCCCCAATACCTACCGTTCATTCAACTTCAGATTTTGGCTCATGTAGGCTGGTCGTTGCGAGCAGACCTTCAGTTACCGGACGTCGAGAGCGGACGCTTCGATCATCTCTGGCACGATTCTCATGCCTCATCCGCCAAAGCTAATGTCTCGACGGTAGCAAGCTAGATCCTGAGTATCCCTGATATGTCGCCGGGATTTGCCGTTTCGGTTGCAAAGTTTAGCCGGCCGTGGGATGGAGGCAGTCATCACGACCAGTTTGCGGATTTCAATCCAAGGCCGACAGCCCGGCGGCAGCGATACCTGCGAGCGCACATACTTCGTCATTATCCGAGGTGTCGCCGGTCACACCCACTGCCCCGACCAACTGGCCGTCTGAGTCGATTACGAGCACGCCGCCCGCCGCAGGCACGACGCCGTGCGGAGAGATTGGCCCGAGCGACGCGACGAACGTTGGTCGCTCCGACGCCATCTCGGCAATCTTGCGGCTCGATATGCCGAGCGCGAGCGCTCCGCTCGCCTTGGCAATCGCGATCTGAGGTCGCAGCATCGAGGCCCCGTCTTCACGCTGCAGCGCGACGAGGTGCCCACCGGCGTCGAGCACTGTCACGCAGAGCGGCTTTAAACCCAGTTCCACCCTCCTCTCCAGCGTCGCCGTGATAATCTTGCTGGCAAGTTCAAGCGTGATGCGCACCATGCAAAGTTCCTTAGTATGGACCGGTATCCTTGGGGACGGATAATCGGCGTGAGGCTGGTCGGGATCATGACCCATGTGGAAATGCCTCTACCGCCTTCAGCGATCAGTTTGCATCACTGGCGCACACAAATATGCCCCGTTTGACCGGCCCAAACAAATGCTTTGCGGTCCACGTCGGGGATCAATCGTTAAAACGATCATGCGGCGGTCGACCCTCGTCGACTGTTAGC
>Ga0308164_10001816_pt1 | contig 23139 bp, 20 predicted proteins | sample PhyTR2_FD_201031 | JGI IMG/M metagenome (GOLD analysis project Ga0308164, IMG submission 201031) | Phyllosphere microbial communities from UC Gill Tract Community Farm, Albany, California, United States - DLSLT.R2 | ecosystem: Host-associated > Plants > Phyllosphere > Unclassified | place: USA... | reverse complement strand
TAGAGGACGCGAAACAGCCGAAAACGCGCCAGCGCCGCATAGAGCGTACGGGTCAGGAACTGTTCGAGGGCAAGAAGCGCCCCTGTTGCTGGGCGGGCTGCATTCACCGTACCGACAAGGCCCCGAGCCGATGGCAGCAGGCCGTCCTGATCGACCGAAAAACAAAGAACGGCATGTGATCACGTGCACGATCAGATCCCCTGTTTTACCGGAATATAGCTAGCGACGGGTTATGCTTGTCGATGCCTGCACTGACCGATCGGACCTACTTCCCCTGCGCCCGCCAGCGCTGGATCGTGCGACCGATGATCTGGTCCTCGCCGCCGACGTCGCGCCACAGTTCAGAGAATAGCGGATCGCCAGAGGCGGGGCGTTTCTCCTCCTCCAATCCATCGAAACTTACGCGGATCGGGATCGTCACACCTTCGCCGCAGATGATGCACTCGCGATTGCGTAGTGCGGGAATCGAATCGAGGAAGCCGCGCGCGCCCTCGGGCATCGCCGCGCGGACGAAGGCCTGGTCGCGATCGTTATTGAGGCGCATCGCGATGATCGTGCCGCACTGCGACAAAACGCCCTCTGCGAGATCGGACGGACGCTGCGTGATGAGCCCCAGCGACACGCCGTATTTGCGGCCCTCCTTGGCGATCCGACCGAGGATGCGCCCGACCGAACTGTTTGCCTCCTGCCCTGCCGGGATGTAGCGATGCGCCTCCTCGCAGACGAGCAGGATCGGCCGTTGCGGTTCGTTGCGCGACCAGATCGCGAAGTCGAACGTCATCCGCGCGAGCACCGCGACCACCACCGAGGTGATATCCGACGGCACGCCCGACACGTCGATGATCGAGATCGGCTTGCCGTCGCCGGGCAGGCGGAAGATCCGCGCGAGGAAGCTTGCCATCGTGTCCGCCACCAGCATGCCGGAGAACATGAAGCCGTAGCGCGGATCGGCCTTGATCTCGTCGATCTTGGACTTGAGCCTTAGGTAGGGCGCGGTGTCGCCGGCGCGGTCCATCTTGCCCATCTCGGCGCTGATGATCGTCGTCAGGTCGCTGAGCATGTACGGGATCGGCGCGTCGACGGTGAGCTTTGCGATCTCCTGCCCGAGGCGGCTTTTCGCCTTCGCCGCGAGCAGGCATTTGGCGAGGATGTCGGCGTCGAACTGCCGCGCGGAGCCGCTGCTGGTGAGGAAGACCTCGCAATGCTCTTCGAAGTTCATCAGCCAATACGGCATCTGCAGGTTCGACACGTCGTAGATCGCACCGTTCGATTTGAACGCCGCGGCGTATTCGCCGTGCGGGTCGATCATCACGATATGGCCCTGCGGCGCGAGTTCGCAGATGCGGTGGAGGATCAGCGCGGCACTGGTGGACTTACCCGTGCCGGTCGATCCGACCAGCGCGAAATGCTTGCCGAGCATCGCGTCGACATACAGGGCGGCGGGGATATCGGTGGTCGGATAGACCGTACCGATCGTGATGTTCGCACGGTCGTCGGCGGCATAGACCTGTTGCAGGTCGGCCGTGGTGATCGGAAACACCTCACAGCCGGGCATCGGATAGCGCGTGACGCCGCGGCGGAATCGGTAGAGCTTGCCGGTGAGTTTGTCCTCGTCGCCTTCGCCGAGATAGTCGATCTCCGCCGCGACGCAGGTCCCGGCGGCATCCTCCAGCTTGAGCGAGCGGATATTGGCGACCAGCCACGTCGCGCCGACGCGCATCTTGATCTGGCTGCCGACTTGTCCGGCCGCTGCGACGACCGGATCGGAATCGTCGTGCAGCACCGCGATCGCGGCGCGATCGAGCAGGATACGGCTGCTCGATCCGGCGATCGCGAAGACGACGCCGACCGGTGCCGCCGCCGCGCTCGCGCCAGCGAATCCGCCCGTCAGGGGTGCCGCGCGCAAGAATGCGCCAGGTCCCGGCATGTCGCTCATTGCCGCAAGGTCTCCAGTCATTTCAGACCGACCCTGCCGCGATAATTGTAAATATCCGATGACGACGGTGTTGAACTTGCTGAGAAAATATCCGCGTTTAGTCGCCGTGACGCGCTAGACCCGACGCGCGATCCAGCCTGCCGCCCAGCCCAGGAACACCGACAGCGCGACCGCCACCAGCCCGTAGGTTACCGACGAGCGATCCGCGGCGCGCGCGACGAATCGCTCGAAGCCCGATTTGCGGATGTCGATATCGCGCACCGCGGCCGCGAGCACGCGACCGTCGCGGATCAGGAAAGTCTCCGCGGTGAAGCGGCCGACAGGCACGCGGGCGGGGATCGACACGCGCGCACGGTAGAGCACGCCGTCGGTGATCTCGACCGCGCGGGGCGCCTCGTAATACAGGCCGGCGCGGCGCTTGAGGTCGACGAGCCCTTTCTGGAAACGATCCTGGATCGGCGCGGGTGCGCTCGACGCCGGTGACAATTGCAGGCTGTCGAGGCCGAGTTCGTAGATCGCGCGCGTCCGGTCGTCGACGAGACGGTCGATCGGTTTGGACGAGGCGATGGCGTAGAAGCTGGGCGCGGAGCGGTATCTGAGGCGCGCGGCGTTGACCCAAATGCCGGCGACCTTCTCCTTCTCGCGCATCAGGATCGACTGGGTCGGGCCCTTGACGACGACGACGATGTCTGTCGGTTGCTCGCCGGTCGGCAGGCGGCCGCCGGGATAGAGGATCGCGCCGAACAGCAGCAGCTCGGCACCGGTGAAGCTGTAGGCGATCTCGATATTGCGCTGCGACACGTCGGGGACGAGCACGGGCTTTGCCTGCGCCATCAGCAATGGCGCGAGCAGAACTAGCCAGCCAGGCTTCACGACAGCGTGACCGAGAAGATCTCCTCGGGGCGCCAGACGAGTCCGAGCAGGATGCGCGCGCCGACCAGCAGCACCATGACCGCGAGTCCGAGGCGGAGATATTCGGGACGGAACTTGGTCGCGAACCGCGCCCCGACCTGCGCTCCTACGACCGAGCCGAGGAGGAGCAACGCCGCCAGCACGATGTCGACGGCCTTGGTGGTGGTCGCGTGGACCATCGTCGCGACCGCAGTCACGAACAGCGTCTGGAACAACGACGTGCCGACCACCACCGACGTCGCCATGCCCAGCAGGTAGATCATCGCCGGGACGAGGATGAAGCCGCCACCGATGCCAAGCAGGATCGTCAGGATGCCGGTGAAGAACCCCAGCAACAGCGGCGCCAACGGCGAGATATAGAGCCCCGACGCGTAGAAGCGCGTCCTGAGCGGGAGCGCGGCGACGAGCGGGTGATGGCGGCGTTTGCGTGCCTTCGGAGGCCGGCCGGTCCGCGCGCGGCCGATCGTGCCGATCGATTCCTTCGCCATCAGGCCACCGATCGACCCGAGCATGACCACGTAGACGATCGCGATCACCGTATCGATCTGGCCGCTCTGCTGGAGTAGACGGAACAGCCACGCACCGAAGAACGAACCCAAGATACCGCCCGCGACAAGAACGCCGCCCATCTTGGTATCGACGCCCTTGCGGCGGAAATGCGCGAACACGCCCGAGACGCTCGCGCCGGTCACCTGGCTCGCGGACGAGGCGGCGGCGACGGTCGGCGGGATGCCGTAGACGATCAGCAACGGCGTCGTCAGGAAGCCGCCGCCAACGCCGAACATGCCCGACAACAGCCCGACGCCCCCGCCCAGCAGGATGATGACGAGCGCATTGACCGACAGGTTCGCGACGGGGAGATACAGATCCACGACCGCAGCGTTACACCGAATTGCGCGGGCGGGGCTAGGCTCGACCGCTCAGAAGTCGCTACCGATCGACAGGGCCGGTCCGGAGCCCGGACGCGCGCCACCGGCGATGCGTTCGCGCCAGTCGAGCGTCAGGCGGATCGTCTTGCGGGCGACCGGTAGCACGGCGACGATCGAGGGTCCGATATCGAAGCGTTCGGCGTCGCGTTGCGCGCTGCCCCATGCGCCGGCACCGATGTCTATGGTCGCGCCGGCAAGCTTTCCTAGTGGATGCGTGAGTCGTGCGGAGGCATCGACGAAGCCTTCGATTTCACCTCGCCCTATTGCGCCGGCCTGGCCGTATGCTTCCAAACGGAGGCCGGGTGCGACGTCGGCCGGACCATAGCCGGCAATCACGCCGATCGTCGGTCCGCCACGTCCACCATCGAGCGCGAACCGTTGCTCGGCGACGACGCGGATCGGTAAGCGCGTCGGTTGCCATTCGATCCCGAGTGCGGCCTCCCGTCCGGCACCTTTGAGCGGTGTGGCGACGCGCGCCACCAGCGCGACCTTGCGACGGCTGCCGAGCGCATAGGCCAGTCGCAAACCGCCCTGCGACGCGCCGAGCTGCCCGCCCGACACCGTACCGGCGGGACCGCCACGCGCGAGCAGCCATGCGCTTCCAGTGAGACGACTTGGCCCGTTGGCGACCAAAGGCGGCGCTACCGGCGACGGAATGGCGTATGTCTGAGTCTGTGTCTCTGCCGCAGCTAGAAGATCGGGAAGATCTCGCGGTACCGACACTGGCGGCGTAGCTGTTCGTGCTTGCCATGGTCGCGGCTTGAAGACCATCGGCGGTGCGACAGCACCGTATGGGACGATAGCAACGCGCGGCGGCACGTGCTGTCCCGCGAAAACTGCCGCGGCAACTTTCGGCACGAGTACTTCGATCACCCGTGGGATCATGTCCGACGGTGGAAGCGAGGCGACCTCCGGCAACAACAACGCCACGCGGACCATGACCCATCCGCCTAATGCCAATGCGAGAAAGCGCAGCGGGCGCCCGACACTCATCGTGCGGCGGCGGCGAGGCCTGAATCGTTGACGGTGACGACGTTGTCGGGCGGCAGGTCGGGGAACTCATGCCGCGTCTTGTCCCAAACCGGCGCCGCGCCGCGCAGCATGCCGATATAGACGATCACCGCGCGCGGTGCTGCGATCAACGATACGAGATTGCCGACGAGGAATCGCGGTAGCGCCCAGATCGCCTCGCGCATGCCATAACTGCGTCCCGTGAATATCATCCGCACGATCAACCGCCACACCAGCAACGCGCCATTGGCGACGAGCAGCCAGAAGGCGATTGGGTAGGCGCCGTTCGCGTAGGGCGACGCGCCATCGGCTTGGCCGTGCATCAGTAGCGACAACAGCCATATCGGCACCGCCAGATAGCCGACCGCTAGGATCACGACGGCCAGCGGCGCGCGCCGATCGCGCATTCGCATCCAGTGATCGGCGAGCGCGCGGGGCCGCCCCCAGCCGGTACGATCCCAGCCGGCCAGCGCGATACCCATCATCCACCGCGTCTTCTGGCGCACCGAGCCGCCGAGCGTACACGGGAAATACGCGCGTACCGCGACCACCGTCCCGGCGTCGTCCGCCGCAACGCGCGCGAAAATGCCGCGTGCGCCTAGCTCTGCGAGTCGCAAGCCCAGCTCGTAATCCTCAGTCAGACTGGTGGCGTCGAAGGGATCGCCGCCCCGTGCCTGCGCAATCATCGCGAGGACGGCGGGTGCGATCGCACAGCCGGTGCCGGCAAGTGGCATCGCCGCACCCAACGCGGTCCGCACGACGATCTGCTTGGCGTGGGATTCGGCGAACTCGTCGGCATAATGTCCCGACACCAGCCGCGCACCGCGGTGGACCAGCGGCAGGACGGGAAGCTGGATGACGTCATACTGCTCGATCAGACTGTCGAAGACGCGCAACTCCTGCGCGTGCACGACGTCTTCGGCATCATGGAGCACGACCGCCTTGGTCGGTCGATCCGTCCCTGCCCCGTCTCGCAGATCGTCGCGACACAGCGCGCGCCAAAGGGTGTTGAGGCAGTCGGCCTTGGTCGTCGGCCCATCGCGCGGGCCGATCACGAGCCGGATCCGCGAGTCGCGCTCGGCGACCGCCGCAATCGCATCGATCGTTCCCCGGTCGTTCGGATAGGCGCCGACATAGATGCGGTAATTACCGTGGTCGTAGCGATCGAGCGCGGTCGTCAGCATCCCACCGATCACCGCGACCTCGTCCCACGCCGCGACGAACACCGCGATCCGGCCGGCGGTGCGTGGTAACGGCAGGGTGGCGAGGGTCAGGCGAGCCCGGCCCCCATGCCTGATCCGGTGACCGATATAGACCACATCGACCAGCAGATCATCGATACCACCGAGTAGCAGTCCGACGCCCGCAAACAGCAGCATCTCTCGCGCGGACGCGTCGATGATCCACAGCGACTCGCCCAAGCCACACCCCCGGACGGAGGGTACCGCAAGTCACCGTCGTAACGGATATAGTCTTATCGAGAACGGATGTTTGTCGTTTTCTCGAATTACGGCGGCACATGGCGAACCATCGCGTCGAACGTGCGTTACGACGATGATCCCTTTCCCCCCTTTCGGGATCGGCGCCGATGATGCCCGGCCCGGCCGCACCGCTGCGTAGCACGCGGTGCGGCCTAACCGACTTTGGGCTTCCCCTTCAGACCGACCGGCTATGGTCGATTTCGACCGCCGCCGCCGGTGTTGCTGCCGCCGCCACCGCCGCCGCCAGCACCCGCGGCGCCGACCGTACCGATGTTACCGAACAGATCCTGAAAGAAGCCGCGCTCGCGACCGAGCGTCGGGGTCTTCTTGCCATAGGGTGCGATCGACGCGACCTGATCGAGCCCGCCGCGACGGATCGCGGTGACGGTGCCCTTCTGGTCGAAGCTGATCTGCAACGTGATCTGCGCGTTGGCGCGCGGGTTGCGGAACGCGAGGTTGCGGCTGTCGCGCGCGAGATAATACCAGTCGCCCTGGTCGAACTGGCCGGCGAGCGTCGGCTTGCCGAGCGTGGCGAGCACCGACTGGCGGTTGTCGACGCCCGGCTGGACCGAGTTGACGAGGTCGGTATCGACCACATAGCCCTGGTGCGAGCGCAGCTGAGTGCAGCCCCCACTGGCCAATGCGGCGACCGCAAGTGCGGCGGCGAGACCCGTACGGGCGGAAAACACGCTCATATAAACTCCCAACCGGGGCACGCGAAAACACGTGACGGGTCCCACGCGATTGCATCGGCCGCCGATCGCCTCGATATGCGAGGATGCGCGGGCAAACAAGCCGAAGCGCGGCTTCGTAGCGAGGACGATAGATTTTGAGCTGGTTGGGAAGACTGCTCGGCGAGAAGCCCGACGAGGCGCTGCCGCTGTACAACGCCGTCGTCGGCCGGGCGCGCGCGGAACATTGGTACCGGGAGGGCGCGGTGCCGGACACGGTCGACGGCCGGTTCGACATGATCGCGACGTTGCTGGCGATCGTCATGCTGCGGCTCGAGACCGAGCCCTTGGGCGGTGAACCCGCGGCGCGTCTGGCCGAACGCTTCGTCGACGACATGGACGGGCAGCTGCGCGAGATCGGGATCGGTGACATCATCGTCGGTAAGCATATCGGCAAGATGATGAGCATGCTCGGCGGGCGGCTCGGCGCGTACCGCGACGGACTGGCGGCGGGCGATATCGCGCCGGCCCTGGTGCGCAACCTGTACCGGGGCGCGGCGCCGGACGATGCCGCGCTGGCGCATGTCCGCGAGTCGGTGATGGCGTTTCATGCGGGTCTGGCTGCGACGCCACTCCCGAATCTGTTATCTGGAGAATTGCCGTGAAGCCCGAGTTCAGCCGCCCCGAACGCCTCGACACGATCGGCGAGCGCGAGCGGATCGTCGAGATCGCCGCGACCGAGGACGAGCGCGCGGCACTGGCCAAGCGGTTCGCGCTGCTGTCGATCACGCGGCTCGACGCGCGATTGGGGATCAAGCGCACCGACAGCGGCATCGTCGTGAAGGGCCGCGTGACCGGCGCGGCGGTGCAGGCGTGCTCGGTGACCGACGAACCGCTCGACACGCAGATCGACGAGCCGGTTGCGTTGCTGTTCGTCGATCAGTTGGTTTCGGAAGGCGACGAGGTCGAACTGTCCGATGACGCGCTCGATACGGTCGCGATCGAGGGCGGCACGATCGATCTTGGCGAAGCGGCGGCAGACACGCTGGCGCTGGCGATCGATCCGTTTCCTCGGGGGCCGAACGCGGCGGCGGCTCTGGCGGCGGCAGGTGTGATCAGCGAGGACGAGTTCCGGCCGGCGAATGCGTTCTCGGACCTGAAGGCGCGGATGGCGGGGAAGAGCTGAACGGTGGCGCGGTCTCGGCTTGTTCGAGATTAGTTTACCAACAACTTGCACCACCCCGGCGAAGGCCGGGGCCCAATTGAGGGCCGATAGTGAGGTAGGGCGGTCCGCCGTTACAACCACCTCTCCAATTGGGCCCCGGCCTTCGCCGGGGTGGTGCGTGTTTTGGGAAACCTCGGCCCTCTTGTTCTCCCGCGAAGGCGGGAGCCCAGACTGGGTCCCCGCCTTCGCGGGGAAACACGGTTTAGTCCGCGTCGGGCCCTAAAGTCGGGTCGAGATCCCGTGGGCGGATGAAGCGGGTCAGGCGAGCCGTACCGGTTGCAACATCCCCCCACTCCCCCTCGAACTGAAGCTCCGCAATACTCGCCGTCGGATACTTGTCCTCGACTGCATCGCGCAACGGATCGGCCCCATCCGCGACCAGCATCAGGACGAGATCCTCCAACCCAGGATTGTGCCCGATCATCAGTGCACTCTCCGCCTCGGCCGGAAATCCGTGCACCACGTCGAGCAACGTCGCCGCAGACGCTAGGTACACCCGCCGATCCAGGTCCGGCGCGATCGTCCGGCCATAGCCCGATTCGATCTGTTCCAAGGTCTCCGAAACCCGCACTGCCGGCGACGCGATCGCATGATCGAACGCGAGCCCAAGCGACCGCATATGCCGACCGACCATCGCCGCGGCACGCTTGCCCTTGGCGTTGAGTGGGCGGTCGAAATCGCGCGCGACCGGATCGTCCCAGCCGGACTTGGCGTGGCGCAACAGCGTCAACGTCTTCATGGCAATCCTCAAGCCGGTTCGCGGCTTTCATGCCCTACGCGCGGGCTGGAGGAAAGCCGGCTTGCGACTCGGGCCACCGCTTCTTCGAGCGTCACGCGGGCGATCGGCACGCCCGGCGGGAATGCGCTGAGCAACCGCGACGGCATCGCGGCGGACAGCATCACGAACACCCCGGAATCGTCGGCGCGGCGGATAAGCCGGCCGAACGCCTGCGCGAGGCGCGCGCGGACGAGCCGGTCGTCATACGCCGAACCGCCGCCCGCGAGCCTGCGTGCGGCATGCAGAACGGAAGGTTTCGCCCAGGGCACACCCTCCATCACGACAAGCCGCAGCGACTCGCCGGGCACGTCGACGCCGTCACGAAGCGCATCGGTGCCGAGCAACGACGCCCCCGGATCGTCACGGAAAATGTCGACCAAGGTGCCGGTGTCGATCGGGTCGACGTGTTGCGCATGGAGCGGCAGGCCTTCGCGCGCTAGGCGGTCGGCGATGCGGCCATGCACGCCGCGCAGGCGCCGGATCGCGGTGAACAGCCCGAGCGTCCCGCCGCGGCTGGCGACGATCAGTTGCGCATAGGCGTTGGCGAGCGCGCCGATGTCGCCGCGCTTCACGTCGGTGACGATCAGAACTTCGGCCTGCCGCGTGTAATCGAAGGGGCTCTTAGCCTCGAACCGGGCGGCGGGGCGCAACAGATGCGGCGCACCGGTTCGCGCTTCGGCCACCTCCCAATCGCCGCCGCCGGTCAGCGTCGCCGAGGTGACGAGCGCACCGTGCGCGGGCTTCAGGACGATCTCGGCGAACGGCCGGGTCGGGTCGAGCCAGTGGCGGTGCAGCCCGATATCGAACTCGCGGCCTTCGATCCGGTCGACCGCGAGCCAGTCGACGAAATCGCCATCGACCGGCCCACCGACGCGCGCAAGCAGCGACAGCCACGACGCCACCGTCTCCGCACGCCAGCCGATCGAGGCAATCGCGCCCTCGACTCGGGCTCGGGCGGGCGCGTCCATCCAGTCCGGGGCTTCGGCGAGCACCGCTTCGAGGCGACGGCCGAGCGTGACGAGTGGGCGGACCAGTCCATCAAGCGCGGCAGCGGCGGGCGCGGCGGCCTCGATCAGCGTTGCGTCGGGTTCGGCGAGTTCGGTCTCGAGGCCGTAGCCTGCGTCGCCGGGTTGTTCGGCCCTCGCGTAGGTCAGCCCGCGGACGGCGGCGAGCAGCGTCTCGATCGGTCCGAACGGCGCGCCTTCTCCGAGGCGTTGCAGCCAGCCGTCGGACGCGAGAGCCCCCGCTGCGGTCACTGCGTCGCTGATCGCCCGCGCGCCCTGTTCATCATAACTGGCGAGATCGGACAGGCGTGCGGCGAGCCCTCTCCGCCGCCCGCGACCGCTCGATTCGGGGCCGAGGATCCAACGGCGCAGTTCGATCGTCTCGGCACCGGTCAACGCGGTCGCGAACATCGAATCGGCGGCGTCGAAGATATGATGCCCCTCGTCGAACACGTACCGCGTCGGTCGGGTCGCGAGTTCGCGCCCCCTTGCGGCGTTGACCATCACCAGCGCGTGGTTGGCGATGACGATGTCGGCATCGGACGAGGCGCGGGCAGCGCGCTCGATGAAGCATTTCCGGTAGTGCGGGCAGCCGGCATACACGCACTCGCCGCGCCGGTCGGTCAGCGCGGTCGAGCCGTTGCGGCGGAACAGGGTGGGCAGCCAGCCGGGCAGATCGCCGCCGACCATGTCGCCGTCCGCGCTATACGCGGCCCAGCGCGCGACGAGGTGCGCGAGGATCGCCGCACGGCCCGCGAAGCCGCCTTGCAGCGCGTCCTCCAGGTTGAGCAGGCAGAGATAGTTCTCGCGGCCCTTCCGCGTGACGACCTTGGCTTTCCGGATCGCCGCGTCGGGATAGAGCCGTGCGGTTTCCTGGCCGAGCTGGCGTTGCAGCGTCTTGGTGTAGGTCGAGATCCACACCGCGCCGCCGGCCTTCTCCGCCCAGAGCGACGCGGGCGCGAGATAGCCTAGGGTCTTGCCGATCCCGGTACCGGCTTCGGCGAGGACGAGATTGGGCGTGTCTCGCATCGCTCGCGGCGCGAACGCGGCGGTGGCTGCGCCCGCATAGGCGCGCTGACCGGGGCGTTCCTCGGCGCCGTGGCCGGTAAGGTCGACGAGTCGCGCCTCAGCATCGCCCGGCTCGATCGTGACAGTACGTGGCGCAGGTCGCGGCGCGTGCTCCTCCCATTCGGGGAGCGACGAGAACAGCCAGCGCTCGTTGACGGACGGTTTCTTCAGCCGCTCGGCGACGACCGGCGCCCAGGGCCAGCGCAGGCGGAACAGCGATTGCGCCGCCGTCCACGCGCCCTCACGCTCGGGCCAGTCGCCATCGGTAAGCGCCAGCATCGCCTCGGCCGCGCGGAGGAGGAACGGCGCGACCTCCGCGTCCTCGGTCGGCACGTCGAGGCCGGTGACCCGCGCGATCCCCTTCGGCGTCGGCACCGCGAACTGCGCGGGGCGGAGGAACGCGTAGAGTTCGAGCAGGTCGAGCCCCGACAGATCGGGATATCCGAGTCGCTGCCCGACCAGCGGCGCATTGAGCATGATGACCGGCGTATCGGCCGCGATCCGGATCGCCTCGCCCCGCCCGATCGGACGCGCGCCGTCCACATTCGCGATCCAGATGCCGGCGTGGCTGGCGTGGAGGGCAGGATAGCGAAGCACCGAGAGACCTTGCTGCAATGAGAACGAAAGGGCAACCTCTCGCTGCTTGTTCTTCCGCGTAGGCGGGAGCCCAGTCTGGATCCCCGCCTTCGCGGAGAAACACGCTGTCGTCGGTTTCAGCCTGAAGTGCTGCACCCTTCGCGGTTGTGCAAACCTCCACCAACAAACTCACCCATATCGGCCGTTACGCAACCGGCACGGTTCACGTGCGTTGCGCACTCATCGATACCGAACTTTATCTACATCAACAGGGATGATCATCATGCGGAAGTTTCTCATGGCGCTGAGCGCACTCTCGCTCGCAATTCCGGTGGCTGCCGTGATCCCCACTAGCAAGGCGGAAGCCCGTTCGAAGCGCGAATATCGCGGGCATGACCGTCGTTACCGCGCCAAGCGTTGCCGTCATTCGAGCGGCACGACCGGTCTCGTCGCAGGCGGCGTCGGCGGCGCGGTGCTCGGTAATGCGGTCGGCGGCGGGCTGCTCGGCACGCTCGCTGGTGGCGCAGCGGGTGCGCTCGGTGGCCGTGCGGTCGACCGGACGATCACCGCGAAGGATCGTTGCCGCTAAGACGCATGCGGCGGTGGGGTGACGGACACGGGCGCAGGCGCTAATCGCCGAACGCTATGACCGATGATATCCGCACCGCCGCCCTCGAGTCCAAAGCCTGGCCGTACGAGGAGGCGCGCAAACTCCTCAAGCGCTATCCGAACGGCAAGTCGGGCGATCCGGTGCTGTTCGAGACGGGCTACGGACCGTCAGGCCTGCCGCATATCGGCACGTTCAACGAGGTGTTGCGCACGACGATGGTGCGCAACGCCTTTCACGCGCTGAGCGATACGCCGACGCGGTTGATCGCGTTTTCGGACGACATGGACGGCCTCCGGAAAGTTCCGGACAACGTCCCCAACGGCGACATGCTGCGCGAGCATCTCGGCAAGCCGCTGACACAGATCCCCGATCCGTTCGGCACGCATTCGAGCTTTGCCGCGCATAACAACGCGATCCTGCGCGAATTCCTCGACCGCTACGGCTTCGACTACGAGTTTGCGTCGTCGACGGAATATTACACCGGTGGGCGGTTCGACGAGGCGCTGAAGGGCGTGCTCCGTCACTTCCAGGGCATCCAGGACGTGATGCTGCCGACGCTGCGAGCCGAGCGTCGCGCGACCTATTCGCCGGTGCTGCCGATCTCGGCGACCAGCGGCATCGTGTTGCAGGTGCCGATCGAGGTGATCGACGCCGAGGCTGGTCTCATTGCCTTTGAAGATGAGGGTCAGCGGATCGAGCAGAGCGTGCTCGGCGGCAATGCCAAGCTCCAGTGGAAGGTCGACTGGGCGATGCGCTGGGTCGCGCTCGGCGTCGATTACGAGATGGCGGGCAAGGACCTGATCGATTCGGTCACCCAGTCGTCGAAGATAGCGCGCGTGCTCGGCGGCCGCCCGCCCGAGGGCTTCAACTACGAGATGTTCCTCGACGAGAATGGCGAGAAGATCTCGAAGTCCAAGGGCAATGGACTGAGCCTCGAGCAGTGGCTGACCTATGGCCCCGAGGAATCGCTCGCGTTCTACGCCTACCGCGAGCCGAAGAAGGCGAAGTCGCTGCACATGGGCGTGATCCCGCGCGCGGTGGACGAATATTGGCAGTTCCGCGGCAATTATGCGGGCCAGGACCTGAAGCAGAAGCTCGGCAACCCGGTCCATCATATCCACGACGGCAAGCTCCCCGAGGGCGAACTGCCGGTGACGTTCGGGTTGTTGCTCAACCTCGTCGGGGTGATGGGCGATGCGAGCAAGGAGCAGGTCTGGGGGTATCTCGCCAACTACGTGCCTGATGCGTCGGCGGATAAATATCCCGAGCTCGACCGGCTGATCGGCTATGCGCTGGCCTATAGCCGCGATTTCGTCGCGCCGACGCTGAAGCGCCGTGCGCCCGAGGGCGTCGAGGTCGCGGCGCTGGAGCGACTGGACGCGGAACTCGCCGCATTGCCGGCGGAGGCGAGCGCGGAGGATATCCAGAACATCGTCTACGAGATCGGCAAGACCGGCGGGTTCGACAACCTGCGCGACTGGTTCAAGGCGCTGTACGAGACGTTGCTGGGCTCGGAGCAGGGTCCGCGGATGGGCAGCTTCATCGCGTTGTACGGCGTCGCGAACTCGCGGAAACTGATCGCGGAAGCGCTCGCCCGGTAAGACGACGCGTTCGAAGAAGTACCACCCCGGCCTTCGCCGGGGTGGTGGTTTCAGGTTGACCGAGCGACCGTATCGCCTCGACAGCTTAGCGAGAACATATTAGCAACAAGTCCGCCTCCCCCGATTCGGAAACCGGCATGTTTCATCGACCACTCGCGCGTCATCGCCTGTTCTTCGCGCTCCGCCCGCCACTCCCGCTAGCGCGCCAGATCACCGCTGCAGCGTCGTGGTTCGAAACCGACCGGGACAAGCTGCGCCCCGAGCATCTGCACGTGACGATCGATATCCTCGACGACCATGATCGCGTCTCGACCACGCTGGAACGCGACCTGAAAGCGATCGGCGATGCGGTCGAAGCAGTACCGTTCGCACTCCAGTTCGATACCGCGGTCGGCAGCGATCGCTCCATCGCCCTGCGTCCGCGCCACAAGAACGCCTCGCTCGCCGCACTGCATCAGCGGATTGCGGTGGCACGCGAGGCGGCAGGGCTACGCGCCCGCGAAGGCTATCGGTTCAGTCCGCACATGACGCTCGGCTACCGCGACGGCGTGTCGTTCACGCAACCCATTGCGCCGATCGGCTGGGACGTGGATGCGTTTGTGCTGGTCCACAGCCATGTCGGCCGGACGCGGCACGACGTGATCGGACGGTGGTTGCTGAGCGGCGACGACGATCGGCAACTGGCGCTGTTCTGAGCCTTCGAATTTGCCGGGCGCGCGAGATCCCGTAGGACCCAGGACGCGATCGGTTGGTTCTGCCCTCGTGACCGCGCACCAAGGAGCGAACATGCGGCTGTTTTTCAACGACGCCCAGCGGACCCATGCGCCCGCGCGCGAACTCCACAATGGCGCGTTCACCGCCTATGCCGAGACGCCCGCCCGCGTCGATGCGATTCTGCGCGCGATCGGTCCGGTCAAGACGCCGCAGGATCGTGGCGAGGCGCCGATCCTCGCGATGCATTCGCCCGCCTATGCTGCCTTTCTGAAGGACGCCGCGCGGTTGTGGCGCGAAGCGGGGCGGGAGGGCGACGCGATCCCCTACACCTTCCCGATCCGCGGCCGCCGGCCACTCGACCTCACCCGGATCGACGCGCTGATCGGCGCGCACAGCTTCGACGCGACCACGCCGATCACACCCGAGACCTGGGCCGCCTCCTATGGCAGCGCGCAGTCCGCGCTCGCCGCGACGCACGCCGTGCTCGACGGCGACCGCGCGGCGTTCGCACTGTGCCGCCCGCCCGGCCACCATGCCGGCGCGGACTATTGCGGGGGATATTGCCACCTCAACACCGCCGCGATCGCCGCGCAGGCCGCGCGCGACGCCGGCGTCGCACGCGTCGCGATCCTCGACATCGACTATCACCACGGCAACGGCACGCAGGACATATTCTACACGAGAGGCGACGTGTTCTACGCCTCGGTCCACGCCGATCCCAAGACCGATTACCCATTCTACTGGGGCCATGCCGATGAGATTGGCGAAGGCGAAGGGCTCGGCACAACGCTGAACCTCCCCCTCCCCCACGGCACGCAGATCGATGCATTTCGGGCCGCGCAAACGGCCGCGCTCGACGCGATCGCCGCGTTCGAACCGGGCCTGCTCGTCGTCAGCTTCGGCGCGGACACGTGGGAGGGCGATCCGATCTCGCACTTCAAGTTGACCACGCCAGATTACGCGGTCCTCGCGCGCGATATCGCGGCACGCAACTGGCCGACCGTCATCGTCATGGAAGGGGGCTACGCGGTCGACGCGCTGGGCCACAATGTCGCGAGCTTCCTCGATGGGTTCTGACGCGCGTATCGCGATCGGCACGCCCGCCTATCGTCGGCTGACGCTGGCGATGCTGTTCGCGGGGTTCTCGACCTTCTCGTTGTTGTACTCGGTGCAGCCGTTGCTGCCGCTGTTCGCCGCGCAGTTCGGGCTGACCGCGGAGGGCGCGTCGCTGGCGGTGTCACTGGCGACGGGTCCGCTCGCGATCGGCATCCTGTTCGCGGGGTTCGTCTCGGACCGCGTCGGCCGGCGTCCGTTGATGATCGCGGCGATGTTCGCGGCTGGCGCGCTGACCTTGGCAGCGGCGGTCGTGCCGGGGTGGAGCGGCCTACTCGTGCTGCGATTCCTGACAGGCGTAGCGCTAGCGGGCGTGCCGGCGGTGGCGATGGCCTATGTCGCGGAGGAGGTCGACGCCGGCGCGGTCGGGGCGGCGATGGGGCTGTATATCGCGGGCAGCGCGCTCGGCGGCATGGCCGGGCGGCTGGTCGTGAGCGTCGTCGCCGATCTCGCAGGCTGGCGCTTGTCGCTCGCCGCAGTCGGCGTCGCTGGCCTCGCAATGGCGGAGGCATTCCGCCGGCTTGCGCCGCTCTCGCGCAATTTCACGCCAAGCGCCGGACGGCCGGGCGCACTGCTGCGGAGTGCCGGGTCGCTGTTCACCGATCGCGCGATGCCGTTGCTGTACCTCGAGGCGTTCCTGCTGATGGGCGTGTTCGTCACGATCTATAATTACGCCGGCTTCCGGCTGATGAGCCCGCCTTACGGCCTCAGCCAAGCGGCGGTCGGCGGCGTGTTCCTGCTCTACGTGCTCGGATCGGTGAGTTCGGCGAAGTTCGGGACGCTCGCGGGGCGGCTCGGGCGGCGGAAGGTCTTCTGGATACCGGTCGTGCTGCTGATCGCCGGGGTCGCGCTGACCGCGATGACGCCGCTGGTGCTGGTGATCGCGGGGATTGCGGTCGTGACGATCGGTTTCTTCGGCGCGCATTCGATCGCGAGCGCCTGGGTCGGGCGGCGGGCGCAGGTTGCAGGCGGCGGCGGCTCGCGCGGGCAGGCGGCGGCGTTCTACCTGTTCTTCTACTATATGGGGTCGAGCGTGCTGGGATCGGCCGGCGGGTTCGCGTGGACGCATGCTGGATGGCCGGGGGTCACGGCGTTCTGCCTTTTGCTCGGCGTGGCGGCGCTGGTGATCGGGCTGGTGTTGCGCACGGTGCCCCCGCTGATGGTGGAGCCGCCGATGCCGCAGCAGATGCCGGATCCTTGAAGGGCGAATTCTCCCCTCCCTGGAAAGGGAGGGGCTGGGGGTGGATTGGCGAGTGTGAGTCATCAGCCCTGGTATTCGCGGAACCAGACCCACCCCCGCCCCCTCCCTTCCAGGGAGGGGAGAAGAAGTCCGGTTTCACTCAGACTTGGGAACGGGAACCCGCTCTACCGAGACGCCACGTCGGTCGCGTCGATGGGCGGCATACCCGCCATTCCCTTCGCGACCGCTTCGACCCGCTCCATGACGCGGAGGACGTTGCCGCCCGACAGCTTCGCCATGTCGCCATCGCTCCACCCGCGCCGCGCCAGTTCGGCGAACAGCAGCGGATAGCCGTCGACGCCCTTTAGACCGATCGGCCCCGTCCCTTGGATCCCGTCGAAATCGCCGCCGATCCCGACATGATCGTGACCGGCGATCTTTGCGATATGCTCGACGTGATCGGCGACCGTCGCGGCGGTAACCTGCGGCTCCGGATGCGCGGCGTCCCAGGTCGCCAACGGCACAGGCGATTTCGCGCCGTAGACGTTCGCCGGAACGCCGACCGACTTCGCATAGTCCGAGCGTGCCACATCCCAGGCCCGCCACTCGCCTGACAGGAACGACGGATAGAAGTTCACCATCACCACGCCGCCGTTCGCGCCGATCGCACGGAGCAGGTCGTCGGGGATATTTCGCGGCGCATCGGCGATCGCCCGCGCGCTGGAGTGCGAGGCGATCACCGGCGCCTTGGTCGCCGCCAGCGCCGCCGCCATCGTCGCGTCGGACACGTGCGACACGTCGACGATCATCCCGATCCGGTTCATCTCGCCGACCACCTGGCGCCCGAAGTCGCTCAGCCCGTTGCCACGTGGCGCGTCGGTCGAGCTGTCCGCCCAGTTCAGGCTCTTGCCGTGCGTCAGAGTCATATAGGCCACACCGAGCGCGCGATACTGGCGCAGCACCGACAGCCGCCCGTCGATCTGGTGCCCGCCCTCGACGCCGAGCAGCGAGGCGATCCGCCCCGCCTTCTCGATCCGTCGGATGTCCGCGGCGGTGGTGGCGAGTTCGAACGTCGTCGGGTTCGCCGCGACGAAGCGGCGGACGATATCGATCTCCTCCAGCGTCATCTCGACCGCGCGCAGCGCGTCGGCCGGAATGTAGACCGACCAGAACTGCCCGCCGACATGACCCTTCCGCAGCCGGGAGATATCGGTCTGCAGCGGGTTCGGCAGCCGCGCTGTGTCGGCAGAGAGATCGACCGCCTCGACCTTCGCGTCGTGCAGGTCGCGGATCTCCCATGCGAGATCGTTATGCCCGTCGATCACTGGGCTTCGGTCCAACACGCGCTCGACGCGTCGCGATAGGGCAGCGTCGGAGCTCGCCTGCGCGGCCAGCAGCAGGAATGCGGCGATCATGTCTTGGTCCCCCATGGCGTCCGCTCCATCCTGAAGGAGGTGTTCGCGCGCGACAAGCCGGGTAAGGCGCTCGCCGAACGTGAGAAGAGGTCCGAATTGTACACGGGAATGGCCGAACCGGCGCGCGAGGCGGATAGCCGGCTCTCCACCGCGATCGCGATCGCGCGGCTGATCGGGATCATGGGGATCGTCTACGTCCACGCCTGGACCGGACGCACTGCCGAGGAACTGGCGGCGGTGGCGTTCGGCTGGCAGGCGGTACTGCGAACGGTGCTCGGCGAAGTGTTCGGGCGTAGTGCGGTGCCGCTGCTCGGGATGATCTCCGGCTGGCTGGTCGTCTCGACCGCGACGCGCCAGGACTACGGCCCGTTCCTGCTCGGCAAGGCGCGGACGATCCTGCTGCCGATGGTTCTGTGGAACGCGATCGCGATCCTGCTGGTGGGGGCGGCGGCGACGTTCGGCGATCTGAAGGCGCCGACGCCGACGAGCATCGGCTGGACGCTCAACGAACTGGTGCCGCTCGTGCATGCGAACGACGTCAACGTGCAGATGCCGTTCCTGCGCGACTTGTTCGTCTGCATGATGCTCGCCCCGGTTCTGGTACGTGCGTCGACAGCGTGGCTGGCGCTGGTCGCATCGATAGTGGTCGTGTGGTGCGTATCCGGGGTGCACGTCCCGCTGTTGCTGCGACCGCAGATCCTGCTCTTCTTTACCGCTGGAATCGCCGCGCGGCGATCTGGCGTGGCGGAGCGGGTGGCGGGGTGGCCTGTCGCCCTATGCGCGCTGCCATTCGTCGCACTGATCACGCCGCGGCTGTGGACCGCGCTGCTGGGGAACGGGTTCTTCGACACACATCCGCATCTGATGGCGGCATTCGATATCGTGTTTCGATTGGCCTCCGCGGTACTGTTCTGGCGGCTCGCCTGGGGCTTGGCTGAGAGCAACGTTGCGAACCGGTTGCGCGGGATCGAGCGGTATGGGTTTCTCGCTTTCTGCGATCACCTGGTGCTGCTGTGGCTGTTCGGACCTGTGCTTGGGCTCGCGACGGGTGCGTTGGGAGCTGGGCTGTATCCGGCATATTTGCTGATCCAGCCGTTGCTGGTGCTCGGCGTCACGGTCGTGCTGGGCTGGCTGCTGATGGCGGTCTCGCCGTCAGTCGCGCGCGTCCTCAGTGGGGGGCGGCTAGGGCGATCGGCTTCAGTTACCGCGTGACGGCGGATCGAGCTGGTTCACCCATTCCTGGTTGTGGACGACGGTAGAGCGAACCGGCCGACCGGCGGCGTCGAGCCAGGGGCGGTAGCGGAAGCGCAGTTCGATCAGGTGGCAGGTGGTCGCATCGAGCACGCCGTTTCCGCTGGAGCGCGTGACCATGCAGTGCGTGACGCTGCCGTCGGTCTCGACGGTGTAGCGAACGCCGACGACCCCGCCAGCGCCGATCACCGCCTCTGCATTGGGAAAGTCCTTGTTCTTAAAGCGGCCCTTGAGGAGGCGGGGCGGCTTCTCGTCGCCACCGTCGCCGTCGCCATTTCCGGAGCGCCCGCTACCGGTGCCGTTCCCTTCGCCGCCTGCTCCTGTGCCGGGTCCGGGGATGGGAGGCGCGCCCGTGGTGACGTCGCTGCCGGGGCCTGGTTTCAGCGTGGCGATGACCGGGGGCGGTGGAACGATCGGGAGGATGATCGGCTTGGGAACGACGACTTCGGTCGCCTTCGAGCGGAGGTTCGCAGGGGACGCTGCGCCTTCGGGGCGGTGGCTTTTCGCGGGGCGGGGGATGATCTGGTCAGGCGGCGGTGGAGGGGGTTTCGGGCCGACCCCGAATGTCTTCAGCGCATCTGGGATAGCGGTGGGGATGCTGACGCCGAGCCCGAGGATCAGCGCGTAGCCGATGACGGCGCAGAGTATCGCCGCGCTGGCCGCGGATATCAGGCGGTCGCGCGGGTTCGAGTGGACGCCGTACATGCTGGTCAATTGGGGAGGCGTGCGGTGGGCGGCAACTGCGCATGAGGGCGCGAGAACAATCTCGGTTATGCGGACGTATTCGGTACGTATCCCGCTTCGACAGATGCACCTCCCCGGCGCAGGCCGGGGTCCAATTGGAAAGGTCGATGTGACGAAGGACCGTCCGTCGTTGCCGCCGTTTCTCAATTGGGCCCCGGCCTGCGCCGGGGCGGTGGTCGCTTTGGGCGAAATTAGGCCTCGGTTTGTGAGCGCATCGGCTCGCCGTCGGCAGACCTGCATGTTCGGTAGACACTAGAACGGGCGGCGCGACCTAGGTCACACCGCCCGTTCTTGGCGCGCGACGCGGGAGTAAATCCCGCGTCGTCGGTCGGCGCTGGAGCGCCGCCGGCCGGCCTTTCGCATGCGAACCTGCGCTTCGCTGGTTCGCAGCGGCGTGCTGCTGCACGCCTCGCTCAGGCTTACAGCTTCGCCGTCAATTCCGGCACGATCTTGAACAGATCGCCGACCAGACCGATGTCCGCGACCTGGAAGATCGGCGCATCCTCGTCCTTGTTGATCGCGATGATGACCTTAGAGTCCTTCATCCCCGCGAGATGCTGGATCGCGCCCGAGATGCCGACCGCGACATAGACTTCCGGTGCGACGATCTTGCCGGTCTGGCCGACCTGATAATCGTTCGGCGCGTAGCCAGCGTCGACCGCGGCGCGCGAGGCACCGACGCCGGCGCCGAGCTTGTCCGCCAGCGGATCGATCATCGCGTGAAACTGGTCGCTCGAGGCAAGCGCGCGGCCGCCCGAGACGATGATCTTCGCGCTGGTCAGCTCGGGACGCTCGTTCTTGGCAATCTCCGAGCCGGCGAAGGTCGACAGACCCTTGTCGCCGGTCGACGCGACCGCCTCGATCTCGCCCGATCCACCCTCGGTCGCAGCCTTGGCGAACGCCGTACCGCGCACCGTGATGACCTTCTTCGCGTCAGTCGACTGCACCGTTGCGATCGCGTTGCCGGCGTAGATCGGCCGCGTGAAAGTGTCTTCGCTTTCGACCGACAGGATGTCGCTGATCTGCATCACGTCGAGCAGCGCGGCGACGCGCGGCGCGATGTTCTTGCCGTGCGTGGTCGATGGCGCGACGAACGCGTCGTGGTTGGCCATCAACTCGACGATCAGCGGCGCGACGTTCTCGGCGAGCGCATGCGCAAACGCCGCATCGTCCGCCACGTGCACCTTGCCAACGCCAGCGATCTTGGCGGCTTCGGCCGCGACGCCGTCGACGCCCTGGCCGACGACCAGCAGGTGGACTTCGCCGAGCTGGCTTGCCGCGGTTACAGCCGACAGCGTGGCATCCTTGACGGCCTGACCGTCATGTTCGACCCAGACGAGCGTCTTCACTTGGCGACTCCCATTTCCTTGAGCTTGCCGACCAGCGCGTCGACATCGGCGACCTTGATCCCGGCCGAGCGCTTGGCGGGCTCGACGACCTTCAGCGTGGTCAGGCGCGGCGTCACGTCGACACCGAAATCGGCCGGCGTCTTCTGCGCCATCGGCTTAGACTTCGCCTTCATGATGTTCGGCAGCGAGGCGTAACGCGGCTCGTTGAGGCGAAGATCGGTGGTGATGATCGCGGGCAGCTTGAGCGCGTCGGTCTCCGCGCCGCCATCGACTTCGCGGGTCACGTTGACCGAGCCGTCGGCGATCTCGACCTTCGATGCGAACGTGCCCTGGCCCCAGTTGAGGAGGCCGGCGAGCATCTGCCCGGTCTGGTTGTTGTCGTCGTCGATCGCCTGCTTGCCGAGAATGACGAGGTCGGGCTTTTCCTCCTCGACGATCTTGGCGAGGATCTTGGCGACGCCCAACGGCTCGACCTTGGTCTCGCTGACGACGAGAATAGCGCGATCAGCACCCATCGCGAGCGCGGTGCGGAGCGTTTCCTGCGATTTCTGCTCGCCGATCGAGACGACGACGATCTCGGTCACGCCCTTGTCCTTGAGACGGATCGCTTCTTCGACCGCGATCTCGTCGAACGGATTCATGCTCATCTTGACGTTCGCCAGATCGACGCCCGTTCCGTCCGCCTTCACGCGGGGCTTCACGTTGTAGTCAAGCACGCGCTTGACCGGCACCAGCACCTTCATCGGGGTTCCTTCCAAGGTGAAATCATTCGTTTCGATCACCGTCACAGTATGGCGGCGTTGGCGCGACAGATGGCCGTTTCGAGCCGTTTTCGCAAGTCCGGTATGGAAACATCGCTATGCCGTAGCGTCACGGCGAGATGCCGATCGGACCACCTGCCGAACAGTGTGCGACATCAACGAAAAAGGGCCCGGACGTTTCCGCCCGAGCCCTGTTTTTCGCAGAATCAGTATGCGTGGTCAGTCGCGATTATGCCGCGACCTTCTGCACTTCTGCGACGATCTTCTTCGCAGCATCGCCAAGGTCGTTCGCCGGGACGATCGCGAGGCCGGAGTTCGCCAGGATCTCCTTACCCTTCTCGACATTCGTGCCCTCGAGGCGGACGACGAGCGGCACCGAGAGGTTCACTTCCTTCGCCGCGGCGACGATGCCGTCGGCGATGATGTCGCACTTCATGATGCCGCCGAAGATGTTGACGAGGATACCCTTCACGTTCGGATCCGCGAGGATGATCTTGAACGCCGCCGTCACCTTCTCCTTGTTGGCGCCGCCGCCGACATCGAGGAAGTTGGCCGGGAACATGCCGTTCAGCTTGATGATGTCCATCGTCGCCATCGCGAGGCCGGCGCCGTTGACCATGCAGCCGATGTCGCCGTCGAGCTTGATGTAGGCGAGGTCGTACTTTGACGCCTCGAGCTCGGCGGGATCTTCCTCGGTCTCGTCGCGCAGTTCGAGCAGGTCCTTGTGGCGGAACAGCGCGTTGCCGTCGAACGCGACCTTCGCGTCGAGCACCATCAGCTTGCCGTCGTTGGTGACCGCGAGCGGGTTGA
>Ga0308164_10001815_pt1 | contig 23147 bp, 17 predicted proteins | sample PhyTR2_FD_201031 | JGI IMG/M metagenome (GOLD analysis project Ga0308164, IMG submission 201031) | Phyllosphere microbial communities from UC Gill Tract Community Farm, Albany, California, United States - DLSLT.R2 | ecosystem: Host-associated > Plants > Phyllosphere > Unclassified | place: USA... | reverse complement strand
TGCATCCAATCCGACCTAAAGGGAGGATTCTGTGTTCATCGGAACACGGCAAGTTGTGTTTTGAGTGCCTCATAACTGTTTTTTGTGCCTCAAAACAACTTGCCCTGCCGGGAGCTGGAAAACACTCTCCGAAGTCGAGGTTTATAAATTAAAAAATGGAAAAGTAATGAGCGATCAAAATAATAATTACAGAAAGAAAGGAGGGAGGAAACCGAAGTTGAATCCCAGCAATCATCGTTATGTATTTCGGTTAAATGATGAGGAAAATGATAAATTATTACGCCTCTTTGAGGAATCAGGACTTTCTAATAAAGCGAAATTTATTGTCTCCGTATTGTTTTCGAAAGAAATTAAAACGGTAAAAATTGACAAGGGTGCTGTAGATTTTTATATGCGTTTGACATCTTTTTATTCCCATTTTCGTGCTGTTGGAGTAAATTATAACCAAGTGGTAAAGTTATTATACACCCAGTTTTCTGATCGAAAAGCTGCGGCATTTCTGTACAAACTGGAGAAGCAAACTGCTGAACTCGCAGTTTTATGCAAAAAAATTATTGAGATTACAGAAAAATTTAATCAACAGCATATTAAAAAGCACAAAGAGAATGATAGCAAAGTTAGGAAGGAGCAGTAATTTGTACGGAGCATTAGCCTATAATAATATTAAAATCGGGAAAGAAAAAGGGAAGATTTTGTACACAAATAAGATCATTGAAACACCATCCGGTCAATATTCTGTAAGTCAATTAGCTCAGTCTTTTGAACCTTATTTGGCAGCAAACCGGAACACTGAAAAGCATACTTTACATATCTCTCTAAATCCTGATCCGAATGATGAGGTCAGTGATGAAAGATTTATTCAGCTGGCGCAGGATTATATGCAGGAGATGGGATATGGAGAGCAACCATTCGTCGTTTTTAAACATACAGATATTGACCGCACTCATATTCATATTGTATCAGTGTGTGTAGATGAAGATGGGAAAAAGATTTCAGACCGATTTGAAAGAAGAAGGTCAATGGAGGTTTGCAGAGCACTAGAAAAAAAATATGGACTACTACCTGCAATAGATAGGGGCGGGAATAGGAAGAAAACTATTTTTACTCCTGTTGACTATCAGATAGGTGATGTCAAAAGTCAAATTGCTTCTGTCATCCGTCATCTTCCTAAATATTATAGATTTCGGACATTGGGAGAATACAATGCGTTGCTTTCGCTTTTCAATATCACCGCTGAAAAAGTAGAAGGAGAGGTATGTGGGAAAATGCAGAAAGGGTTATTGTATTTTGCTTTGAATACCGAAAGTGAAAAAGTAGGTCATCCTTTTAAAGCATCATTGTTCGGAAAGGATGCGGGACTAAAATCTCTTGAGTTGTACTTTGAAAAATGCAGGGTTGCTTTAAAAGATGATGGCTCTAAAAGCAAATTGCTTACTTCTATATCAAATGCCATGGTGTCTACGACTAATGAAGAGGATTTTAAAACTTATTTGAAAGGTCAGGGAATTAATACCGTAGTGAGAAGAAACAACAGTGGTTTGATGTATGGTATAACATTTATTGACCACAATTCCAAAACAGTATGGAATGGATCAAGTCTCGGAAAAGTGTTTTCTTCCAACTCTTTTAGTGAAAGGTGGGGCAATACTACTGAGAAAATTGGAGTAAATGATCTTGCATCGTTGAGTCGAAAAATAGAAAAAATAAATGAAGATCAAGGAAAAGATATACACTCGGAATCCCCTCATCATTTGTTCGAATTTTTAGACACTGGTCAAACTACTACTCAGTATGAGGACGGCTTGCTGTCTGCAGTTGGAGGCTTATTTTCCTTCACGTCCGGAGAAGATTATGAAGAACAGGATTTTGCTCATCAAATGAAAAAAAGAAGACAAAGAAAACGCTAAGCAACAAATAAGATTTAGTTAACTCTCTTTTTCTAAGATTGCCTGGACTTTGTTTTGAAGTTCTTTTTTATCAGGCAGATATAATTGGTATTTTGAGACAAAAATTTTGTTGGAGATTCCACCTGTAGCATATTCCACCAATACTTCATCTTTCTCTGCAGAGAGGATAATGCCGATAGGTTCATTGTCATCTTCTACATTTTCTTCAGCTTTGAAATAATTGAGATAAAGATTCATCTGTCCGATGTCATTGTGTTCAACCTGTTTTATTTTTAAATCGATCAATACAAAGCATTTGAGAATTCGGTGGTAGAAAACAAGATCAATGTAAAAATGTCTGTTGCGAAGTGATATTTTGTATTGTCTTCCCACAAAGGCAAAACCTTTTCCCAGTTCAAGAAGGAACATCTGCAGGTTGTCAATAATTTTTTGTTCCAGAGCCTTTTCTGTCACCTGATGACTCTGCGGCAGTTTAAGAAAATCTAAAACATAGGGATCTTTTATCGCTTCAGCAGAGTCTGTGATAATATGTCCTTTTTCGGATAATTGAAGGACTCCTTTTTTATCTTTACTTAATGCCAAACGTTCAAACAGGGCTGAGTTAATTTGTCGGTCCAATTCCCGGTAGCCCCAGTTTTCTAGAACGCTCTGCTTCTCATAAAATTTTCTTGCATTATCTTCTGATACTCCTAGCAAGGTGACGATGTGAGTCCAGCTTAATTTGGCAGGCACTGCCTGCCATTTTTGATAGGCCAGATAAAATCTACGCATATCAAGAATGTTCCGCCTGCCAAATCCTTTTCCAAAACGCTGCTTTAAATCTTTGGAAAGGTTTGACAATAGGTTACTTCCGTACTCTGCACGTTCCTCTCCGAACTGTTCAAATTCTACGATGTGCCTGCCAATTTCCCAATTCGCTTTGACCAACTCATGATTAACGGCTTTGACAGCATTCTGTCTTGCCGTCTCAATTGTTGATCCGATCGTCTTCAGCAGTTCATTGTAGGTAGCTTGTATTGGTTCCATTATACTTTTCTTAAACAAACAAATTTAATCAATCTTCCTAAAACGATCTATACCATCAATTGCAAAATATACATTCTGATGAGTGCCAAATGAAGCCAATTAAAGACGGTAACTTCTGTTTAGAAGAATGACATCGTAGAGGATTTATATTCGTTCTATTTCTTATTCAAATAATTAATTTATGCAGGGAGAAGACGACTTAAGGGGTTTGGCCAAGATCATGGCGTTTATGAGAGCAGTCAGTATATTGATAATTCTGATGCATTGCTATTGGTACTGCTTTGCATTTTTTCTTGATAGGGGATGGACGTTGGAGATCATCAATAAGATTCTATACAACTTCCAAAAAACTGCCGGACTGTTTTCTTATCCCATTTATACGAAGTTATTTGCATTGGTCTTGCTGGCTTTAAGCTGTTTGGGAACTAAAGGGGTAAAAAATGAAAAAATTACCTGGTCTAAAATCAATCTGGCTATGGGTACAGGTTTCATCTTATATTTTCTAAATTACCCTTTGTTACACGCACCTATTCCCGGTCATTTCTTTTATATTTTTTCTCTTTCAGTAGGATATATTATCTTACTCATGGCGGGTTTATGGATGAGTAGGCTTTTGAGCAATAAGCTGATGGATGATGTTTTTAATAATGAGAATGAAAGCTTCATGCAGGAAACTAAATTGATGGAGAATGAATATTCGGTCAATCTGCCAACAAAGTTTTATTATAAAGGAAAATTGAATGATGGATACATCAATGTTGTTAATCCATTTAGAGCAACCATTGTCTTAGGCACACCCGGATCAGGAAAGTCTTATGCAATTGTCAATAATTATATCAAGCAGCATATTGAAAAAGGATTCTCCATGTACATCTATGATTTTAAGTTCGATGATCTTTCAACAATTGCGTACAATCATCTCCTAAAGCACAGTGATGGTTACAAAGTAAAGCCTCAATTCTATGTGATCAATTTTGATGATCCAAGAAAAAGTCATCGCTGTAATCCGCTCAATCCTGATTTTATGACGGATATATCGGATGCGTATGAAGCAGCATATACCATAATGCTGAATCTCAACAGAAGCTGGATCCAGAAGCAGGGCGACTTTTTTGTCGAATCACCCATTATTCTTTTGGCAGCGATTATTTGGTTTTTAAAGATTTATGAAAATGGGAAATACTGTACATTCCCACACGCCATCGAACTGCTGAACAAAAAGTATTCTGATGTATTTACCATACTGACTTCGTATCCTGATTTGGAAAATTATCTTTCTCCGTTTATGGATGCATGGCAGGGTGGAGCACAGGATCAGTTACAGGGACAGATTGCTTCTGCTAAAATTCCTTTATCGAGAATGATTTCTCCACAGCTGTACTGGGTGATGACCGGTGATGATTTTTCTTTAGATATCAACAACCCTAAAGAACCCAAAATATTGTGTGTGGGCAACAATCCGGACAGGCAGAATATTTATTCTGCAGCGTTAGGTTTATACAATTCGAGGATTGTAAAACTGATCAATAAGAAAGGACAATTAAAGAGTTCGGTGATCATTGATGAGTTGCCCACCATTTATTTCAGAGGACTGGATAATCTGATTGCAACCGCAAGGAGTAATAAAGTAGCAGTGTGTCTGGGATTTCAGGATTTTTCTCAGTTGACTAGAGATTATGGAGACAAGGAAAGTAAAGTGATTCAGAACACCGTAGGTAATATTTTTAGTGGGCAGGTTGTTGGTGAGACCGCAAAAAGTCTATCAGAAAGATTTGGAAAAGTCCTGCAGAAACGCCAGAGTATGACGATTAATAAAAATGATACTTCAACTTCCATATCTACTCAATTAGATAGTCTGATCCCGGCTTCAAAGATTTCTACTTTGACACAGGGAATTTTTGTGGGCGCGGTGTCGGATAATTTTGATGAGAGGATTGAACAGAAAATGTTTCATGCTGAGATTGTGGTGGATAATGAGAGAGTGGTTTCTGAAACAAAAGCCTATCAGAAAATACCCGATATTGTATCGTTTGTCAATGAAGAAGGTGAGGATACTATGAAAATGGATATTGAAGCAAATTATAAGCAAATTAGAAGGGACATCGTCATCATCATTGAAAGTGAAATGGATCGTATTAAAAATGATCCTGATTTACAACATTTGATACAGAGCTAAATTGTGGATATATATCCACTACAACATCCTTAAAAGTATGAGCTGATCTGTGTAGTTATAGCTGATCTGTGTAGTTATTGATAATTTTAGACGAATTAGTTAATACTGAAATTTAAAAGTAAAACAGGTTGCTTCTTCAGTAGACGTGACTTCAATGCTCCCATTATGCGCAGTGGCAATCTCACTGGCAATGTAAAGACCTAATCCTAGACCTTCTTGACCCTTGGTTATTTTTCCTCTTGAAAACGGTTTGAAGAGATGTTTTTTTGTTTCCTGTGATATTTCAGCTCCTTGGTTGATAACGCATAATTCAAAATTGGATCCTTCAGTATACGCAGTAATTGTGATGGGAGATTGTTTAGCTCCGTGCGCAATCGCATTTCCTAAAAGGTTTGAAAACAGTTGTGCTATACGTTTATAATCTCCCTTGACGGGATACTGCAGATTAAGGTCTGCTTGAATTTCACGTTCGGGATAGATTGTTCTAAGTTCAAGAATAATCTGATTGAGAGTTTCTGTGAGGCTTATTTCATTATCGAAATTCAGTACAATACCACCTCCAAGACGTCCACTTGCAAAATCCAGCATATTATCAATTAAGCCTCGGACTCTTACCGTTGAATCCTGTATAATTTTTGCCAGCTTTAAATTACGCTCGTCTAAATTTGTCCTGAACATAAGCTGAGATGCGCTGGAAATGGCTCCAATCGGATTACGCAAATCATGTCCCAATATGGCTATGAATTGTTCACGAATTTCCGCATTACTCTTTTCTTCCATCAATTGTGCTTGAGAAAGGCTGAGATTTTGAATGGAGTCCAGATGAAATGCAATTAATTCAGCAAACAACTTAAACATATTGATGGTTTTCTCATTGTTAACCAGTGCCGGTTTCGGATCGATTGCGCATAAAGTTCCAAAGAACTCTCCATTTGTTAAAATAAGAGGTATCGAAATATAACTTTGAAGTCCATAAATTTCCGGAGTGTGGTGATTAGCGTACAGTGGGTCTTTATCAACATGATCGATTGCCACAGTTTTCCTGTCATTCATTACCTGATCACACAAAGTGGTCTTTACTTTTAATTCGCCTCCAACTCCTAAACCAAAATTGATTTTATCATTGACTGCACAAGCTATCCAACGATCTTGAGTAACCCTTGCAACAGCTGCAAACCCCATTCCCGTGGTGTTGCATATCACTTCAAGAATCTTTGCCACAGCAGGGATTTGATTGATTTGCTCGATATCAGTTTGGAAATCTGGTGCTTTTTTTTCTTGATTCATAGGTATTGAAACTAATGTAAAATAACTGCTTACAGAAGTTTTTAATTGGTAAAGATAAGAATTAATGTAAAATAAATAATGTGGTTGAGGTGAATTATGGCCTTTTAAAGGGTATTATCTCTTAACTAATATTCAAATTCAAAGTGACTTTTAGCTTGATTATTTAAGGCAATAAAAGCATTAAATTTTTTTCCGTTTTTACTTTTCATGCCTTTGATTAATGAGGTTTTGCCGTTGGTCACAAGGCTTTCAATATCATTTATCTCTAATTGAATTCCGCAAATATTTCTGAATTGAATCCAGTTGCAGACTTGATCGGGACATTTGACGATTTTGTCAAGGATGATCAGCTGCTGAATTTTGCATTTTGGACATTGAAGTTTTGGAAGGTTTTCTCTTTCAATCTTTGCCTGTAGTAATTCATAGGTAATCGAAGCGGTATATATCTCTATTTGTTCTTGGAAATCTAAAGCATTGAGTTCATTGCTTTCTATCTTTTGCATGGACAATTCCCATTCAGCGGTCATTTCTATATTGGCAATTTTTTTATCCTTAATGAGATGATAGACCTGTAATCCTTTATCGGTCGGAATCAATGATTTCTTTTCTCTTTTAATGTAATTTCTGTTGAACAAGGTCTCAATGATAGAAGCCCGTGTCGCCGGTGTACCGATTCCAATGTTTTTTAAGACTTGTTGTTCTTTCTTATTTTCCAGTTGTTTTCCGGCATTTTCCATGGCTGAAAGTAGTCCAGCCTCTGTGTAAAGAACCGGAGGTTGGGTCTGCTTCTCCAGTATTTTAGAAGATTTTATTTTAAGTTCAGCACCTTCTTTTAATTCAGGTAGCTCCTGAAGGTATTCTATGCTGTCAGAAGAATTTCCCTGAATGGAACGCCAGCCTATTTCTATGACTTGGCATCCTTTTAATACAAAATCGTAGTGTAAAACCTGAAGGGTAATATTGGTGATTTCCTTTAAACAAGGTTGGGAAACAGCTTCCAGTAACCGAAAAGCAATCATGTCATATACAGCGTTTTCCTTTACGGATAGTGCGGAAGGAAGTTTTTCAGTAGTAAGCAATCCATGGTGATCGGTAACTCCAAGATTATTGACAATACGATTGTTGAAATTTCCCCATTTTATCAAACCTGCTTTTTGCTTAACAGATTCTTTTCTCTGTAAAGTTCTGATAAGATTGGGAATCTCAGCCCATACATCTTCAGGAATGTATTTGCTTCCTGTTCGCGGATAGGTGATGAATTTTTTTTCATATAAACTTTGGGCAATGTTTAATGTTTCTTCCGCAGAAAAGTTCAGTTTTTTATTGGCTTCCTTTTGCAGGCCGGTAAGGTCAAAGAGCAAAGGAGCTTGCTCCGTTATGTTCTTCCTCTCAATCTTTGTAATTGATGCTGTATTGGTATTTCTTTCAATAGCTTTTAAGATGTCCTCGGCCTGTTTTTGACCGTTCACTTTGATTTGTGAAATACTTGTAAATTCAACAAAATCCTTGGTGTGTAATAGTTCAATCTGCCAATATTTCTCAACTTTGAAATTTTTATTTTCCAGATATCGTCTGCAAATAAGTTCCAATGTCGGGGTCTGCACTCTGCCTAAAGAATACATTCCGTCACCTGCAACTAAAGTTAAAGCCTGCGTCGCATTGATTCCCACCAACCAGTCAGCACGACTTCTGCTCTGAGCTGCCTGAAATAAATTATCAAACTGATTCCCCGGTTTTAAGTTTTCAAATCCTTTTTTGATCGCATTTTCAGTGAGTGAACTGATCCATAACCGTTTAAATGGTTTGGTGCATTTGAGATAATTATATATATATCGGAAGATCAGTTCACCCTCTCGTCCTGCGTCTGTAGCAACAATAATGCTGTCACAAACATCGAAAAGTTTCTTGATGACTTTCAGTTGTTTTAATGCTGCGGGATCACTAATGTATCCTTTCTCTTTCTTGATCTTACGAACAGTGAGCATATAGGGTTTAGGCAATATCGGAAGAGCTTCTTTTTGAAATCCAGAAATTCCATAATCTTCAGGCATCCCTAATCCAACTAAGTGTCCGAAAGCCCATGTTACCATGTGCCCGTTGCCTTCAAGATAACCTTCTCTTTTTTCTAAAGCGCCTAATAGCTGGGCAATTTCCCTTGCAACGCTTGGTTTTTCTGCTAGTACCAGTCTCATAATAGATTTTTATTGATTATTTTAAACATGGTTAGAATGTACTTTAGATTGAATTCTTATATTTTTCGTCCTCTGGTTTTAGTAGGTACTTTCGGTTTTTCCTGATGTTCCTGCTGTTTTTTATTTTTGGGTGCTTGCTGTCTTGACTGTAGAGGCTCCTTGATTTTCTTTGTCGCCTCATTGGTTTTCCCTTCTGAATTGACCGCAACCTGTGTTTTGTGAGCATCTGTCGGTTGTGCCTGTTCTTTAACTTTATTAGGGTTTTGAAAGGAAAAATCAATTTTGCCTGATTCTTTATTTAAGGTGATATAACCCTGATATTTTTGATCTTTTTTGTCAAGAAGGCCATCGATGTAAACGGTCTGACCTGCTTTGAACTGATCGTACTGTTCATCAGTCAGATCTTTTCCTCTAAATGTTCTGGGAATTTCAGAAGATTGATTTTGCTGAGTGCTTTGTGACTGTTGATGGTGAGCGCTATTATCGAATAAAAACTCAACATATTTTTTATCCGCGTTAAACTGCACAGTTGCATCAAATGGTTCTCCTTTTGTAGAAATCATTCCCTCCAGATAAAGAGGTTTGCCTTCCTGCAAGGTTTGCCTTTGGGAATCATCCAGTTTTATTCCTTTAATTTCGTCAGGAATCTTCATATACTCTGCACGGTATGCGATGAGCTCATTGGTTAATTTATCACGGCTGATGATGGATGGGATAATCTCATCAGTTTTAGGGTTTACAAGATCTACAATCCTTCCCATGTTTCCGGTATCCATTAAATTTTTCTTGTCTTCAGCGGTAAATTCATGACCTAGGAATTTAAAGTTGAAATTGGGCTCTTTTCTGATTCCGTGCAGATTGACAAGTACTTCACCGGTGTCATTGGTCTGTAGAGAAAGTCGGGCATCGATTCTGGTAACGGTATTTCCTAGCTTGATGGTCACCGGAACGAGACCATTGGTTTTAAATCCTTTTAATAAAGGATCTAATGCATTCACTTTTTCCAGCTTTTCTTGGGTTAAGCCAAATTTGGACATGATATTCCAGTCAATCTGATCAGCAGAATATTGATATTCTTTTTCTGATAATGGGGTAGTACTCATAATGTTGGTATTTTGTTTTATAACTTTATAGGTGTTTAGAAATTCTTCTCCTTCCGTACTTGGATTTTGAAGATGGTGTTGAATCTGTTTTCCGATTTCTTTCGACTCGTTGAGAGGAATTTTAAAAAAGTTGGATAAAGAAGGGTTTTTAAGTTGGCTTAAAAAGTTGGAGAAAAAGTTAGAGAACAGATCGCCCTGCTTATCAATTTTTAAAAATTGATTTTGATTTCTTTGGGTATTGGGAACTGTTTTCAAATCTCCCTTGTCATCAATAGTTTTTACTGCTTCAATCTTATTGGTTTTTGGATTTAAAACCAATATAATATTGATTAAAGAAGGATCGGGGGTTTGAGTATTTGTAATATCTTCCATGATGTTAAATATGTATTTGACATCGAATGTAGCAGGATTGAATGAAGGAAAGAAGGAATGGTATTTTGTGGAAGTATTTGGAGTGATTTGGCTTTTGTTCAATATAGAAACTCTTAAGCGTTTTGACGAAACAATGATTTGCTAAAAAAAAAGATATACTTTTAGATATGTTTCGTACTTTCATCACTTTAATAAATTTTACTCAATATGCCTACAGAACAAGATATATTAATTGGCGTACATCCAACCGTACCTCATATTTTCGGAAATTGGCTAAATTTTGAAGATATTAATGTTTTAGACACTAAACCAAATAAAAAACATCGGAAACTATCGGAAATTTCTGGTCAGAGAAATACTGCAATAGAGGCATTGGCCAATTGGATTGTTGAACATCATGTTAGCATAAAAAGGTTGGAAAGAATCAATAAAAGGAAAGCAGCTATTTTAACAAAATATGGTATTTCTTTAGAAAACTATTTAGATGATCAACATCTATTTCCTAGAAATGAATCTACAAAAAGTGGTAACGCCACTGAAATATTACTGGTCGAGTACTTGAAAGCTACAAGTGGTCTAGAACTTTTAGTTTTCAGATTGCATTACAATCCTAATGTAGATCAGTCAATGAAGGGAGATGATTGTTTATTGTTTCAAAAATCAGATTTGTCATCGAAGGTAATCGTTGGTGAAGCTAAATTTCGAAGTACTCCTAGCAAAGTAGTAATTGAAGAAATGATTAATAATTTACAGGAAGGGAAAAAAAATCCAATTTCCCTGTCATTTGTATCAGCAGTTTTAAGTGAAATGAATAATGAAGACATGGCGGACAAAATAGATGACCTACAGTATGAAATCGCTAAGGGGCGTGTCCCTGTAACTAATGTTGGATTCCTGCTTAGTACAATGGGGAAAAATAAAAGTAGTGATGCAGCATTAAGGATTGAATCTGACTTTGATACTACAAATGAAAGCTTAGTAGTGCTTTCTTTGGGCGTGGATAATCCACAAGAAATAATTACAAAAGCATTTGATTTAGCTAAGACAAAACTTTTATTAGCAAGTATATAATGAATATAAAAAACGCCAGTTTATTGTATGATCGTTTATTAGTTGATAGTTATACAAATAATTTATTTGCAAGAGCAAATGCACGTTACGTTCTTTTTGGAGTTAATGAGCGTAGAGAAAATTTTCCAAATACTTTAGAATTTAATCTTGACGCAGGATCAGACTCATTGTCATTTACCTATTTGTCGATTGGTTGCACGCTGGCTGAATCTGAGGTCTTCGACGAGCGGGCTAAAAACTCGTTAGAGAGAGGTGCAGAAATTATTGAATATAATCATTTGCATCTGACAAATAGAAATAAAAATAGTCAATATTACTTACTAATTGGTGCCTTGGCATATTATGCTTCTTTTCAATATTCTAAAGCGTTTATCATGATGCAGGAAGCTAGCAATTATGAAACCGATATTTCAATACTTGTTAGTGCATTCTTAAAGAAGGATTTTATAATAGTAACACAGAAACTTAATGAAATACTTTTAGAGCAAAGTGATTATCTTTTAATTAGTGGTGATAACTACTTGGAAAAAGTTAATCATCCACATATTGTTATTTTTGCTAAGGCATTAAGTAATTTAATGGATTATTTATATACAGGATTTGAGAATAGTTTAAATAATGCTAATAACATATTGAATGATCTATTGAATCTACTAATATTAGATATGGAACCTTCTTTATGGTGGGTAACAAGAATGTTTAAAATTGTTACAAATGGTTTTAATAAAAGCTCCTTATGGTCCACGATTCCTCCCATAATGCCGGATTCACAAAGAGATATTGTTGACAAATATATTTCTAATTTAATTTTTAGTAAGAAAAAAATTGTTGAACTTTTTACCGCGCAAAGATCAGCGTTACCATTAATTAAAGCTAATAAAGGAGGCGTAGTTAGCTTGCCAACAAGCAGTGGAAAAACGCAGATTGCTATTATTGCCATTTTAAAAGCACTTACAGAAAACGATGGTATAAAAGTTTTATACATTGCGCCTTATCGTTCATTAGCATATGAGGTCGAAAATTCATTAAAGGAGGCTTTTGAAATTTTAAATTTTGAAGTTTCACAACTCTATGGAAGTGCTCAATTTGGTAAGCTTGATAAGATACTAATTGAGGATACAGATATTCTAATTGCGACACCAGAGAAAGCTAAAGTAATACTTAGAGGCAATGCAGAACTTGCAAATTTAATTAAATTAGTGATTATTGATGAAGGTCATTTAATTGACGCATCACGAAGAAATGTAAAAAATGAACTTTTTATTGAAGAGCTCAAGGTATCTATCAAAAGTAACAATGGAAATATTATTTTATTATCGGCTGTACTGCCCAATACTGAAGATATTGCAAAATGGATAGCCAATGATTCAAGTTTGTCTGTTATTGAGACAGAGAGATTAGCGAGACAAAGATTAGGCTTACTTAATTTTAGTTCCGATAAAAATTCCGTGTCTCTCGAATGGGTCGGCGATGAACGCGTATTTAACAATAATTTTATTCATTCAATTCCTCCTAAAGGTCGAAGGAAACTTCCACAGCCAATTGATAAGTCTACTTCTGTCGCAATGACGGCATTGAGATTAAGTGAAAACAATAAATCGGTTTTAATATTTACAGCAATTGCGAGAAGTGTAAATACGTATGCAAATAATGTGATAACGTCTATGAAACTTCTTTATGGAAAAATAATTCCACATATATGGGATGATAGGGAAACTTGGCATGAGCTAAAATTATTATGCTCGGAATATGATAGCAAAGAAAATAAAAAATTAATTCAATTTGCTGAATATGGAATACTTTGTCACTATGGAAGTCTAAGCAAGGACATAAAAAATGTTCTTGAACGATTAATGAGAAACAGTAATCCTAGAATTATAGTAGCAACTATGACATTGGGTCAAGGGGTTAACTTAGGAGTGTCAACTGTAATAATAGCAGATACGGAATTTAACGATATTGAAAAAAGAAGTTGGATCAAACTTACTCAGAACGAAGTTTGGAATATTGTAGGAAGAGCTGGCAGAGCCTTTCAAGATATTGAAGGAAAAATACTATTTGCTGCTAAAAATGAGAAAGAGCGTCAGGCTGCTCTGACTTACATACAAAATCCTCCAAAAAACATCACCAGCGGATTATTATTGCAGATCAAAAGAATAAAAGCATTAGCAAAAGAATGCAATATTAATTTCGTGCAATTACTGGAAATGATTGCTGAGAATAACTTTGATCATTTTAAAGATTTTGAATTGAAATCAAATAGAAACATTCTTGACGATGAATTTCATGAAGTATTTGACTGGATGGATGATGTTATTTTATCCTTAGACACAATTTCAAAAAATAGCGAAAGAAGCATTGATGATATTTTTCGAGATAGCTTAGCATATATACAGGCTGAAGATTTAAATGGAATTACCCAATTAGAAGTGCTTAGTTTTCTAAATGCACGGAATAAAGCAATTGATAGAATGATTCCAGCAAGTAGTTCGAGAAAACATCTTTCAACTTCAAGTTTGCCTTTGGCATCAGCAATTGCATTAGATGAAGTTTTTGATAATATCATTAATTATGGAAATGAGTTTTTGGGAAGTAATCAGGAAATTTCTGACAAACTTAAACTATTGAAAAAAATAGAAATGATTGTAGAGAATTTTCCATCTCTAATTTTTCAGCCTAAAAAAAACCATAAGGGTGAAATAGAACCTTCACCGCTTTTAGTTAATGAGGTACGTAAATTATGGATTTCAGGAAAATCACTTTCAAATGCTTCACATGTGGAAAAAGCTATAAAGTTAAGCAATCAATATTATTCATTTACATTGTCATGGGTACTTGGTGCGATTGGAAATAAGTGCAGAGCTCTTGAATTAGAGGAGTTAGCAAAAGTTTTTGAAAATCTTGCATTATCATGTGAAGTGGGTTTACCTAATGCATTTTGTTCTAAAATATATTTGAGTGGAGTTAAATCAAGAAGTGCGACTATGGAAATTTATCACTCGGATGTTTTTAATTTTTACAAGAATGAGGAATTATCAATTAAAGAAATAAGAAAAGTCATTAGTGATAACTTTGATGAACTGATTGAAGATGTGGAAGATACCATAACTGTTGAATGGCTCAAGATTTTTAAAGCAAATCATAAAATGCAAATCAGAAAAATTGAAAGAAAATTCGAACCATTTATTTTACCTAAACCGGATTTTCCAGATTTAAATACAACTCGATTATACGTTAAGAGTCTAGATAATGAAAATTTTTACCTAGCAAGTCCAGATTACTCAGAGTCATTCACTGTAGAAACGTCGAAACAATTTCCATTTCATCTATATGCTAACAGGATGGATCGATTTTTTAAATATTTAGATGGGAAATGGATAATAAAATAGGTGTCATACTATCGCAAAATTGTTTTGAGCATTGAATATCTAAGAGTTATAATTTCAAGAAAAAAGGATGAAAATTTTTTGATATTAGATAAATCGGTTACTCCTAATTTTTTTAAAATTACATTCATGTATTTTAGTTTTGCTGATTCAATTAATCCTTTTTTCCATACGGAGAATTGATCTCTATCGCCTTATCACAAAGCAAATAGGTAAAATACGATTTTTCGCCGCTCTTCTCATCTTGATATACTTCACTGTCCCAAATAATTGTAAGTTCCCAGCTGTCCCACTTTCTCATTTTATGGACATAGGGATTGAATGAACATTTGATCTCAAAATGCTTTTTGTTTTTATCACCCTCGAAACTGACGATGACGGAATTATGATCGGGACTTGTTTCATCAACGATGGTCGCTTTGAGTTTCATGTTAGAGATTTTAATTTTTTAATAAGTTATAGATTTAAATCATTTTCTGTCTTGGCAGTCCGATCTCATGTTCCTGCGGATAAGGTTTTCTCTGTGTCATGCTGACATCTTCGTGAAGTGTTCTTGCTGCTTCCAACGACTTTTCTTTATCCATAGAATATCTGGGATCCGGAATGAAGGGCATCTTGGCCATTTTATGAATGGTGATGGTTGGAAAGTGAAAATCCACTTCCACAGTTCCCAATAATAAATAGCAGCCACCGCCCTGAAAGGGATATTCTTCAAGACAGTTCGGGAAGTGTGCCGTATCAAAATATTCTCCCTCTGCGTCGATCCAGGTTCCGAAAAACATGGCTCCTCTTTTCGTGGGGACATGTTTCCTGGAAATAAGGTAAGCGAGCATTTTGATCTGCTTCTTATGATGCTTCACTAGGTCTTTAGCCATTACACTGCCGCGGTATTTGGTCTGCAATAGATCAAAAGGACTGTATGATACAGAAAATCCTAAGATCTCAATTTCATCAAAAGCATCTTCGAAAGGATTTCTGATAATGGTCGGAAGTTGATATTCTTTTTGTGGTTCATCCAATAAAGTGGGATGTCTGAATGTCGACTGATCATTGCCAAACAGGAATCTTGCCTGAATCAGAAGTTCATGTTTTTGTTTTCCTGTAAACCTGAACGCCCCGATAAAGATGAGGATCTGCAGGGTTTCAATTCCAATCGGTATTCTTTTAACAAAGTTTTCTAGTGATTTGTATTCTCCGTTTCTTTTTCTTTCATCAGGAATCATCATGGTGATTTTACTTTCCACTTTCTCAATATGCATCATTCCTAAATAAACATTAGTATTATAGACTGTAGTCTGATATTCGCTGAGGTTGACACAAGGATTATTGATCGTTGCTCCCGACATTTTTGCCTCATGAACGTAGACCTCTGTGCGATAGAAGCCACCTCCGTTATTAATTGCACATACCATAAATTCAATAGGGTAGTAGACTTTCAGATATAAACTCTGATAACTTTCTACAGCGTAAGAAGCCGAGTGCGCCTTACAGAAGGAATATCCTGCAAAAGATTCGATCTGCCGATAGACTTCTTTTGACAGTTGCTCAGGATGCCCCAATTCTTTACAGGACTCAAAAAAATGGTCTTTGACTTTCTGCAATGCGGACAGTGATCTTCCTTTCCCGCTCATCGCTCTTCGGAGAACATCACCGTCTGCAGCTGATAATCCTCCGAAGTGCAATGCAATTTTGATAACATCCTCCTGATACACCATAATTCCGTAGGTTTCACCGAGTTCTTTTTTAAAAACATCATGGAAGTATTCAAATTTTGTAGGGTTGTTGTGCCTGAAGATATACTCCTTCATCATTCCACTCTGTGCAACTCCCGGACGGATAATCGAGGATGCGGCGACCAGTGTTTTGTAATCTTCACACTTCAACCTTCTCAGCAAACCCCGCATTGCGGGACTTTCAATATAAAAACAGCCTATCGTTTTTCCAATACTTAGAAAGCTGTTGCACACCCTTTCATTTTTTGACAGGGTGGTGTCTTTAATATCTACCGTGATTCCTCTTTTTTCTCTGATAAGATCGACAGTGTCTTTGATGGTTCCAAGTCCTCTCTGAGAAAGAATATCAAACTTTTCAAATCCAATATCTTCAGCAGTATGCATATCGAACTGAACGATCGGAAAACCCTTTGGAGGCATTTCCAATGCTGTGAAATTAGTAATCGGTTCCTCTGAAATTAAAATTCCACAGGAATGCATACTTCTCTGATTCGGAAACTTTTCCAAGAGCTTACCATATTTATGCACCAGTTTAAACACCGAATTGTTATCATGCTCATTCATCGGTTTGGTAGCCAAAATATCCAATTCTTCTTTCGGTAAACCAAATGCTTTTCCAACTTCCCTCAAAATGGATCGGTACTTAAATTCTACATTGGTACCACAAAAAGCAACGTGCTCTTTACCGTATTTAGTAAAAATATATTCAAGGATGGTATCTCTGGTCTGCCAGCTCCAGTCGATATCAAAGTCAGGAGGGGTCTTTCTGTTGAGGTTGAGGAATCTCTCAAAATACAGATCCAGCTCCAAAGGACAGATATCTGTAATTCCTAAACAGTAACTGACAATCGAGTTGGCACCGCTTCCTCTTCCCACATGCATAAAGCCCATGTGGTTGCTGTATTGAATAACATCCCAGGTGATCAGAAAATAACCACTGAATTTTAATTGGTCGATGACTCTCAGTTCTTTTTCAACTCTTGCTTTAGCTTCAGGATGATCCTTTCCATATCTTGTTTCCAAACCTTCATAAGCAAGTTGGGTTAACAGTTTAAAATCGCTCTCGCGGCTGTCTGTGTAATACTGCTTGTTTTTCGGAGTTGAAAAATCAAAATCAAAGCTGCACTGTTCAACAATATATGCTGTATTTTGAATCATCTGAGGGTAGTGGCGGTAGTGATCCAGCAGTTCTTTCTTACTGACAAATGTTTCGGTATCCCTGCAATAATCATAATCACCTAATTTACTGATCAAGGTATTGTTGTCAATCGCTCTTAAGATCTTGTGAAGATTATAATCCAGTTTGGTTGTGAAGGTAACAGGCTGTAAGATGACCATTTTATCTACCAGCTTTTTGAAATCAGGCTTTACGAGATGGTTCAGTTCTTCAGATCTGATTCCGACAAACTCATGTTCCTGTAAAACTTCCGGAATATTATGCAATGGATAAATGACAATGGTATTTTCAAGAACTGGATTGTGTTTTGGAATTTCGATTCGGTCACAATTGTAATGGGTCAAAAGCCTGTTGATCTCACCAACACTTTTCTGATTTTTAGCTAAGCAAATATAATAGAGTTCACTCTCGACTCTGATTTCAACTCCGACAATAGGTTTAATGTCATTGTCATTGCAGAGTTTATAAAAATCATAGATTCCTGTAATGGTATTGATATCCGTTAGGGCTAAAGTTTTCACCTGATGATCCACAGCCTGCTGCACCAGATCCTGAATAGAAATGGTTCCATACCGTAGGCTGTGATAGGAATGACAATTGAGAAACATATTATTTATTTTTATCTTAAGAGTCCGGACGCTCTGCCCACACTTCCCGTTCCAAACCTGTTTTTGATTTTATCCATGGTTTGGTACAATGAAATTAATTCCTCTGTATCTTCAAAAAGATCCATCTGATGGCAACCGTGAACGAGACCCGTGAATTTTACTCCGATGAGCCGTATTCGCATTCTCCGGGTATAGACTTTCTTAAAGAGTTCCAATACATATTTGAGCAGGGTATGATCTGCTGAAGTATATGGAATTCTGCACTGCTTCGTCTCTGTATCGAAATTGGAATACCTGATCTTGACAGAAATGGTTGACGTCAGCCATTTTTCCTGACGTAGCTGGAAAGCCAATTGCTCAACCATTCCCGATAAAACACTTCTCAAATTCTGTACATCGATGGTGTCCTGAGAAAATGTATTTTCTGTGGATATTGATTTTCTTTCTGAATACGGTACAATCGGTGTATCATCGATTCCATTGGCTTTTTTCCAAAGCTCGCTTCCGTTCTTACCGATGAGTTGATGTAAAACTTCAACAGGGGTTTCAGACAGAGTTTGAATGGTTCTTACTCCAAGTCTTGATAAAAGCTGGAAAGTGACATTTCCAACCATCGGAATCTTTTTTACGGAAAGAGGATTTAAAAAAGGTTTGATATTTTGTTCCTGAATTTCAAATCTACCCGTTGGCTTGGATTCTCCGGTTCCTATTTTCGCTACCGTTTTATTGGTGGATAAAGCGAAGCTTATCGGTAAGCCGGTATTCTTGGTGACCGCATCGACAATTTCATTGGTCCACTGATAGCACCCGAAGAATTTATCCATTCCCGAAAGATCCAAGTAAAATTCATCGATGCTTGCTTTTTCCAAAACAGGCACTTTTTCCTGAATCACATCGGTTACCATATGCGACATTTTGGAGTACATATCCATGTCCCCTTTAATGACTCTTGCCTCAGGACATAATCTTAATGCCATTTTGATTGGCATAGCACTCCGTACACCAAAAAACCTGGTTTCGTAAGAGCAGGATGCGACAACACCACGGTCTCCACCTCCTATGATGACAGGCTTTTTCTCTAGTTCAGAGTTTTTAAGCCGCTCACAGGAAACAAAAAACGTATCCAAATCCATATGTACAATTGCTCTTTCCATGGTGTAAAATTATTACGTTTTATTACAAAATATTGTATATTTGTTGCTATAATTTATAGCAATGTCAATTTTTTCAGAAAACATCAGGTTTTTAAGAGATAAAATGAAAGCATCCCAGCAGAAGGTCGGTGATGAAATTTCGATTACCCGCGGAAGGTATGCAACCTATGAGGATGGAAGGTCAGAACCCCCCATTGAGATTTTGGTAAAGCTTTCTAAATACTATAAAGTGAGTATTGATCTGCTGCTGACCGTTGATCTGCGGAAGTATCCTCTAGAGGATATCGTCAACCTTCCGAACAATAGAATTTTGTTGCCGATGAAAGTTGATCATACGGGTGAAAACAGAATTGAAATCGTTCCTCAAAAAGCAAGCATGGGATATCTAAGTGGCTATAATGATCCTGAATTTGTAGAGGGGCTTCAGCATCTTTCTCTACCATTTCTCCGAAATGGAAAGTTCAGGGCTTTTCCTGCAGATGGTGATTCGATGCCGCCATACAATGATGGAACTTTTATCGTGGGGAAATACGTTGAAGATAAAAAGGATTTGAAAAAAGGCAAAGCGTACATCTTCATCACCAAAGACGGTATTGTTTATAAAAGATATTCCAAGCAAAATGATTCCGGAAGTTTTGTAAGTTCTGATAATTCTTTCTATGAGCCTTATGAAATCAAATGGTCAGAAGTTTATGAAATATGGGAATTTGCCTGCAGTATTAATACTCAGGAACTGCGCATTGAAAACCTGGAATATCAGGAAATCAGAAGCATGTTTGAGGAGCTTCGTTCGGAGATAAGAAGTTCAAAAAAAACTGTTTAGTAAAGGATATATTTTCTGGTACATATGAAAAAAGCTTTCCTGTTGGGAAAGCTTAAAAACACAAATGATGAAAAATTCCCATTGTGGGATAGTCAAAAGTAATAAAAAAAGTTAATAAAACAATGGGTCAACTCAGTTTATTTAGCGCAGAAGAATTCTACACATTTCCAAAAGACTTGTTGGAGTTCAGAGAACATTTTCTGACGGCGGAAGAATCGGATCTGCTTTTTACTCAATTGCTCGAACGTACCCCGTGGAAACAACGGACTCAAACCATCTATGACAAAAAAGTTTTAACTCCACGTCTGACAGCATGGTATGGTGACAGTGAAAAGTCCTACAAATTAGGAGGAAGTGAATTTGAGGTGAATGCCTGGACGCCTGAATTGCTTTCTTTGAAAAATAAAATAGAAGAAGCATTCGGTTATGAGTTTAATTCTGTCTTACTTAATTTATATAGGGACAATAATGATTCTGTTGCATGGCACAGATAAAGAAAGCAGATATGGTGACCGTCCTGTCATTGCATCTTTGAGCCTCGGACAGACTCGAAAATTTGACTTTAGAAAACTCAATCATCACCAAAGCAGATACAGTATCCCACTTCCGCATGGGTCTTTGCTTTTGATGAAAGGTGATCTTCAGGAACATTGGGAGCATCGCATCGCTAAGTCTGCTTTGTATATGAAAGAAAAAATTAATTTGACTTTTCGGATGGTTAATGAAATCGCCTGATCATTTTAAAATATGGTCGCATAAGAGATATTATTCAATTATAAGATAGGTAATCTTATATTGTCGTAAGCTGTTCATTTTATTTAAGAAAAATTTAGCATTTAAACACATACCACATGGTACGGCTCTTGCAAAAAGATAAGTACACTAACAAAAAATATTTTATTATGGACAACAGTAAAACAGTATCAACTTTAAATGATCTTTTAAACATTACGAACGACAGAATCAAAGGATTCAGCAAAGTAGAAGACAAAGTATGGGAGACGTATTCACCATTAAAAAATGATTATGATCAAATGGTGAGAGAATCTCAAACGATGAAATCTGACCTTATTGCACTAATCAGTGAAAGGGGAGGTGAAGTGGATGATACTTCCACAACTGCAGGAGCATTACACAGAACTTGGATTGATGTTAAAAATGCATTTGGCGGTGACAATGCTGAATCAACATTGGAAAATGTGGTATTTGGTGAAAATGCAGCGATTGATGCATATGAAGAGGCATTGGAAGACGGGAACTTATGTCCTCAGAGCACAGCGGTTGTTGCTCGTCAATTGGAGCAATTAAAATCATCCTATGCAAAATTTGAAACACTTAATAAAAGTGTAGATTAGCAATATAGTTATTATTTGATTGACTCCTAAAAGCAAAAGTTTTTAGGAGTTTTTTATATGGTACAAAATCCAATTTAAATAATCAAATCTCAAATTTTTCTTTAATCTTGATAAGCACAAGCTTGCAATACTACAGCTTCTCCAATGGAATCAGGTACACACATATTTCCAGTCTCTTTATTCAAAATGCAATGTTTTTTTAACCACTGCATATTGTAGTAATGCAACGGATTCATCATACATTTGGTCAGGATTACTTTCATAATCTTCTGCAGTCTCACGGAGCAAGGTCAATTTAGCTGCTTATGTCATACTTGAAATTTTTTTAAAAATACCAATGAATAATCTCAAAAATTAAGCCTTATATCAACAGGGTTTTTCATTTTGATTGTAACTTTAGTGACATCATCAATAATTTCGTAGTCAGTCTTTGCGTATGTTTCACCATTTCGCTTCTCCAAAACTTCAATATCACCGTATCCTATTTCATCTTTGGAAATTTCAATAAAATAATTCTCTTCTTTTTCGTCCTGACTGAAATGTTCTTTTTTAAAATCTATAAACTGCATAATTATAATGTATTTGATTAGAGCTAAATTTAGCAAATACTGTACAAAAGTTTTTGTTAAGTGATGTGATTCTTATGTGCATCGGTTCCAAAGTCCGTTTATCCATCAATGAATTTTCTAACAGAATTAATTGATATTTTTCATGATTTATCGTAAACTTACTTAAGGGTGGCTATCTACGTTTTCGTATTCTTCTTAATCACTCCACTCAATTCAGTGGGAGAAGCTAAATCATAGTTTGTAAGAAGGAATAGATAAGATTTAGTAAGATAAAGAAAATCAGTAGTAGAACTGAATAAAGTGTTCATAGACTTCAGAAAATTTTCTTCAGACTTGAAGAAGTAAATATTTCAGAATAACCCTGTATAAATTATAACTAAAGACATAGAAATGCACCTGATGCTGTTGAATTAGAGTACCATAAAGGAACAATAATTGCATATATTAAAATAAAATCCGGTAATGCGCCGGAATACTCAACATTCTCCTTATTTCAACACCCGATTTTAGCACATCTGTTTGTTCGCACTAAGTAGGTCAAACATGATATTATATGTCACAAAAATTAAAATTCTCATCCTCTTCAGGTTCACGTTTTTATGCAACCGTTAGGAGCAGAGTAGATCAGTTTTTCGCTCAGCAACAACTAAGTCAGCATGCCAATGCTCAAATGTGGGGAAAGACTATATTTTTCCTTGCAGGTTTTTCTATAACTTACCTCGTCATTATCTTTGGTGAATTGCCTATCTGGATGCTCTTATCACTTTCAATGGTACTTGGTTTGTTTAGTGCGTTTGTAGGATTCAATGTTTGTCATGATGCGATCCATGGTGCTTTTTCAGGCAATAAAAAAGTAAATAAAATCTTCGGTTTTGTTTTTAATCTGGTCGGCGCCAATCCATATGTCTGGAGTATTACGCATAATGTTGTTCACCACACGTATACCAATATACCCGGACACGATGAAGACATTGATGTAGCACCGGGACTAATTCGGATTGCTGAAGAAGATGAAGTGAATACTATTCAGCGATACCAGCATTGGTATGCCTTTCCGCTTTATAGCCTGGCATCATTGTCGTGGGTTTTTCGTAAAGATTATGTGAAATTTTTTCAGAAAAAAATTGGAGCGCATCAGAACAAACACCCTAGAATGGAGTATTTTAATCTATTTTTCTACAAGGCGCTTTATTACGTGCTATTTATTG
>Ga0308164_10001814_pt1 | contig 23147 bp, 25 predicted proteins | sample PhyTR2_FD_201031 | JGI IMG/M metagenome (GOLD analysis project Ga0308164, IMG submission 201031) | Phyllosphere microbial communities from UC Gill Tract Community Farm, Albany, California, United States - DLSLT.R2 | ecosystem: Host-associated > Plants > Phyllosphere > Unclassified | place: USA... | reverse complement strand
GGTGAAGAGCTCCCGGTCGGTTATGTCGAACCGGTTGACGAGATAGCCTGCCATGACTGTTCCTTTCGGTGAGTGGCAGGCTGAAGATATGCTGCTCACCGGGAGGCGGTTAGCGCCAGAATGGTGCATGGCAGTCGTGACACGATGTCCGCACAGCGTCCGCCATGATTATTCCATCAGCGTGGCAGCTCTGCTTTTCAGGAATGCGATTAGTTCCTTCACCCGACCCGGCACCTGCGGTGTGTCACGGCGCAGGATCGTCATAGGGCTACGCATCGCACGCCACTCTGCCAGAACTTCTACGACTTCTCCGTTCGCGAGATCAGCAGAGGCCATCCATGACGGGACCCAGGCGATGCCCATGCCAAGCGTAACCGCGTGCCATACGCTTTCCGCATCATCGAGGATGATCGAGCACTCAAATCCATACCTGTCCGACTTGCTCGAGCCTTGCTCGGCGGCAAACCACCACGGCTCCACAAGCCCAGTGCCGCGATTGCGAAAGCCGATAGTGGTGTGTTCCTCGAGTCCGGTGGGCGTCTGTGGCGCCCCATGCACGCCGAGATACGCCGGTGTCGCGCAGGCGACCCAGTCGAAGTCGAACCACTTCTGGCGCAGGTGGCCTGGAACGCCGCTTATCTCGCCGGCGCGCAGCGCAACATCGATACCTGCATCCGCAAGGTCGACCATTTCGTCCGTCGCCCGGACATCCAGAACCACTTGCGGATGAGCGGCTCTAAAGTCGGCCAGAAGCGGCAGAAGCTGGCTTCTGGCGAACGCCACGGGGGCGGTGAGCCTGACGCGACCCCGTGCGTCGTCCTCCGAAGCCAGGGTGAGGGAGGAGCGAAGGTGATCGAGGCTCTCCGCTACCGCCCGAACAGCCTCGATGACCTGCTCGCCGGCATCCGTCAGCGCCAGATTGTGCGTCGAGCGGTGTAGCAGCCGCACGCCTTGCGCATCCTCCAGGCGGGCAATCGTTTTCGACACACCGGAAGGGGTCATGCCCAACCGTCGACCCGCCGCGGCGAAGCTGCCCGCGTCGACAACGGCGATCAGGCATTGGAGCTGCACGCTAGAGGGCTCGGTGAAGGCTCTTGGCATGCTACGCAGCTTACCGGTGTCGACCAATTGGTGCGACGGGAATGTTCGCTACCAGTGATCGACGACATGTTAGAATTGTTGGCGGCCTTGGGCTCGCTCATCAACCTGCCGTCCCTTATGCGGGGTCTGAACAGCTCTCGCGGATTGTCTCGAGCCGGTGCCGGCTTGACGAGATAACGAGTCGATCGCCAGCTTTGACAAGGATTATGAATGACACACGAAACGACGACGATTGTCACGACCGATGGTGCGTGCCCGGCACACGTATTCACACCGATGTCGGGCAGGGGCGGACCCGCGATCGTCTTCTTCATGGATGCAGGCGGGATCCGACCGGCGGTGCTCGGCATGGGACAGCGACTGGCAGACGCGGGCTACGTCGTCCTGCTCCCCGACCTGTTTTACCGCTATGGCTCCTACGGTCCTTTCGACCCGGTCGAGGTTTTCAAGGGCGACTTCCGGGCAACCCTTGGGCCTTTGATGGCAACGACCGGGAACCAGGTGTCGGCACGGGACACCGACGCCTTTCTTGCGTATCTCGACAGCCGATCTGACGTGGTCGGATCCAAGGTGGGCACCGTGGGCTTCTGTATGGGGGGCGGAATGGCGATCGCTGCTGCCGGGACGCGCCCGGATCGTATCGCGGCCGTGGCCAGCTTCCACGGTGGCAACCTGGCGACGGACGCACCTGATAGCCCGCACACCTTCGCACCTGAACTGCAAGCCACGGTCTACATCGCCGCTGCCGAGCACGACCAAAGCTATCCTGCGGACATGGCAGCCCGCTTCGAAGAAGCGCTGCAGGGCGCCGGCGTGGAGTACCGGGCTGAGACGTATCCTGCCGCTCACGGATGGATGAAGCCGGATTTCCCGGTGTTCGATCGAGATGCTGCGGAGCACGGCTGGAGCGAAATGATCAGCTTCTTCGATCGCGCCCTGAAGTGAACCTAGGCGTCTGCGCGCCTCATAAGGGAGCGAGTCACCGATTGACTAGAAAGCGACGCTCGCGCGACAACAGCGCCATCTTATCCCGCGTCGCGTGGCTAAGATGGGCAATAGTACTTGCTCTATTGCCAAGCCAAGCGTCAGCGGACCAACCCAAAGCTCCGACGTTGCCAAGCTTCGTTTCGGCACACTACGGGCGGCCCCAGACTCTCGTGCCGATCTTCAATGGCCGGCGCCTCAATCTGGTTTGTGTCGGCGAGGGAAAGCCCACGGTTCTCTTATTGTCGGGTCTTGGAGGCGGCACCTTCGATTGGCGCGGAGTTCAGCCGGAAATGGGCAAAGACACGCGAGTATGCGCATATGATCGTGCAGGTTACGGATTTAGCGATCCGAGCCCAGAGCCCGGCGATGTCCTGCACGCGTTGCTAGATTTGCGAGCTCTCCTCCACTCCGGCCGCATTTCGCTTCCTGTGGTGCTCGTCGCGCATTCGCTCTCCGGTGTCTACGCGGTCGCCTACGCCAAGCGGTACCCAGAGGATGTGGCCGCAATGGTGCTTGTCGATCCAGCCTTCACGAACCAGTCGAAGTCAATCGCCGAGGCTGTTGGACCCGTGGCTGCTGCCAAGTTGGAGGCGTCGACGGCCGGAACCGTGTCGTTCCTCGACCGGTGTGTGGCGCTGGCTCAATCAGGGCAGCTTTCGTCGCCGGCCATGGCCGCTTCCGACTGCCTCGACAACCCCGCTGACCCCGATCCCGACGTTCATCGCGAGCGTGACCGCGAGGCAAAGATGGCGGGTTATCAGCGAGCGATAAGATCAGAATTTCAGAACGCGAACGTTGTCGGTCCCGATGGTAGAACGATTGACGACAGGCAGAGCGGCGCCATCATAGGCGATCTCGGTGCGATGCCGCTCTCCGTACTGACGAGAGGGAAGAAGGGTTCGCTATCGGGGCTGTCGCCAACAGAAATTGAAAGTGCCGAAGCAGCTTGGCGCGAAGGCCACGACCAACTGGCCGGGCTGTCGCGTATGGGAAGCAACGAGCTGATCCCCGACTCCGATCACTTCATTCAATTGGACCATCCAGACGCGGTGGTCGAACGGATCCGGAGCGTGTTGGCACAGGCCCATCGCTGAAGCGGTTGCATCAGGTCTGGGAAGCGTCGTACGCCGTGGTCTGCGACGAAAGCAGTCCCGACGCGACGAACGTGGGTTCAGACCTGTCGCCTGAGAGACTAGCCTGCGTATCGATGAAAATTGATACCTCAGAGACGCTAGGAGCGGTACCTGAGCCCCAACGCCTGATCGTGGCGCTCTGGGTGACGGTGACCGGCGTCGGTGTCGGCCTATCCCTTCTGCCGCCAGCTGAGCCGACCGTAGCATTCAAGCAAGTGGCGACATCGCTTCTTGGTATTGGTCTTTCTTTTGTCGTGACAGCCGGCGCTCGCCGTACGTTGCGGATGGGCAGGAAATCTGCGCTCGCAAGCGTCGCGTTGATCGTGATCGTGGCCGGCACCGTTCTTTGGGCGATCGACAGCTGGATCCAGATCCTACCATCACGGGAATGGCCTTCCGTCGCTGATTTCGCGCTCCGGCGCTACAATTGGGTCTTCTTCACGCTGCTGTTCGGCTTTCAGGTGCTCGTGCTGGCCCTGATCGAGTCGACGCGGACGGCAGCCTCGCAGCAGCGCGAGCTCGTCGAGGCGCAACTGGCCTCGCTGCGCTTCCAGCTAAATCCCCATTTTCTCTTCAATACACTGAACGCCCTCGCGGGTCTGATCGAAGAGGGCGACCAGGCCGCAGCCGGGGAGATGATCGCGCGCTTGGCAGAGTTCTTTCGGGCGACGCTTGCAGATGGTCCGTCCGCGCTTGTGCCTCTCGAGCGCGAGCTCGACCTCATTCACGCTTACCTCGAGATAGAGCAGGTTCGTTTTGGCGAACGTCTCAGGGTCGATCATGCTGTCGAGACCGACGCGATGACCGTTCTCGTCCCCAGCCTCATCCTTCAGCCCCTGGTCGAGAACTCGATCAAGCATGCCGTATCTCGGTCTAAGGGGGTAGCGACGATCACCATTCGCGCCTCAGTCCACGAGGACCGTCTCTCGCTTCAGGTTGAAGATGCGGGCGGTCCGGCTCATCGCCTGGCTCACGGTGAGGGTTTGGGAGTCGGGCTCAGAAACGTCTCCAACCGACTGCATGCCGTCTTTGGCGGAAGGGCGCAGCTCGATGCGGTCCCCGTAACGGATGGTTTCCGGACGACCATCGATCTGCCGATCGCGCGGGCTCGAGCATGATGCGCGTGCTGCTCGTCGAGGACGAACCACTGGCAATGCGCCGTCTCCAGAGGATGACGCTGGACATAGGCGACGTGGAGGTGGTCGGCACCGCCATCGACGGTGACGAGGCAATTTCGGAAACCAGAAGGCTCAGACCCGATCTGATCATCCTGGATGTCGAGATGCCCGGCCCCTCCGGCATCGCCGTAGCCGAGGCGCTGGCCGGACCCTCTTCGCCGCAAATTGTTATCGTCTCTGCCTTCGATCGGTACGCCGCGGCGGCATTCGACTTTGAGGCGACCGACTACCTGCTAAAGCCGGTCCGGCCGGACCGGCTCAGGACCGCCCTACAACGGGCCATCAGGCGCCGCACGGCGGCGGCCCATGACGTCGAGTCCACCTCCAGTCCGGCAGTTCATATACCCGGCCCCCATGGCGGGCGCGAGGTGCCCTGGGCCGACATTTTGTGGATCGAGGCCGCCGGCGATTACGTGCTTCTTCACGCTGCCGCCCGCAGCCATCTCCTTCGCTCGACGATGCTGGAGATCGCTGCAGTGGCGCCGCCTGCCTTCGCTCGAGCGCATCGCTCCTCGGTCGTTAACGTCGACTACGTCGAAGGCTGGTCAAACCCCGAAAAGGGAATCTTCAAGCTCGGCCTGATGGACGGCACCGTCGTGCCGGTCGGCCCTACTTACCTCACTTCCTTACGCGAGCGCCTGCGCAACCGGCTGGCCTGACGCACACACTGAAAGGAACATCATGCGCTGCACTTTCATGCTGTGCGGCGGGGCGGCCCTCGCCCTGGCCGCGGCTGCGTTCGCTTCTGATAGTCCCACAATCGGGTCGTGGGGCGTCGACCTCACTGGCATGGACAGCTCGGTCGACCCGGGCAACGATTTCGTCGCTTACGCCAATGGCGCTTGGCTTGCCCGCACCGTCATACCCGCAGACCGTGTCAGCTTCGGGCCCTTCGCCAACATGCGCGCAGACGCAGACGCGAGCACAAGATCGCTGCTGGATGCCCTGCCGGCCCCGGCAAAGCATCCAGCCGATCAAGCCGGCAAAGTCGCTGCGTTATGGCGATCCTTCATGGACGAAGGCGCCGTCGGGGCGAGGGGTGATCGACCACTGCGAGAGCTGCTTAAGCCGATTGCCAACACGCGGGATCGGACCTCTCTCGCTCGTCTCATGGGCCGGGCAAATGCCGGCTTGGGTGCAAGCGTGGTGGAGCTTGAGTTCGGTGCCAACTACTCGACCGGGCAAGGATACCAACTCGGCATCCGGCAGGGCGGCCTGAGGCTGCCGCGCGCCTATTACCTGGAGGACGGCCATGCTGACGCAGTGGCAGCATACCGTGAGTATGCTGCCCATCTGCTGACCTTGACGGGCTGGCCCGATCCTCCAGCCGCTGCCGCCAGCATCGTCGCTTTCGAGACGGAGATCGCAAAGGCTAGCTGGTCCGAGACCGAGATCCGGGATCCGCTTCGAACGTTGAATCCTACAGACCGCAGGCACCTGTCCGGCGCCGCGCCGGACTTCCCGTGGGCGGCGTTCCTATCAGGCGCGGAGGTCGACGCGGCCGTTCACCTGAACCTCGAGACGCCGGACAGCGTCGCGCGGATTGGTCGAATATTCAAGGCGACATCGCTCAGCGATCTTCGAGCCTGGCTGGCGTTCCGGACGGCCGACAGAGCCGCTCCCTATATGACGCTACCGTACCAGGAGGCCCGATCGCGCTTCCAGCGCGTGCTCGGGGGCCCGGCTGTTCTTCCTGCTCGATGGAAGCGAGGCGTGACCTTGGTCAATGATGCGATGGGATCAGCGGTCGGCGAGCTGTACGTCCGCTCGCACTTCACATCGGACAAGCAGGCATCGATCGAGCGGCTGGTTGAGACCCTGCGGATCGCGTTCGCGGCGAAGATCCGTTCAGCGGTGTGGATGAGCGCTCCGACGCAAGCGGAGGCGTTACGAAAGCTTGCCGCGCTGGAGGTGCAGGTCGGGCGTCCCCGCGCCGTCATCAGCTACGACCGCCTGAACATTGATAGTACCGACCTCTTGGGCAATGTCATCAGAGCGCATGATTTCGACTGGCATCGACGGGTCGCGGCCGCCCATGGCGCCTGGAACAAGAGCGACTGGCGGTTCTGGCCGCAGTATCCCACTGCCTACACCGAGAACCGGCAACTCATCTTTACTGCCGCGATGCTGCAACCCCCGTTTTTCGATCCACACGCCGATGCCGCCGTGAACTACGGAGCGATCGGCGCAGTTATCGGTCACGAGATCAGCCACCAGTTCGATGATCAGGGGCGCATGGGGGATGCGGACGGGCGTCAGCGGGACTGGTGGGCCCCAGCCGACGCCGCTCGCTTCCGGGAGCAGGCGGCTCGTCTCAGCAAGCAGTTCTCGCAAATGGAGCCGCTTCCGGGGCTGCACGTCAACGGCGACCTGACACTCGGCGAGAACATCGCCGATCTGGCCGGCCTCTCGGTAGCGCTGGAGGCCTACCACTCATCACTGCAGGGTAGGCCGGCCCCCGTTATCGACGGGCTTACCGGCGACCAGCGCTTCTTCCTGAGCTGGGCTCAGTCATGGCGCGAAAGGGTTCGACCAGAGAGGCTGCGCAGCGACGTCTTGTCCGACGTGCACAGCCCCGCTGACGCTCGGATTATCGGTCCAATCCGAAATATCGATGACTGGTATACTGCCTGGGACATACGATCTGAAGCAAAGCTCTACGTGCCTCCTGCGCAGAGGGTCGGGCTTTGGTGAGGACCAGAACGCCTGTTCAACTGCCGCCGAATACTAAGTCGATGTACCACGAAATGAACGAGGACACCGGCGTTTTAACTCGAGGATCGATATAATGGTCAAAAATCCGGAGCCGTATTTCCTCAGGGTTTTATCGCACCGCTTAATAGCCAGGGCGTTGTTAGGTCTTGTTGAAATCCTTGCTATCGGCGGCGCCTTGGTCTGGCTCTGGACCTCTGAGCAAGGCCAGCACATGTGGGTGTGGCTGGCCGTCGGGATTCCTCTCTTCCTGGCTTACGTTTTCATCGGCGGCTACGTTCGGCACCGGCTGGGCTTGACCAAGACGTCGGCGAGCGCACGTCTGCCGGCTGAGAACCAGAGCATCCGTTGAGCTGCGGCCGACGATCAACCTGAAACAGGTCCGTGCGAAAGCATGTGGCGTGCGTCCAGCGAGGGACCGACTTTATGATGACCTTCTTTCCTTTGATCGTGTCGACTGCGCTCATGATGCCGAGTGTGACGGCGGTGCCTGCAGCGGGCACCGAAACGTATCCGTCCTCCGGAGATCGAGGCTATGCGCAGCCCGGCACCATCAAACTGGTGATCGACCTCAACACCGCTTCTCCCGGTGACGGGGGAGCCAACCCGGGCCTCGCCGCAGTGGAGAGCCTGGTTGCTGAGTATGGCGCACGCAGACCACATCCTCCCAAGGTCGACATCGTGGTGGTACTCCACGCAAAGACTGCCAATCTCGCACTGGGCGAGGAGGCCGCGCGCCGTCGAGGCGCAGTCTCAACCGCTGACCGCACGCGAATGAAGGCTCTTTCGGCGAAAGGTGTCCGGTTCGTGGTCTCGAGGCAATCTCTCGTCTCGCAGGGCATTGGCGAAAGCGAGCTGCTGAGCTGGGTCGGCCGGGGTCCCAATTCCAGCATGATATTCCTGGACTTAGAAGCCGGTGGCTACATCTTCGACACTGCCAAGTCTTTGGGGACGGACTAGCCGCCTGTGATGGCACCGTCCTCGAAGTCGCTGGCGTGTTCGATGGCCCAGTCGCAGATGATCTCGAACGAAGGTCGAAGCGACAAACCCAGCGGGGTGATCGCGTATTCCACCCCGATCGGTGCGGTGGGCAGGACCGTGCGCGTGACGAGGTGGTTGCGTTCAAGCCGCTTCAGCGCGTCTGCCAGAGCCTTGTGAGTGATGGTACCGAGCCGGCGCTTGATCTCGTTGAAGCGCGCCGGTTGCGGGCAGAGCACTGTCAGGATCATGATTGTCCACTTGTCAGCGATCTTGTCGAGGACGAGGCGTATGCGGCTCATGTTTGCCAGCTGGCGATCCGCGAGAAGTCTGAGCTCGGTATCCTCATCCATATCTAGGCTACTCATAGTGCGTTATTGATATCAGATATAGGCCGTATATCTGAAGCGCCATTCAACAGCAAAGGTACTGAGAATGGCAAGAATGACGAACAAGATCGCGCTTGTGATCGGCGGCGCGAGCGGAATTGGTGAAGCGATCGCGACGCAGTTTGCGGCAGAGGAAGCAGACGTCTTCGTTACCGGGCGCCGGGTGGCGGAGCTCGACGAGGCTATCTCCAGGATTGGAAACGGAGCTCGAAAGCTCGTTGTCGATGCAAACGATCCTCTCGATGTCGAACGCGCCGTGACTGCGCTTGTGGCGAGCACCGGCCGGATTGATACGCTGGTCTTCAATGCCGCGATCGCGCAGCCGGCTGACCTCCTTTCCAGCAGCGCAGACCATTTCGACAGCCATTTCGCCCTGAACGTTCGCGGGCCCTTGCTGGCCCTTCAGGCTGCGGTGCCGCATATGCCTGCCGGCAGCGCCGTCATCGTCGTTGGATCGACGGCGAGCGAGATGGCCAATTCTCCCTACGGTACGTACGCAGCGACCAAGGCCGCGCTGCGATCCTATGTCCGGACCTGGACGGTCGAGTTGGCACCGCGCGGCATTCGGGTGAACGTTCTAAGCCCTGGCCCGACGGAGACGCCGATGATGAGCGAAGTGACCGAAGAGGTTCGCAAAATTATCCTCTCGCGGGTTCCCGCCGGACGGTTCGCCCAGCCGGCCGAGATCGCAGGAGCCGCTCTTTTCTTGGCGAGCGACGAGTCCGCGTTCATGGCCGGATCCGATCTACATATCGATGGCGGAATGGCGCAAATATGACGAACGCTACGTGACGATCAAGGCGCGATGCTGAATGTTGCATAGGTCGGGCAACGAACGCTGCAAAACAGCGAGAGCCGTTTGATACGGGAGGACCATGATGCTGCAGACAATCGACGATGCGGACATTCCTGGCATCGTCAGTCTGTTGAACCGGGCCTACCGTGGCGCTGGCGCGGCAGTGGGCTGGAACTCCGAAGCCGGCTACATCGCCGGTGACAGGACGACAGAACCGCTGCTGCGTACTGATCTGCGTACAAGGCCTGAGGCCATCCTGCTCAGGTGGGTCGATCCGGCCAACCATCAGCTTTCGGGATGCGTTTGGCTTGAGCCGCTTGGGCAAGGGCAATGGTACATGGGTTCGTTGGCGACCGACCCGGAGAGGCAGAACACAGGCGCTGGCCGCGCGCTCCTTGGAGCGGCCGAGCAATTCGTCAGTGAGAGAGGCGGCGATCGAGTCCGCATCACGGTGGTCAACGTCCGAGATACGCTCATCGCCTGGTACGAACGTCGGGGCTATCGGTTGTCCGGTGAGACGGAGCCGTTCCCCTACGATGACGACCGCTTCGGAACGCCGCTGCGTGACGATCTGGCGTTCGTCGTCATGGAGAAGGTGCTTCCTTGATTCCGGATCGGCTGACTATCCCATTGGCCGCTGGTGGCCGCTGGTGGCCGCTGGGCTGTATCAGGAAGAAGCGCGCATGAATGATCCATCCGTCCATCTGGTTCATGTTTTCTCCGCCGGCCCTGGCGGCGGGAACCCTGCTCCCATCGTGCTTGGCGCGCAGGGCATGAGCGACGATGCCATGCGCGACGTGGCCGCTTCTTATGGCCACGAAAGCGGCTTTGTCGTGGACGCGCCTGAGGGGAGTGATGCCGATCTGGCGCTGCGCTTCTGGGTTCCCAACCATGAAGTCGCCATGTGCGGCCATGCGACTGTCGGCGCAGTATGGCTGCTGGATCGGCTCGGCCTGCTGTCCAGCGACCGCTTACGCATCGATACGTTGAGCGGCATCGTCGAGGCGGTCATAGCCGATGCGGGGACAGAAAGCGCGGCGGTGGAGGTGTCACAGCCGTCCGGGCAGGTCGAGACCCTTGATTATGGTTCCCTCCGTGCAGAGCTTGCAGTGGTGCTGGGTACGACGGTGGCGACATTGGGTGACGGACCGATCCAGAATGCGCGAACGAGCCGGGTCAAAACGCTGATCCCGATCTGCTCCGTCGAAGCGCTAGACGGACTTTCCCCTGACTTCTCTCGCGTGGAAGCGATGTGCGATCGCATCGGATCGACCGGCCTCTATCCCTATGCAATCAACCCGGAGCCGGGCGTCGTCGACGCGCGCCAGTTTCCTCGGTCTTCCGGATATCCCGAAGATGCGGCAACCGGTATTGCGGCTGCGGCACTCGCCTTCGGCCTGCTCGCGAGTGGCGGCGCCTCTGTGCACGTCGCTCCCTTGCGGGTGCGCCAGGGCCGGGCGATGGGCCATCCGTCCGAGATCACGGTTCGGTTCGCCCGCGAGGGTGCTGCCATCAAAGGGTGCTGGATTGGTGGTGCCGTTCGGGCTGATGCGGCGTTATGAGCGGGTGGGAAGAACGCCTTCTCAGGTTGGGTCTGACGCTTCCGCCAGCACCGGTGCCGAAGGGGAGCTACCGTCCGGTGGTGGTGTGGAATGATATCGCCTACGTTGCCGGCCAGGTCTCTCGAACGGCCGATGGGGTCATTCCCGGGCCGGCAAGTGAAGCCACCGATTTTCCGACGATCGAGCGAGCGGCGCAAGCATGCGTACTTCGTGCCCTTGCCGCTCTCGATCATGAAGCCGGTCTCGATCGTGTCGCCCAGATCGTGTTCCTGCGCGGTTTCGTCTTCGCTGAAGCAGGATTTAAGCGTCACTCCCGGGTGCTCGATCCCGCTTCGGACCTACTCACCGCCATCTTCGGCTCCTCCGGGGCACATGCGCGCTCTGCCATAGGCGTTGCCAGCCTTCCCGACGACGGGCTCCTTGAGATCGAGGTCGTCGCGGCTTTGTTACCGGCCGCCGGCATTCAGCGCACCTGATGCTCGCTTTCGTCAAAGTTGCCCGACGAACCCATTGATCCAAGTCGGCGTCGCCGATTGGCCCCGCGTCATTCGCGCACTGCGGGCAGCCCCGCAAGAAGCGGAGCGTGAGCGGCGAGCCTTTGGGATACGAACTCCGTGAAGAGCCGGACGCGCTTCGTCTTGCCTGTCTCACCCTGCGTGAGAAGCCAGAGCGTTCCGTACAGATGCAGCTCGGTGCCCGGCACCCTCACGAGCAGGGGATCGGCGTCACCGACGAAGCACGGTAACGTCGTGACCCCAAGCCCTTGCTGCACAGCGGGAATCTGCGCCTCGATATCGGTGACCCTGAATGGCACCCCTGAAGTGTCGACCTCACCGGCGCTGGCCCATTCCGGAATTCCGTGGCTGCTTACGACGATCCACCGGACGGGATCAGCCACGCCCGCACGCCAAGCGGTTAAGAGATCGCGGGACATGTACACACCGCCGAACAGCTCTGGTCCCTTCAGGCCGCGAAGATTGAGTGGCAGAGCCTTGCGATCGTACACGACCCGGATTGCGACGTCGGCGTCGCGGTTAGTCAGATTGGCCAGCTCGCTCGAGGATAGGATGTCCATCTCGATGTCCGGGTGGAGCCGCGCGAAATCGACCAGGTCAGGCATGAGCAAGTGTGTCGCGAGCGGCAGCGTGAGCGTTACCCGCAAAAGCCCGCGTACGCTTTGATCGCGCCCGAAGACGCGCGTCTCCAGCTGATGCGACGATGCCTCCATCTGGGTCGCAAGTTCGACGACCTCATCGCCCGCGGCGGTCAGGCGGTAGCCCGACGGCAGCTTTTCGAACATCTGCGCCCCAAGGCGCTCCTCAAGCTGGGCGATACGGCGCAGCACGGTCGCATGGTTCACCCCGAGGTGCTTGGCGGCACCACGCACAGACCCCTCGCGCGCGGCGGCAAGAAAGTAGCGAACATCGTCCCAGTCAATCATGGTGCAATTCGGCACCGCTCAGTGCCACCTTTCAGGCCAGTTTTTCGGACCCTTGGTACAGCAGTGCGGGAGGAGAATACAACATCGTCTTTAACTGCTGCATCGCCCAAGCGACGAATTAGAAGGGTCAGAAGAGCATTATGACCGGATCATTCCTGCACCACGTATCCGCGTGTTGCACCTAGTCGCAACAAGCCTCGCACGCCTCAGCTTTGAAGAGGCGGGCCGCCGGGCGTGACGTCGCACCGGCGGGTTGCCTCCTCGGCACGCCATTGAGTCCACACCGCCGAATCACACATCGGGCCGGACGATCGGCTGAGTCGTCGCAGTCCCGATACGTGTGACACCAACATGCACTCTATCTTGCTAAGCCAGCGTTGTTATTCTTTCCGGCTGACTGCTAGCTTGGTGTTCGAAATGGAACCTTTCGAGAAAGTCAAAGCCGCGGCTGGGCCGCCGGTATTCCTCCGAACAATGGGGAAGCTTTCCGCACCTGATGCGAGGATCGCACGATGGCGTCATGATGGCGCCGAAGTCGATATCGACGAGTCCGACATCGTAAGGGTTACCGTTAACCTGCAAGACGGCGTAGCCCTCCGCCACCAGATAGGCGAAGCGTCAGGCGCGTATGTTGCGGCCGTCGGGACCGTCGGGGTGTGGCCGGCGCATAAGCGCACCCGCATCATGACTCGAAGTCCCGCAGATATCCTGGAGGTGTCCCTTCGTGAAAGCTTTCTCAAAGACGCCGCGGGCGGGCAATTTGATTGTGTGGCGCAGCATAATTCGCGTGATAGCGAGCTGCGAGCGGCGGCGATGCAACTTCTGGTTGCAGCGACGCGAGGTGAGCCGGACGATTTGCTTCTCCTCGAAGCAGGCGTCCATCGGCTTGCTGGCAGCCTGTCGGATCACAGCGGTGCCCGAACACCGATGCGTATGACTGGCGGACTTGCTCGTGCAGCGCACAGGCGGGTCGAAGACATAATCATCGCCTCGCTCGATGATGCGACCAATCCGCCGCTTACGCTCGGCAACCTGGCGGACGAAGCGTGCCTGAGTGTCAACCATTTCATCCGCGCATTCCGCCAGCAGACGGGCCTGACACCCCATCGGTACATCGTGTTACGCAGACTGGAGCGAGGCATCGCGCTCTTGAAAGAGCCGGACATGTCGGTTGCGGAAGTTGCTGACGGGATCGGCTTCGCTACACCTTCGCACTTCGTGGCCGCGTTCCGTCGCACAATGGGAGTGACGCCTGGCGCCTTCCAAGCTGCGATCTTGGGCTAGGCCAGCCACACCTTGGTTTCTAGCATCCGGCCTACCGCAAAGCGCAGCACTAGGACGGCCAAGCGAATGGACTTGGCCTCATGCATTATCCCAACATAGATTCCGGCGCTTACCGGACGACAGGCCTCACTACCTCCAGGCGAACGCCCGGCGTGAAGCATAGTAGGCCTACGCGAATAATGCGTATTTCGTGATACCGAGATGACTACCCCAGCCGCAGATTAGCCAAGGCCAACGTCTTTCGTTGGCCTCACCTTCGTGACTGCGAGCATGCCAACCTCGAACGCGTCTGGTGAGAAACTACGCGGCTATGGCGCCGCTGTTGGTAACGCGCGCAGCCTCAATCGAGGATAGGTGCTGAACCGGCAATGTCGTCTTCGAAGCCGGCAGCGTAGCCGGCTGCGGCGTGGTGCGATTTGGCACCGTGCAGCACCGCCTTGCATACCCGTTCGGTTGATTACTCCCGCCTCGGCAGCCATCCGCCATCTCCGCCGGATCGTTTCTGCACCACCGATGTGCGCACTTGCGCACTGAACGATGGCGAACTCCGCGCCTATTTCAGTCCGGCACCGACGATTGCAAACTCCAACAAAGGACAAACAGATGACCAGATTGAACGGAAAGACCGCAGTGATCACCGGCGGCGCGAGCGGCATCGGCCTCGCTTCGGCTAAGCGTTTCATCGAGGAGGGCGCCTTTGTCTTCATCTTCGGCCGCCGGCAAGACGTGCTCGACGCCGCTGTAGCCGAGCTTGGGCCAAACGCCCGCGCCGTGCAGGGCTCGGTCGCCGACGAGGCTGACCTCGACCGGCTGTACGCGGCAGTGAAGGCCGAGCGCGGAACGCTCGATGTGGTCTTCGCCAATGCCGGAACGGGAGGCCCGCTCAAGCTCGGCGACATCACCGCCGAGCATATCGACGAAGCCTTCGATACCAATGTGAAGGGTACAATCTTGACGGTCCAGAAGGCACTGCCGCTGATGGGCGAAGGCGGATCGATCATCCTGACCGGATCGAGTGCCGGTACTACGGGTGCCCCGGGCTTTACCGCCTACAGCGCGAGCAAGGCCGCTGTGCGCAACCTCGCACGGACCTGGGTAGAAGACCTGAAGGGTACCGGCATTCGCGTGAACGTACTGTCGCCCGGGGCAGTGGCGACAGAACTCGCAGTGGCGGCGCTCGGCGACGAAGGTGTTAAGGCCTATGGGTCGATGACCGGGTTTCAGCGCATGGGCGAGTCTTCCGAGCAGGCAGCAGCGGCGGCTTTTCTTGCATCGGACGATAGCAGCTTCATGACCGGCAGCGAGGTCGCGGTCGACGGCGGCCTGGCGCAGATCTGATGCAATGCACCCGGTCGGGCTGATGCGCTCCGTCCGGCCGGGTGACCCGTTCGGTCGCTCCACCGCGATCCAATCCGGAGCCCCACAGGGGCCACCGAAGGAGACTATCATGAGCTACGCAATTATCGGCTTCGGCAGTATCGGCCAAGCCCTGTCCAAGGCGTTTGCCCGCAACGGCATCGAAGTGTCCGTTGCAACCACGCGCGACCCTCAGAGCTTCGCATCCGCTGCAGCTGCGATCGGTCCGGGGATCATTCCCAAGACGTTCGCGGAAGCCGTCAAGGCGGACGTCATCTTCCTGGCGGTCCGCTTTGAGGCGCATGCCGATGTCGCAAAGGCGCTTCCCAACTGGCAGGGGAAGACGATCGTCGATGTGACCAATGCCTATGGCGCGGACCTGGGCGGTCAGCCTTCGGCCAAGGTCGTCGCACAGGCCTTCACTGGCGGTAAGGTCGTCAAGGGCTTCAACCATCTTGTCGCCGGCGTCCTCGAGCAAGATCCGGCCGTACACGGTGGCAAGAGGGTCGTCTTTCTGGCGAGCGACGACGACAATGCATCGATCGAGATCGCTGCACTCGCGGAACAGCTGGGCTTTGCGCCGATCAAACTCGGCGGGCTCGCTGAAGGCGGATTGCTTGTTCAGGCGCGCGGAAACGAATGGGGTAAGTTGATCTTCAAGGACTTGGTCAAGTTCGACTGAGGCCTTGTGAAGATTGACGGAGCGCTGCAGCGCTAACCCGGCTTGGACTTTACCTGTTGGAGCTTGACCATGTCCTTATACTGCGATGTCGGGATTTTTGGTCTCGCGACAATGGGGGCCAACCTCGCCCGGAACGCGGCGCGGCGCGGCTACAAGGTGGCGGTGTACAACCGCAGTGACGACCGGACCGATCAACTGATCCAGAAGTTCGGCGGCGAGGGCAGCTTTGTTCCTTCAAGCGACTTGGCTGGGTTCGTCGCCTCTCTGGCGAAGCCTCGGGCGATCGTTCTCGTGGTGCAGGCCGGGCCGGCGATCGACCGCATCCTCGATGATCTGATGCCGTTACTGGAACCCCGCGACGTCGTGATCGACGCGGGGAACTCCCTGTTCTCCGACACGGAGCGCCGCGCGGCGCGCGCGTCCGCGCGCGGTCTGCACTTCATGGGCATGGGCATGTCGGGAGGAGAGAAAGGGGCGCTACTTGGTCCAAGCTTGATGCCGGGCGGCGATCGAGGAGCCTATGAGCGGCTTGCGCCGATGCTCAAGAAGCTCGCCGCGACTGCGAACGGTGAGCCCTGTTGCGACTATATCGGGCCAGGCGGAGCCGGCCACTATGTGAAGATGGTCCATAACGGCATCGAATATGCCGATATGCAGGCGATGGCGGAGATTTATGATCTGCTCCGCACAAGCTATCGCCAGCCCGCCGGCGAAATTGCCGATGTTTTCGACCGCTGGCGCGGGGGCGAGCTGGATTCCTTCCTGCTGGACATCGCAGTCGATGTGCTCCGGCGTCAGAGTGACGACGGCACGCCCTTGATCGATCTCGTGATCGATGAGGCAGAGCAGAAGGGTACGGGTCGATGGACAGCGAGCGAGGCCTTCGTATTGGGCGTCGCCAGTTCATCGACGGCTGAGGCGGTGAACGCCCGCATAGTATCTTCCGGTCGCGACCTCAGGATCCGCGGCGCGGAACAGCTGACGGGCGCGACCAGCGAGACGCGCATCCTGGACGGCGACGGCGAGCGCGACGCACATGACGCGCTGCTGGCTGCCCGGCTGGTGGCCTTCTCCCAGAACTTCGATCAGCTTGCCGCAGCGTCGGCCGAGCACGGCTGGCATCTTAACCTCGGCCAGTTGGCGGCCATCTGGCGCGGCGGCTGCATCATCCGCGGCCGCGTGCTCGATCACATCGTGGAGGCGCGAAGTGACGGGGAGCATCGCGAACCCCTTCTATTCGTCCCCTGGTTCCGTGACGCCATGGCCGCAGCCGAGCCGGGCTGGCGTCGGTTCGTTTCCATCGCGGTCGCCGACGGTGTCCCCGTGCCCGTTATCAGCTCCGCGCTCGCCTACTATGACGGCCTGCAGGAGAAGCGATCGCCGGCCAATCTGATCCAGGGATTGCGCGATGAGTTCGGCGCCCATGGCTACCGGCGCTTCGATCGCGATGGCACGCAGCACACCGATTGGTCTCTCACGGGCACCGACGCGCTATGAGCGGCGTGGACCGCAGCTCGGTGCCGGCGAACACTGATCTCGTACGACATCTCGCCGAGCCGGTGCTGCGAGCGAACGCGGACCGCACGGTCCTACGCTCATTCATGCCCGGTGATGTCGAGAGCTTTGTCCAGGCAGACGGCCTCCGCAGTGCCCAGATCGTGGCCCGCGTCCTGGCTATGAACCCAGAGGATCTGTCGCAACATCTCAAGCAGGCGCTTGATCCGCTGATCGCCCGACATCGCGATGTCGAGCAGACATTACTGCGTCATTTCGAAGCCGTCGATGCGGACCGATCGACTGCGGGAAGGGCGAACCGGGATCAGCGCCTGCTGATCGGCGCGTATTTCGCGCAAGAGTATTCGTTCGAATCCGCCGCGCTGTTCAACCCGAGCATCGTCGAACATTACGACCAAGCAGACGTCGCCCCCGGCGACACGCGCTTCATCATGTCGCTACGCGGCGTAGGCGAAGGACATGTATCATCCGTCACGTTCCGGACGGGCACGTGGCGCGCGGATGGTTCGGTGACGCTGGAGAAGGCGAGCGACTTTGCGGTCGGGCCAACAGTTGAGTTCGAGGAGCTGCCCAACGGCCGCACGGCCGCGCACCTTTCCTCCGGCAGCGCCCGCGACCTCTCTGAGAGCGTGATCTACCCGTTCCTGGCAAGTCAGGGCCGCGGGATTGAGGACGTCCGTTTGGTCCGCTTCACCGGCTCGGATGGCGACACGCGATACCGCGCCACTTTCACGGCTTTCGACGGCTCGGACGTGCGTCAGGGGCTCCTGCAGACGGAGGACTTCGTCAGCTACGAAGGCCGCGGCGTTGAGGGTGACCTTTACGCGGGCAAGGGAATGGCTCTTTTCCCGCGCCAGATAAACGGGCGATACGCCATGCTGTCGCGCCAGGACAACCGCAGCATCTTCCTCGTCTATTCCGACGACCTTTACCAGTGGAGCGGCGGCGTTCGGCTGCTGGAGCCTGAATATCCTTGGGAGTGGACGCAGCTCGGCAACTGCGGGTCACCGATCGAGATCGATGAGGGATTTCTCGTGCTGACGCATGGCGTCGGCCCCGTCAGGAATTACAGCATCGGTGCGGTCCTGCTCGACAAGAATGACCCCTCGCGCATTCTTGGCCGGCTCGCGGCCCCCTTGCTGGAGCCAGGTTCTGGAGAGCGGTCAGGCTATGTCCCCAACATCGTCTATACCTGCGGCGCGCTGTTGCGAGGTCGCGAACTCCTGGTGCCGTTCGCCGTTGCCGATGATCACACGCGCTTCTGTACCGTGTCGATCGATCGATTGATCGCGAAGTTGAACCGCCAATGATGAGCACCACGCCCGTCCGGCAACGGCCGTCATCTCGTCACGTCGGCTCAACGTGTCGGGCTGACCCGCCGTCACTAGACAATCCATCGTAAGTAAGAAGGAGATATACCGATGAGCACCAAGAAGAACGTTCAGGTCGTGAAGGACTTTTTTACCGCCGCCTTTGGCGGCGACAAGGAGGCTATGCTGGCGCTGGTCGCTGAAGATATCGAGTGGATCATTCCGGGCGAAGACTGGCCGCTGGCCGGAACGCACCGCGGCCATGCGGCCCTGACGGACCTGTTGAAAACGGAGTCCGAAACCATGGAAATGTCGCTCTCTGAGCCCCGCGAATTCATAGCGCAGGGCGACCGGGTGCTGGTCGTCGGATACGCGGAGGGAAAGGTCAAGGCCACGAACAAGCCGTTCCAGGACGACTGGATCTTCGCCATCACGGTTCAAGAGGGCAAGCTGACGAGCATCCGGGAGTATGTCGATACCCAGGCCTTGGCACGGGCCGCTGCGATGTCGGATCCTGAAAGCGCAGGACATTCGCCCCAAGACCGCAGCGATCTGCGCGCTTCATAATACCGCGCGTCGTGCGCTCGTCGCACGCACTGTCGCAACGGAGGTTCCAATGTACGACCAATCGAAGCAATCCGAGTTGATACGGTTCGCGCGTGTCGAGGCAGGCTCAACGGTCATCGACGTTTACCCAGGCGACGGCGATTGGACACGCTTGTTTTCTGAAGCTGTGGGCCCCGAGGGACGGGTGTTCGGCTTCGTGCCGACCGAAATCTTGGACATGAAGGACGATCAGATCGACGTGATGCGGACGCTCGCGAAAGAGCCGGGTCGCCAGAACGTCGAAGGGGTCTCGGCAGACATCGTTGCGATGCCGGAGGCCACGCAAACAGCGGACGTCCTGTGGATGCACTTGTTTTACCACGACCTCCACACCTCGCTGATTCAGGCTAGGGGCGCAACTGCGGCTGACTTCAATCGAGCTGTCTTCGAGCGACTGAGGCCTGGCGGGTTCTACGTCATCGTCGACCACGCGGCCGGAACCGGGACGGGCACGAGCGACACCCAGTCATTACACCGTATCGACCCGGCTTCCGTCCGCGAAGAGGTGGAGGCAGCTGGTTTCGTCTTGGACGCGGAGAGCACCGTGCTCAAGAACGCGAGCGATCCGCACTCGGACAAGGTGTTCAATCCCTCGATCAAGGGTGAGACCGATCGCTTCGCCTATCGATTCATGAGACCCTGACCGGTAGGCTCGTTATTGCGCAGACGGATGATGCGCGTCGGCTATGTCAAAATGCCGCAGTGAGCAACGCGTCCGTCGCACCGGCAGGCACCATCGTCATCTACGGCGCGCTCGGCGATCCAACGGGCACGCCGCTCGCGCGATGCGCCGAATGGAGCATCTATCCTGTTCCCTTTTCGTTCCGTCGCGCGTTACAAGGGCACGAAGGGAATCACCATGCTGCCACTGATGCAGCCGGTGCCGATCGCCGAGGTGCCGAAGGGGATTCTTCTACGCATCGTTGGCGCGGCAGGCGCCGGCTTTCCAAGCTCCGCCCAAGATTGGCAGGATGACGCGATCAGCTTGATCGAACTGCTGAGGCTCGATCGAGCGGCGAGTTTCGTGTTCCGCATAAGCGGGAGCAGCATGGTTGAGGCCGGAATCCACGATAACGACGTTGTTGTGGTCGACCGCGATACGCGCCCTACCGAAGGGCATATCGTGATCGCAATCGTTGATGGCGGGTTCGTTTGTCGCCAGCTCGTCCAACGCCGCGGGGCTGCCTTTCTCGAAGCACGCAACAGCCAGCAACGCTATGAACCGACCTCGGCCGATGGCGTGGAAATATGGGGTGTCGTGCGGACGGGCGTCCGCGACTACCGGCGCTAGACGGTATGTCGTGGGCGATCGTCGATGTCTCCAACTTCTATGTCAGCGCGGAGCGGCTGTTCGATCCGAGCCTGATCGGCGTGCCCGTCATCGTCCTGTCCAACAATGACGGATGTGCGGTCGCCCGAAGCGAAGAAGCGAAAGCGCTTCATGTCCGGATGGGCGAACCCGTCTTCAAGATTCGCGACCGGATCAAGCGGCATGGCATCCAGCTCCGATCGAGCAACTATGAGCTTTATGCGGACCTCAACCGGCGCTTCAACGCCGTCATTGCCGATCATTCCGATATGGTGGAAATCTACTCGATCGACGAAAGCTTTTTCCGGCTCCAGACCCTGCCCAACGGCCTCGGCGACGTCGGCACGGCGCACCTGGTTCGCGAAGACATTGCCCGATCGGTAGGTCTTCCGACCCGGATCGGGCTGGGGCCGACGCGAACTCTCTCGAAGGTTGCAAACGCCTTGGCGAAGGCGACCGAGAAGGTTTGGGGCGGTGTTGTCGACCTGCACGATGTCGAGCTACGCCGGCGTCTGTTCGATCAATGGCCTGTCGGGGAAGTGTGGGGCATCGGTGGGGCGCTGGAAGCGCGCCTCCGGCCCTTGGGCGTCCGCACGACTGCTGATCTCGCCGCCCTGCCTCCTGCGGTCGCCCGAGACGTCGGGACGGTCGTGTTGGAACGCCTCGTGCGCGAACTGGGCGGCGTGGAGTGTGACGACTTCAAGGTTGCGCCAGAACCGCTCAAGGCAACTGCGGTCACGCGGCAGTTCGGGGAGCCCGTCACCACGCTCGACGAGTTGCGCGAGGCGATGGCGCGGCGCGCGGCGCGAGCAGCCGAAAAGATACGGGCGCAGGGGCTGACAGCGGGACGCCTGATCGCATTCGCTCATGGCTCCCGCTACCGGCCGAACCCACCCTCGGCATCACGCTCGGCGCGCCTGTCACCCCCGACCAACGACCCTCGTGTCATCGTCGGGATTGCGGGGAAGATGATGGAGGCGATGTTTCAGCCTGGAGGGGTCTATACCAAGTGTGGCGTGCTGCTGGAGGATCTGACTGCCGAAGGAGAGGGGCAAACAGACCTGTTCGCCACGGGCGATCCCAAAGCGCCTGCGCTGCTCGCGGCGATGGACGGCCTCAACAGTCGGTTCGGACGAAACACCATCATCCTAGCGGCCCAAGGCTGCGGCGCGCGACCGTCGGACACAAAGCGGTCTCAAAAGAGCCCGGCCTGGACCACACGGCTCAACGAAATACCCATCGCGACATAAGGCTTGTCGATCCGTAGCAACGGGCCGCGATTTCAATCGCGAGAACGCACAGCCTGCCGGCACAACCGTGATTGTCGATCACCAGCTCATGGCGCATCTTCGCAAGATGGTACATTCCCCGAACGATTTCGAGCGACCAGCTCCTGCAACGTGCTTCCAAAAGAGCATGCATCGACGAAATGCGCCGCGGTTTGAGCAGCTATGAGCGTCACGCGTTCCGACAAGATACCGAATGGTCTCCTCAACACGCTTCTGACGGATTTCGAGCGTAGTACGACCGTCAGCGCTGGCGGGCTGTCGTTTGACGAACTCGGTTTTGAGGAGACATTTGAGATCCTGCCCGACGCGTTTCGCTTTCGTCCGACTGTCGGACGAAGGACCGCAATCGGAATCTTGCGGCGTGCCCTGATCGATTGCCGCAACGCAGGGCCGATCACCGTCGATGCTTTACTCGTGAGAGCGAACGAACTGGATCGCATAGCGAGGGCCGTGCCTAACCAGCGCTATACGATCTGGACGAAGTTTCGCGCGACGAACATGGCGCATCATCCGGGCTTCCGGCTCGAGTGGCAGGGGGTTCGCATCAGATCGGCCGCGCGCCTTCCTACCCGGATCGCTCAAGGCGAGTATTTTCTGAACGGGGTCGGCAGAATCTACCCTGATCGCCCACAAGGATATGGCCACGTCATCCTTGGTTGCGACGCTCGGGACGAGCGTTCCGCGATGGATCGGGCATTGGAAGCGCTTCAGCTCGTCATGGGCTTGGCCAATCTGTTTGAAGGCTTTGGCACCTGGTCTCATGGCGGGCATCGCCATTGGACAGAAGGTAAGTGGTGGCTCGGACCTCATCAGTTCGTCTTTAGGGGCAACGAGTTTCTTGGTAACGAGCGCATCTGGTACAACGGCGATTACGACGAGACCGCTTGGTCAACACATGCTCCGCAAATGGGTGTCGTTTTGCGCGTTATGCCAATGGTCCGGCGCGCGCTCCATGAGCTCAGCGATCATCCGCTTCGAACGATGCTTGTTCGGACCATCCTGCTTTTACAGGACGGGTTCGCCTCCCGCGACAGTAACAACCGCCTGCTCCGCTATTGGTCGGCTCTAGAGCGCCTATATGTCGAGGAGAACGCGCGGAACGCCTCTAACCAAAAGGTCATCGATCGTGCGTCCTTTGCGGAAATCAATCCGCCCCTTTCGAAGTGGAAATTAAACCACGCGGCGCAACTCCGTAATAATCACGCTCATGCGGGCGGCACCGACGACGATCTTCAGGTGATAGGCCAGTTCCTTCGCCATCTCCTCGTTCGCCATATAAATCACTGGATCTTCCAAGGTCGATCGTTCGCCAGTCACGCCCAACTTTTGGCATATGTCGATCTTCCCGGCGACGAGCAGGCTCTGACAGTCTTACGGGCTGCGATCGATCGTCGGATCGATCTCATCAACCAACAACCGGGAGCCTGAGCGTGCGAGGACCGGTGTTTCCAACTAGGCGGAGCGAGCGATAGCAAGACGTTCGCTTAGCGGCTTCGATCCTTGTCGCGCTGCGCCGGCA
>Ga0308164_10001813_pt1 | contig 23183 bp, 20 predicted proteins | sample PhyTR2_FD_201031 | JGI IMG/M metagenome (GOLD analysis project Ga0308164, IMG submission 201031) | Phyllosphere microbial communities from UC Gill Tract Community Farm, Albany, California, United States - DLSLT.R2 | ecosystem: Host-associated > Plants > Phyllosphere > Unclassified | place: USA... | reverse complement strand
CGCTGGTCATGCTCTCCCGAAAGTTGGCTCGAGTAGTCTTCGCTCTGTTAAAGAACCAGAGCGAATATCAAACAAAAGTGGCTTGAGGGCTTTCCCAAAACCATAGAATCTCCTACTCCTCGGGCAGGAGGCCGTTTTGATTCTGCCCAACGGGCGTAGGAGCGGACTTGTCCGCGAAGGGGCCGTCAATCTTTCCGAAAATGCATCGCTTGAAAGACCGTCTTCGCGAACAAGTTCGCCCCTACCCCTCGGGCAGAAGGCCGTTTTTGATTCTGCCCAACGGGCGTAGGAGCGGACTTGTCCGCGAAGGGGCCGCCAAGCCTTCGAACATGCATCGCTTGAAAGACCGTCTTCGCGAACAAGTTCGCTCCTACCCCTCGGGCAGGAGGCGTTTTTGATTCTGCCCAACGGGCGTAGGAGCGGACTTGTCCGCGAAGGGGCCGTTAAGGTTTCCAAAAATGTATCGCCTGAGCGAGCGTCTTCGCGAACAAGTTCGCTCCTACCCCTCAGGCAGAAGGCTGTTTTTGATTCTGCCCAACAGGCGTAGGAGCGGACTTGTCCGCGAAGGGGCCGTTAAGCTTCCCGACAATGCATCGCTTGAAAGACCGTCTTCGCGAACAAGTTCGCTCCTACCCCTCAGGCAGAAGGCCGTTTTTGATTCTGCCCAACGGGCGTAGGAGCGGACTTGTCCGCGAAGGGGCCGCCAAGCCTTCGAACATGCATCGCTTGAAAGACCGTCTTCGCGAACAAGTTCGCTCCTACCCCTCAGGCAGAAGGCTGTTTTTGATTCTGCCCAACGGGCGTAGGAGCGGACTTGTCCGCGAAGGGGCCGTTAAGGTTTCCAAAAATGTATCGTCTGATGCGACCGTCTTCGCGAACAAGTTCGCTCCTACCCCTCGGGCAGGAGGCCGTTTTGATTCTGCCCAACGGGAGTAGGAGCGGACTTGTCCGCGAAGGGGCCGCCAAGCTTCCCGACAATGCATCGCTTGAAAGACCGTCTTTGCGAACAAGTTCGCTAAGGGCTCCGGCCAGAATCAAAAGCGGGCTTGTGTATGACGATGGTCGCGGAGCGTGGGCACGATAGTTATAGGATTATTCCGCACGCCTGCGTGGGAATTATCCATCCGGCTAATCTGATCAAGTCAGCGACGTATAAAGCGCCGGGCGGCGATCCATGAAGTAGTCATTCGCGGTTCTGGCCTGGGCCAGCAGTGACTTGTCCAGCGTGCCGACCAGCAGCGCTTCGTCCTGACCTGCCAGCAATGGACGGCTGCCGTCCGGTGCGCAGATGCTGCTGAGCCCGCAGTAACAAATCGCGCCCTCGCTGCCGCAGTAGTTGGCGTACACCACGTAGCAGTGATTCTCGAAAGCCCGCGCCCGAACCGTCACGTCGCAGACGAAATCGTAAGGCAGCATGTTTGCGGTGGGGACCAGAATCAACTCGGCTCCCGCCAGGGCCAGCCGACGAGTGTTTTCGGGGAATTCCACGTCGTAGCAAATCAGCAGGCCCAAGCGCCAGCCATTCAATTCGACCACCGGGTAATGATCGTCGCCTGCGGCGAACATCGACTTGTCCAGATCGCTGAACAGATGCGTCTTGCGGTAGTTGCACAGGCGTGTGCCCTGGCTGTCGATCAACTGCACGGCGTTGTAGATCTGCCGATCGGCAGCGCGTTCCGGATAGCCGTAGAGGATCGCGATGCCGTTGGCCTGTGCGATGGCGGCAATGCGCGTCGCTGCCGGACCGTCCTGCGCCTGCGCCAGCTCCCCGACAGCCTGAGCGCCGATGTTGTAGCCGCTGAGGAACATTTCCGGACAGATCAGCACCTGTGCCCCTTGCCTGACGGCGGCCTGAGCCTGCTGTTCCAGGCGAGTCAGGTTGCCGCTGATATCCAGCGGCAATGGCGGGCATTGATACAGCGCAACGCGCATGGGGTTTTCCTTCTGTCAGTCGCCCAGTGCAATCGGGCCGATTTCGTGGAACACATCACCGGGGCCGGGGTTCTCGGCGTGAGTCTTGCCGCCGAAGTGGTTCATGATCCCCCACACGGCGTTCAGTGAAGTCTGCACAGCGCCTTCGACCCACGCCGGTGTCCAGGAGACATCGTCGCCGGCGATGAACATGCCGCGCTGTTCGCTGGGCATATCTTGCTGCATGAAGTGCGCGTACATGCGCTGGTTATAGCGGTAATGGCCCGGCAATGCACCCTTGAACGCACCCAGGAAGTGCGGATCGGCTTCCCATGACACGGTAATCGGATCACCGATGATCCGCGCTGCGATGTCCACTTTCGGGTAGATCTTCTTCAAGGCGTCCAGTGCCAGCTTCACCCGCTTCTCGATGGGCTGCGGGAGCATCTTCAGAGCATCGCCCATCCACGAGTAAGACAGGCAGATCACGCCGGGTTTGTCGTCGCCGTTATCGAACAGGTAAGTGCCACGGGTCAGCCGGTCGGTGAGGGTCATGCTCATCAGGTCGCGGCCGGTTTCCGGGTCCTTGTCCTTCCAGAACGGGCGGTCGACCATCACGAAGGTCTTTGACGACTGCATGTAGCGGGTGCGGTCCAGGGCCATCCACATTTTCTGCGAAAACAGCGACTCTTCGCACTCGATCTGCGTGGTCAGCAGCCAGCTCTGGCAGGTGGTCAGCACGGCAGCGTACTGCCGGGTGTCGCCCCAATTGTCAGTCACCGCAAAACTGCCATCCTCGGCGCGTGCAATGCGCTTCACGCCGGGACGTGGTGCGCCGCGGTGCAACGACGACAGGCTGGTGCCCTTGGGCCAGTGCGCGCAATGCTCGGGTACGTGGCTCCACAAACCGACCGGCACTTGCTGCACGCCGCCGACGATCAGATGCTGGTGCTCATCGCAGTTGGTCATCACCACGCGGAAGATTTCCAGCATCGAGTTGGGGAAGTCCGAGTCCCAGCCGCCCGTGCCGAAGCCCACTTGGCCGAATACTTCGCGGTGAAAGAAAGACAGCTTGGCGAAGGCCTTGGAGGTCGCGACAAAGTCATAGAACGTGCGGTCGTCCCATAACGGCACCAGCTTGTTCCACAGTTCTTTGAGGCGCGGCACATCGCGATCGCGGATGGCCTGCTGGATGTCCCCGAACTGCGAGCCGCTTTCCAGTGCGTCGGCCCAGGCGTCGGCGACTTCCTGAAACAGCGCCGGCAGGTCCGAGAGCATTTGTGCGTAGTAGGTGGTGCCTTCCAGGTCGATAACCGTGCTGCCGGACGCCGCGGTCAACGGGTTGGGGAACGGCCTGGATTCAAGGCCCAGCTTGTCGACGTAATGGAAGAACGCTGTCGAGGACACCGGAAAGCGCATGCCGCCCAGTTCGGCAACGATGCCTTTGGCGCCTTCGAACTCCTGCGAGCGCAGGCGGCCACCCATTTTCGAGGCTTCGTACACCACCGGCTTGAGGCCCATCTTCATCAATTCGTAGGCCGCCACCAGACCGGCTATCCCGGCACCGATAATTGCCACCTCAGCGCCGTGGTTCTCCACAGGGATGCTGCCCAGGCCTTTCGGGTGCTCAATCCAGTCATCGAAGGCGAAGGGGAAATCGGGGCCGAACATGGTGATTGGCTTTTTGCCGTTGGCGGGGTGACGGTTGTTCTTCATGACGGACCTTGATGGGCAACGGCGAAAAACAACAGTCTAGAGAAGGGTGGACACGTTAATAAGACGCAAATTGTCGTCGATATGCTGTTTGTTTGGGCTAAATGACGAATCTGCTGGTCGGTTTGTATAGTTGATTGATCGAAGCGTGCAGTTACACCGGCTGGCCGCGGTCGATCTTGCTGCTGAGGATGATCGAGGTCGTGGTCTTCTCGACACCATCCACGCTGCCGATCAGGTCCAGTAACTGGTCCAGTTGCTCGGGAGAATCCGTGCGCAGCCAGGCGACATAATCGAACTCGCCACTCACCGCACAGAGTTGCTGAACCTGCGCCATGGCACTGAGGCGCCGCACCACTTCCTTGCCCGAGCGAGGTTGTACGGTGATGCCGACATACGCCTGCAACCCGCCACTGACCACGCGCTGGCCAAGGCGCACGCCGTAACCGGTAATCACTTTGCTGCTTTCCAGGCGCGCGAGCCGCGAGGTGACGGTGGTGCGGGCGATGCCCAGTTGCCTGGCGAGCATGGCGACGCTTTCACGCGCGTTGATTTGCAGCGCGGCAATCAACTGGCGATCGATTTCATCCAGCACAGGCGGGCGGGTATCGGGCACGGGCGGTTCCTTAAAACTTCCAGCGTTTGGCGGTCTTGGCCAGACGCGCCTGCAGGCCGTCGAGGTTGAGCGCCAACTGCTGAGTCATCAAGTGGTAGCCCTTCAGCTCGGTAGGAATGACGGCCTTAACTGCAGGTGTCGCTGGTGTCTCTGGTGTTTCCGTCGTACGTTCCAGACGCTCGGTGGCCCCGGTTTGCAGGGCGCGCGCCATGCCGATCAGTTGCCGGCGAATCTGGCGGTAGTCAGCGTCCAACGATGCCTTGAGTGTCTCGTCAGCAAGCTGATTCAGGTTCGCCGGGCGAATATTGGCGAGAATCTCCAGGGTGCTCAGGCACATGCGGAAGTGGCCCTGAATGGCGTCCAGTTCGACCATGGACATCTTCACTTCCTTGGACACCGACGGCAGCAGCGAGCGCAATTGCAGCATCGTGCCGTTGAGCCTGGCGGTCAGTTTCAAATGCTCGTCAGCGGTAACCGGCTGGCCCTGCACGATGCGCCCGTAGACCTTGGCGCAGTCACGCAAACCACTGGCCAGGTTGTAGCGCCAGGAAAACACCGCATACAGCGGCAGGGCGAAGGAGAACGCCAGGGCCAGCGCGATACCAATCAGGATATCGACGGTACGCCACAGCCCGTCACTGATCGGGTTGTAACCATGACCGGCAACGATGAACAGCGTGATCGCCGACAGCAGCGCGGTGTAACCGCCTTTGCCAATGGCGTGATAGGCGAAGAAACCGCACATCACCGACATCATTGCGTAGGTCAGCAACGGCATTTCCAGATAGCCCTGCTGGACCACCACGATCAGACCGAGGCCGGCACCGATTAACGTTCCATAGGCCCTTTCGACCGACTTCTTGCCGATATTGCCGTGATGCTGCAAACCGCCGATCACGATCAGCATGGTCACCGACGCCCACTCGCCATGGGGCAGGTTGAGGCCAGTGGTCAGCAGAATAGTCACCAGCAGGCCCACCGCAATCCGCGCCGCGTGGATCAGCCGCGCATGCCGATAACGGCGATACGGGTCCAGCAAAGGACGCAGAACAGGGCGAAGCCAGGAGGGTATGAAAGCAGAGCGCGAATTCGTCATGCGTTAAGAGACCGCGAGGGTAGGGAAGAGATTCCCTGATTGGATGATGGCAGTCCTCAGTAAGCCACATTTTGATGGGGGATGGTTGGGGTATGTAGATGATCAGTGACGTGGCATTGCGCACTTAAGGTGTAGGAATGAAGCGCTGAGGGCAGTGATCACGATTTTTATGTGTAATTAAGATCTCACATAATGACACTTTATGAGGGTTAATGTGTTTTTTCGTGATCTATTACTTTCGGGTCCACGTAGCTATCCGTGTTACTTTGTTTTTTCTCGAACTCCTGCGCCTGCCCGTTGGTACCTGCTCATGAAGGCTTTTTTCCCCGTTCAGTGCACCGACACGCTTTTGCGCATTGCCCTGCTGGTAAAGCAGACCAGGTTGCAGCAAGGCATCCGCCAGGTCGATCTTGCCGAAAGGCTGGGCATCTCGCTTCGTACGTTTCGACGTATCGAGGCAGGCAATGCCGAAGGCGTATCGCTGCGTGACTTCATGCTGGTGGTCTGGGGGCTGGGGGTGTCGGAGCGATTGTTTCAAGGGCTTCGGGATGACGAGTCGTTCAGTGTCGAGCAGCTTGAAGCTGCCGACCGAAAGCGTGTCCGCCTGCCTCGACACAAGCCGGAGGACTTCTGATGGCCCAGGCTTATATCTACATGGAATGCCCTGTCAGCGGAGAGACACTGACGCTGGGCAAGCTGACGATTCAGGCTGGCGTCGGAACATTCCAATATGCACCGGATGCGGTGCAGGAAAACATCTGGGTGCCGGATCCTTTCAGGTATCCACTGTCCACGCGATCCTACACCGTGACTAAAAATGGTGGCGTCCCGGGTTTTATCGATGATGCCATGCCCGATGGTTGGGGAGAGCGGTTGCTGCATCGGGTTGAAAAAGGCCCGTTGGACTCGATACAGCTGCTGCTCAAGTCGCCCAACAGCGACAGAGCGGGCAATATCATGGCTGGCCTGTCGCGTGTCGCGCAGGACGGGCTGGGCCAGACGCCTCCCAAGGCCTTTCGTGCCAAAGGGCTCGATCATTTCATCGATGCCTGTGAAGCGATCTATGACAGCCAGCTCAGCGCCGAGCAGCTGGAGGTTCTGAAGGTAAGGGATCAGCGATCTTCCGCTGGCGGCGCACGCCCCAAGCGAACTTATCTGGGCGACAGAAAACTGATTCTGGCCAAGCCTCGCGACAAATTCGATCACTATGACCTGCCCTCCGTTGAGCATGCCTGCATGACCTTCGCCGGGCTTAAAGGGTTGCAGGCGGCCAACACCTCTCTGTATCGCGGCGAGCGGATCAATACACTGTTGGTCGAGCGTTTCGACCGCGCTTTTGATGAGCAAACCCATCGCTTCCGCCGACTGCCGATGCTCAGCGGCTTGACCTTGCTGGACGCCGAGTGGAAGGCCCGTACGCACCCCGACTGGCAATATGCGGCACTCGCCGATGAGCTGTATCGTCGTGGTGCGCCTGACGTTGATCGGCAGGCGCTGTATCGGCGCATGGCCTACAACGTGCTGGTCGGCAATGCCGATGACCATCCCCGTAACCACGCGGTCATCTGGAAAGAAGGTGGCTGGAGGTTATCGCCGATGTACGACGTACTGCCCATTCTGGACGAAGGGCCTGCTCAGGCACTTGCCATGTCAGTCGGCATCGAAGGGTCGCGGCTCAACCGAGGCAATCTGCTCAGTCAGCACGCTCACTTTGCCTTAAGCAAGGAACAAGCCGAGGCGGCGCTGGACGAGGTGGCCGGTTGGGAAGCCGAACTGCATGATTACTACAGCCAGTTTCTGTCCGGTGCGGAACTGGATGCTACAGTCGATGCGACCAGTGGCGCACGTCTGAAGCGCTAGCAGCTCCTTCTGCTGTGTAGGGTTCTACGGCAAGGGCAGATTGATCTGGTAGCGAGTGCTTCGGCCTCCACCGGGCAGGCGAACCAGGCAGTTTTTGGCAAGCAGATCACTTAAGTGGCGGGTAGCAGTGGCCTTCGAGACCTTAGCCACTGCCTGATACTGCGCTGCGCTCAGACCGTTTTCAAAGCCACGCTCGCCGCCATCCAGTAGCCGATTCAGCACCTTGACCTGTTCGACGCTCAGGTCGTTGTCGCGATGTAATAGCCAAAATCGCGTTTTGCCCAGTACTCGTTCTATATGAACCAAGGCGTTTTCAATGCTTTTCAACAATGTGCGCAGGAACCATTCCAGCCACTCGGTGATATCGGTCGTGCTTTTCTGACTGGTCTCCAGAACGTGGTAATAGCCGGCGCGGTCAGCAAGGATGCTGGCGGACATGGCAAACAGTCGTATGGCTTGCTGATCGCCCTGAGTCAGCGCCAGGTCTGTAATGGCCCGAGTCAGGCGACCATTGCCGTCGTCAAACGGATGCAGGGTTACAAACCAGAAATGCGCGATACCTGCCCGCACGAATGGATCGAGCGTCGGATCACTTTGACTGCTGGCAAACCAGTCGAGAAAATCGTCCAGTTGCTGCGCAAGTCCAGCCCGCGGTGGCGCTTCAAAATGCACGATGGGTCGATCAAGTCTCCCTGAGACCACTTGCATAGGTTCGTCGCTACGCAACTGACCAACCAGGATGCGAGCAGACACAAAGCTGTCCTCTTCCGGGAACAGCCAGCGATGCCAGGTACACAGACGTTGCAAGTCAAGTGGCTGATCATGACCACGTGTGGCGTCCAGCATCAGCTCGGCCAACCCCTCGCTGCGAGGGCTATGCTTGCCGTCATCGGCGATCCCCAGGCGGCGTGCCAGCGACGACCTGACAGAATCTGCATTCAGTCGCTCGCCTTCGATGGCGGACGAGGTGACGATATTCTGCAGCAGGGCATTCAAACCCTCGCACATTTGCGCATCGCCACCCACTGCACCGCTCATACCCAGCAAGCGACCTTGAGCCTTGGCGCACGCTCGTATCAACGGTGCAAGGCGTTCTTCGCGCCAATGGAAGCGCGGCCAGTTCGGCTGTTGCCAGATCCAGAGATGTTCGGACATCGTATCCGCCTATGCAGTGAGCCGAATAAAAAGTTAATCGGCTCATGGAGTGAGCCGATTGTGGTGATTATTCGGCTCACCGTCCAGATGTGCTCATCGAGGCGGCACGGATTACGTGAGAGCTCATCACGGTCTGTGAGTCATTGAACCCGAAGTGTGAGGCGTCTGCTGTAACTCGCGCAGCAATGTGGCGGGTGACTCTCACACCGCATCCTGCTAGATCAACTGTATAGCCCCGGACCAAGGCGCTGTTCAACGACCTCTGCTTTTGCTCATTGAGTTGCAAGTCCGACACATGAACACCTGGTGGGCAATCCGCCACCTTCGTTTTGTTGTTCAAGATTCGTACAGCCAGCCTTTGCCATATTCGCCTTGCCAGCCTGTTCTCTTGCCTCGGTGAGAGCTGCAGCGCTCCAGCCAAAATGTATCAAAACGGACATATTCCGGACACGCAACCACCACAGAATTCGCGCCAATCGCTGACGGACCGGCTCATAACCAGAAAATCTCAGGCACCTCCTTCAGACGAGCTAATACCTGCTGCCATGAATAACCTGAACCTGTCGACGCTAGGCCAGAACGAACAATCGCTGGACGTGATTTACGGTCCTATTCAACCTGAGCTGCTACGTGAGGAAGTGCTGGCCGATCTGCTGGAAGCCAGTGCCCGGCGCAATCCGCAGCACGTGGCATTGATCTTCGGCGAGCGTCAGATCAGTTATGGCGAGCTGGACCGGCAGGCCGATCAGGTGGCTTATGCGCTGATCGATGCGGGTGTTCGTCCGGGGGATATCGTCGGTCTGTGGCTGCCACGCGGCATCGAGCTGCTGGTCATGCAGGCCGGCATAGCCAAGGCGGGCGCTGCCTGGCTGCCCTTGGATCAGGACACGCCGGTGGAGCGCCTGCAGATTTGCCTGGACGACGCCAGCGCAGTCGGGCTGGTTTCCTGTGATGCGTTGATGCCGGTGTTGGCCGATACCGGCTTGAAGGTGTGGACTGCCGAACACCTGCTGAGGCCGACCGACGCAGCGTTGGTGCGCCGCAGTGGTGTGCTTCCCGACCATCCTGCCTATGTGATCTATACCTCTGGCTCTACGGGCAAGCCCAAGGGCATTCTGATTTCCCAGCGCAGCATCTGCCATTTTCTGCGCAGCGAGAACGCGATACTCGGCATTCGGGCCAGCGACCGGGTTTACCAGGGCTTTTCCGTGGCCTTCGACATGTCCTTCGAAGAAATCTGGATTGCCTATCTGGTGGGCGCGACGCTGTGGATAGGTCCGAAGGAAACCAGCGGTGACCCCGAAACCCTGCCGCGCTTGCTGAATGAGCAGCGCATCAGCGTCTTGCATGCGGTGCCCACTTTGCTGGCGCTGTTCAGCGAAGACGTTCCCGGTCTGCGCCTGATCAACCTGGGCGGCGAGATGTGCCCTGAGTCGCTGGTCGATCGCTGGGCAACGCCGAACCGGCAGATGTTCAACACCTACGGCCCTACCGAAGCCACTGTATCGGCCAGCCTGGCGCGTCTGTCGCGTGGTCGCCCGGTGTCGATTGGCACACCGTTACCCAATTACGGGCTGTTGGTCATCGCCAACGACCCTGCGGTCGGGAGCACCCTGGCGCCCAGCCTGCTGCCGCGTGGCGAAGTCGGCGAGCTGTGCATCATCGGCCCCGGTCTGGCCGAGGGGTATCTTGGCCGGCCGGACCTGACCCAGGAAAAATTCCTGCCGAACCCATGGTCCACCGGCTATCACGATGCGCGCCTATATCGAACCGGCGACCTTGCCCGGATCGACGATGACGGGCAGGTGCAGTGCCTCGGGCGGGCCGACGATCAGGTAAAAATTCGGGGCTTTCGCGTCGAACTGGGCGAGATTGAATCGCTGTTGGCGCAACAGCCTGGCGTGGGCACCGTTGCCGTCCTGTTGCGCAACGAGGCGGGCGTTGATCAGCTGATTGCCTATCTGGTGAGCGACACCTCGACGCCTTCCGCATTCACAAGTCAGTTGCGCAAAACCCTGCAGGCGCAGTTGCCGCCGTACATGGTCCCGGGACACTTCGAACTGCTCGACGGCATGCCGCGCCTCACGTCCGGCAAAATCGACCGCAAAATGCTCAAGGCTCGGCCGTTGACGGTGGATGCCAAGGCCGCCAGCGCAGAGTCCGATGTGGCGCAAACCGAAGGTGAGATTGCACTGTTTGCCGCGCTGAGCACGCTGTTCCCCGGCATGCCGATCCGCCGCGATGCGGACTTTTTCACCGATCTGGGCGGGCATTCCTTCTTTGCCGCGCGTCTGGCCTCGGCGCTGCGGGCCAACCCGCGTTTCGCCCAAGTCACGGTGCGCGACATTTACCAGCATCGGCGTATCGGGGCGATTGCCGAAGTGCTGGACCAGGCGCCACAAGAGGTGGACGCGCCGGTGGACTGGACGCCTCCGTCAGCCTGGCGTCGCTGGCGCTGCGGCGTGGCCCAGGCGCTGGCATTGCCGGTCATGGTCAGCCTGCGCATGACCCAATGGCTCGCACCGTTCTTTACCTACCACTTGCTCACCGGCTCGCCCGACGACTCTGTCGCGCTGGCCACTCTGGCGTCGATCTCGGTATTTCTGATTGCCACCGTTCTGCAGTTTTTCATCGCGCTGGCGGCCAAGTGGCTGATCGTCGGCCGCCTGAAGCCTGGGGTCTATCCGCTGTGGGGCGTTACCTACTTTCGCTGGTGGGCCGCAGACCGCATGGTCGAGTCGGCGCCGACTTATCTGCTGAGCGGCTCTTCACTTTATCCCCTGTGGCTGCGTGCACTGGGCGCGAAAATCGGGCAGGACGTGATTATCGGCGGGGCTACAGTACGGGCTCATGACCTGCTGGAAATCGGCGACGGGGTCAGCGTCGGCAACGGTGTCAGCTTCGAAAATGCGCGCGTTGAACGGGGCCAGTTGCATTTGGGGCGTATCGCCTTGCAGAACAATGCTTGTGTCGGCTCTTACGTGATCATGGAAGGCAATACGGCTGTAGGCCCGTGGGGGCATCTGGAAGCCCAATCCGCCGTGGCCGACGGCCGGGAGGTTCCGGCTGGGCGCATCTGGCAGGGCTCGCCAGCGCGTGATGTCGGCGCGTTCGATACGCTTGGTCAACCTGCGCGGCCTGTGACCAGCTCTGCGCGTTTGCGGGCAGAAAAACTGTTCTTCGCCTTCGGCGTTCTGCTGATCGCGACGCTGTTCTTTATCCCGGTCTTCCCGACCTTTTTCCTGATCGACTGGTTCGACACGCAGCATGTCCTGCCATGGTTCGAGGGCGGCGGACCACTGGGACAACTGGCGCGCTATTTCCTGCTCGCGTTCCCGGCCAGTGCGGTGCTGATTGTCGCGACTGTTCTGGCGTCTGCGGCATTGCGCTGGATCGTCTTCCCGCGCCTTAAACCGGGCCGTTATGAGGTGCACAGCAATACCTACTGCGCCAAGTGGCTGATCAGCCAGATTCAGGAAGCGAGCCTCAACGTGCTGTCCGGCATCTACGCCACGGTGTATTCGCCCTTCTGGTATCGGCTGCTGGGCGCGAAAGTAGGGCGCGACGCCGAGATTTCCAGTGCACAGGGCGTCATCCCGGACATGTTGACCCTGGGCGATGAAACCTTTATCGCCGATGCGGTGATGATGGGTGATGAGCGCATCGACGGCGGCTGGATGACCATGCAGCCCACGGTCGTGTCCCATCGCAGCTTTGTCGGCAACGGCGGATACATCGCGGACGGCACGGTACTGCCGGAAAACGTCCTGATCGGCGTCCATTCCTGCGCACCGCCCAACAGCAAAATAGTCGACGGCGACACCTGGCTGGGCTCCCCACCGATCCACCTGCCGGCCCGCGAGCAGGTCAGTGGCGCTCCTGAATCGCTGACCTTCAAACCTTCACCACTGCGACGCCTGGCCCGCGGCCTTGTCGAAGGCGTGCGCATCGTCACCCCGCACGCGGTGGTGATCGCCGTTGGCTACACAGTCATGCTTGACCTGATGCCTCTCGCTGACGACAAGCGCTGGGGCGCGGTGCTGGCCTACCTTGCAGTGATCGGCGTGGCGTACAGCGTGGGTAACTTTCTGCTGATCGCGGCCCTGAAATGGCTGGTGATGGGCCGCTATCGCAAACGCGCTGACCCGATGTGGACGCCCTTCGTATGGCTGTCGGAGGGCATCACCAGTCTGTACGAAGGCATGGCCGCGCCAAACTTCATGCGCTACCTGCGCGGCACGCCGTGGTTGCCGCTGGCGTTCAATGTGCTCGGCTGCAAGATTGGTCGCGGGGTTTACATGGACACGACCGACATCACCGAATTCGACTGCGTCAGCATCGGCGCAGACAGCGAATTGAACGCCGGCGCCTGCCCGCAGACCCATCTGTTCGAAGACCGAGTCATGAAGATCGACCACGTCAGCATCGGCGAACGCGTGTACATGGGCCCACGCAGCGCCGTGCTGTACAGCGCCGTCGTCGGCAATGATGCGCACCTTGGCGCACTGACCCTGGTGATGAAGGGCGAACACATCCCTGCCGGCAGCCGCTGGGCTGGTTGCCCCGCGTCACCTGACAGGGCATGAAGTGCGGGGCGAGCTGGGCATTCGATGAAGATGGCCGGCTTGCCCCGCCAAAGCCTTTCCCTCGGCAGAACGTATTACTGGTCAGCTGCGTCACCCGACCGGGCGGTGCAAGGGATGAAGCCAGAAACCGCATTCGGGCTTGTGTGCGTACCGCCGTGGAACAGTGGCTCGAATTGCCATCGGGCGCGATCACGTTCATCAGCGTCCCTGGTGTCGCGCCGCGATTGCTTATCGACGGGCTGCCGGTGCCCGGGTTTTCCATCAGCCACGAAGCCGGATGCTCACTGGCTGCCATCAATCTCCACGGCGCAGTGGGCGTGGACTTGATGCAGGTTCAGGCGGTGCCGGACTGGCATGCGGTCGCGCTGGATTATCTGGGGGCTGAGGTTGCTACCGGCCTGTCAGGCTTGCCCGAGTCGATTCGCACTATGGCGTTCGCCAAGGCATGGTGCAGGCGCGAAGCGTTTTTGAAGTTGCACGGCTCGGCGCTTGAGGAGTGGACGGCAGTGGGCGGGTTGCAGGGTGTGGGGGTCGAGGTTGAGTTGGGGGAGGGGATGGTGGGTGTGGTGGCGTTGAGTCAGGGTTTGATGGAATACATGAATCAGGCTGAGCGGCGTACGGCACCTTGATTGATCTCGTCCTCTGAGCTCAGGCGGTGCTCTCCGCTATTGGGATTTGCGGCCTGTTGAGCCACATTGACACTCACCCCCGCAGAGCTTTTCGCTCTGCGGTCGTCATCTCTTCTCACCGCAGAGCTTATATGGCGTCAGATTATTCCGATGTTTGCGCGCCGCTGGTCCTGGACATTTCAACAGGCTTGGTCGCCGCGTTGAAGAAGGCCAAGTGATAAGCCAGGCCGACGAACACCGCGCCGCCCACCGCGTTACCCAAAAATACCGGGACGAAATTGTCGCCGAACTGCGCCCAGCTCAAGGCGCCGGCAAAGATCGCTGCAGGAATGACGAACATGTTGGCGACGATGTGCTGAAAGCCGATCGCGACGAATGCCATCACCGGAAACCACATGCCGACCACTTTACCGATCACATCCTTGCTCGCGTAGCTGAGCCACACCGCCAGGCACACCAGCCAATTGCAGCCAATACCCGAGATGAAGGCCTGTTCGAAGCTGGCCCCCACCTTGGCATTGGCGATGGCCACAGTTTTGGCCATGAAGGCGCCTTCAGTCAGCCCCACCACATGGCCGAAACAATAGGCGACGAACAGCGCGCCGATCAGGTTGGCCAGCGTCACCAGCACCCAGTTGCGCACCAACTGACCCAGGCCGATACGCCCGGCGAACAGCGCCATGGGCAGGCTCATCATGTTGCCAGTCAGCAACTCACCGCCAGCCAGCACCACCAGAATCAGCCCGACCGGGAACACCACAGCGCCAAGCAGATTGCCCAGCGACGCCCACTCGTGAGGGATCATGGTGCTGACATGAATATCGAGAAGAAACCCGAGGGCAATGAAGGCCCCTGCCAGAAAGCCCAGGATCATCAACGACGACAGGCCCAAGTGGGCCTTCTTGACGCCGCTTTCGACGGCAATTTCAGCGATTTGCTGCGGGGTGTTCAAAGACATGGTGGGCTCGTGCGTGGTCGTGGGCTGAGCGTGGGGATTAAAAGCTCAAGCGGTGCGCGCATCTGTCGCACCGGGAAACAACGTTACGGAATGTTTCGGAGGATGGCTAATCGGATGTTTTGATCGGGTGATTGAGAGGGTCGATGAGTGGGGAGGTTTTCGCGGGGGTGGGCTTATAGTCGTTTGGTTGGCAAGTTTGTAGTGGGTCGACTAAACCCGATCACTGAGTTGTCAGCGACCGAGCCACCTTGGAAACGCTGACTCAAGCGTTCAAGCCAGCGGATCCTGACGCAACTGCAGGCAACGGAGCAAGGCGCCAAGGCTTCTGTAGGGCGTTTACTCGTTCCGCAACACGATCCTGTTTTTTACTGCATCCGGCTTGGTATTGCCCGGCATCACCCCATAACTATCCCTGTCTCCATAAACCGCAAGGACAGACCATGACCAACCCAACCGAAACCGCCATCCTTGCCGGCGGCTGCTTCTGGGGCATGCAAGATTTGTTGCGACGCTACCCCGGCGTGCTGCATACGCGAGTCGGCTACACCGGTGGTGACGTACCGAACGCCACCTACCGCAACCACGGCAACCATGCCGAAGCGATTGAGATCGTGTTTGACCCGGCGGTGATCAGCTACCGGGAGATTCTTGAGTTCTTTTTCCAGATCCATGACCCGAGCACGCCTAACCGGCAGGGCAATGATCTTGGGCCAAGCTATCGTTCGGCGATTTACTACCTGAGCGAACAGCAAAGGGATATTGCCGAAGATACCGCGGCTGACGTGGACGCCTCCAAGCTGTGGCCGGGGCGTGTGGTCACGCAAATCGAGCCCGCGAGTGAGTTCTGGGAGGCGGAGCCGGAGCATCAGGATTATCTGGAGCGGATACCGAACGGTTATACCTGCCACTTCATCCGGCCGAACTGGAAGTTGCCCAAGCGGGCTTGAACCTGAACCGCACCGGGAAAAGCCGCGATAGGGGGAGAGCGCAAAAGCTGACCTGCCCCTGTCATGCAGGCAGCTGTAGTGGTAATCAGACACTTCTATCTGGCGATATTCTCGCCTGAATGAGTGTCTGGAATTACTAGACCACTACACATTAGACCACTACACTTTCCACCCTATGCATCGAGCAGTAAACACCTAAACCCTGACCTGAACGGCGGTAGTGAACGCAAGGTAGCCCCCTTGTCGCGTCTACATAAACGAAGGACTGATAATCACTATGAGCCAAAGCCAAACGACGTTAGAGGTCAAAAAGGAAATCGCCCGAGAGCACCTGATACTCACGGGGCACGTGTCGTTGCAAATTATTCAAACGCTCAACTTTCAGGGCCTGGAAGTCGCAGAATTTATGGAGCGTTTGGAAAGACAGCGTCAAGATCTGGCAATTTCCGAAATGGTAACCACCAGTGCTCGGCCTGATGAGCTAGCAAGTGTAGCCCGACAACAGCTCAAGCTTGAGGCTACCAGGCAGGCCCTTAGAACATTCCACAACTCTGTAAACATCCTCGCCGGCTCCATTCTGCGAGTAGTCCTGCAAGGGATGTCTAGGGTTAACGGGAGCATTAGAACGTATCCGAACAAAGGTCGGAATGTCGCTGGGGGCAGTTTGTTTGTTTGATCTGGTATGGCAAGGTCGCAATCAGGCGATGCATTACGAAACAACGGCGACGAGAGCGGACTGGAGCGTTACGTTTTTCCAGCCTGGTACGTTTTCCCTTTCGCCTCCATACGAGCCTCGAGCCTAAGCAATTTTCGATTCGCTTGGCTGGCATAGCTATTCCGTTTACGAGGAGGACCTGAAATCCGTGCTGTTGGGTTGCCAATGTGACGAGGAGTCCCCACCTACCGCAAATGCAGCGAGTTAAAGGAAAAAAAGACGTGAAGTTTCTATTCTGGCTAATAGCGGTTGTTTTATACCTTTTCATAGGAACCACGGTTGTCATCAATTACTCGAAATTGATCAGCTTGGCCTATTTTGTAATTTTTGGATGTTTTTTGCTGTGGTGGCTGATGAAGCTGCTCCTGAGCCCAGTCGAATTCAATAGGATGGATGATGATCGCTCTTAGCTTTTGGAGCTAGGTGGAATAAACATGGCGAAGAAAAGTAAAACGCGATTCACTTATTTATACGAAGGCGAGCGCTACGAAATCTTCTCGGTTTGCGAAGACGGTGAGGGCGGACTCTCTATCTACACAAAAATAGATCAAAGAATTATAGACTCTGTCAACAATGAAGAAGGTGTTAAAGAAAACCGATTTTCAGTGCATGCAAGCTCTAACTCATCTGGTACGCTCATAAAACAATCTGTGGTATATGAAAACGGGAAAAAAGCCACGCTTGCTCAATTTATTCACACTTCGAAAGAGACGCTCGTGGCGCCGGTTTACGCAAAGTGCCATGCTAAGCCTCATTCGCATCAACTTTGCAGACCCAAAGGCAAAGATGAGGTGATTGCCTGCGGGGAGTTTGGATTGACGGATATGACTACTCTTGTAGTTGCTGTCTTCGTAACAAAAAAAAATCAGTCACTTCCGGATTTCAAAGCTTATACAATGTTTGAAAAATCTTTTAGTAACTATCGCGTATGGCTATATATGAGCTATCTAAACATTGGCGCATTAAATGACTCGTCTAGTATTAGTCTAGGTACATCGCCTATGCAGATAGATGGGGAATTAGTGGATCCATTCACGCCAATGCCAAAAGCTTCAGTCGATGTTGCTGGCCTAGAAGGTGCTATTCTTGATCTGAAAGAGCTATGTGCAATGAACCTAATGGTGTCACTTATTAATCGCGGTAAATTACCTCCGCAGTTTGCGAATATGCCGTTATGGTTCTATTCAACTCCTGAAAACCTCAGCTTAGGGAGGAAGGAGCGTAATGAGCCCGTTTATGTGCTACCAGCTCATTTCATGTAGATTGTTCCTATCCATGGCCTCCTACTACAAGAAAACAAATCGGGAAGGGTAACAGTAACGCTACCATAACTCTGTTAAAGTAACGTTACCTTAATTATGCAGAACTCTGCTTACGGTTGACATGCCCGAAGTACCACCAGTAGGATCGACTCAAGCTGGCCCGGAAAAACGCAAGCCAGGCTGGCCATCGATCGGACAGGTGCTGTCGCGTGCGGCGATTCAACGTCAGTATCGTGAACACAATAAAGGTAACGTTACTAAAAACACCATTGAGGCCCTAGACGAGAACATGGCCTTGCGCGCACAGGTGCTCCAACTCATAACCGAGCTGGAAGATGTGCAGATGAAAGCCCGGGTAGAATTCGAGCTGGGCAAAATGCCTGTTATGCTGCAGCAGCTGATCAATTTCACTCGTCCGCTGCCTCGGCAGGCAGGCCATGGCATATGATTTAGAGCACCGTTATGGCTCCTCTGGAACCGACGCGTTGCCCCGATAGCCATAGATTTGTCGGAGTAAGCTTCGTATCGAGAGCTTCATATCATTGAGAGAAATGGAGACCTGTCTTGTCGATTGTTAACTCCGCTAAAAACTTGAGGTTACATACTCGGCCCCTAGGCTGAGCCCTCGCGGAGGGCAACATAGAGCCTAGACTTTGTGGCGCCCCCCTAAGTCATCAGCTAGCTATATTGGCCGTTATGAGAATATACTTTTTCATGAGGCTTTCATAAAGCAATAGCTCTCCGAAGGGCAGTTTGCTGGAAATGGTTGAGATAGTGGCTGCTTACCTTTACTATTGCTCGGTCTAAGAAAATATTTGCAGGTAGCTTTATCTAGACACTTAAGGCTTTGATGGAGCGGCATTAACTTCAATCGTCGGGTAGTTAAGGGGGTAATATGGCTAGTGATATCTGGAGTCTGGTACTTAATGTTGTGGCGTCATTCATTTACGCAGGAATTATGTATTTATGGGGGGTGAGAGGAAGGCGGCCTATTTCAGAACCCATCTCAAACCAGAATAACACAGCAGTTGATGCCATTGAACTAGCTGAGCCGGTTGACTCGATGGGGTCAGGTCGGCGATTGAAAACTCGTAAAAATGCGGATGAAACGGCGTACAAATTTGTTTTCTATCTAATGACATTCGGAATGCTTTATCTGTCGATTTCCACGCCTCCAGTTTTTAAAGCACTGTTCTCAAATGGAGAGGTTTTTTTAAGCAGTGCTCGCTTTATTGGCGAATATTTACCTGCTATTCCTGTCGGTAAAACCACTCTTCAGTTTACTTTTTTTTTAATTTCAGCGCTGCTCTACCTCCCCTTGCTACTTGTTTCTGAGTTTGTTTCGGGATTAATTAGGCCGCTGGTTGATTCCTTTAAAGAAGTGACGGAACGCATTTTTTTAGCAATAACAATGCTGGTGTCTGTTGTGCTCTGTATTCCATTGGCGGCAGCTTCTGTCTGGTTGTATTTTGACAAAACCTATACGGATTCTCTTTTGAGTGTTTTGTTTTTCACCGCGATCCCATTCATTTTTCTGCAGGCGCAATCAGAGCGTCGCTAAACGTGCCTGTCTTCGATTTAGAATGCTCTGGCGAGCGCGCGACGGATATCGATGTTGACGAATTTCGCATTTAGATACGCTTTACCATCCGCATATTGAGGCCCGCCAGCTCTGCAAGGCTTTCTGTCAGTAGCATGCATTCAGGCACGGTTGTCGCGATGCAGTATTAGCGGCGCTTTCAGCATTCGAGTAATGGACATACTTAGCCATTCGAACCCTGACCTTCCTTCACCGCTGGCGTGCTTGCCAAATTTCTTCAATATCGAGGTTGGCCAACGCGTCACGCATCTGCGTGTAAGCGTTATCCGAAAACTGCGGGATGCGGGTAGAGCCGAACTCAAAGACGTTCCGGCATCTCACGTCATCATCAATACCCAAGTGTGCCCTCAGCACTTTGGCCTTAGGTTGGGAAAGCCCTATTTTTTTTGCAAGATCAGCTGCTCCGAGGTAAAACTTCTTCTGAAGATCTAGCTCTCGTACGGCTGCTGCGTCTGCCGGGTCATCGCCACCAATATAGCGGACAGGTGCGCCTTCTTTCTTGGTAAAGTGAACTATGAGATTAACTCCTTCTCCATCAGTTCGCGTACCTACTGTGGACAGCCGAGGGAAAACGTCATTGATATTTTGGCCACCACGAACTGCTCTCTCTACCCGGTCAATATCTCGCTCCGAAACCTCGACCTCTTCTACGGCGATAGACTCCATTGCCAGCATCGATCTGATGCGGCCACGAGCCTCATCTCGCTGGCGCCTGCCGGGCTCAAGTAACTCGCGAATTAGATTGTATTCCCGGTCGATTAGGAATTCAAAGTCCCCTGGGGGCATTGTCGAAACCGGGAGAACGCGAGCGGGTATATAGTCTATGAGGCTGATTTCCAGCGCTCTTAGTAGGTAAGAGTCAAATGCAGTGATCAGTGCCCGTGTGTTCAGGTAAAGCAAATCTTCAGCGACCACGACGAGCCAGTGCTGTGCTGCGTCACGTAAGCTATCCACTGCACGCATTACGCCTGCTTCCTCCGGAGTTAAGCCGTAGTGGGCCATGCAAAGGCCCAGGCTCCTGTCAAAAGTAATGGAGCGTCCTGAGACCTTATCGAACACTTTAGCTTTGTTTTGCACAAGAACAGCTTTGAGTAACATCTCACAGGCGTGTTGCAGGTGGAGTAACACTGTAGTTATACGGCCATCGTCATCAAAGCTATTGAAGGCCTGCATCCCGATACGCAAGGAGCTGACAGCTTTGACCTTCAAAGTCCGGGCTTCCCTCAAAAGCTTCATCGTCTATTCCTTGAGCTAACCTTTGCACGATGCTGGATATCACCCAGGTGAAGGTCATCTTATCTGGGGAGAGGCATGGCGCATGGGGTCTGGAGTTTGATCGCACATCAATGGTAGCAGGCGCTAGCGGGTCGTTAACCTGGTTCTGCTAAATTTGGTAGCTGTCTCAGCAAAACACGGAAACAAAAAAGCCAGACCTATTGGTCTGGCTTTGAGATTGGTGGGCCCACACGGACTTGAACCGTGGACCAAAGGATTATGAGTTGCTGGGCGACGTGCTATGCCTAGAGAAATCGTTCGTAGGCGAACGTAGGTTGGCATAGCTGGAGGCCCCGTGGTTAGTGGTGTTGAGCGTAATTTTGAGAAGGTTGCTCAAGCTGAGTACTGTACCGTGGTTGTACTGATTTTGCAGCGTATGAGCTTCGACTTAATGTAACGCGGTTACCATGTTCAATTCTGAAGAGATGAATGCTTGGCCTCTAAGGGACGCTTGGCATTGGTAGCGGCTGAGCCCCGGCTTCCGGTTACACCAGGAGGGCCCAGATCGCAAAGCCGATACACAGGGGCCTTAGCGATCTGCGAGCAGATGTACAGTCCCAATCCTTCGGAGGGGCTGTCGCGTTTTGTCCGAGTGAAGGGTTCGAAAAGTGAGCCAAGCAGCGCTTCGGGAATAGGCTGTCCAACATTTGTGCACGTTAACTGCAGCGTGCTCTGGTTGACCTGTCCCTTGATCAGGATAGGCCCACCCTTTAGGCCGTGGGCCACAGCATTGGCAATCAGATCGGACATCAGTTGCTTGATCCGGCCTGGATCACATAGCAGGGCCGCCGCACCAGTGTGGTGAAAGACAATGTTTGCTTGTGGATTGGCCAAGAGCACTTCCTGCACCACAGGCTCAAGCGCTCCAAAAATGTCTACAACCCGGCGAAGTCTAATGCTGACATCCCATCCCAACTGACAGCGCGTAAAGTCTAAAACGTCTTCGATCAATGCCGACATGCTTACAGCGCTCGTTCGGATGGCGTCAGCCAATACTCGGGACGGTTCTCGGAGACATCACCGTGCAAGGCTTCTGCGCTCAGTCTGACGGCACTTAGCGGGGTGCGAAGGTCATGGCTGAGTACCGCGACGAACTGCTCACGCAGCCGCCCAAGTTCGACGGACTCGCCCAACTGCGATTCACTGCGCCGAAGGCGATCGTGAAGGTCCAAATTTGAAGCAATCAGTTGAGCAAACAGCTCAAGCGTATTGACGACATTCTGCTCGTTCAGTACGACCGAGGCTGTATCCAGTGCGCATAACGTACCGAAGAACTGCCTGTCAGCTGTGATAATGGGGATTGATATGTGGCTTTGAGCGGATGGAATATCGCTCGGTGCACAGACTGGGTAGTCAGATTGCGTGAGTTCGTAAAACCCCTCGCCATAAACCCATGATCGACGCAGTTGGCGAACCTGATCACACAAGGTCTGCGCGGGAGGGACCACCAATTGCGATTAGCTTCTGAAGGCTTCTGCGCTCCATCAGCGAGGAACGTCCTCAGGGCCTGGAGCGGCAGCTTTAAGAACCGATTATGGCGCATTGGGTTCTTTAGCTGGTTTTTGTGGGGGCGCCCGGAGATTGACGTCGTATGGTTTATGAGGGAGATATATATCGAAATTAGCGAGCTTATGTCTTCTGCATAGACTCGCTAATTTCGATACATACGCCTTGGGCAGCGCCATCACCCAGGCACTGTGGTGGCGAACATGGTTGGTGGCTACATCATCGGCCTGGCTATCGCATTTTTGGCCGCTTCCCCCACAATGAGTCCTGAGTGGTGCCTGCTGATCATCATGGGATTTTGTGGAGGGCGAACTACCTTTTCTACGTTTTGCGCAGAAACAATTGCCCTGATTCAGGAAGGTAGGCTGCTCCGGGCGCTAGGCTCAGTTTCACTACACGTCGTGGGCTCGGTGGTAATGACGGCTGCCGGGCTTGTCTTATCAAATAATCAGCACGCGCTGAGGAGAGGAATATGAAAGGTTTTCTGGTGACTTTCTTTACTCAACAGAATCGTCGCTATCAGGGAAAGATGCTCGGCGACTGGGTCGTTGATTTGGCGAAAGAAATGGGACTGCGGGGTGCGACCCTGTCCACAGGTATCGAAGGCTTTGGGCATACCGGCCGGCTGCATTCCTCGCATTTTTTTGAACTAGCGGATCAGCCTACCGAAATTCGTATGGCCATTACCGAGGACGAATCTGAACGGTTGTTCGTACGATTGGAGCTTGAGGAAATCTCGGTGTTTTACATAAAGACTCCAATTGAAATGGGTTTCCTCGGCAAAAAAACCACCTAGTCCGGCATCCTTTTACCAAGCAAGGCTTCAGGAGATCTTCCTGTGCTTACTGCCTCCGTAACATGATTTTACATTTTGAGCGGAGCTAGCTAAGATCGACGGATTGGAGATGGCATTCCTCCATTAACCAACCGCTGCGCCCGTAGCAGCTGATGATGCCTACAGAAACCTGATCAATCAGGTCTGTAGGCGTTCGCGCTCAGATTCCCTTTTTGGTCAGGCACACTTACTTTTTTGTGGCTGGCCAAATGTCTAAATTTCGACGACCTGAACAACTCGACTTACTGCCCTATATAGCGAAATGGCTTGCGCTTGCAGGTCTTGTAGCTCTTTTGGCAGGCTCTGCTTCTGCGTTATTCCTCCTTTCCTTGGATCATGCCACCCAGTGGCGAGAAACCCATCCTTTGGTGATCTGGCTCCTGCCGGTGGCTGGCTTTGCTGTGGGACTTGCATATCACTTGATAGGCAAACCCGTTGATGCCGGAAACAACCTGATCATCGATGAGATCCATGATCCTAAGAAGATCGTGCCTTTGCGCATGGTGCCGATGGTGCTGA
>Ga0308164_10001812_pt1 | contig 23202 bp, 18 predicted proteins | sample PhyTR2_FD_201031 | JGI IMG/M metagenome (GOLD analysis project Ga0308164, IMG submission 201031) | Phyllosphere microbial communities from UC Gill Tract Community Farm, Albany, California, United States - DLSLT.R2 | ecosystem: Host-associated > Plants > Phyllosphere > Unclassified | place: USA... | reverse complement strand
TGGTTCGCCCTGGTCAAGGCGATGCAGGTGACCGGCATCACGCCCGACTTCATCGTCGTCGACGGCGCCGAGGGCGGCACCGGCGCGGCCCCGGTCGAGTTCATCGACCACGTGGGCGTGCCGATGCAGGAAGGACTGCTGCTGGTCCACAACACCCTGGTGGGCACCCGCCTGCGCGATCGCATCAGCATCGGCTGCGCCGGCAAGGTCATCACCGCCTTCGACCTGGCGCGCGTGATGGCGCTGGGCGCCGACTGGTGCAACGCTGGGCGCGGCTTCATGCTGGCGCTGGGCTGCATCCAGGCCCAGACCTGCCACACCGGCTTCTGCCCGACCGGCGTGACCACGCAGGACGCCGGGCGCCAGCAGGCCCTGGTGGTGCCCGACAAGGCCGAGCGCGTGCGCAACTTCCATCGCAGCACGCTGCACGCGCTGCAGGAACTGGTGCAGGCCGCCGGCCTCGCGCATCCGCGCCAGATCACGGCCCACCACATCGTGCGGCGCATCTCGGCGACCGAGGTACGCCTGCTGAGCAACCTGGTGATGCAGGTCGCACCGGGCGCGCTGCTGGGTCCGCTGGACGACCAGCACACGGTGTTCCGCAACTACTGGCCGCTGGCGAGCGCCTACAGCTTCCAGGCGGTCGACCCGGCGGCGGATGCCGGTGGCGGGCGGACCCCGGCCACGGCCTATGGCCTGGTCGCGGACACCGGCGCGCATGCCGCCACGGGCGCAGGGACGTCCGATGCCGCCGCCATCGCCCGCGACATCCGCGCTCCGGATGCCGACGCCGCGATCCGCGCCGCCGCCGCGCCCGTCCCGGTCGCCGGCACCGCCACCTCGTCCACCGCCCCACCCCCCATCGAGACCGCTCCCACCGCATGAATCCCTTCCGCCGCCGTGCCCGCGCCGCCGCGCCGGGCCGCCCGACGCCCGACGGACGCGCTCCCTCCTCCTCCCGCTCGACGCCGCTGCCGTCCCCGGTGCCCGGCCCCGCCCCGGTCATCGGACTGGCGGCCGGCGACTACGCCGGCTTCCTGCGCGCGATGCTGCCCCGGCAGACGCGCGGCGTCGCCAGCCATCGCCTCGATGGCGAGCGCGTCTGGCTGAAGAAGGCCGGGCCGCGCCATGGCGCCTGGCGCTACCACGTGCTGGGCTTCATCGCCGCCACGCTGCGGCTCGACGTGCTGCGCCCGGTGCCCAATCCGGGCGGCGCGGCGGCCATCGCCATCGAGGCGCGGCGCCTGCGCGAACTCGATGCCCTGGGCCTGCGCGTGCCGCGCGTGCTGGCGCAGCAGGACGATGGCCTGCTGCTGTCGGACCTCGGCGAGAGCCGCGCCACGGTGGTGGTGCTGCAGGAACGCCTGGACCAGGCCGCGGCGCTCGGCCCGGCGGCCCTGCTGGCGGTGTGGCGCGACGGGCTCGACGCCATCGCCGCCGTGCATGCGCGGGGCACCTGCCTGAGCCAGGCCTTCGACCGCAACCTGGTGCAGTGCCCGGACGGCGTGATCGGCTACATCGACTTCGAGGACGACCCGCGCGCCACGCTCGGGCTGGACGAATGCCAGGTCCGCGACTGGCTGAGCTACCTGCATTCCACCGCCATGCTGGTGCGCGCCGCCACGCCGCAGGCCGCCGGCGCGCATTGGCACGCCGTGCTGGCCGATGCCAGCGACGCGGTGCGCGAGCGCATCGCCGGCGCGGCGCGCCGCATGCGCTGGCTGCGCCACCTGCCGCAGAGCCGGCGCTGGGGTCGCGACACCCAGCGCGTGCGCGCCTGCGCGCGGCTGCTGGCGCGCTGGCACACCGAAGCCCTGTGAGGCCCCGGCGGCGTCCTCAGGCCGGACGGCGCCCGCCGCCGCCGGGCGCCGCCGTCGCGGAGCGCGCGATGCGCCAGGTCAGCCACAGGCCGCCCACCGGCACGATCACCGTCTGCACCAGGAACACCACCATCAGGTCGACGATCCGGTCGGCCCAGGTGGCGGCTTCGGCCAGCAGGGCCGCATAGCCGGCCTTGAGGTCGGGCATGCCCTTCCACCAGCGCTCGACGCGCTCGGCCAGGCCGCCCGGCGCGGTGGTGGCGGCTTCGACGGCCGTGGGCGGCGTCCGCTCGACCAGCGCCAGGGCGGCGTCGTGCTGCGGCTTCATGTAGGCGACATACAGCCATTCGTTGGCCAGCACGGTGGCCGGCACGGCGAAGCGCGCCAGCAGCAGCACCACCAGCGCCGGTCGCAGCCAGCGCGCGGAGTGGCCATCGCGCCAGCACATGGCGGCCAGCCAGAGCACGGCGACGCCGCTCAGGGCCAGCGCCAGCGCCGTGCTGCCCCCGATGTCGAGCAGCACGCGCTGCACGCCGAAGGCGACGCTCGCCGCCAGCATGGCGCTGGCGAAATGGTCGACCAGCTCGTTGACCGGCTGCAGCACCTGCCCGGGCGCCGTGCCGACGCCGATGCCGCCGGGCTTCACGTCGACCTGCGTGCCCTGCGCCACCGAGATCACCGCGCCGAGCGTGCGCGCGGCGGCGAAGGCCACCAGCGCGCGCTTCAGGCCGGCCTCGACGCTGGCGCGCGCCGGCGCCTCGAACGGCACCGCCCAGGCGCCCAGCAGGACGGCGAGCGTGACGACCAGCGCGACCAGGCGCCGGGGCAGCGCAGAGACGGAAGGAGAGGAAGGGGGACTCGTCATGGGGCCGAGCTTAGGGGCTGGCGGCGGGAGGCCGGTGGCGCCGCGCGACGCGGCCGGTCAGCCGAACGACGGCGCCACCGCCACGCCCAGGGTGGCGAGCCGCTTGCGCATCGACAGCACCGCGCGGTCCTTGCTCAGCAGCCGCGCGCGCCGGGCGACGGCGAGGTCGATGAACATCTGGTCGTCGGCATCCTTGCAGACGAAGGGCGCGCGCGGTGGCGGGGAATCGATGGTCCGCGAGCCGGCATCGAAAGCGGCCAGCACCGCCTCCGGCCGGCGCCCATCGCGCAGCAGCCGGCGCGCGATCAGCGGATAGCCCAGCACGCGCGCGAGCTCGGCGCGCATCGGCGGCGTGGCGATCCAGCGCAGCTCGCCCGCGGCCAGCGCCGAGCGCAGCGCGGCCCAGCATGGATCGTCGAACACCAGCAGGTCGAGCGCGATGTTGGTGTCGATGACGATGGCCGTGGCGATGGCGATGGCGATGGCCGTCACGTCGTCCCCGGCCTCGGGCCGTGGGTTGCCGGATGGCCCCGACGGCCCGGATGGCTCCGACGCGCGATGCCGCTCGGGCGTCACGCGACGCGCCAGGCCGGCGTTCCGACCGTTTCGTTGAGGGTGTCGGTGGCCATGCCCCAGCGCGCGAACTCGGGCGCGAATTCCATCAGCGTCAGCAGGCCGGCGGCGATGTGGGCGCCGACGGGCAGGGGCCCGCGCGCGTCCGGGCTGGCCAGGCGCCGCGCCAGCAGGAGGGCCGCCATGCAGGGAATCTCCGGGCCGTGGTCGTCCTCGGCCACGATGTGCCAGGAGCGCCGCATCGGGCGGCCCGCGGCATTGCGCCCCTGGACGCGCAGCATCATGCCGCCGCGCGGCGTGCCCAGGAAATCCAGCAGGCCGGCGGTGGCGTTGAGCAGGCCGGTGAAGTGCGTGAGCCGCGGCAGCAGGCGCCGGGCGCGCAGCTTGGACAGCCGTTCGAAGGCCCGCTGCGCCATGCCGCTCTCCAGCGCGGCATTGAACATCACCCGCTGCGTGACGCCATAGCGTGTCGGAAAGAGTTCCAGGTCGGGCACGTCGCACAGCGCCCCCATGCGGGCCTTCAGGCGCGCGAACTCGATCGGCTCGGGTGCGGCCCAGCCCCGCCGCGTCTGCCACGCGCCCTCGATCCAGACCGAGACCGGTTCGCCGCAATAGCTCAGCACGGCGGCCAGCGTGGCGCGGCCACGCGGCGCGGTCTGCGCCGGCGCGATGCAGATGTCGATGCTGTCGATCTCCCGCCAGCCGGCCGCGAGATGCTCGACGACGGCCGACGACAGTCCCGGCAGCGTGCTCGCCCCGCACACCGCCGTGCGGCCGGCGGCACGGAAGGCGGCATCGACGGCGGCCGGGAAATCGCAGACGAAGCGGCGCCCGTCGGCCAGATCGATGTAGTGCGCGCCGGCGGCGGCGGCGGCCTCGGCCACGCCATAGCCCTGCTGCTGGAACGGCCCGGCCGCGTGGATGACGAGTTCGATGCCCAGGCGCCGCAGTTCGACCACGAGGTCGGCGCTGTCGAGATCGATCGCCACGCCCCGGACGCCGTGGTTCCTGATGCTGACCGCCAGGGCCTCGGCGCGTGGGCCGTCGCGGCCCGCGATCCACAGTTCGATGCGGGGATCGCGCCCGAGGATGCGACAGATGCGGGCCCCGAAGTTGCCATAGCCACCCAACACGAGCGTTTTCATCATGGAGCCTCCAGTCGCCAGGAAATCAGGTGCGCCCGCGGGCCGAACCGGCCACCATGTCGAAGCGGAACAGACGGCATTCGATCGGCCCGTTCCACATCGGCACGCGCCTCGATTCCTTCAGGCGCATGCGCTTGGGGCATTGCAGGTCGGGCGTCAGCATCCAGGCGGTCCAGCCGGCGTAGTTGCGCTTCCAGTGACTGGCGAGCTGGACGAAGAACTCGCCGCCGTCCTCGGTCTGCGCCTGCTCCCGGCCGGCCGCGTGCGGCGCGCGTGGCGGCTGATGATCATGCGCCATGTCACGCGCATGCGGCGCGTCGTCCGCGACACCGACGCGGGGCCGGACCGGACCACGCGCGCCGCGCGCGGCCACGCCGCCGACCTCGATGCGCTCGCCATAGGGCGGGTTCAGCATGATCACGCCGCCCTCGGCCGGCGGCATGCGCTGGAGCGCGTCGCCGCCGCGGAAGTCGATCGCCGCCGCCACGCCGGCGCGTTCGGCGTTGCGCTGGGCGAAGTCGACCATGCGGTGCGAGACATCGCTGCCGAAGATGGCGGGCGCGGCCGTCGACCGCGCCGCGGCCTCGCGCTCGGCATCGGCCTGGAGGCCCGCCCAGACGTGGGACTGGAACGGCAGCAGCTTCTCGAAGCCGAAGCGCCGCTGTCCGCCGGCGGCCAGGCCCAGCGCGATCTGCGCCGCCTCGATGGCGATGGTGCCGCTGCCGCAGCACGGGTCGTAGAGCGGCGCCGCCGACACCTCGCCGGTCTCCGGGTTCCACCAGCCGCTGGCCGCCAGCATCGCCGCCGCCAGGGTCTCCTTCAGCGGCGCGTCGCCCTTGTCCTGACGCCAGCCGCGCTTGAACAGCGGCTCGCCGGAGGTGTCGATGTAGAGCGTGCAGGTGTCGGTGGTGAGGTGGGCGAAGACGCGGCAGTCGGGCCACTGCGTCTCGATGCTCGGGCGCACGCCGCCGGCCTTGGCGCGGAAGCGGTCGGCGATGGCGTCCTTGATGCGCAGGGTGGCGAAGTTCAGGCTGGTGAGCGGGCTGTGCTGCGCGGTGGTCTCGATCTTGAAGGTCTCGCGGGGCGTGAACCAGATCTCCCAGGCCACGCCGCTGGCGATGGCGTAGAGATCGTTCTCGCTGCGGTAGCCGGCATGCGCCAGTTCGACCAGCACGCGCTGGGCGAGCCGGCTGTGCAGGTTGAGCTTCAGGGCGTCGCGCCAGGAACCGCGCACCGACACGCCGCCGCGCGAGGACCGCAGGTCCTCGCCGGCCAGGCCGGTCAGCTGGTGCACCTCCTGCGCCAGGAATTCCTCGACGCCGGCGGCGCAGGGCAGGAAAAGTCTCAGCTCGTTCATGGTCGTTCCTCGTCTCTCGCGGGCGGCGTCGCGCCCGCGTTCACAGCGCCTTGCGCAGGTTGGCCGGTGCGATGCGCAGGGCCTCGCGGTACTTGGCGACGGTGCGTCGCGCGCATTCGATGCCCTGCTCCTTCAGCATCTCGGAGATCTGGCTGTCCGACAGCGGCTTCTTGATGTCCTCGGAGCCGACGAACTGCCGGATCAGCGCGCGCACGGCCGTGCTCGACGCGTTGCCGCCGGTCTCGGTGCCCAGCGCCGAGCCGAAGAAGTACTTCAGCTCGACCGTGCCGAAGGGCGTCGCCATGTACTTGGCGGTGGTCACGCGGCTGATGGTGGATTCGTGCAGGCCCAGCTCGTCGGCGATCTCGCGCAGCACCAGCGGCCGCATGGCCAGCTCGCCATGGATGAAGAAGCTCTTCTGGCGCTCGACGATGGCATTGGAGACCCGCAGGATGGTGTCGAAGCGCTGCTGGATGTTCTTGATGAACCAGCGCGCCTCCTGCAGCCGCTGCGACAGCGCCTGGCTGCCCTCGCCCTTGTGCTGCTTCAAGGCGCCGGCGTAGATGTCGTGCACGCGCAGGCGCGGCATGACGTCGGGGTTGAGCGCGACGCGGAACTTGACGTGGGTGCCGCGGCCGGTGCGCGTGACGATGACATCGGGCACGACCACGTTGCGCTCGACGTCGACGAAGCGCCGGCCCGGCTTGGGCTCCAGCGTCGCCACCAGCTGCAGCGCGGCGCGCACCGTCTCCTCGTTGCTGCGCGTGAGGGTGGCCAGGCGCTTGAAGTCGCGCCGCGCGAGCAGCTCCATCGGCTGGCGGCAGACCGCGATGGCGATGCGGCGCACCTGCGCCGTCGCCTCGGCTTCGTCGGGCAGGGCCAGCGCGCGCAGCTGGATCGTCAGGCACTCGCCCAGGTCGCGCGCGCCGACGCCGACCGGCTCCAGACTCTGCAGCAATCCGAGCGCGACCTGGAAGTGATGCACCAGGCCATCGAACTCGTCGTTGTCGTCGCCCGCCAGGCCCGAGGCCAGCGCGGGCAGCGAGTCCTCCAGGTAGCCGTCGTCGTTGAGCGACTCGATCAGGAAGGTCAGTGCCGCGCGGTCGTTCTCGCCCAGCCGCAGGCTCAGCGCCTGCCGGTGCAGGAAGCTCTGCAGCGACTCCTGGCTGCGCGCCAGCTCGGCGGCATCGGCGCGTTCGCCATCGTCGCCCGAGGAGGTGTTGCGCGCGGGCGCGTCGCCGCCCCACTCGCTGTCGTCGGGCGCCATCTCGACGGTGCCGTCGCCTTCCCAGTCGGGCTGGGCATCGACGGCGGCGGTCTCGGCGGTTTCGGATCCCGGCGCGTCGCCCTCGGCCGTCGCGGATGTCGTGGCCGACGACGGCGCCATGGCGGCGGCGGCCTCGAGGAACGCGTCGGCATCGGCATCGCCGGCCCCCGCGCCGATGGCGAAATCGTCCCCGTCGACGTCGTCGCGCGTCGCCGGCGCATCGGCCGTGTCGACGCCGAACTCCTCGCGCGCGGCCTCCTCCATCGTGCGCTCGAGAAACGGGTTCTCGTCGAGCATCTGCTCGACCTCCTGGCTGAGTTCGAGCGTCGACAGCTGCAGCAGCCGGATCGACTGCTGCAGCTGCGGCGTGAGCGCCAGATGCTGGGAGACGCGAAGGGAAAGTCCTTGTTTCACGAGCGTCCGGTCAATGCAGAGAAGGAAGAGTCGAAAGATTCAATGTGATTCGCCGATGAGTGGGAAAGGCACGACACGATGCGGGGGGAGGCGCGGCACCCGCCGCTGCCCGCCGCGCCGCGAGCACCGCGGATCCGGCTTCGCCGGTCCGCCGGTGCTGCCCCCGGCAGGGGGTGGGCGAAGGCGACACGCGGTGCGCCGCAGCCTGGGGGCGAGCCTTGCTCACATCTTGAAGTGCTCGCCCAGATAGACCCGTCGCACCTCCGCGTTGTCGACGATCTCGGATGGCGTGCCCTGTGCCAGCACCTGGCCGTCGCTGATGATGAAGGCGTGATCGCAGATGCCCAGCGTCTCGCGCACGTTGTGGTCGGTGATGAGCACGCCGATGCCGCGCTCCTTCAGGAAGCTGACGATGCGCTGGATCTCGATCACCGCGATCGGGTCGATGCCGGCGAAGGGCTCGTCCAGCAGGATGAAGCGCGGCTGCGTGGCCAGGGCGCGCGCGATCTCCACGCGACGGCGCTCGCCGCCCGACAGCGCCAGCGCGGGCGAATTGCGCAGGTGCTCCACGCGCAGGTCGGCCAGCAGTTCCTCCAGCCGCTCGTCGATGCGCTGCCTGGACAACGGCGCCATGCGGCCGCGCGCGTCCGGCTCCTCCTGCAGCTCGAGCACGGCGCGCACGTTCTCGCGCACCGTGAGCTTGCGGAAGATCGAGGCCTCCTGCGGCAGGTAGCTCAGACCCATGCGAGCGCGCTTGTGGATGGGCATGTGGGCGATCGGCTCGCCGTCGATGCTGATGTCGCCGGCATCGGCGCGCACCAGGCCGACGATCATGTAGAACGAGGTCGTCTTGCCGGCGCCATTGGGGCCGAGCAGGCCCACCACCTCGCCCTTCTGCACCTGGAGCGAGACGTTCTTGACCACCATGCGGCTGCCATAGCTCTTCTGCAGGCCGTGGGCGATCAGCCGGCTGACCGGCGCGGCGCCGCCGGGGCGGGCTGCGGCCTGGCGACCGGAGCCGACGAGGTTGGCATCGATGGCGTTCACTGGGTGGATGCTCCGTTGCCGCCGCCGAGCGTCGTGCTGGGACGCAGGCCCCGGCCGGCCGGCGCGGCCGGCGCCTGGGCGGGCGCCGCCGGAGTGCCGGCCGCGCCCTCGGTCGCCGCGCGCGGCGTCAGCACGGCGCGCACGCGGCCGCCCTGCGCGCCGGCCGCGACGCTGGCGCCCGGGGGCACCGCGGAGCCGTTGACGGTGAAGGTGTCGTTGCTCTGGTCGTAGACGATCATGGCGCCGGTGGTCTCGTCGTTGACCTTGCTGCCGATCAGGCGGCGCATCACCGCGCGGCGGATGAACTTGACGTTGTCGGCGCGGCTGTCGTATTCGATGACCTCGGACTCGCCCTCGGTCCACTCGTCGGTGCCGCTGTCGCGCTTCTGCTTGTAGTAGGCCAGCTTGCCCGGGGCGGCGGTGACGATGCCGTACTGGTAGCCCTCCGGATCCTGGCGCACGTCGATGCGCGCACCGCGGATGATGATCGTGCCCTTGGTCACCAGCACGTTGCCGGTGAACACGCTGGTCTGCTTCAGGTCGTCGTAGCGCAGGGCGTCGGCCTCGATGTTCATGGGCTTGGTGCGGTCGGCCTTCTCGGCCCGGACCGGCGAGGCCCCTCCCGCCAGCAGCGCCCCCAGGACCAGCGAAGCCATCCACAGGACAGTGGAACGCGCTACTTCTGAAGTAGAAAGATTTAATCGCAGGTTCATGGATGCTGGGTGGGCAAGAAAAGGATCTGAAACTCGACGCCGCGGGGGCGTAAAGGCACGAAACTTGCTGAACGATTGTAGGGTCCGTTTCGCCGGGTCGGCGGACCAGAAAGAAAGCCCGCCGAAGCGGGCTGGACGACCTGTGCCGACATCGCTTTCCGGCACGGGATCGGTGGGCGGCGTCGGGCGGCGCGCGGGAGCGCGGTATCAGCCCTTGCGGGCCTCGCCGATCAGGAAGTCGGTCACCTGCAATGCGCGCTCCAGCGAGCCGGCGGTGCCGCCATCGACATAGAAACGGCCCGCCACGCCCAGGGCCGGCACGCCCTCGACCTTGTAGTCGGTGGTCAGCTGCATCGCCCGCTTGGCCTTGCCGACGACCGTGAACGACTTGAACAGCTCGTTGAACTTCTTCGCGTCGATGCCGGGCTGCTTCTCGATCCAGCCCACGATGCCGGCATCGCCGGTCAGGCTCTGGCGCTGCTGGTGGATGGCCTGGAAGACCTTCAGATGCAGCTCGTCGAGCTTGCCCATGGCTTCGAGCGTGTAGTAGAGACGCTGCTTGGGCTCGGTGTCGTTGCCCACGAACGGCACCGGGATGCGCTTGAAGGCGACATCGGCCGGCAACTGCTTGACCCAGCTCTCGAGCCGTGGCTCGAAGGCGGCGCAGTGCGGGCAGTTGTAGGAGAAGAATTCGACCACCTCGACCTTGCCGGCGGGCGTGTCGATCGGGGCGCGCTTGCCCAGCACCTGGTAGTCGGTGCCGGCCTTGAAGGCGCCGCCCGGGGTCTGGGCGCCGGCCATGCCGGCCACGCCGGCCAGGGGGAGCAGCGCGAGGGAGGCGGCGGTCAGCGAAAAATCACGGCGTTTCATCATCAAAGGTTTCTCCTGTAGGGCTGAGAGGAGCCGGATGGCCGGCGGGAGTTCCCGCGCGGCGGCGCTCCGGTGCCGGGAGGACGGCCGGGGGGACCCGGCCCGGGTGAGGGGTGTCAGCGCTGGACGCGCACCAGGTTCGACTCGAGGCCGCCGTTGTCCAGCCGCTCCTTGAGGCGGTCGGCATCGTCCTTCTTGTTGAATGGACCGGCGCGCACGCGATAGACGGTGCGCCCGGCCTGCTCGCGTTCGGTCACGCGGGCCTCGACGCCCATCAGGGAGAGCTTGGCGCGCTGGGCATCGGCGTCGTCGTTGCTGCGGAAGGCGCCGGCCTGGACGAAGTACATGAAGGGATCGGCCTCGCCCGTGGTCGGGGCGGTGGCGGTGGCGCCGGAGCGGGCGCGCGCCAGGTCGCCCAGCGGATCGCTCGATGCCGCCGGCGCATTGGCCGCGGCCGGCGGCCTGACCTCGGCCGGCACCGGCACGCGCGTGGCGCGCGCCGCGCCGGCCGCCGAGCCGCCGCGCGCGTCGGGTGCGACGGTCACAGGGACCGGGCCGGAGCCCGCGCCGTCCGAGACCGGCGGATTGAGCGGTCCCACCGTGGCCGGCTGCGCCGGCGCCGTGCGGGCGGCCTTGCCCGAGAGCGGCGCGTTCGGATTCCAGTCGCGGTTCTTGCGTGCCTCGGCCTCGTCCTGGTCGGCCCCGCCGCGCTGGGTCTTGTTCATGAACGGGACCGGCACCTTCGTCACGTAGACCGCGATGCCGAGGGCCACGCCCAGGCCGACGACGATGCCGATGATCAGGCCGATGGCCATGTTGCCGCGTTGTCTGTGTTTCATGGTCGGGACGAGGGGATCAGGAGTTCGGTGACATCACATCTTGCGCGGCGCGCTCACGCCGAGGACGGCGAGGCCATTGTGCAGCACGCGCGCGGTGGCCGCGACCAGCGCCAGGCGGGCCCGCCTGAGCGTTTCGTCCTCGACCAGGATGCGCTCGGCATCGTAGTAGCTGTGATAGCTGGCGGCGAGTTCGCGCAGGTAGAAGGTGACGTCGTGCGGCGCGAAGTCGCGGGCGGCGGCGGTGAGCATCTCGGGATAGCGGGCCAGCAGCAGCATCAGCGCCTGCGCCGGCGCGCTCTCCAGGGCCGACAGGTCGGCGTCCTTCAGGCCGGCCTCGTCGCCGCCCCACGCCGCCAGCACCGAGCAGATGCGCGCATGCGCGTACTGGACGTAGTAGACCGGGTTGTCGTTGTTCTTGGCGACGGCCAGGTCGACATCGAAGGTGTATTCGGTGTCGGGCTTGCGCGAGAGCAGGAAGAAGCGCACGGCATCGGTGCTGGTCCATTCGATCAGGTCGCGCAGCGTGACATAGCTGCCGGCGCGCTTGCTGATCTTGACCTCCTCGCCGCCCTTGACCACCCGCACCATGGTGTGCAGGACGTAGTCCGGGTAGCCCTCCGGGATGCCGACGCCGGCAGCCTGCAGGCCGGCGCGCACCCGCGCGATGGTGCCGTGATGGTCGGTGCCCTGGATGTTGACGACGCGGTGGAAGCCACGCTCCCACTTGGCGATGTGATAGGCCACGTCGGGCACGAAGTAGGTGTAGCCGCCATCGGACTTGCGCATGACGCGGTCCTTGTCGTCGCCATAGTCGGTCGACTTCAGCCACAGCGCGCCGTCCTGCTCGTAGGTCTTGCCGGCATCGACGAGCTTCTGCACGGTGGCCGCCACGCGGCCGCTGGTGTAGAGGCTCGACTCCAGATAGTAGTGGTCGAAGCGCACCTGGAAGGCGCGCAGGTCGAGGTCCTGCTCGTGGCGCAGGTAGGCCACCGCGAACTGGCGGATCGCCTCGAGATCCTCGATGTCACCGGTCGCCGTGACCTCGCGGTCGTCGGCCTTGACGGTCTTGCCGGCCCTGAAGTCGGCGGCGATGTCGGCGATGTAGTCGCCGTTGTAGGCGGCCGCCTTCTCGCCGCTCGGCCATTCAGGGTCGCCGGGCTTGAAGCCCTGCAGCCGCAGCCGGGTGCTCTGGGCCAGCGTCTGGATCTGCACGCCGGCATCGTTGTAGTAGAACTCGCGCCAGACGTCGGCGCCCTGGGTGGCCATCAGGTTGCAGATGGCATCGCCGAGCGCGGCCTGGCGGCCATGGCCCACGTGCAGCGGCCCGGTCGGATTGGCCGAGACGAACTCGACCAGCACGCGCTCGCCGGTCGGCGCGCGGCGGCCGAACGCCGTGCCGGCGGCCAGCACCTCGCGCACCACCTCCTGCTTGGCGGCGGTCTTCAGGCGCATGTTGAGGAAGCCGGGACCGGCGATGTCGATGGCCTCGACCCAGCGTTCGAAGACCGGCGTCGCGCGCAGGGCGGCGGCGATGTCCTCGGCCAGCTCGCGCGGCTTGCGCCCGAGCGGCTTGGCCAGCTGCATGGCGGCCGTGCTGGCGAAGTCGCCATGCGCGGCGACCTTGGGGGATTCGAAGACGGCCCGGGCGCCGGCGCCGGGAGAGAAGGATTCGAGCGTGCCCGCGAACGCGGCGAGCAGCTCCTGTTTGACCAATAGCATCGAAGGATTTTACCGGCGCGTTCCATGCGGCTCGCGCCGCGTCATCCGCGCCGGCCACGCGGACGTTAGCCAGGACGGCCCCGCGTGAACGCGGAGCCGCCTTTCCCTCCCATCGCTTCCCCTCCTAAGGATTCCGCACCATGAAGACCCTCCTCTCCCTGATCGCCCTGGGCGCCAGCCTGTCTTTCGGCGCGGCCCAGGCGCAGCCCGCGGCACCGGGCACTTCGGAGCGCGCGCCGACCGCGCAGCAGAACAAGATGACGGCGTGCAACAAGGACGCCACCGGCAAGAAGGGCGACGAGCGCAAGGCGTTCATGAAGGAATGCCTGTCGGCCAGCGCGCCCAGGATGACGCAGCAGGAGAAGATGAAGACCTGCAACGTCGGCGCCAGCGACAAGAAGCTCAAGGGCGACGACCGCAAGACCTACATGAAGAGCTGCCTGAGCACGCCGGCGGTCTGACGCCCGTGCCCCGCGCGGCGCGTCACTTGCCGTAGCCGCGCGCCAGGAAGACCGCCAGCAGCGGGATGACGGCGATGATGTGCGCCTGCACCATGACCAGGCGCCGCGCGCGGGCGATCTGCGCCTCGTTGGGCAGCGAGCCGTCGGCGCGCACGGCCTTGCGCCAGCGCAGGAAGGTCAGGGTCGGGAAGATCGAGATCACGCCGACCACCACGAACAGCGTGAGTTTCATGTGCAGCAGCGGATTGCTCCAGTACCACGCCGTGCCCTTGACCCCCAGCAGCGTGCGCGTGACGCCGGTGGCGAGCACCGCCAGCGCGGCGATGCCGTAGATGCGGTCGACCTTGGCCAGGCGCTCGACCACGGCGGCGTTGAGCCACTGCACGCGGCACAGCGCGGCCTCGCTGGCGACGAAGACGACCATCGTGAGGATGGCCAGCAGGTGCAGGTAGGAAAGAATGGCTTCGAGGGTCATCGGGCGGGCTCCGGGGTGGCATCGGCACGCGGGGCGTGGCGCGCCATTGTGCGGGGCGCCACGGTCGCGCCGGCCCAGAAATCGTCGCGTCCGTATTCCGCCTTCAGGAAGTCCAGCCACAGACGCACGCGCAGCGGCAGGTGCTTGGCGCCCGGGAACACCGCGTAGATGCCATTGGGCGGCGCGGCGAATTCGTCGAGCACCGGCACCAGGGCGCCGGCCTCGATCTCGGCGTCGATCTCCCAGGTGCTGCGCCAGGCGATGCCGTGGCCGGCCAGGCACCAGTCGTGCAGCACCTGGCCGTCGCTGCAGTCGAGCGGGCCATGTGGCTTGAGATGCATGGTCGTGGTGCCGCCGCCGTCCCCGGCCGGCACCCTGAAGGCCCAGCCGCGCGTCTGCGAGGCATCGCTCGACAATGTCAGGCAGGCGAAGCGCGCCAGCTCCGCCGGATGGCGCGGCGTGCCGTGGCGCTGCAGGAAGGCGGGCGTGGCGACGCAGCGGCGCCGGTTGTCGGCCAGCCGCAGGCTGACCAGCGAGGAGTCGGGCAGGTCGCCGACCCGCACCGCGCAGTCGTAGCCCTCGCCCGCCACGTCGACCACGCGGTCGCTCAGGTTGAGGGAGATCGTCACTTCCGGATGCATCGCATGGAAGCGCGGCACCAGCGGCGCCACGTGGCGGCGGCCGAAGCCGGCCGGCGCCGTCACGCGCAGGTGCCCGCGCGCCTTGACGCCACCGGCGCTGACGCCGGCTTCGGCATCGGCGACGCCCACCAGCAGGCGCTGGCAGTCCTCCAGGAAGGCGCTGCCCTCGTGCGTGAGGCTCAGGCGGCGCGTGGTCCGCACCAGCAGCTTGACGCCCAGTCGCGCTTCCAGGGCATCGATGCGCCGCCCGATGATCGCGGGCGCCACGCCCTCGGCCCGGGCCGCGGCGGCCAGGCTGCCGCGCGTGGCGACGGCGACGAAGGATTCGAGCTGGGTCAGGCGGTCCATGGCCAGATTATCGACAGGCACCGCGAAGGCCGGAGGGCGTGAGGTACTCGATTACCCTCATCCAGGTCACGAATCAAAAGCCGCCCGGGCCCTCAATCTTCGCGCGACGATCTCCTAAAGTACGACATGCGACGAACCGCGCGAGGCGTACGCTCACGGGCCCCGAAGCCCGTGCCACACGCATGCGCCGCTTCGGCCGCCCCACTTTCATTCAACGAGGTTCCCATGTCCGATCGCACCACCGTCCACGGCCTCCAGGTCGCCAACGAACTCCATCGCTTCATCGAGGACCGGGTGCTGCCGGCCGCCGGCGTCGACAGCGCCGCGTTCTGGCAGGGTTTCGACGCCATCGTGGCCGACCTGGCCCCCAAGAACGCCTCGCTGCTGGCCGAGCGCGACCGCCTGCAGGTCGAGCTCGACACCTGGCACAAGCTCAATCCCGGCCCGATCACCGACATGCCCGCCTATCGCGCGCACCTGGAGAAGATCGGCTACCTGCTGCCGCAGCCGGCCGACGTGCAGACCACCACCGCCAACGTCGACGCCGAGCTGGCCTTGCAGGCCGGCCCGCAGCTGGTGGTGCCGATCCTCAACGCGCGCTATGCGCTCAATGCCGCCAACGCGCGCTGGGGCTCGCTCTACGACGCGCTCTATGGCACCGACGCCATCCCCGAGACCGAGGGCGCCGAGAAGGGCTCGGGCTACAACCCGGTGCGTGGCGCCAAGGTCATCGCCTTCGCGCGCGACGTGCTCGACCAGGCCGCGCCCCTGGTCAACGGCTCGCACAAGGACGCCACCGCCTATGCCGTGAAGGACGGCGCGCTGGTCGTCACGCTGCACAGCAGCAGCACCGGACTCCAGGACCCGGCAGCGTTCGTCGGCTACCAGGGCGATGCCGCCGCGCCGTCGTCGGTGCTGCTCAGGCACAACGGCATCCACCTCGACCTGCGCATCGACCGCACGACCGCCATCGGCAAGACCGATCCGGCCGGCGTGTCCGACCTGGTGCTCGAGGCCGCGCTCTCCACCATCCTCGACCTGGAGGATTCGGTGGCCGTGGTCGACGCGGCCGACAAGGTGCTGGCCTACTCGAACTGGCTGGGCATCATCGAGGGCACCCTGACCGAGGAGGTCGAGAAGGGCGGCAAGCGCTTCACGCGCGGCCTCAACCCGGACCGCGAATACATCGGCGCCGATGGCAAGCCGCTCGCGCTGCACGGCCGCTCGCTGATGTTCCTGCGCAACGTCGGCCACCTGATGACCAACCCGGCGATCCTGTGGGGCACGGCCGGCAAGGAGATCCCGGAGGGCATCCTCGACGCCGTCGTGACGACCACCATCGCCACCATCGACCTCAAGCGCAAGGGCAACTCGCGCACCGGCAGCGTCTACATCGTCAAGCCCAAGATGCACGGCCCGGCCGAGGTCGCCTTCGCCAGCGAGCTCTTCGGCCGCGTCGAGCGGCTGCTGGGACTGCCGGCCAACACCGTCAAGCTGGGCATCATGGACGAGGAGCGTCGCACCAGCGTCAACCTCAAGGCCTGCATCGCCGAGGCCGCCGCGCGCGTGGCCTTCATCAACACCGGCTTCCTCGACCGCACCGGCGACGAGATGCACACCGCCATGCGCGCCGGTCCGATGCTGCGCAAGGGCGACATGAAGACCACGCCCTGGATCGCCGCCTATGAAAGGAACAACGTGCTGACCGGCCTGTCCTGCGGCCTGCGCGGCAAGGCGCAGATCGGCAAGGGCATGTGGGCCATGCCCGACCTGATGGCCGACATGCTCAAGCAGAAGATCGGCCACCCCAAGGCCGGCGCCAACACCGCCTGGGTGCCCTCGCCCACCGCCGCCACGCTGCACGCCCTGCACTACCACCAGGTCAACGTGGCCGAGGTGCAGAAGGAGCTGGAGAAGATCGACGCCAACGCCGAGCGCGACCGCATCCTGAACGACCTGCTGCAGGTGCCCGTGGCGCCCAAGGCCGACTGGAGCGATGCCGACAAGCAGCAGGAACTCGACAACAACGTCCAGGGCATCCTGGGCTACGTGGTGCGCTGGATCGACCAGGGCGTGGGCTGCTCCAAGGTGCCCGACATCCACAACGTCGGCCTGATGGAGGACCGCGCGACGCTGCGCATCTCCAGCCAGCACATCGCCAACTGGCTGGTGCATGGCGTGGTGACCTCGGCCCAGGTCAACGAGACCTTCGAGCGCATGGCGGCGGTGGTCGACGGCCAGAATGCCGGCGACCCGCTCTACCAGCCGATGGCCGGCCACTTCGAGACCTCGGCGGCCTACCAGGCGGCGCAGGACCTGGTGTTCAAGGGCGTCGACCAGCCGAGCGGCTACACCGAGCCGCTGCTGCACGCCTGGCGCCTGAAGGTGAAGGGCGAAGCCTGATCGTGGTCCGGGCGCCCGACGCGAAGCCGGGCGCCACCGCGCCCGATCCGGCGCGCTGCCCGCTGTGCGGCACGCCGAACGGCTGCGCCATGGAGGCGGCGCGCGTCGCCGGCGCCGAGCCAGGGCCCTGCTGGTGCCTGTCGATGGATTTCACGGCCGTGCTGGCCGGCCCGTTGCCGGCAGCGGCGCGCGATGTCGCCTGCATCTGCGCAGGCTGCGCGGCGCGGGCCGCCGCCGCTCAGGCGCCGAGCGGAGCGGGCGCGTAACCCGATGACGCGGCGGGTGGTGCCGCGAAGCCATCGGATGCATCGCCACCGGCGTCGGCGTTGCCACCGCCCACGGGGACCTCGATCACATCGGTCGTGCCATCGTCGCCACCCGTCGCGACCGGAGCCGGCATCTCGCCGATGGCCTGCGCCTGCAGGCGCTGCTCGGTCACGATCTGGTGGATGAACTGCAGCTTGCCGACCGCCGCGCGCGGCAGCGTGAAGGGGTAGTAGTCCGACTGGCCCATGCTGCGCGACAGCTCGTTGAGCACATTGGTCAGGCGCACCCAGCCGTTGAGGAAATCGAGGAACTTGGACGCGCCCGGATGGTCGGGCTGCCACAGGTCGGCGAAGTCGAACAGGTCGCTCGACATCTCGACATTGCGCGCATCGACGCCGAAGCTCATCGCCGTGTCGGCGGCATCGGCCATGTGCAGGTAGTGCGCCCAGGTCTCGGCCCAGTCCTCCCACGGATGCGCGCTCGCATAGCTGGTGACGCAGCGGTCGGCCCAGTCGGGGCGCGGACCCTGCTCGTAATGGACGCGCAACGCATCCGCGTAGCTGTCGCGCTCGTCGCCGAAGAGGAGACGGAAATCGTCGAGCCAGCGGGTCGGGTAGACCAGCCGGTCCCAGTAGTAGTGGCCGATCTCGTGGCGGAAATGCCCGACCAGGGTGCGATAGGGCTCGCGCATCTCGGCGCGGATCTGCTCGCGCACCACGTCCTCGGCCTCGGCGGCGTTCAGGGTGATGAGGCCGTTCTCGTGGCCGGTGAGGATGCGGGGGCCGCCAGGCAGGTCGCTCAGGAAGTCGAAGGCCAGGCCGCCGACCGGGTCGGCATGCCGCGTGACGATCGGCAGGCCGAGCACGAGCAACTGCGACATCAGGCGGCGCTTGGCCAGCTCCAGCTTGTTCCACAGCACGCCATTGGCCTCGACGGACTGGTCGGGGATGGTGCGCGTGGCGCTGCACGAGAGGCAGAAGCCATCGAGCAGGCCGTGCCCGGTGAGCTCGCCCTCCTCGCCATCGCGCGGCGTCGGCACCATCCAGTTGCAGCGCGACGCGGTGTCGAAGTTGGCGCAGCGCCGCCAGGTGCGCCCGCCGACGTCGCCATGGACCACGTACTTGTAGGGATCGGAGCCATCGCCGTTGGCGGTCTCGAGCGGCACCACGCCCAGCCGCTCGGTGACATAGCCCAGGTGCGTGCCGCAGGCCAGGCACTGGCTGTTGCGCAGGTAGACCGGACGGCCGCACTGGCACTGGTAGGCCCGGCTGATGGTGGGAGCGCGCAGCTCGACCGCGAGCGAGCCGCTGTCCTCCTCGCACGGCGCCGCCATCTCGGCATCGGCCTGGATCCCGGGCGGGATCCGGCCGTCGTCGAGCGGTTGGCTGGGCTGGGATACGAAAGCGTCCATGGTCGGGAGATCGGTGCGGCGGCGCGACATTGCGCGCGGATGATTGTGGGCGCCTCCTCCTGCAAAGCGGCCCCGCAAAGGCCGATATCCTTGTAGGACACCCATGTCCAATCCCGACCCCGTCTCTCCCCTGCGGGCCCGCTACGGCGAGCGCTACCGGTGGTATCTCCTGCTGTCGGTGATGGTCGGCGTGATGGCGTCCATCATGTCCTCGACCATCGTCAACGTGGCGATCCCCGACATGAGCCACTACTTCGTGCTCGGGCAGGAACGCGCGCAATGGGTCAGCTCCGGCTTCATGGTGGCGATGACGGTGTCGATGCTCACCACGCCCTGGCTGCTCGGACGCTATGGCTACCGCCGCACCTATGTCGGCACGATGGTGCTGCTGCTCGCCGGCGGCGTGGCGGGCGGGCTGGCCACCGACTTCTCGCTCGTGCTGGCCGCGCGCATCGTCGAGGGCCTGGCCGCCGGCGTGGTGCAGCCGATCCCGGCCATCATCATCCTGCGCGCCTTCGAGCCGCACGAGCAGGGCCGCGCGAGCGGCATCTTCGGCATGGGCGTGGTGCTGGCACCGGCCATCGGCCCGAGCATCGGCGGCGTGCTGGTCGACCTGTTCGGCTGGCGCTCGATCTTCTTCATGGTGGTGCCCTTCTGCATCGCCTCGATCGCCCTGGCCTACCGCTTCGTGCCGGTCACGGCGCCGGGCGGCGTGGCGGCGGCGCGCGACAGCGCGCTCGACTGGCGCGGCCTGCTCATCGGCACGGTGGGCACGCTGTGCCTGCTCAACGGCCTGGTCGCGCTGCGTGGCGATTCGCCGCTGGAGGCCGGCGTGCTGCTGGCCGGCGCCGTCGTCGCGCTGGTCGCCTTCATCCGCCTGCAGCGCCACATGACGGCGCGGGGCGAGGCGGCGCTGATGAACATGACGCTGTTCGGCTACCGGCAGTTCTCCATGGGCAGCGTGGTGGCCTTCATCTATGGCGCCGCCCTGTTCGGCTCGACCTACCTGCTGCCGGTCTACATGCAGGTGGCGCTGCACCTGTCGGCCTCCCACGTCGGCACGATCATGCTGCCCGCGGGCATCGTGCTGGCCTTCACCATCGCCGGCGTCGGGCGCCTGGCCGACCGCCAGCCGACCTGGCTGCTGGTGAGCATCGGGCTGGCGCTGCTGGCGGTGTCGTTCGCGCTGATGGTCACGCTGCGCCTGGGCGGCACCCTGTGGTGGCTGGTGGCCTTCGCCGTGGTGGGGCGCATCGGCCTGGGCTTCATCCTGCCCTCGCTCAACCTGGGTTCGATGCGGCCGCTGGCCAAGCCGCTGATCCCGCAGGGCGCCAGCGCCATCAGCTTCCTGCGCATGCTCGGCGGCGCGACCGGCGTGAGCCTGTGCGCCATCGCGCTGGAGTGGCGGCTCGCCGTGCATGGCGACTCGCTGACCCAGGCGGCCACCAGCCCGGCCCGGCTCGCGGCCTTCAACGAGGTCTTCCTGATGCTGGCCTCGCTGTGCGCCCTCGCCCTGCTGGCGGCCTGGCAGCTGCGCACCGATGGCGACCGTCCGTCCACCGCCCCGCGTCCCAAGGAGTCCTGATCCCATGTGCCAGCTGCTCGGCATGAACTGCAACACGCCCACCGACATCACTTTCAGCTTCCGGGGTTTCGCGCATCGCGGCGGGCGCACCGACCATCACTCCGACGGCTGGGGCATCGCGTTCTTCGAGGATCGCGGCCTGCGGCATTTCGTCGACCATTCGCCAGCCTGCGAGTCGCCCGTGGCCGACCTGATCCGCCGCTACCCGATCCAGAGCCGCAACGTCGTGGCCCACATCCGCAAGGCGACCCAGGGCAGCGTCAACCTGCAGAACTGCCATCCTTTCGTGCGCGAGCTCTGGGGCCGCTACTGGGTCTTCGCCCACAACGGCGACCTGAAGGACTTCCGGCCCCGGCTGCACGGCAGCTTCCATCCGGTGGGCGACACCGACAGCGAGCATGCCTTCTGCTGGCTGATGCAGGAGCTGGCCAAGTCGCATGCCGACGTCCCCAGCATCGAGGAGCTGACCCTGACCCTGCGCGAACTCGCGCCGCGCGCCGCGCGCCATGGCACCTTCAACTTCATGCTCTCCAACGGGCAGGCGCTGTGGTCGCATGCCTCGACCCACCTCTGGTACATCGAGCGCCAGCATCCCTTCATGCTGGCCCATCTGGCCGACGAGGACGTGGCGATCGACTTCGCCCAGCACACCACGCCCGAGGATCGCGTGGCCATGGTGGTGACGGCTCCGCTGACCACCAACGAGACCTGGACGGCCTTCGCGCCGGGCGAGCTGGCGGTGTTCGTGGACGGGCGCCGGCACGGTTGAGCATCGCCCGTCGACCTAGTACCAAAGGTCGCATTCAAACAACAGTGGGCATTCGGCCAGCAGTCTGAGCGCACGCTCACGGGCATGGGATGAGGATAATAACGGTTCGCATTTGCGATGCCGTCCTTCCGCTCATTCCCATCCCGATGTCCTCCCTTCCCTGCTCCCTCCGACCGATCACGATCGCCGCCGTGCTGGCGCTCCAGGCGCTCGGCGCCTCGGCCCAGACCGCATCGCCCGCCGCGGCCCTCGCCGCCGACGGCCGCGCGACGCTGTCGACCGTGACGGTCGAGGCCAGCGCCGATGCCTCGGCCGACGGCCTCGCCAGACCGTACGCCGGCGGCGAGGTGGCGCGCGGCGGCCGGGTCGGCATCCTGGGCACCCAGGACGTGATGGCGACGCCGTTCTCCACCACCAGCTACACGCACCAGCTGATCCAGGACCAGCAGGCCCGCAGCGTCGCCGACGTGCTGCAGAACGACCCTTCGGTGCGCATCGCGCGCGGCTTCGGCAACTTCCAGGAGTCGTATTTCATCCGCGGCTTCATCGTCAATTCGGACGACATCGCCTACAACGGCCTCTACGGTCTGCTGCCACGCCAGTACATCGCGTCGGAGCTCTTCGAGCGCGTCGAGGTGCTGCGCGGCGCGAGCGCCTTCCTCAATGGCGCGACGCCCTCGGGCGGCGGCATCGGCGGCAACATCAACCTGCTGCCCAAGCGCGCGCCCAACGAGGCATTGACCGAAGTCAGCCTGGGACTGGCCACCGGTTCGCAGGCCTATGCCGCCACCGACATCGCCCGGCGCTTCGGGCCCGACCAGAGCCTGGGCATCCGGCTGAACGCGGCGCACCGCGACGGTGGCACCGGCGTCGACGGCGAGCGCGTCAAGCTCGACCTGTTCTCCCTCGGCCTCGACTGGCGCGGCCGCGATGCCCGCATCTCCGCCGACATCGGCCACCAGGAGCATCGCCTCGGCGGCACGCGGCCGAACGTCACGCCATCGGGCACGCTCACGGCCATTCCCCGGGCGCCGGACAACCAGACCAACTTCGCGCAGCCCTGGACCTATTCGAACGAGCGCGACACCTTCGGCAGCGTGCGCGGCGAATACGACCTCGCCCCCGGCATCACGGCCTGGGCCGCCGCCGGCGCGCGGCGCGGCAACGAGGCCAACTCGCTCGCCGGCTTCACCGTCACCGACGCGGCCACCGGCGCGGGCACGCAATCGCGCTTCGACAACACGCGCCAGGACGACGTGCGCACCGCCGAGCTCGGCGTGCGCGGCCGCTTCCGCACCGGCACGGTCGGCCACGAGTGGGTCGCGGCCTATTCGTTCTTCGACCTGGAGAAGAAGAACGCCTACGGGCTCGCCACGGGCACCGGCACGTCGCTGGCCACCAACCTCTACAACCCGTCCAGCTATGCCGCGCCGGCGCTCAACTTCCTCGGCAACGACCTGGCCAACCCGGCGCTCAACGGCAAGGTCCGCCTGCACAGCGTCGCGATCGGCGACACGCTGTCGTTCATGGAGGACCGCCTGCGCCTGACGGTCGGCCTGCGCCAGCAGAGCCTGGCGACGCAGGACACGGGCTATCGCACGATCTTCAACGGTACCGTGACCAATCCCGGCGGCGCCGTGACCTCGTACGACCAGAGCCGCACCAGTCCGGTCGTGGGCATCGTGTTCAAGGCCCGGCCCGACCTGTCGGTCTATGCCAACTACATCGAGGGCCTGTCGCAGGGCGAGTCGGCGCCGTCGCAACTCAACGGCGTTCCGGTGCGCAACGCGGGCGAATCGCTCAGGCCCTATGTCTCCAAGCAGCAGGAGATCGGCATCAAGTACGACGGTGGCCGCATCGGCGGCGGCGTGGCGCTGTTCTCCACCGAGAAGCCGCGTTCGCTGGTCGATGGCGCCGGCTTCTTCGTCGCCCAGGGCAAGGACCGCCACCAGGGCCTCGAACTCACCACCTTCGGTGAAGTCACGCGTGGCCTGCGCCTGCTCGGCGGCCTCACGCTGCTCGACGCCCAGCAGAAATCCACCGGCGTCGCCGCCACCGACGGCCAGCGTGTCATCGGCGTGCCGAAGGCCCAGGGCAGCATCGGCGTCGACTGGGACGTGCCGGGCGTGCGCGGCCTGTCGCTCAACGGCCGCGTGGTGGCCTCGGGCGGCAGCTACGCCAACGCCACCAACACCCTGCGCGTGGGCGGCTGG
>Ga0308164_10001810_pt1 | contig 23204 bp, 15 predicted proteins | sample PhyTR2_FD_201031 | JGI IMG/M metagenome (GOLD analysis project Ga0308164, IMG submission 201031) | Phyllosphere microbial communities from UC Gill Tract Community Farm, Albany, California, United States - DLSLT.R2 | ecosystem: Host-associated > Plants > Phyllosphere > Unclassified | place: USA... | reverse complement strand
AGACGGTCTCCATGAAATCATGCTTCGCATGAACATCGCCCAGGGGTCGAACGATAAGCGTCGGTTCCAGACAATCCCAATAGAGCAAGTCAGACCATCCCCCCATATGGAAAAGCTCATTAGCGCGCGTAAGAAGTCGCGTCAGATCCAACTCTCCCGGCACCAAAAAACCGGTAATGGGAGACTCACAAAGTGCGATCTCCATCAGATTGCGGCTAGATTGAAACACAGCATTCAATTGCTGCTCATGCTTTAACATTGAATGCATAGCGGCTTTTTTGTCGTGTCGAAGGGCCAAAATTGACGCAGACGTTCTGTGCCATCGATCACGAGACGCTGCTGCTGCTTCATGATTACTTAAAAGCGTTCTGAGTAAAGCTGCTCGGTCAAATTTTCGAAGCTCGGCGCATAAGCTACTCTCCAAAATGCCAACCAGCGCATTGAGGAACTGCTGGCAATTTTGTTTGCCAGTAATCTTCCCGCCGACACTTGGGCTACGGGTCTTCCACCCCAGACCTAGTCGTTCCGCCGCTGCGTCTAGCCGCTCAAGTTTGATCGGCTCTTTGTGCTTGAGGCTGTGGATGTGATCACGAAAATCGCGCGCATAAAAACGATGCGCATGCCTAGCACTATCGCTTGGCACAATCTCTGCCACGAGCTCATCGATTGAAACTTGTGACAATCCCGCAAGTTCGGCAACTCCGGATACAAGCGATCTCACCAGAGCCCGCTCCGCAATGTTAATCGGGTGAAATATGGCTTTGTCAAAAGCTAGACCGATTGTAAGCTCAATGGTTCGATTTTCGTGGTCTACTCGGGTAGATATCGATGTGCTCAGGTCGCCAGCGCTGTCATTTCCTTCTGGTCTCAATGCTTCCTCGGGCGCTTCGAAACCGCAGCGCCACAACACCGGTCCGGGCCCAATCGCCTTACCAAATATACGCTCAAGACAATCGACAGCCAGAGGGAGCCACGTCCCGAGCATCTTCCATCGATCATAGGTTCCAGTATCCTCACCGCTGGAGGAAACTCCTAGTTCGTACCACCAAGTTCTTTGAGCTGTAAGCGTTGCTCCTAATGGACGCCGATCATGTTCTGAGGGTAGGTGCCCGTATAATGACTGCCGGTAGTCCTCTTCGAAATAACTCGCACCTTCCTTCATTATAGGGAGCCACCGACCATCAACAAACTGCGCTACGTGAAGGTCCCAGTCGGTGACTACCTTATGACGAAGATCAAGAAGCGCGTTCTGGGTAATTGAAAGACTCAAGTGCTGACCCAAGGCGACGTCCTCAGGTATATCGGCATGAGGCACTAAATGCCCGTCCAACGAGTCAACCCAGGCATAGAGATTTAAGAATCCGTTGACCGTATGCAATCGCACGTTCATTCGCTTTAGCCGCGCCCTCATATCCAAGACACGCCAAAAATTCAAAATCTCCATTCCTTTGAACCTGCCGAGAGTGCAAAAATCTGACACGCTAAGAAATTCCCCGTCCCAACGCGCCCGATCCTCCACAGGCATCTCGATCGCGACGCCACGCCCGACGCCACACATTACAACTAATGTAATTCCGCTTCTGAAGCCTAGTCCTTGCTCAGCACGCGTTTGCATTGCATGAGATACCTTTTGAAGTTCATGCGTCAACCTTTCTGTACCCAGATACATACCTGAAAGGCCACCATCGTCGAAATCATCAAGAGGGTCCAATATGAATATGACATTCAGGAATCTACCTTCATCAACTTGCTGGGAAAAGCAACAAACAGTTCCCCAGGATTGCCTTGAGAACGGGAATCTCGCGCCGTGCGCTCGAACTAACGGTGAGTCTCCCAAAACCTTCGAGTATTCGCCCGCAAGCTGACGCAGGAGAACGAGCCGATTATCGCCAGATCCAAGCACCCGAATGAAGAACCGCCGAATCGCCGCAGAAACCGCAGTAGGGAGCGTGAGGTAGAGCTCATTGCCCTCGACAAGTACAGGATTAGCTTCGAGCGCACTGTTCGTAATGGACTGATTCAACAGCTCTTTGCGATCGCTAGGGTCAAAAATGAACGGATCGAGATCGGATATTTCGATTCCGATTTTCCCCAAGTCGCTCAAATTTACATGTACAAGCTGTCGCAAATTTGCCGACGCGCTGGCCAAGTCCGATGGCAACACTGTTTCACCGGATTGGCTTCCCAAATCGTTTCGTGAAAGTCCCGCCCTCTCACAACACACCTCAGATAGGCGCAACAGTGCATGAATAGCATTTGCTATCCACGCGAAGTTCTGATCAGCAGGGAGATCATCAGCAAGGTTTACAATACGCTGAAGATAAAATGTCCCAGTTTCCCAAATTCCCTCTAAAACTCTGTAGTTACCCCGTTTAGATACGATATTCCCTACAAACACATCTTCGGGCGGGTCTTCCATATAGCCAATGGCCGCCCCGACTTCGGAAAATCCTTGGACTACTGCCGCTGACAGTGGCGCCCGTGTCCCGTTTCCCAGTGCAATGCATGCATGCACAAGGGTTTCCAATCGAAGGCAATTGGGTTGAAGCCGTTTCTTCAGTAGCAGACCCCCAAAGGTGGCCGCCGCTTTCACCGGACTTAGCGTTCGAAGAGTTCGAGCCAGATTTGGGCAAGCTTTAACTGTGTGACCTAGCTTCGTTCCCGATGCGTCCAGCGACATGGCCGCAATAAACGAATCCAAATCGGGAGGATGAGAACTGTCCTGAGTCAATGGCTACTCCATTTTTTTAGCCGAGCTTCTTATCAATATCCTCAGCACGGGGATGCTAGGAACGTCTCAAAACGCGACGTATTTTTTTCCAGTTACAGCTGACATCGCCAATATGTTCGACAATTTATTCGCAATACCAGGGGCGGCCTCGTAGCAAGTATAGTGGAAATCAACATCTGTTAGAAGAGCGGGCAAAGGTGGCTTCCCTTCCATACTGCAATCATCGACATATTTCTTTTATGCCGTTCGACGGCGCGAATAAAGCCTTTACCCAACGCCATCGGCGTGCTTAAAAATATTGGGCCTGAGCGACGGCCTCCAAAATACTACGAGAATTAACCAACATACCGCACCTCTTTCAATATTTTCATGGCTTTAAAAAAGAGGGAAACATCTCGCAAATCACCGTACTTCGTGTCGGGAAGATAAGCAGTTTGGCGTTCTAAATCTACGTTGACCTATTCTATAGCAAGCAGTTCTCGACGTCTCATTGCAGTTGCAACAGCAAACTGAATTATAGTTAACCCAACGCTCACGCAGGTCAGCCTTGTCAGCCGCTACCCAACACGCCCAACAGAACACCATCGTCCAGTCGATCGCGCCCGATATGGAGGCCGTCAACACGGTGATCCGCCAGCGGCTGCATTCCGAAGTCACGCTGGTCAACCAGATCGCCGAGTACATCATCAGTGCCGGCGGCAAGCGCATCCGTCCAGTACTGGTGCTGCTGCTGGCCAATGCCTATGGCTACCGGGGCACCGCACACCACGAGCTGGCCGCCGTCGTCGAATTCATCCACACTGCAACGCTGCTGCATGACGACGTCGTCGACGAATCGTCGATGCGCCGCGGCCGCCAGACCGCCAACGCGCTGTTCGGCAACGCCGCCTCGGTACTGGTCGGCGACTTCCTCTACTCGCGCGCGTTCCAGATGATGGTGGGCCTGGACAGCATGCGCATCATGCAGATCCTGTCTGACGCCACCAACGTGATCGCCGAGGGCGAAGTGCTGCAACTGCTGAACATGCACGATCCGGACGTGACCGAAGCGAGCTACCTGCTCGTGATCCGCTCCAAGACCGCCAAGCTGTTCGAAGCCGCTGCTGAATTGGGCGCGCTGATCGCCGGCGCGAACGACGCCCAGATCGCCGCCGCCGGCGAGTACGGCCGCTCGCTCGGCACCGCATTCCAGTTGATCGACGACGTGCTGGACTACGCTGGCGACGCCGCCGAGATCGGCAAAAATCTGGGGGACGATCTGCGCGAAGGCAAACCGACCCTGCCCCTGATCTGGCTGATGGAACACGGCACGCCAGAGCAGCGCGAACTGGTGCGCAGCTGCATCGAGCAAGGCGACGAAGCACAATTCGACGCCGTGCTGGCCGCCGTGACGTCGAGCGGCGCGCTCGATTACACGCGGGCGCAGGCCGAACAGGCAGCGCGCCGGGCATCGGAAGCGATTGCCGGTTTGCCCGACAGCCTGTTCAAGAACAGCCTGCTGCAACTGAGCAGCTTCGCCGTTGACAGGAACCACTAAGCGATTTTATATTACGACCATCCCGGGGTGGTTGTACGTACACCCCGAACCGTCGGGGTGTAGCTTAGCCCGGTAGAGCGCTACGTTCGGGACGTAGAGGCCGGAGGTTCGAATCCTCTCACCCCGACCAACACTCCTGATTATTCAGAGGGTTACTTCCCCGCTGTTTCTTTTCAGGCCAGTTTTCGACGTTTAGGTGGCAATTCGGTAACAATATCCACCGATGGGGCCATCAAAAAGTTCGTCGAGAATGTTACTGCGCCTCTAGGAGATTTTGACTCTCCGCTCTCACTGCGACAAATCATGGTCGGATGGTTGATGCATACCGTGCTCCGCTATCCCCGGAGGACGCAACATGGCCTCGATCGAGAATCGCTCTCGCTATCAAGTCTCGGCCAAGAACTGCGACGACCTCACCAAGACATTCGCTCACAGCTCCGAGACCAAGGCTGAAGAATATTGCGAGTCTTTAGCAGCGCAAAACCACAAACCCAAGCTCTCCCGTCTGGATGACAACTACATCATCCCCATTCGCAGGGGAGGCCTTGATGAGCAGGTCCTTTACGCCAGCTCCTTGAAGCCGGCGGAGCTGGTAAAAGCAAAGCTAAAGGTCGAACATAGTCAAGGCTCGACTATTCGAAGGCCCAGAACACGAAGCTCGCTGACCTGTTGACTCGGTACCTGCGGGAGGAGGCGCCGCGCAATAAGAGCCTCGAAGTCGAAATACAAGATTAACGCGATGCTTGAGGACGCTGGTCTACAGCGCCAATCTATCGCCGAGATTGTCTACGCCCCCCAACCCTTGCGACAAGGTCAGAGACATGAAGGTTCGAAAAGAGACTGGCACAAGCGTACGACTGGACGCCCCAAAAGCTGCTGTGATGACGGGGGATCTGGACAGCCAAATTGACGCGATGCGTTGCGTGCAGAATTCTTAAAAAATAACATTTTCAAACTGTCGGTTTAACCGACGCATCCAGCGGAGAATTCCGGTAGCGAACGTTAGTTGCCAGCATTCGTTGCATGCCCCGCACTTCGAACTCACCGATCGCACATGGACTAGCACACCTGTCTGTCAAAACGATGCATCAATGTGCAAACGAAGTCGACCTCGAGGCTCCTGAAGAGAGCACCAAGGTCGGACGTCAGAAGACGAGTAAGGCAAAAAAACGGAGTCCGACCGTCTGCGGTTGTTCTGTTTCATGGATAATTGCTGGTACAAAAATGATGCCCCGAACCGGGCTACGAACGTTTAAGAGAGAAAATATGGCTTCTTCAGAAATATCGCGCGTGCGGGAACGTTCAAGGTGTAGAACGCGATTGAATGAAATTTACGATGAGGCAATCAACGCGTACCTTATCCATTACTCATGTGAGTCTTTTTATGCTCCGGACGGTCAGTCGGCGCTTGCGAACTCAACCCGAGTTACGTCAATCGCAGTTAGAAATCTCAAGTCTGGTCAGACAAAAACGTGGTCGATCCACAAGTCTGCCGAATTGGCTAATCAGCTCGACAGCTTAACCAAAATGATTAAAGCAAACGCGCCGTTGGCTGTTCAGGCAGCAAATACTGAGGGACCGCAAGAGGCCGCAACCGCGCAGATACGCGATATTCTCAATCCACTTGAGCGTGACATGCTCAGAGGATTTTTTTCGTTTCTTGGGAATCATTCCGAAAGCACGTACATTCACTGGAACATGCGGGATGACAATTACGGGTTCTCAGCGCTGGAACACCGCTTTCGGGTTTTAGGTGAAAATCCCGTTATTCTCCAAGATAACAAAAAATTCGACTTAGCTCGTGAATTAATAACACTTTTTGGCAAGCGCTATGCAGCCCATACCTCCCCCAAAGGCAGAAAAGGAAGGTTAATGAGTGTGATTGAGTTGAATCGGATAGCAGACAAAGATGCACTTCAAGGCGCGGAAGAAGCCGCAGCTTTCGTTAATGGCGAATTCATCAAACTCCAGCAATCTACATTACGCAAAGTTGATGTAATGGCGAATATCTTCGACCGTGTCCACGACAAAAGCCTTAAAACTGATTCTTCATTTATCGATAAATATGGAATTCGCCCCATCGCGCTGCTAGAAATCGCTAGGAACAATCCTGTTGTCTTAGGAATCATTTTTCTGGCTGGCGTTCTCGGCGCTGTCGTCCGATACAAGGATGGCGTCGCATCAGTTATGTCCTGGTTCTAAGGAACTTGATTGGCTGATTAGTCGCCAAGGCTTCCTGAAACAATTGTGCGAAATCGACGGATCATCCGAAGTATCTCGTACAGCGCCGCAATCGTCTGCTCACGAAATTTTCGAACATCGACAACTGGCCGACGCATACCTGGAGGGGAAACGCTTATGAACGCAAGGGGTTTCCTTGTTTTAATACGGAAACGGCCGGACGCGTTAGCATCGAGGCTGTGAGGCATGTCAAGCCAACGTGTTGGACCGGCGGAACGGCAAGAGGTTTCTAAACCGCGGGTCTACCGACGGCTTAAAGGTCACTCTGCAAGAAAACGAATCTGAAGTGGAGCCTATCACGGGAATTTCGCGGCGTCGACCAAGCGCCACGCGATGATACGATAACTGTCGCTGATGATTGCTTTGATATTCTCATCGACCTTCCGACGAACCGATGCTTCGACGTTATATTTGATTTTATACTGGTCCAATTCTGTCGTGATCGAGCTGAAATTATCGGCAACAGTGCCTGCAGTATAGTCGGCGCTATAAGCTATCAGACCAGCGGCGACGATCAATTTGTGACTAGGGTTTTTCCTTAGCAAAGATAAACAGTCGCTCCATTCACTCTGCCTTGCCAGGTCTTGATACACCTTATCCTTCAATCCGAATTCGTAATAGGTTGCCTTCAGTTTGAATTGACTGGCATTCACGGTGTTGTATGCTGTCTCAAGCTTCGCCTGCAACGCAGAAATGCTAACGCTATTTGGCAAACCGAGCGCTATAATGGCTTCGAGGTCAGCCTGCGCCGACGCTTTGGCATCTATCGTCGTTTTAACCGTTCGGGTGTATTCGGAGGCTACAGCCTTGCCACTTGCATTGCCCTTGGGACCGATATGTTCCGGCCGAAAGGGGTTTCCGCCGCTGACCGAACAATAACCCGGCGTTCCACCGTAGGCATCGCGGGTAACATAGCCAATAACGCTGGCTGCGACAGACGCGGGCGTCGATTCATTAGTGGCATCAGGCGGATAGGGCTTTTTATTGAGCGGGAAAAGAATGCCATTGGCGCTGCCCGCATCGCACTGTCTCATGCCGCAGATTGCCGTACCGGGCACCTTGCTCCCGTACAGTTCGTACTTAGTCTCAAAAAACTGGGCTTGCGCGCACGATGCAGCGAGTGCAGATACGACTCCCCCTACAGTTCGCAGCAGCGCGGGTCTCATTTTTGGCATTTCGGTCCCCAACGTTTAGTTTGTCGGCGAGGCATAGTACCTATGCAACATACCAAAATAATAGCATCACTGCAACACATCGAATTCGCACTGTTGTAACCACCCAATGGCGCTTAACCCGACACATTAGCATTGCGTAGCCACAAATACAAATAAGGTGGCCCGCCATGAGAGTTTCGGAAATCGCAGAAGCTCCACGTGGCACTGACAAGCAGCGCATTAACACACACGGAAGAGGCAACGTGCACAGATGCTTGCAGCCATAAAGCAAATGGCAAGGGGCAGAAGCGGAATTGCAATTCAAGCCACATCGGATTGCGGGCACGCTCGAAAAGTTGAATGCAAGCATCTGTAAGAAATTCCGTTAATTGCCATATGTTAACTGTAGTACTGACTGTAGTACTTATCAGAAAAGTCTTATAAATCCAGGACTAGTTCGCGAATACGCATTCTTCGGGACGTAGAGGCCGGGTTCGAATCCTCTCACCCCGACCAGACAACAAAAAGCCAGACGAGGCGTCAGCCGGTCTGGCTTTTCATTTGTCCATGCCTGGATCAGTGGTCGTCTTGCGCGATACCGCGCCGCGTCACGTTGCGATTGTCGTCATGCTGCGATTGCAGCGTTCACAGCATCAGAACCCGTTTCCTTCCGCAGCAATACACGCCATGGTAGTACTGCGAATTTTTACCGCAAATGACACACCCGAATTCCGGCACGCCCGGCGGCTTGGCTTTATACGCCTTGACCTCGATGCCATTGGCGTCCCAGGTCGTTCCCATCAATTCAAAACCTGCGGCACTGGCCTCAGATGCCGACGCCGCTTCATACGCCAGAAACAACACGGTGTCACGCTTGTTGGTGGCGCTGTATTCCGCCGCCCGTGCCTGCCATGAGGCAAAACTGTTCATCGTGTGCTGTCCTGGTCTGAAAGATGGTCTGATGCGGCCGATCAACCACAAGTTGCCAGTCTACACCAGTGCCGTGCCGCCGACGTTCAGGCGCCGGCCGCCACCGACAAATGCAGCACCGTCAGCCCCGCCAACCGGCTGCTTATCAGCCCATCTGCGCCACGCTCCTGCGAAACAACAGCATCGACATGCTGAACAATACCGTCGCAATCGCAATCAGTGCCAGGAACTGCGGCCAGACGATGTCGATGCCCGCCCCGCGGTAGAGGATCGACTGGCCAATCGAGACGAAGTGCGTCGTTGGCGCCAGTTGCATCAGATGCTGCACCGCTGGCGGCATGCTCTCGCGCGGCGTCACGCCGCCCGAGAGCATTTGCAGCGGCAACAGAACCAGAATCACCAGCATGCCGAACTGGGGCATGCTGCGCGCGAGCGTGGCCATCAGGATGCCCATCGCCGTCGTGGCAAACAGATGCAGCGCGGCGCCCGCCAGGAACAATGTTACCGAGCCCTGCACGGGGACGTGCAGTGCGCCGCGCACGATGAAGGTCAGTGACAGCGCCGCCGCCACCAATACCACCAGCCCCATCGACCAGACTTTCGCCAGCATGATGTCGCCCGGCGTCACGGGCATGACCAGCAAGTGCTCGATCGTGCCGTGTTCGCGTTCCCGAATCAGCGCTGCGCCGGTGAGAATCACCGACAGCATCGTCACATTGTTGATCACTTCCATCACGCTGCCGAACCAGGCTTGCGACAGCGTGGGGTTGAACCGCGCCCGCGTCACCAGTGCCACGGGCGTCACGCTGTCGCCACGGTAGTGCTGAACGAACTCGGCGATTTCAGCGGCGGCGATCTGCTGGATGTACCCGCTGCCGCTGAATGCCTGGCTCATGCGTGTGGCGTCCACGTTCAGTTGCACCTCGGTGGCGCGGCCGGCCAGAACATCGCGCTGAAAATTGGGAGGGATGTCCAGGGAAAAGGTGTAGGCCCCGCGGTCGAGACCGGCATCGGCGGCAGCGGCATTGACCAGGGCCGGCGTCGTGAACCGGGGCGGTGCGAATGCGGCAACGATCCGGGCTGACAGCGCAGATGCATCTTCGTCGGCGATCGCGATGGCGGCCATGTGCAGGGTGTCGGGTTGGGCAGTCGCCGCCACGTAGACCGAGGCACTGAAGGTGTACACGATCAGCAGCAGCATCACCGGATCGCGCAGCAGGCTCCACAGCTCCTTGATACCGAGCCGATAAACGGCGGACAAGCGTGCCGACCGGGGCATCGGGAATGGCATGCTCAGTGCTCCTGTTTCTTGAGCAGCAAAATACTCATACCCAGGATGACCGGCACGGCAAGCAGCAGGGCGAGGTACTCGCCGCGCAGGTCGTGCCAACCCAGCGCCTTGTTGAAGATACCGCGGCTGATCGAGAGCATGTGGGCGGCCGGGTACACGTTGCCGATGACGCGCCCCAGGCCTTCCATCGAATTGACCGGATTGAGCAGACCCGCGAACTGGATGGTAGGAATCATGGTGCCGATGAGCGTCAGGAAAATCGCGGCGATCTGGCTGCGGGTGAAGGTCGACGCCAGCAGGCCGATGCCGGTCGCGCACAGCACGTAGAGAAACGCCGCCAGCGCCAGGCTTGGAAAACTGCCCTTGATCGGCACCCCGAACACGGTGACGGCAAGCAGTGTCATGAGCAAAAAGTTCAGCATTCCCAGCAGCACATAGGGCGCCTGCTTGCCAAGCAAGAATTCAGTGCGCGTTACCGGCGTCACGTACAGGTTGAGGATTGAACCCATTTCTTTTTCGCGCACCACCGAGAGCGCTGCCAGCATGGCCGGCAGCATCAGCAACAGCAGCGGAATCACGGCAGGCACCATCGCTGGCAGGCTTTTGACATCCGGGTTGTAGCGATAGCGCGTCGCGATGTTCACGGCCTGGGCAGGGACGCCACCGAGCCGCATGCGGGCCTGCTCGGCGAGCCACAACTGGTGCATGCCGAACACGTAGCCCTCGGCCGTCTCGCCACGCTGCGGCATGGCCCCGTCCACCCAGGCCGAGACACTGACCGGCGCCCCGCGGGCGGCGCGGCGCGCGAAGCCAGGGGGGATTTCCAGCGCCAGCGCCAGTTCGCCGCTGCGCATGCGGGCATCGAGTTCGGCGTAATCGGCCAGTGGCGGCCGCTCAATGAAGTAGCGCGAACCGGCCAGATTGAGTACGTAGTTGCGCGACAGGCCGGTCTGATCGCGATCCAGCACTGCAAAATTGAGGTCCTCGACATCCAGGCTGATGCCGTAGCCGATGACAAACAGCAACAGCAACGACCCGCCCAGCGCCAGTGTGGCGCGCACCGGATCATGGCGCAGTTCGAGCGCTTCGCGCCACATATAGCTCAGGGCGCGGTTCAGGCTGAAGGGGCGCCGGTGCGTTGCGGGTGGCGCTGCAAGTGCAGGTGCAGGTGCAGGCGCGGCGCTGGCCGGTTCTGCCGCGTCGATGCCGCCGCCGGCTTCCACCAGATAGCTGATGAACGCCTCTTCCAGTGTGGCCGTGCCGCGCTTGCTCAGCAGGTCGGCGGGCGCCGCCGTCACCAGCACCCGGCCCGCGTGCATCAGCGACAGACGGTCGCAACGCGCGGCCTCGTTCATGAAATGGGTCGAGATGAAGATGGTCACGCCATCGCGGCGCGCCAACTCGATCATGAGGCGCCAGAAATTGTCCCGGGCAATCGGATCGACACCGGAGGTCGGTTCGTCGAGGATGAGCAGTTGCGGCGCGTGCACGATGGCCACTGCCAGCGACAGGCGCTGGCGCACGCCAAGGGGCAGCGCGTCGGGCAACGCGTCCATGACTGCCGTCAGGTCGAAGCGCCCGGCCAGCTCCGCGATGCGGCTGTCGATACGTTCGGGCGCCATCCCGAACAGGCGCGCGTGCAGCACCAGATTCTGCCGCACGGTCAGCTCAGTGTAGAGCGAGAACGCCTGTGACATGTAGCCGACCTGCTGCCGCGCCGCCAGATTGTTCGCCGCCATCGGCTTACCGAACAGCAAGGCCGTGCCTTCGCTGACTGGCAGCAGGCCGGTGAGCATCTTCATCGTCGTCGATTTACCGCAGCCGTTCGAACCGAGAAAGCCGAATATCTCGCCGCGCCGGATCTGGAAGCTGACCCGGTCGACGGCCGTGAAATCGCCGAAGCGCATCGACAGCCCACGCGCCTCGATGGCCAGCGACTCACCGCGGCCGGTGCCCGTCTGCGGCGCAAGCGGCGTGATCACCACCGGCTGGTGGCCACGCCGGCGGTCTTCCGGCAGCAAGGCGATGAACGCGTCTTCCAGTGTCTGGCTGCGACTGGCGGCGCGCAATGCGGCCGGTGTCCCGTGGGCCAGTACCCGGCCCGCATCCATCGCAACGAGCAGGTCGAAGCGCTCGGCTTCTTCCATATAGGCAGTGGCAACCAGCACGCTCATGCCGGGCCGCGAGGTCCGGATGGACGCGATCAGCGTCCAGAACTGGGCGCGTGCCAGCGGGTCGACGCCGGTCGTGGGTTCGTCGAGGATCAGCAGGTCGGGGTCATGGATCAGGGCGCAGCACAAACCGAGCTTCTGCTTCATTCCTCCCGACAATTTGCCGGCCGGGCGGCGCAGAAATGGCGCCAGGCCGGTGCTGGCCGTAAGCGCATCGATGCGGCGGCGCCGCTCTGCCCTGTCATGCCCGAACAGGCGCGCAAAAAACTGCAGGTTCTCTTCCACTGACAGGGTCGGATACAGGTTCTTGCCCAGCCCCTGCGGCATGTACGCGATACGGGGGCAGACAGCGTCGCGATGCGCCTTGCGCGCCATATCGCCTTGCAACACCGTCACCACGCCCTCCTGCACGGCGCGAGCGCCGGCAATGAGCGACATCAGGCTCGATTTGCCCACGCCGTCCGGACCGATCAGGCCGATCATGCAGCCGGCTGGCAGCGTCAGGTCGACGTGGTCGAGCGCCACGGTCTTGCCGAAACGGAGGCTGACGCCGGCCAGACAAACGACCGGCGGCCCCGATCTTGCGGGCATCATCGGGACACGCTCAAGGCCAGCTCGGCCGGCCATGGCGCAGCAGCGTCCAGGCGTACCCAGGCGACGCCGGGCACGCCGGTCTTGACCTGTTGCATGTGTTGATGCAGCAGCTGGCGGCCGAGTTGCGCCTTGACGCGAAACATCAGCTTTTGCCGCTCGCTGGCGGTCTCCACGGTTTTGGGCGTGAACTGGGCCGCGCTCGCCACGAACGAAATCGTCGCCGGCAATACATACCCCGGGGCTGCATCCAGGATCAGCCGCACCTCGCTGCCAATGGCGATCCGGCCCGCTGCTTCCTCGGGCAGGAAAAAGGTGAGATAGACGTCGCTGACATCGATCAGGTTGAGCACCTTGCCGCCCGCGGGCAGCACTTCGCCGGCTTCGGCCACCCGGTACTGCACCCGGCCGGCGCTGGGCGCACGCAAGGCGCTGTCGGCCAGGTCCACGTCGATCCGCGCCGTGGTGGCCTGCGCGGCGACAACGGCCGAGCGCGCGCCCACGACTTGCGCCTGAGCTGCCGTGATGGCAGCCCTGGCGGCCACCGCCTGGGCGGTTGCCGCCGCCAGCGCCGCTTCCGCGCCATGCATGCGCGCGCGGTCATCGTCGAGTTCCTGGATCGACGCCGCCCCGGCCCGTGCCAGCGTTTCCGAGCGGGCCAGGCGGCGGCCCGCTGCATCGAGTTCGCTGGCACGCTGGGTCGCCACGGCGCGTGTGGCGACCGCGTCGCTCTCACGCATGGCGACCTGGGCCTGCATGCCGGCGACATTGTCGGTCGCTTGTTGCTCGCGGGCCCGGGCTTCATCGCGCTGGACCAGCAAGGTATCGTCGCGCATCGTTGCCAGTATCTGGCCGGCTTGCACGAAGTCGCCCTCGTGCACCGCAATGCTGTCGACCCGGCCAGCCAGTTTCGTGGCCACGTCGATCTCGGTCGCTTCGATGCGGCCATTGCCGCTGACAAACCCCGGGCCAGGTCCCGTCGGGCGCAGGACATACCATGCGCCGATGCCGGCCGCGGCGACCGTCAGCAGCAGCCCGCCGATGGCCAGCCTCGATGTCCAGCCGCCGAAGCGGGCAGCTTGCGCGGGCGGCGTTGCCGCTGCCGGACTGGCAGGCGTATCCCTGAGGGGCGCGGTATCAATACTGGTCTCGGTCATGGTGGCGGCACTACGTCAGATGGCGTGAATGGAACGACAGCAATGTTACGGATGTCTTTGGCGGCAGAGCCCAACCATAACAGTCAGTGCCAGACTTTTAAGCGTGGCTCCGCACAGAGGCTCCGCCGGCATGGGATGCCCACCCCGGTCAAAAGAAGGTGCAATGGGGGCTTTGCGGCATTCGAACTGGCCCTTTTGATGTGGATCATCGTTTGTGATTTATCGTCCACGTACACTCGCGACCATCGGCACAGGCCTTCTTTCACCATGGCCAGCATGGCAAGCCCGGACCCAACAAGCACTGCACAAACACCTGCGAAACCTGCGTCACCAGAAAGAACTTGCACCATGCTCAATCCATTGGATCCCCTTAGAAACCGCCTGTTAGCCGAACTGGATCGCAGCGAGTTTCACCGCCTGTCACCCTTCCTAGAGCTGATCTCGCTGGCCCACGGCGACGTCCTATATCAAGCCAATGGGAAAATGCCATACGCTTACTTCCCGATCACAGCAACGATCTCGATCGACTACCTGCTTGAAAATGGCGGGACGTCCGAAATCACCCGCATCGGCAACGAAGGCATGCTCGGCGTATCGCTGTTTATGGGCAGCGAACGCTCGGCCGGGCGCGCGGTGGTTCAGGCGCCGGGTTACGCTTTCCGGCTTGGTGCGCCGCGCCTGATGGAAGAGTTCTATCACAAGGGTCCCCTGCTACGCCTGCTGCTGCGCTACACGCAGGTACGCCTGACCCAGGTTTCGCAGCTGGCGACCTGCAACAGCCACCACACCACCAAACAACGGCTGTGTCGTTACCTGCTGCAAATGCTGGACCGCTCGTCCTGCAACGAAATGGATATCACGCAGGAAGAAATCGGCGTCACCATTGGCGTGCGCCGGGAGGGCGTCACCGATGCCGCCCGCTGGCTGCAGCAAATCGGCGCCATCAGCTGGCGCCGCGGCCATGTCACGATCCACAGTCGGACAGCCCTGCTCAACCATGTTTGTGAATGCTACGACGTCGTTTGCCACGCCACTGCGGCATTGCTGCCCGAACTCGCATCGGCGCCGGTCACCATGAAAAGCGCGTGGCAGACCAGCGGAGGTTTGCCGCCGTTTCACTTCTGCGGCGATGAACGCCGACATACGCCGCCGCAAGTTGCGGCGCTCGAGGCCGAAGAGAGACAGGCAGTGTTCGCTTTTGCCTAGACCAGCCTGCCACTCACCGCCACTCACTGTCCCGTCCACCTGTGCAGACAGGCCACGGCTCCACTGCCATGCAATGCGCCTGCACCGGAGATCACATGAGCTACCTGCCATCCTCGTCCACCTGCAATTGGGCCAGCCTCATACTGCATTGCTCCACCTGTCAGCCAGGCTGGGCAAGCGCTTCGATGCCCGTTTGGTGGGTGTCGCAGTCGGCGCCCAGCCGGTACCGCTGCCGGCCTCCGGCAACCCGCTACAGCCGGGCACCATCGCGCTCGACCATACGTGCGACCTGGTCGTGGCCGGCGCCTACGGCCACAGCCGCCTGCGCGAGTGGGCGTTCGGCGGGGTTACGCGCACCCTCGTCACCCAGCAGCAAATCGCTGTCATGCTTTCGCACTGAACCGGCACACAGAGCACCCTGCCGCTTGGCGCACATCGAGCGCGCCCGGGTACGACCTCAGCGTGTCTCGCACACGGCAAAGTGCGTCTGGCTACGCCGGTGACGGCGCCAGTCCGAAATCCTGTGCCAGCGCACTACCCTGGTCATCGAACACGACCGGCTCATCCACGCTTGCGTTGAGAAAGCGCACGACATACGGCTGCGTGGATGCCCGGATCTGCGCTGGCGTGCCATGCGCAACAATCTTGCCTTCGGCCAGAAAACAAAGCGCATCGGCCAGTGTCAGCGCAGCCTCCACATCCTGCGTCACGATGATCGACGTCAATCCCAGCGTGTCGTTCAGCGTGCGGATCAGCCTGGCGATGACACCTTTTGCAATCGGGTCGAGCCCGGCAAACGGTTCGTCGTACAGCACCAGGGGCGGATCAAGCGCCGTTGCACGCGCCAGCGCCACCCGACGCTCCATGCCGCCAGACATCTCGCCCGGCTTGAGGCCAGCGGCATTGCGCAGGCCGACCACTTCCAGTTTCATCAGCACGAGATCGCGAATCATGCTTTCGGGCAGATTCGTCTGTTCCCGCAATGGAAATGCGATGTTGTCGAAGGCAGTCAGATCGGTGAATAACGCGCTATGCTGGAACAACATGCCCATCTGGCGCCGCATGGCGTACAGCAGTCCGGTGTCATCCGTGTCAAGTACGGTGCCGTTGATCAGGACACGCCCAGCCTGCGGCGTCAGCATGCCACCAATCAAGCGCAAGATGGTTGTCTTGCCGGCCCCCGAACCACCCATGACAACAAGCACCTTGCCGCGAGAGATGGCGAGGGACAGGCCGCACAGGACCTTGCGCTCGCCGAACGAGAAATCAATCGCATCGAGTTCGACAAAGTTGCCGGCGCCGCCAGGGATGGGAGCGGCATCGGCCACCATTGTGGTGGCTGCGTCAGCACGTGTCTTGAGAATCATGGCAACTCCGGATTGGTGTTCAGGGCGCGGCGCCAGGCCCGACCCCAGGCATCCTGCGCCACCTCCCGCGATGACTCAGTGTGTCTTCGCACATTGACGTGACCGGCCAAGCAGGTGGCACGCAGGTGGCACGCAATCGCCATGTTCTGGCGCCAGGGTCTTAAGCGCGAAGACACACCGAGTCGCCGGCATGTTGCGCGCAAGCTGTGGTTTCACTCACAGACAACGAGAGCCATTCATGAAAACCGATCTGCAATTACAACAAGATGTCCTGGCCGAACTCGACTGGGATCCTTCCATCAATGCCGCCGACATTGGTGTCGAGGTCAAGGACGGGATCGTCACGCTCAGCGGCCACGTCCCGAGCTTCGCTGAAAAATGGGATGCCGAGCGCGTGGCGCGCCAGGTCGGTGGCGTACAGGCGCTGACGGTCGCCCTGGAAGTCGACTTGCCCGGCACGAGCCGGCGTGACAATGTGGACATTGCGCGGACGGTGCAGAACGCCCTGCTCTGGACGACCACCGTGCCCGACAAGGACCTCCAGGTGACGGTGGAAAATGGGCACGTGACCCTGTCCGGCGAAGTCACATGGCGCTTTCAGCGCGACGCCGCCATCCAGTGCGTGCAGCACCTGATGGGCGTGACGGGCGTGACGAACCAGATTGCGATCAAGCCGCATGTGTCCACGGCCGTTATCAAGGACCAGATCGACGCGTCACTGAAGCGCCATGCCCACCAGGAAGCCACCCGGATCAACGTTGCCGTGCATGGTTCCGAGGTGACGCTCAGCGGCGTTGTGTCGAACTGGACCGATCGCAAGCTGGCCTGCCATGCCGCCTGGTGCGGCCAGGGCGTCAACAACGTCGTCGATCGCATGGTCTACGCCTGATGAACAAGCGCACCGACATCATCGGCGCCGGCGCAGGGATGCCGGTGCGCCGCCAGCCGGTACAGGGTGGCCTCTGATGCCCGAACCCGGCAACCATCCATTCGCGGAAATCCGGACCGGCGACAAGGCCACCTTGACCCGGACCCTGACCCAGCATGACCTCGACGGCCTCGCCACGCTGTCGGGCGAGGTCGATCCGGCCGGGCCGGACGCCAGCGCGCCCGCCAATGCGCAATACCGGCAGAGCGTCACCCATGGCATGTGGGGCGGCGCGCTGATTTCTACCGTACTGGGCCGACAACTGCCCGGCGCGGGCACCATTTTATTGCACCAGTCGCTCGACTTTCTGGCGCCCGTCGCAGTGGGCGACAAGGTGGACGTCACGGTCCATGTCGAAGCGCTCGACCCGGTCCACCAGAGCGTTCGCCTGCGCTGCAGCGTGGTCAACCAGCGCAGCGAAACCGTCATCGCCGGCACTGCCACCGTGATCGCACCGCATGAAAAGATCGGGAATCGCCGCGTCCGGCTCTCCGCGCATGAAGACAGAGGGGTTGGCGACAATTTCCGCAAACTCATCGCACTGACGGCAGGCATGGCGCCGCTGCGCGTGGCGGTCATCCATCCGGTCGACCCGCCGACGCTGAAAGCTGCCTGTGAAGCGGCGATGCTGGGCCTGATCACGCCGGTGCTGGTGGGGCCGGCGCACCGGATTCATGCAGCTGCTACCGACAGCCGGTTCGACCTCGACGGCATCGAGGTTGTCGATACGGCGCACAGCGCTGCTGCGATCGCCGCGGCAATGGCGATGGCGGCGAGTGGTCAGGTCGAGGCCGTCATGAGCAGCGCCCTGCGCAGCGCAGACCTGATACACGCAATCCGGGCGGCATCGGCGCCGCTTGCCAGCGCACAGCGCCCGAGCCATGTCTACATCATCGATGCGCCGGGCTATGCGCGCCCGCTGTTCATCACCGACGCCATCATGAACCTGGCCCCCGATCTCGACGCCAAACGCGACATCGCGCAAAACGCGGTTGACCTGGTACGCGCACTGGGCAGCGAGATTCCACGCGTGGCAATTCTGTGCGCCACAGAAACGGTCATCGCCGCGATGCAGGCGACCGTCGATGCGGCAGCCCTGTGCAAGATGGCAGAACGGCACCAGATCACCGGTGCGCTGGTGGACGGTCCGCTGGCATTCGATGACGCTGTCTCGGCGCAGGCCGCCCTTGTCAAAGGCATCGTCTCGCCCGTTGCCGGCCACGCAGACATCCTGCTGATGCCGGATGCCCAGGCAGGCGCCATGCTGGCCAGGCAGCTTGCGTTTCTGGGCCAGGCCCAGATGGCCGGCATCGTGCTCGGTGCACGCGTGCCGATTCTTCTTGTCAGCCGGGCAGATTCAACGCTCGCGCAACTGGGCGCGTGCGCCAGCGCGCTGCTGCTGGCGCGCCGCCGGCAAGGCTGTCAGCAACCCGCGCCTGCACAACGCACAAGCACTTGAACACTCCCTTCGCACTTTCACGAAAAGGCATAGCGTCATGAGCAAAATCATTGGCATCGATCTCGGTACGACCAACTCCTGCGTGGCCATCATGGAAAACGGCCAGCCCAAGGTGCTCGACAATGCAGAAGGCACGCGCACTACGCCGTCGATCATCGCCTATCAGAACGACGGCGAGATCCTGGTTGGCGCGGCCGCCAAGCGGCAGGCCGTGACCAATCCGAGAAACACGCTGTTTGCGGTCAAGCGCCTGATCGGCCGAAAATTTGACGAGAAAGAAGTCCAGAAAGACATCGGCCTGATGCCATTTACCATCGTCAAGGCGGACAATGGCGATGCGTGGATCGCTGTGCTCGACAAAAAGCTGGCACCGCAGCAGATCTCGGCGGAGATCCTGCGCAAGATGAAAAAAACCGCCGAAGACTATCTGGGCGAGACCGTGACCGATGCCGTCATCACCGTGCCGGCCTATTTCAACGATGCGCAGCGCCAGGCCACCAAGGATGCGGGCCGCATTGCGGGGCTGGACGTCAAACGCATCATCAATGAACCGACTGCCGCGGCACTGGCCTTCGGCCTGGACAAGAACCAGAAAGGCGACCGCAAGATCGTCGTCTACGACCTGGGCGGCGGCACGTTCGACGTCTCGATCATCGACATCGCGGCCGTGGAAGGCGATCAGCAATTCGAGGTCCTGTCGACGAATGGCGATACCTTCCTGGGTGGCGAAGATTTTGACCAGCGCATCATCGACCATATCATCGGGGACTTCAAACGCCAGCACGGAATCGATCTGAAAAAAGACCCGATCGCTCTGCAGCGCATCAAGGCATCGGCCGAACGTGCCAAGATCGAGCTGTCGTCGACGCAGCAGACCGACCTCAATGAACCGTATATCGCCATGGCCAACGGCGCGCCGGTGCACCTGTCGATGACGCTGACGCGGGCACGGCTCGAAGCGCTGGTGGAAGACCTTATCGAAGCGACGATCGCGCCCTGCCGGATCGCCATCAAGGATGCCGGCGTGACGGTCGGCCAGATCGACGACATCATCCTGGTCGGTGGCATGACCCGCATGCCGAAGGTACAGCAGAAAGTCAGCGAATTCTTTGGCAAGGAGCCGCGCAAGGACGTCAATCCGGATGAAGCAGTGGCCGTCGGCGCAGCCATCCAGGGTGCGGTGCTGTCCGGCGAGCGCAAGGACGTGCTGTTGCTGGACGTCACACCGCTGTCCCTCGGGATCGAGACGATGGGTGGCGTGATGACGAAGATGATCGCCAAGAACACCACCATTCCAACCCGCTTCAGCCAGGTGTTTTCAACGGCCGACGATGACCAGGCGGCCGTGACGATCAAGGTGTTCCAGGGCGAGCGCGAGATTGCCGCAGGCAACAAGGCCCTTGGCGAATTCAACCTCGAAGGCATTGCGCCAGCACCGCGCGGCACGCCGCAGATCGACGTCAGTTTCGATATCGACGCCAACGGCATCCTGCATGTCGGCGCCAGGGACAAGGCCACCGGCAAGGAGAATCGCATCGAAATCAAGGCCAATTCAGGCCTGACGGAACGCGAGATCAGCGCCATGGTGCTGGACGCCGAGCAACACGCCGAGGCCGACCACGCGCTACGGCTCCTGGCCGAAGCGCGCAACAAGGGCGAAGCGCAACTGCATGCCGCGCGCAAGACGATCAGTAGCCTGGCGGCGACAGCTGACGCTGATGCCGTACGCAAGGTCGAAGCGCTGATCGGCGAGGTGCAAGCGGCGCTCGACGCCGGCGACCGGACGATGATCGAAGGACGCGCCGAGGCATTGCAGGACGCTGTGGCCAGTCTGGAACAACATGCCACTGATCAGGCACCACCGCAGGCCGGCCCCGACGATGTGCAAGACGCCGCATTTACGGAAGTCAATCGCTGAGTACGGACATCTGAAGACCGGCTGGGTGAACCAGCCGGCTTTTTCAACGCCTGTACCTTTACATCAAGGTCGCTGCAACGCTCACGGCGCGACGCCAACCGTATGCTGCAGATTGTTGAACCCGGTCGACGCTTCCCACGTGTTGCTGTTGGCCAGCTGGATCGCATACTCGGGACGATCGCGCAGCGACGCCTGTGGATCCGGCAGGTTCAGCAGCACCGAGTACGAACCGGCCGCCATATTGGCCGGCAGCGCCACGGTCTGGTTGATCGTCACGGTCTGGTTCGACAGCCAATGGCGCGGGTCGGTTGCCAGCTTGACGCGATGGGTTGCTCCGCTCGCCGTGTTACGGAACACGAGTTCCACGTCGCGGCTGTTGAATGGCGCCGACCAGCCCTCGTTCTGCAGCTGCAGGTTGACGACGAAGCCGCCACCCGGTTTCGCCGTGCGTGAGAACGCACCGCTCTTGAGCACGAAGCGGTAGCCCAGCTTTTGCTTGACCTGGGTGAAACAACCCTGGGTTTTCCAGTTGTTCAGCACCGTCGTGTTGTAGTCGAGGTTCAGGTACGACCAGTGGAAGCGACCCATTTCGGCAAGGGCAGTCGGGCAATCGCTGCGTGGCGGCGCATAGTTGCAGGTCTCGCCGCCCGATGCGACGTAGTTCGTTTCCGCCGCCAGGTACGGGAACTCCACCGATGGATTGATGTAGGTGCCGTAGTCCGATGCATTGGACAGGAAGCAATCGTTGTGGTGGCCCAGGCGCGCCTTGGCCGAACCGTTGTAGGCCTCGCTCGCGCTCAAGGCGGTCGGGGTGTACAGCTTGGTCTTGAACAGCGGCATGCGCAACTGCACCATGCGTTCAGCAGGCACCACTTGCAGCAGCTTGTCGACCACAGATTTGCGGTCAGCAATGTTTTTGGCGGTCATGTTGTAGCTGTCGCCATAGTTGTTGGTGTTGCCCCACTCGCCCCACGCACCGATCAGGCCGGCCTGCACGACGGCGATGATGTCCTTGTTGGCCGTCAGGTACGGTGCCAGCTGCGTCAGGTGGGTGTTGACCATCGCCGGGGTCGCATCCACCGGCGAGTTGTTGTCGTTGTAGGCGAAGCGGACGATGGCTTTCAGGCCAGCCTTGCGCACCGTGTCCATCTGTTGCTGGAACAGATTGAGCGTGGACTGGCTGATCGGTGCGTTGACGAAGCTGCGCAGATAGAACACGCACAGCATCAGCGATTCACCACCCGACGTGCGGAAGCTCGTCAGTTGCGACTGGCTCAGCGGCGTCTCGCAGCCAACGTGGCGATAAAAGCCGCGCTCCGGGTTGGTGATGACGGCCGTGCTGGCGGTGTAGTTCACTGGCACCGTGGTGCCCGGGGATGGCGTTGGGGTCGGCGTTGGGGTTGGCGTTGGTGTCGGGGTCGGCGTTGGCGTTGGCGTTGGCGTTGGCGTCGGCGTCGGCGTCGGCGTCGGCGTCGGCGTTGGCGTTGGCGTTGGCGTTGGCGTTGGCGTTGGGGTTGGGGTTGGCGTCGGCGTCGTCTTGGTGATCGACAGGCGCAGGATCGGCGAGAGTTGCGCTGGTGGATCGGTCTGGGTAATGAGGCTGATGTTGTCCGCGCCGCCGAGCTCGGCACGAGTCACCGTCATCGTCGCCAGGCTATTGGCCGATGCATACGGCACGGTCTTGACGAAGGTCCAGGCCCAGGAGCCGTTTCTGCCACTGTAGCGGTACAGGCGGCCATTCTCGATCATGTAACCGGCGCCGACGCCGTTGAATGCATAGCCGGTCGTGGTGATGGCATCGTTATCGATGTACACGCGCACCCAGGCCGGCGTGCCGGCGTAACGAATGCGGATGCTGAGATTGGTGCCGTCGCTGCTGGCTGTCGTCGGGCCCGCCGTGATTGAGGCCAGCGCCACAGGCGCAGCGACGGCAGCCGACATCAGCACCGGGCTGGAAAGAAGCCCGGCGCACAGCAGTGCGAGCCCGATTGGGCGACGGACGGAAGGAACGGAATTGATATGAATCTGTGACATTTGATAATCGCTTTATATAAAAATCCAACAACCGGCGCGTGACGATCCAGTCGCCGCTTGCAGCGCAAGTGGCGGGAAGCATCCGCAGACGAAGAGCGTGACGATCCCGCTGCCGCTCGCATCGGAGTGGCAGGGATATCCGCAGGACCTGCTGAAATGGACTAGCTGTATCGACTGGCGATCAGCTAGCGGCGGGGAGCGCGGCAAAACGCTATGGTGGATAACTGGCGACGAGAAGACTGATTGGTCTTCCCATGACATGACGCGAGAAAGCGCACACAGACATCCCCTGCTGGGCGTGCTGTGACTACAACGATGTGCTATCGATCATGGCATCTCCTCATTCCTAAAATCATGAAACCGTTTGAGGTACCCTGACTTTTTCGGACACTCCTGTTTGGTAAACTTCACCGACGGGAGAATTTATGAAACGAACGAGAACATACACGCCGGAGCTTCGTGAGGAAGCGGTCAAACTGGTCTTGGTCC
>Ga0308164_10001807_pt1 | contig 23212 bp, 35 predicted proteins | sample PhyTR2_FD_201031 | JGI IMG/M metagenome (GOLD analysis project Ga0308164, IMG submission 201031) | Phyllosphere microbial communities from UC Gill Tract Community Farm, Albany, California, United States - DLSLT.R2 | ecosystem: Host-associated > Plants > Phyllosphere > Unclassified | place: USA... | reverse complement strand
AGCGCTACGAAAGTTGCCTCACGCAGATCATTCGCCGATGCGACCAGTCGGTGCCGGTATCTAACGCTGTAAGAAAATGGTGGACGCACTTGGGCTCGAACCAAGGACCCGCTGATTAAGAGTCAGCAGTTTCTTCAATGTTTTCAATGCCGTCTCCGACATATTCCGCATCTGTACCGAAGTGCGCTGCCGAGGAAAGCCTTTGTTTGTCGGAAGATTTGGATGGCACCGTAAAGTCAGCTGCACTCAAGTTCGGTGACGCAGTTGGCAGTGCGGCGCGCGACGATTTATGCGATACAATGACCGTCGTGCGCCGTCCCGGCACCTATCGAACTGACGCCCTTGTGGTGCATTCAGTGGCGTTCATTATTCCAAGCTTGACCCTGCGTTTAACCGCAGGCCCGCTGGGTCGTAGTCGCTAGTTAGCCTGATAGTTGGCGAAACCATGGCCTCCCTGCTCCCGCAATCAATGATCGCTAGCAAGTTCCAGCGAGCCAGTATCTTTACCGCGAGCCTAGCCTTTTCCAACGCATGCTTATGGTCGCCACCCGCACACTTGAGAGCGAGCGCGGCAAGGTACTCAGGGGTGCCTTGTAAAGCTTTATCAGGCATATTTACGAGCCGTGCATCCGTAAACGGCATTCATCACGCGGTCCGCCGTGGTGCGTCGATTACTAGTCTAAGCCGTTCGATTGTTTTCCTGTTGGCCGGCGGACTTGAGCGTACAAGCGCCGTAGCTTGGTCTTGGTAAAGTGCCGCAAGGCTCAGATGCATTTCCATGACGGGAACTGCGGTCGCTGCTGCAGCCAGCATGACCTGACGCCGGCGGTTGGACTCAAGCTCTTCTAATTGAAAATTCAGGGGAAAAAACATGTGCTGGATGTGGCGTGAGAAGGTTAACAGTTTGGTAAGCACGACAAGATTGCGTACTGATTAAAATCAATTTGGCGTCGCTTGGATAGCGAACCGTGCGTTTGGTTGTCCGGTATAACGGCGTGCTTCGCAAAAGGGCGGCGGGGTATTGGGCAACCCGGTTGTCAGCGGTCAGCTGGCGCGCGCGTTGCAGGATTCCCCGACCTTGCAGGAAGCACGCCTACAGCTGGGGCGACTGGCCCGCCGACTACGCACCAAACTCCGGCTTTTCCTAATCAGAATTGGAACTCAGACCTTCAATCGTACTGAGCCAAAGCAGTAGGCCGGGCGATCCTGTTCCAAGATCGTTGCCACGGTATCGGAGAATACCAATGGCTGAGACACTGCGACCAGACGCGTTTGAGATTACCGCCTTCGAGGGGCGGGTGCTCGTCGAGGCGCCGGGGTTGGTTGCAACCCTTGATGCCGAGGCCGCTTCTTTGTTGTCAGATCGACTGCTAGCGGCATGCGCCTCTGCGCGGCTGCACCAGCACGCGTCGATTGATCGAGCGTCGTCCTCAGGCTGTTCTGCTCAGAATCCCCACGCTGAAAAACGAGATGCGCTTTACGATGTGGAAATGTCAGACAAGCTGGCCTAACAATAGTTATGTTCAGCGCAGACTACGAAACCGCGAAGGTTGGCAATCGCGGGGCGGCCAGGTCCAAGCTCGGCTTAGATGCAGAGCTCGACGGCTCACATCGCACGCTGTGCCGGGTGTCAGATATTTCAGTTAGCGGGGCCAGGCTTCAAACTTATTCCGGATTGAAGGTTGGCTCGGTGATCTGGCTTACCCTGCCGTTGGTCGGGCGAGTCTCGGCGACGGTGAAATAGGCTAACGAATACAACTCGGGTTGCCAGTTCGCCACACCGCTAAACAACGACGTTTTCGCAGCCTTATTGGCTGAGGCGGGACGATAGACAGTCGGGAACGAATGAGATCGTTGCAAAAGCGTACTAAACAAAGCCTTTTAACGCGTTCTTCAGCCCCACGTGCGACGAACGGTTGATGAGCATCCATGACCATCCGTCGCTAAAACCAAGCTGGCTGCCCGACGAAGTACGAGTTGTTAGCCGAGCCCTGATTCATCTCCCGGCATTCTTGACGGCACCAGGAGGCGAGCCATTTTCCGCGACCGTGGTCGACATCGCTACGCACGGGTTCCGGGTTCGGTCGGGCTACCCCGCGAAATTAGGGCAATTCTTGGCAATCGAGGTGCCAGCGTTCGCCCGCTATTCGGGCTGGGTTGCTTGGGCACACTCCGGTGAGTTCGGTTTTGACGTAGCCAATCCGCTACCCGAACCAGTGGTTGATCATATCCTTGGCTTAGCACTACAGGATTAGCCGCCAAACTCCGGCCCTTCCTCATCAGGATAGAACGTTAAGCCCAAGCGTTGCGACATGGTCCACCGCAATTGAGGATTTGAGGAATGATCAAGTACAACGTTATCGTAGAGGGCCAGACTGAAACGCTGGCCCACGAATTCGACGGCGAGCCCCAGATCAATCTGACGTTTACCGGCGACGATGGTCGGGCTTACCGGGTCTCGTCACGGGCGCATGATGAGGATGCAAGCGAGCCCACGCTCCACGCCGTAGCCATCTAATATCGGGTTCTACGCTCCCCACTCTGGACCCTCTTCATCGGGGTAGAAGGCGTGGGGATCATACACCGGTCGCTGCGCCGGTCGCATCTGTCGGGGAGGGGCGGGCTTCGGAACATCAGGGACCGGGTCGGGCAGGGTAGGTAACCCGCCTCCGAACCGGATCCGGATATAGGCCCCGGCACCGTGCATCGCCTGGAAGACCGCGGTCGCGTCGTCTTCCTTCATCCGCTTGCCGATCAGGGGTGCGCGCTCAGCGCTGACGTAGCCCAGCTGCGTGCCGCGGTCGGACCAGACGGCAACGGCGTTCGCGTCGAACGGGTTGGTCGGCTCAAGGCGTAGCTCGACGACGTCACCCGGGGCGCAGAGCATGCACTCCATGCGCCTGTTGCTCTTCGACTTATCCTCGTTCGGGAAGTCTATGCCGACGATGGAGGTGGTGAGCTCGTCCATGGACCCTACATAGCCCGTCGAGATAATCTGAAAAGGTAGCCCTCCAGTATGAGCACAGTGAGCCAGGATTTACGCAACCGTGCGGCCGTTGATCGCGCAGCTGCGGAGGAGGAGCCGCTGGCTAAAAAGAAGGCCTCGTTATTGGCATCCGCTGCGAAACTAGACGAACTTGCTGAGCACGCTGAGCGGTCCGAACTACTGAGCAAAGGCCGCTCGTAACGGCCAGAAGATGGTGAGTTCGTCCATGGTCAGCTGATCCGACGCCATGTGTCGGGAGTCGATCGGTAGTCCGCAAGGCGACGAACGAACATGCCGTACATGCGAAGCGGATCGCTGCCGTCGGGTAGAGTGTAGATCGCGGACGATGACAGCAGGTCCGTCGCCGAGGTGAAATCCAACTCATCGCTGCTCAGGGTGACTGTCGTCGTGAACGGGATCGTCCGATTGAACGTGATGACGACCCGGTTGCGATCGATGCTGTACGTGCCCACGGCCTCGGACGCGTCACCGATCCTTACTTCCCCTGCCTGCAGGACGTAGAAGTTCGTGGCCGTCCGATCGAGCGGCTGTTCTTCCTCAAGATAGAACCACTCGCCTTGCAACGCCGCTTCTGTGATCTGGGCCATATCGCTTCCCTTCTATGCCCAACCTAGAAACTTGAACGCAAAACGGAAGTATGGGCTATCTCAGCCCCATGGACTTCGAGAGGCAAGCGCATGTAGCCTAACTTCGTGTCCATGAGACCGGCAGCAGCTCAGTAGCGTCCGTGCTAGCGAACGATTGCCCGAATCGGTCTACCGCGCATAGGCTCTCGACATGTCCGAGCCTCGCCACGCTTCACCCCTACTTGCCGAATTGCAGCGGCTTCTGAACGCGCAGGACGCGATCGCGCTCATGCCGACACCGATGCTAGACATGTCGGTCGGCTCTATGGGTGTCGATCCGATGGCCTCGTCCGCGATCGTTGAAATGCAGGCAGAAATTGGGGCGCTGGTTGCCCAAGCGACAGACTCGGACCTGATCGCGGCGTACCAGGAAACCGGTGGTGAACCCGGCATGCTAGACGCTCAAACGCTCCTTGTTGAGGTAGTGCGGCTTTTGGGTCGAGGTGAGGGAGTTCGTCCACGTTACTCCGTACCAGACTGCTAGAAGCGGAACGAAAAGCAACGTGACGCAAATCCGATCTTAACAATTGTCGTCCAATTTCCGCCGGGAAAGGAACGACAATGCGCAAATACATCACTGCACTTCTTCGAAACTCCCGCGGGGCCACCGCCATCGAGTACGGCCTTATCGCCGCGCTAATCGCGGTTGCTGCGATCGCCGCAATGCAGGGCTTGGGTGGCAGCCTCGTCAAGACGTTCAACAATGCGTCGTCGAACATGAAGGCTGGCTGAGCGTTTGCCCGAATCGGTCGACCGCGCATAGGCTTCGCGACTGGACGAACCGACATCAAAGCCGAGCGAGATGGCAGACGCCGAACTGCTTCGGGCATACCAGCAGACCACGGGGCGTGCGAACGACATGGTCGCCAACGCGCTGCTTGCCGAGATCGAGCGGCGCGACCTCGACATATGACGGTCCGCAAGATCGTCCACACGATTGCCGCAGACGCCACGAAGGACGTTGCCGTATTTGAGCACGACCTCGGCCCCGCCGTAATCGTTCAGGTCCGCAGCGAGCGCGGGCGCGTACTGAAGATGCGGGTCGATGTCCTAATCGATCGCGTACTCGTTCACTTCAAGGACGGTACCTCCGAAAAGCTTACCGTAGTTATCATCGGCTGATGGCGCGTGCTGGACCGATGGAAGAGCGAGAAATCTGGATACAGGCCGGTGCGATCCTTGCCGCGCACGGCGAACTGACAGCGGAATATATCATCGATCAGCTGAGCGATGCCCTGGGCGATCGTGTTGCGGTTGAGGACTGGCGTCGGGTCGCTGCCGCGGTCGATACAATTACCGGCGACCGCGGCATTACTTCGAACTGCTGATCTCGGAATAAGCACCTGACCGCCGCAGCTGGCGTACGATCCCGTTGAACGAAGCGGTCACGGTCTGACTGCGGCCTATCTCGTTATCTTGCTGCGCACCTTCCCAGAACATCACCAGAGGCCAGCGCTCTGGGCAGTGCGACCATAAGCATCGCAACGCTAGGCGAACCGGCACCGTGTCGACGCGACCGTTCGACGTTTCCGCCAGAGTATCCCGAAGTATCTGGACCGCCAAGTCGACCGTGATTCGCGTTTGCCGGTGCATCACCCTATGGAACGCAACGGGAACAAACTTGCAAGGATTCGATATGTCTGCACGGTGCCGGCTCTGCAGGAGCAACGATGAAGATGCCGTGATCGAGCACGTAGCGGCGTACATGTGGGAGAGTCGTATGGAGCGGGTCGAGGACCGGACCCCGTGGGCGGACGCCGGTGCAACATGGAAGACGGCGTTTCGCGAAATGGCGGTTGCTGCCTGTCAGGCACTCAACGTCTCTTAGCTTACGCTCTCAACAAAATTGCTCTGAACACATAAATGCGTGACTCGTTAACCTGCGGCAACGCCGGCTTGCTTGATGAGCCTAATCCCTGCGCAACGAAGGGATTCTAAAATGGGCTTATTTGCTACCACTGTGCTCGTCGTTTGGCTTGCCTGCGCGGTGCTAATATTTACTGTGTTTGGGGTCGTCACCGTGCTTTATAGTTTGCCAAAAAGGCAGCGACCCGAACCATACGATAAAATAGTAGCGAACAGGAACTCTTCTAGGATCTGACTAGGGGCGTCATATCTGTTTTATACTTCGTATTTTTGCGAAATAAGTTCGCAGCCCGTGCACGGCGAGCCCGCCGCTCAGCGCGAGCAAGCCGATGGCCGCGAACGAACCCCACGCCCACCACAGCGCAGCATCAATGAATCGATCCCGCGGGGTCGAGGTGGGGTCCTTGTCGATACGATGCGCAATGGCTGCCCCTACAGCCCACGCGCCTAGTGTTCCGAGGTACGTCATACTGGGGTCACCGTGAAGTTGTCCCAGCGCGTGCCGGTCGTAGCGGTCGGAGTGCTGCTGCCCGACTGGCGGATGCCGGTGTAACCCGCGGCAGTATTGACCCCGGCGTCACCCACGTAGGAGCCAATGGTAGTGCCATCGACGATCAGCGTCGTCGTTACCTTGTTCGTGCTGGTGTCGAGACGGCACTGCATTTTGACATGGTAGGTGACGTTGTCGGTGACATTGGTGAAGGCGACATCCGTCTTGTTCGAATAACTGTTGCCGGTAACCACACCGATTGACCAGATGCGTCCCAAGGAACCGTAGAATCCGGCTTGGAACCGGTTGGCTCCATCCTGCGATCCATGCCCGATCAGGAAGGCATTCTGGTTATTCGACCCGCTGCCGATGAACGTCAGGTCACCCTCGACGTCGTAGTTCGCCGACGACACGACTGCATCGAGCATGACCACACCACTGCCGTCCGCGCGCGCCTGGTTGCCCGCGATCGACCACGTGCCCGACTTGGCCGACCAAGATTGCCCGGTGTCCGTAGCGCGGCTGGTGATGTTCGTTCCGTCCGCGCCTGTGAAGGTATCCTTCATGACGGACGGTGTCGGGGTGGGTGTCGGCGTTGGTGTCGGGGTGGGCGTTGGCGTAGGCGTTACGGTCCCCCCGGCGATCGTAACCGGTCCACCCAGGGTGGGCTGTAGCTGCCTCCCGTTCGGCAACCCGTCTGCGGTGTAGGTGTCGTAGATCATGTTGGCCGCCGCCGATGTGCCGGACGGGTCTGGATGACGCAGCCAATAGACGTCGAGCGCCTGTGCCGTGCCGGGGTCTGCCGACAGGTTCAGAGTGATGCCGGTACCGTTCACCGATAGGCTGGCGATGGCGAGTGCCGTAGTTGACGTCCCGCTGGCGTAGACCGCGAAGCGATCAGTCGGCGAGCCGATCAGCGCCACTGCCGCCGAGGTCGTCAGCGTGATTGCGGTGCCCGAGCGCGCACCGGAAGCGATCGCCGGCCCGGTGTCGGTCGCGGTCGTCGTTGCCCGATGGAGATGTCGTGCGAGCGTGATGTTGCCGGGCTGGCCCTGATGAACTGCGTCCTCAAGCGTGACGTCGTGCGGCTCGAGGTAGACTGCGCTGTTCGCTGCAGCCCAATCGGATGCTGCCTTACGGATCGTCTGCACAGAGGCCGTATTGCCCGCGCCGCCTGACGTGCGCGTCGCCATGGCCGTCACGTAGCGCTCGAAGCTTGATCCCCGCACACCATTACGGCTGGCGATGTCGCTGAACAGGGCACCGAGGCGGGACTGGTAATCGGCCGCGCTCGTGCCGGCGCCTGCATCGTCGCCGCCCTGGTGCCAGTAGAACGCTTCGAAACCTCCGACCGCATCGAGCACGCCGCGCAAGTCGGTGTTGTTCTGCTGCCCCGGCTGCCATGCGGCGATTGCTGTCGATCCGACCGAGTGACCGACCATCGCGCAGTTCACGCCGCGATCGGCGACCTGCCGACGCAGGAACTCGGCTGCGAACGTGCTGTCATAGTTCGATGCATCCGCTGGCACCGCCCATGCGAGCGTGGTCACGCTGCGCGAGCTATCGGTATAGCGCGCATAGACGGCACAGTTCGGATCGATTGTGACGCCAAGGGAGGCGTTCGTGCCGGTGTACGAGGGCATCTTCCCGAACTGCCGCACGGCCTGCGACTGTCCCGACATGGCGATGATGCGGCCCATGCCGACAAGCACGGTCCCGTTCTGCCAAGTCGTGCCGTCTGCCGAGAGATCGACGAAGAACCAGCCGGCGCGAGCATCGATGCCGGTGACGGGCAGCGTCTGCGCACCGGTTGCAGTGAATGCCGGCAGCGAGGTGGGCGCCTGCAGGATCGTGGTGCCGTCGCTTGACCGGATGCGGAAGCGCGGCGTGCTGATGGCGTTGACGGTGACCGGGACCGGGATCGTGCCCGCGCCCTTGCTCTGCCCGCCGCCCGTAGTGGTCTGCCGCTGGTAGACCCGGTTCGGCGCCGCAAGCTGCGTCATCGTGAAGGCGTTGGCCGGTTGGATCGCTGGGACACCGACGGCAGCGCCGCTGCCGATCGTGCTGGGCGCGGTCGTGCCCGGCGTCGACATCGCGACCGAAGGACCGTTGACCGCGGAGGTGCTGGCGATTGCCGTTGGCGCGATAGTCCCCGGCGAGAGAGGTGCGACGACAGGTGCGCCGACTACTGCGCTGGAACTTATGACGGAAGGCGTTACGATCGGACGCGCTGCTCCACTGGACACGGCAGGGACGCCGACGGAAGCCGCGCTCAAAATGAGAGCAGGTGCGATGGCGCCGATCGCGGCCGGGGACACCGTGGGCAATCCAACCGCTGCTGAGCTTTCGATCCGCGCAGGTGTGATGACGACAGGGCCACTAGCGCCAGCGATTACCGGGCTACCGACGAACACCAGCGACGGGATCAACACGGGGCCGACCCCGCCTGGTGCGGCCGGAGCGACCGTTGGCGAACCGACCCGCGCCATCGATTCGATCAATGCGGGCCGTACCCCGCCCGCGGCAGGGGAGGGAGGATAGGCCGCCTCGATCAACACGACGGACAGCCCGGCGCTGGTGATCAAGGCAACCTTGCGGAGGCGCTCGATTGCGATCCTCGGCGTCATGACAGAGCCCTCGCAGCGGTAACGGGTTGCACGACCGGCAGGCTCACCTGGAGACCGAGCCATTCGTCGGGCGACGGGTCGGTCCGGACGATGTCCAATTGCGCGCTCGTATTGGTCAGGAGGGCCGTGGCCGCGCCGGGAATCGTCACCTCGATCGTGTCATCGTCGATGCGCAGGATCGTCCCGGCTTCGGTGCTGAGCGACGCCACGGCCGGGCCGCCGAGGAACACGGCCACGTCCGCAAGCAAAGCGCAGCCCTCCGGAAAGGGCTGCGTTTCGCCGTCGGCGTCAGGGCGGACCCATAGCCGGATCTTGTAGGGGTATCCCCGCGCGATGGGCGCGACGGTCTGCGTGGTCGTGCCCAAGGCGCGGCCCTCCTGATTAGAGGTTGAAGATGCCAGCCGAGGGCCACGTCACGTTCTGGTTACCGCCATCCGGCGTGAACGGCAGGCCGGTCGCGGCGTCGATGTACGCGATCAGGTCCGACGTCGTAGCGTCGCCGGTGTCGCGGTAGATCACGAGCGCCTCGACGTTCGCCGCGGTACCGGTGCCGGCGGGGACGGACGTGAAGACGCTGTCAGCCGCATCGAACACACCGCTGGCGACGGTCTTGCTGGCCAGGGTGACGGCCGTACCGATGCGGGCTGCGGTTGGGATCGACGAGAGGGACTGATGCGAGTCCGCGAAGGTGTACACGCCGGTGTCGACCAGCTGCACCTTCACCGTGCTGGTGACGAGGTTGACGCCAGCGCCAAGCAGGCTCTGCTTGTAGAGAGAGAATAGACGGTTTGCCATGTTCGGTCCTTCGGTGAGTAGGAGGTGGAGTTACTGCGCTGCGGCAGTGGCTTGGATCGTCGCCGTTGCAGCTTCGGCCTGCCTGAGCGCGGCAAGCTTTTCGGCAGCGGTTGCAGCGGAGCGCGCGGCGAGCAGGCCGCGTTCGGTCAGCGCCATCGCCAGCCGGATCCGCGCCTGACGCTCGGGCGATAGGAAGGGCAGCACGAGGTTCGCCGAGGCCGCGATGCGATCGTACGCGGCCTGCGCGCGGTCGATCGCCGTACCGATCTGCGCGGCCTGTTCGGTCGACGGGGTCGGCAAGGTCGTGCAGCTGGCAAGCGCCATCGACGCCGCGCATAGCGCAGCGGTCAGTAGTCTTTTCATGGTCAGTCCTTCGCTTGAGAAATCAGGCCCAACCGCCAGCGACGAGCGCGGCTTGGAAGGACATTGCGTAGCCCGCGACCTTCTCGGCGCGGTCGATCCCGTTGATGATGCGGCGCGCGGAGGTGAACTGAACGACCGTCGCCGGACCCTTTGCAGGGAGGTAGGTGCTGAACTTCCGCGTCGTGAACCAGCCCTCGGTCATGCCGAGCACCAAGATCCGCGCGGAGATCTCGGTCTCCAACGCCCGGTCGTAGTTCGACGTCAGCGCACCATTCAGGCCGAGCTCGTCGTCCGCGCGCTCGTAGTTATAGTCCCACGTCAGCTGGACATCGCCGCGGCCGTAGGCGATCTGCCCGCCATGCTTGCCCGGTTTGCCGTATGGATAGTTTCGACCGCGGCCGATCTCTGGAACCGGCTGCATGCGTTGGGCGGTTTCATGGAACGAGGTGGCGAGCCCGTACGCCACATAGGCCAGGGGCGAGGCAGCCGCAGCGAACGCGGCAAGCTTCGCCTGGATGCCCTCGACCTGCGCCTTCGTCATCGTCCCGAACAGCGGGCGAATCGACGCGAAGAATTTGTCCGGAGACGCCAACCCGTGCGCAGGGCGCGCAGGGGCGGTCGCCGGCTTTGATGCCGTCGCCATGTTTATTCTCTCCACCGATGGGCTATTTTGATGCCAGCTTGTTGTGCGGGTGCTGGGTTGGCGTTCTCATGGCAGCCCGGCCGGCCTGCCTCGCGCTTCACACGGGCGTTTGAGGCGGGCCGTACCGGCCAACGGAACTTTGCCCGCCCGCTGCGTTGATGCCCGCTGGGCTTGCTTGGCAGTGGCCCGGTCGGCCCGCTCACTGGTGCACCGTGGGCGGGCCGTTACGGTCGCTAAATTTCCGCTTTTTCCGTTGAAGCTATTCCGCCGCCACGGCGTATCTTTGGGGCCGGAACGGGGTAACTTCCGGTCGGCCCGCCTCGCGTTTGCTGTGGCGCTTGAGGCGGGCCGTTACTCTACCTGCGCTGCGGGCCCGGTACCCGTGGTCTGGGGAGGCAGCTTGTCGACCAGCGTGCCGATCGTCGCATCCTGTTGAGAGCTATTACCCTTACCTACGTTCAGGACCGCGGCGACAGCGGCGCCTACGATCGGGCCGAGTCCGGTGAAGAAGCCGTCCACGAACCGAGTGTTGTTGGCGGGGACTTGGTGGAAGAACGAGATCGCGGCGAGCCCGACGTATCCAACGATCAGGGTCAGCGCGATCACGTAGCGCCAGTGGCGGTCGACGTCGTTCATGTCGTCATTCTCCGATCAGGGGATGGGGGGCGCAGCGACGCTAACGATGGCCGCACCTGCTTGCGCTCCGCGCTCGATCGCCACCTCCTGCTGCTGCCGCGCCCGCATCTGTTCGATGTGAACCACCGCCTCCGCGACCTTGTCGGGGGACGTCTTCAGCAGCATCAGCAACGCATCGAGGCACGCATCGGCGTTGTTCACCCGGTGCCGCATGATCGCCATCTGCGCCTCATGCCGTATCCGTTCGGCTTCGCGTTTTGCATCCTCAAGCGCCTTATCGGCCTCAAGCTTTTGGACGCGCGTTATCAGGTCGTCCCTCAGCTTTTCCTCCGCATCCTGCTTGTTCTTCTGCATGGCAGGGCGGTTCTTCAGCCACGCTGCGAAGGCCCCGCCACCCAAGACGAGATTGACCAGTCCGAAGACCGCGCCCCAGCCCCAGGTCATGCCGGCGAGGTGGGTGCTATCGGTCATGGCGCTGGTACCAGATGGTCAGTGCGGCCATCGCCAGCGCGAGCAGCAACGCCGTTCCATGCGCGACTACGGGCTCTGCGTGGAAGAGAAACGACAGGCGGTTTCCGGCGAGAAGGAACACCACTCCCCAGATGGGATCGAGGGACCGCGCCCGGCGCCAACCGATCCGCCACACTGCGGGCAGGAGGCACGCCATGCATAGCAGCCACGCGCCCACGCTGACAGGCTGCGGAATGTCAGTACCGATCATGCCCGGTTGCCTCCCCGATGTAGTTGCTCGTGGCTGTCGCGGTCATGCGTCATCCCTTCCCGCGACCATAAGAGGCGCGATGGTGCTGTGTTTCATGATGCTTCCGAAAGGTCAGGTGTTGAGGCGAAACAGCTTGGCGGTGATCGAGAAAGTGCCGCCAACCGCAAGTAGCGGCGCTGAGATCCCAACGTTGATCGACGTTGCCGACACCGCGATCGCATCGTGGATCGCGTAGCCGTCGATCGACTTGGTCGGAGCAAGTACGATCGGGTCACCGGGAGCGAGGCCAAGGGAGGCGGGAACAGTGATGACAACGCGACGGATGCCCGCAGTCAGCGCTACCGTTGCCGTTTGCGTGATTGTGACCGTGCCGAGCAGCGCCGCGGCGCTCTTACCGTCGGCTCCGTTCTTGCCATCCGTAACGCGAAGGCTGGCGAGCCACTGCGTTTGCGTTCCACCGTATCCGGCCGCGCGCGCTATCTGATATGCTGATGCGCCGTCATCCTCGGCGAAGTGCGGTGCCAGCGTCACGACGTCGACCGCGCCCGACGCCGACTGCTCGATCATCTTGCCGTAGATGCGACCGTACAGCGGAACCGAGAAGTCGGCCGGGCGGCAGCGATCGGCGACCTCGTCGATCAGCCGGTTGTTCGCCAGTAGATCCCCAAGAAACCCGATTTCGGCCTCGACGTTGTGAAGCGGGCTGGCGGTCTCGGCCGTCGCGAACTGCTCTTCGAACGCGCCGCTCATGCCCGGATGCCCCGGAGCTGGTCGTTCCAGTCCTTGAAGCCCTCGGCAGGCCACATGATCCGGGTCGAGTAGCCTTGCTCAATCAGTTCTTCCTCGACCTTCTCGACTGCGGCGCGACCGGCGGCATCGTTCTGGCCTGCGATCACGATCGAAACGATGCGGCGCGGGTATTCAATGTACGGCATCATCGCAGTGCCGAGCGTGACCCAAACTTCGGCGCCGAGTTCCTGCGCTAGTGAAAGTCCGTCCTCGGGGCCCTCTGTCACGATCAGCTCGTCACCCACGCTGTCGGCGTCCGAGTTGATCCGCAGCGCGCCGCCCTTGATCCGCCCGAGGCTGCGCTTGGGCTTCTCCATACGCGCCTTCTGCTTCCCACCGTCGGCGAGGAAGATGCGCTGCAGACCGATCAGCTGATCGTCGCCGTCGACTACCGCGCCGATTAGCGCCGGCAGGTCGGGACCGCACTGGCCCGTATCATCGTCGTACCAGGCCGGCGTCCTTGCGAACCGGATCGTGTGCGGGATCGGCATGATGATTCCGCGGCCGCGCAGGTAGACTTCGGCGAACGTACCGGGGGCAGGGACCGCCTTGTCCCAGACCGACTGCGCGCGATCGATGGCGCGTTGCCGGTCACCTTCGTCTTCGGCTGCTGCCTTGGCGCGCTGCGCCGGATCCACGCCGGGCAGGCTCGCCGCGCCCAACCACTTCATCGCGTCGAGGAAGCCGATGTTCTCGGTCATCATCACGTACTTCACGATGTCGCCCGACGCGTTGCAGCCGAAGCAGTGATACGTGCCCTTGGCATCGTTCAGCTGCATCGATGGCGTGCGTTCGTTGTGGAAGGCGCACAGGGCGCGCTTCTCGTTCTTGCCGGCGCGAACGACCTTGCGAGTGCGCGCAACCACATCGCTGATGTTGTAGCGCTGCTTTGCTTCGTCGACCGCCTGGCGGAAGGCGGCGTCACGCTCGGCGCGTCCTGTGGAACGGCTCATCGTCCGCATCCCTTCTCGGTTGCGATCATTTCCAGCCAGATCGCCGTCAGTGCATGCACCCGACGGATTAGCACCTCATGCGGCAGCAGCTCATGCGGCTCGGTCAGGTTGTCCGCCTCGATCGCAATGATGGCCGGCAGTAGGTTGGCGATCGTCAGCGCCGCTGCCTCATCACCGGTGCAGACGGCACCCGCATCCGCCCAGCGTCCGCCGACCAGCGCCAACAGCGGATCCGCAAACCGTCCGCCCCATTCATGACAGCCAGCGAGGAACGTCGGCAGGTCGATCGGCGAGGCGGTGTTGGCATATGCCGCCGCACGATCCTCCGACTTGCCCAGGACGCGACCCATGTCGCCCCATGTCGCGCCGTCGTCGGTCTTGATAGACGTGATGACGGCGTTCTGCGTATCGACCGCGGCTGACGCGGAGAACGTACGACGGCGTCCGTGGATGTACGGTGCGTTCATGCGGCAAATGCCTCTGCATGGTGAAAGACAGGAAAGCGCGGCAACGGATCGACCTGACGGTCATCGCGATTGCCAATCTGATCGCGGCTCTGACGGACGCCATGCGCAACGCCGACCTCGGCAACGACGTCGTGCACGGGTTCCTCGATGAGCTGGATCATCTGAATTGGATGACGATCCACGGCACGCCGCGGCAGGTGCTGAACGACATCATCGAGGTCGTGCGCGGTACGTTGCCGGTCAATGATTGAAAGCCTCATGGATGCCGCCCTTCCGGGGTCGGGCTTGTGGCCCGACCCCTTCCGGCTATCGTACGGTTGTCGAGACCAGGACGAAGGGGAAAGCAGATGGGCGATACCGAACCAACATCAGGCCACGACGCGTGGGAACTCAGCAAGGCAATGTTGCGAGTTCTTGCGCGACGCGATGCCGCGTTCGCCACCGACGTACAGCGCGAGTTGGAAAACCGCGTGCGCGAAGTGGGAGCAAACGAGTGGCCGATATACGCCGAAGGAGTGCGCTCGCTCGCGAAGGAAATACCTGACCTGCTCATTTGAGCCTCCGCTGGCTCGCATCAAGCGAGGCGGCACGCTCTTTTGCAACAGCGGCATCAACGATCTCGAGAATGCGCGCGTCCTGCTCGGGCGTGAACGGCGACAGAGCGCTGCCCTCCGAAGGCAGAGGCCGGGTCACGCTGCGCACTGCTGTCGATTTATCAAATCATCGGCGCAAAGTGAGATACCTTCTCGACTCGCGGCATCCAGCACTTCGATCTGTCGGCGCGCCGGGATTATCCCTCGCTCGGCCCAACCTTGAACGATTGAGGGATTTGCGTAACCCAATGCTCGGGCCATAGGGCGTATACCGCCGAAGCGATTTATAACTGCTCGAGCTCTCATACGCATAACGTACGCATTAATTGTACGCGGTCAAGGGATAGGTTGTGGACGTTACATCACCTCGACAAACGCTTGGTTCTGCATTGCTGGCGCTGAAAGAGCGAAGTGGGCTGCCGTTGGCCAGGATCGCAACTCTAGCCGGGTATGGTTCCGCCTCGGCTATCCAGCGCTTCTTCGCACCAAACTACGATCCGAAGCGTCCAAAGATTGAAATGGGACGCCGCCTCGCCAAAGCATTTGTCGGTAGAGGACAGCCGAGAATCGATGCTCAAGAGGTCATTCAGCTATTTGGCGAAAATATTGACCTTCTTCGCGAGATTCACTCCGTCGCAGCCGAGCGGTTGCGCTCGTCTAATGAACGAATACCGCTTACTTCCGCAGTAAGATTGGTAGATCCGCTGCGGGTAGGAGAAAACGACAGCATTGATTGCTTTGCGCGAGATTGGAACGGCAAGGTCATTTCGACGCCAGAACATCTACTCTCGCTATCCCTAGTAGGCCTGTTTTTACCGGTCGCAAATATGTGGCCGAAATACGAGTTTGGTGAGTTCGTCATTTTCCGGGTAGATCTCCCGCCTCAAGCGGGAGAATATGTTTTATTTGAAATGGAACCGGAATATGATGTTAGGCGGGCATGTTCGGTCGCTCGGTTGCGCAAGATCGTTAATGACGAAGTATATTTTGAGCAATATAGTCCGCCACTTGATTTTGTAGTTCCCCGGTCCAGCGTTCGATACATGTTCCCAGCGGTTAAGGTGATCGACCTCCTGCCTGCCATCGTGATAAATGAGAAGGCTTGAAGTGCGTATATAAACTGCGTACAAGTGCGTATCACCTGAGCACCCTAGCGGTCGCCAGACGGTGATCGCAGGCCCGTTCAGCATGCTCCCATAGGAAGCCTCTGCCGCACTCCTGCGTCCTCCCAGGAGAACGCACATGGCAACGCAGCTCAAACACACCGATTTCGCATACACTCCGGCGCCGGCCCCGCGCCCAAACATCCGGGTCGCTTTCATCGCAGGCGAGGCGACCGCCGCGGTTCACGACGCGATGGCGAAGCTGCCGGCGGAGACTCGCGAAGGCACGCTGGAGGATCTGGTTCAGGACCAGGGGGCCGCGCCGGCACTGACCTGGGACCAGGCTGTTACGGCGCTGGCGGTTGCCGTCACGGCGCGAGACGAGTTCCACCGCGACGTTCTGGTGCCGCACAATGACATGCTGGAAGCCATGCGCCTCCGCGGCGAAGACATCGACGCGACCTACTCCGACCATCAAAAGATCGAAGAGCAGTACGGCGATCTGGTTTCGGCCGTAGTGAACGCCACGTGCGCCCTCGGGCTCATTCCGGCGCCTGGGGCTACCGAACTGGCCTACAAGGTTCATGCGCTTGCCGAAGACGAGTTCCATCTCAACGAGGGGAAGGTCAATGGCCTCGTTGCCGCGCTCGATCGTGACGCGAAGGCGATCCTGGCGACTGAGAAGCCGGACGACGTCGAACTGATCCAGAGCATGACCTGTGCGCTGATCGAGAAGGCGCAGGAACTGCTGTCGCCCCGCATGTACGCGGCGTTCCTGCGCTGGGGCGAAGCAGCTTCCTATCTCAGCACGCTGTTCAAGACGGACGAGGACGGAGCAAAGCGGTGCCAACGGGCCGCGGCCGCCGGTCGTGCGCTAGGCGAGGTCTCCGCCGAGCACATGCACGACGTCATTATCAAGACGCTCGTCGTCGGATTGGAAGCTGCGGACTGCTCCGCGTTCGGTCCGTTTGCGAACGTCGAGCCTAATGGCGAGCTGGGTTGCGAGGAAACGCTGCTGCGCGGCCTGAGCGCTGATCTCGACTGGGTGTCGCCGTTGCCCGCGCTTTTCAACGAGTTGAGCGTCACCGCATGGGATCTTTCGAACGCCAAGAGTGCCTTCAGCGTGCCAATCGGTTCTGCCATCACGAAGCCGTTCAGCTTCGCCCGCGGTCTCGACAGCGTCGAGCGCGACAACCAGACGATCTCAACCGAACTGCCGGCCGGCTACGATCGCTTTATGGGCGGCCCGCTGATCCAGTGGCGGAAGGCGTATGCAAAGTACGAGGACGTTCGCGATGCCTTCCAGGCTTACGATCGTGACGTTCACACGCCTACTTTCGCCAATCCGGACGTTACCGACAGCGTTGCGCAACAGGTGCAGGAGCAGTTCGATGTGCTGCTAATGGCTCGGCACGACGCGGTCCGCTGGCTCTATCGCATCCCTGCGCCAAGCGCGTCGGAACTGGCGATCAAGCTGAAGATTTTCAACGAGTCTGATGGCCATGAGTTGACCTACGCTCCGGAAGTGATCCGCCAGATCACAATCGATGCTCGGCGGTTCGGACGGCACGGCGCACACCTGCAGACGGACATTGCGCTACTGGAGGCGTTCGAAACGCGCCGGAAGCAATTTGAGGCGACGGAAGGTCGCGACTTGAGTGCGTACGAGGAAACCGCGTACTTCGGGCGCATCGACGCAGCCGATATGGTCCTTCTCAACGATCGCGCGACTACCGTTGAGGCTGTGCTGGCAAAACTGCGCGTGGCGTTCATGCACCAAGTCGGGGAGGATTGGTCCGACCTCGCGATCTCGAACACGAAGCATTCGAGATTTACGGAGGGGTTGGCCCTGTCGGACATGTACACTCGTATGGCTTGGTCAGCGATCGAGGACCTCGCCCACATCGCAGGTGTCAGCCTGGCGGAGCAGGGCGCATGATCGGCCTCGTGGAGTCGTGCGGCGACATCTGCACGCTGTCGGACATCAAGGGCGTCCAGCATCACTACCAGACGCCGCGGCATGCCGAGCACTACCTCTTGCAGCTTCACTCTGGTGGCGAACCGCTGAAGCTGTTCTCGTGTGACTATGCGGACCTGCAGGCGCGGCCTGTCCAGCTCATGCCGGCAGAGCCTGGGACCCGGCTTATCACCGTGTTCGGTGGGCTTTCCGAAGACGAGAAGCCGATCGTAGACAAGGCGCCGATCATGGCATGGGCGCTGTGCGTCGACGGCCAGGTCCGCCCGGTCACGCCTGCGGGTGTTAGTCGCGGGTTCAATCCTGCCAGCTCTGGCAACTGGTATCCCGAATACCTGGAGATGCCCAACGGCGCGATTCATCAGTTCGGGTACGATGCCGAGCCAGAGGACTTTGGCAGCGTTGCCGTGGTCATCGAGCGCGAGACTCGACGCCAGCGCAACTACGAAGCCGAGCGCAAGGCTCGTGCTGCCGCCCGAGCAGAGGAGCCGAACGGATGACCCAGGATCAAGCAGCGGCTCTGACCTGCGGGCACGGCATGGGCAGCACACCGACGTTCTTCAAAATCTGGATGCCGTACCTGTACCAGCACATCGGTGTTGCCGGTCGCAAGCATGCTTATCTGCCGCTCAACCGCGACTACGTGCCCCTAGGGTTTCGCCGGCAGGATGGCTTCGTCAATTACGACGAAACCGCGCTGAGGCACGCTGTCTACTTCAGCCGCGATCCATCCGCGCTGAAGGACGTGTGGTGGAACCAGCGGGACGGAAGCCTATGGCTCTACGACGACAGTACGCGTAGCCGCCTCGACTATTTCGAACGCCTCGAGCGGTTGCTGACCCGCAAGATGGAGATGGTGGCATGAGCTGCGCATCCTGCCGGCACTGGGATCGCTACGCCGAGAGCGACATTTCGAAGAAGTTCGGCGACTGTAGGTACAACCCGCCGCGCATCAGCGAGACGCTACTCGCACGGATGCTCCCCGGCCTGAGCGTGCCGCTGCAGGAGTACGACGATATCGAGCGGGATATCTACGTCGCCAGCGCCTTTCCGGTCACGCACCAAGAAAGCGAGTGCGGCCGGTGGGACGGGAGGGTTCCGACATGCTGACGAACCAATCGGCTGACTCGTGTGCGTCGTGCCGCCATTGGCACCGTACGGGGCCAAAGCTCGCGAATGCTCAGCGCGACCCTTCGTGCGCAGCGGACGAGGGGACTTGTCAGCGCCGGGCGCCGAGCGTCGTCCAGGGCAACTCGCCGTTCCCGGTCTCGATGTTCCCCGTCACCCACGAGAGCCGCGGTTGCGGAGAGTGGCGTGCGCGGATCGGCGCCGGCGGCGGGCCCGATGGCGGGGAGCATGCGGGGCAGGGCGGAGATCTCGACGCTAACGTCACCCCGTTCCGCAGGATCGCAGCGTGAATGGCGCCCGACAGTGCGGCGCACCAGCTTCCGCCAGCTGCGCCGCCCGCATTTGTTCAGTCGGTCTCGCTGGTGCCGCTGCCGTCGTCCGTCGACTTCCACTTGCCCTCAGCGACCTTGTCGTCGTCGCCCTCGATCGCCTGCTCGTACGCAGCGCTCTCGTCTGCGATGCCGGCTTCCGCGCTCTTCTTGGCGGTGTCCTTGAAGTCCGCTTCGCTCGGGTCAGTCGGATTGCTGTCAGTCATCGTCAACTCCTTGCTTGGGAAATGGTTGGAGGGAGGCGTAGCCTACTCGGCGTCCTCGTCGGTATCCATGTCGTCACGACCCGCCTTCGCGAGATCCTCGACCTTGTGCTTGTCACCGGTCTCGCCGGTCTGATCGCCCGTCGTGGTACCAGTCGGGTTCTGTTTCTTGATATCCTCGGCGGGGCTCGCGCCTTCGTCGGAGTTCGGTTCGCTGTCGCTCATGGTCCGCTCCTCTGGTGGAACAGCCTCAACGCGCGGCTGGCGTATGCCGGTTCCGATCAATCCTCCTATCCCACGTCAACCTTCAGGAGCGTTCACTGATGGGCCTTGCACTCGAGCGGCTGCCTGATTGGCCTGTCGCCATGAACCGGGAGTTGGCGCTCGCGTACACCGGTGTCGCGGAAGCCCAGCTGCGTGAGTGGGAACGGCGCGGAACTGTCCGCTTCTGCATGCGCGGCCCTCATGGTGCCGCGATCGCGGCCCGATCCTCACTCGACGCCGCAGTCCAGAGCCTGTTTGCCGCCGCTGCCGACGACAGCGCGATCGAGTTCGACTGATGGCGATCGCGCGATTGCCGGCGTACGTCCGACCGATGAAGCTTGCCGGCGACAAGACTGGCTACTATTTCGAACTCCCAGCCTGGGCGCGACCGACGAAGGATCCGAAGACCGGCAAGCTGACACCCGCCGTGCGTCATGGCCAGTCGTGCCCGGTGATCTCGACAGCGCTCGGCACCGACTTGGCGCAGGTCCACGCCAAAGGCGCGGCACTGAACGAGGCATTGCGCGAATGGCGAACCGGCGAGATGGGGCAGGGGCGTATCGCTGAAGGCAGCGTGGCCTGGTTGTTTCAGTGGTACCGCGAGCAGGAGCGCTTCACCAAGAACAAGGCGAAGACCCGCAAGGACTACAAGGCCCTCATGGACATGCTGGTGGCGTTCGAACCGAAGGCCGGTCAGCCGCCGCTCGGTAAGCGCATGGCGTCCAAGGTCGACGCGACCGTCGCGGACAAGCTGTACCAGAAGCTGAAGGAAAAGGGCGATCGCCAGGCGTCTTATGCCATGCAAGTCTGCCGGCTCGTCTGGACTTGGGCAGCTCGTCACCACCGCGTCACCGGCGTGAAGGAGAACCCGTTCAAGGGCATGGGGCTGTCCAGCACGGCCGCCAAGGGCAATCGCGAGACCAGCAGGACAGAGTATAACCTCTATCGCGAGACAGCGCGTAAGCTGGGCTTCCAGTCGATGGCCACCGCCGCCGCCCTTTGCTTCGAATGCTGCCAGCGCGTCTGGGATGCGTTCGGGTTCGAGGATCCGGACGGTAAGGAGCACCGCGGGATTGAGTGGGCCGGCTATCGGCCCGGCGAGGAGATCAGCCTCGTTCAGTCAAAGACCGGCAACCCGGTCACCTTGCCATTGTCGATCGTTGTACCCGGCGAAGAGGGCAAACCGGAGACGGTGTTCCTCTATCCTGAACTGGAAGAAGAGCTGGCCCGATCGCGCGCGGTGGTTGCTGCCGACGCCGAGGTGATCGTCCTCGAGGAGCGGAGCGGCAAGAAATACAAGGAGCGGCGCATGTCGACGATCCACCGCAGGATCTGCGACGAAGCCAGGCTGCCGAAGGACATGACGTTCACCGGCTTCCGGCATGGCGGCATCACTGAGATCGGCGACGCTGGTGAGGATGATGTGCGCGCCGTATCCGGGCATAAGACGCTCGCAATTACTCGCATCTACAACAAAGCTAGCGCTGAGAAAGCGCGCAGGATCGGCGCGACACGACGGGAGCACATTAAAACGCTCGGCGGTGTCCCTGACTAGCTAGTTACTCCGCGGGTTGAATCGGACCGCGCTCTTTCATCGGCTCCGGGCGCTGAAGCCTATCTGTGAAATAGTAGAGGCCGACCATCGTGGTGATGAAAATGTGTGACAGCCAAGCATTGTAGCCGAGAAGGAAAACCGCCTTAGCCACCCAACGGGGGGTTGGACCAAGCCAGGTGGCCAACCCCGGAGCGATAAGCTGAGCGATCAGACCTATGGCGTATAGGGCAAACGCCGAGAACGCGAGATAACCAAACAAGAGGCACAGAAAACGCCGCCGCTCCAGCGCACCTCGCTCTTTTCCGAAGCGTGGCGCGGGACTGCCCGAAAGCGGTTGGGACAGCGCCCGAGTTTCTGCGGTCGATAAAAGGGTGAGTGCGGCCACAAAGAAGCCGCCTAGAATCGCGTACAGATTCTGAAGACCCGCAAGGTAGCCTTTCTCCGCAAATGGCGAGACAATTTTCGGCGACAGCAATAGGAGCGCCGTCAAGACGACTGATCCCAACACCGGAAACACGAAGTCCCAGAGCGTTTTGGTCGGATGATGAACGCGCCAGTAGCGCAGAGGGGCAAACAGCATGGTCGTCCTCGATGCCTTGCAACGCTACACCATGTGACCAGCCATGGCTTCCAAAAACTCGTCGTTTATCGTGGGGGCGCAGTCGGTCATCGGGTTTTCCACGTCGATCACCTCTCGATGTGCAAACAGCGCCGTTCCCACGTCCGCCAAGTCTGTGTTCATCTCCGACGTTCCACCACGCTGCTCGCCAGGGTTGCGCCAAGTGACTCGCATCCTGTCATAGCCGTTTGCGCTGGCCATGGCCGCTAGGTCTTGCATTGCCTCGCGAACCGTTCGGCCAGGGGCAGGCTTCACTTTCACAGATAGAAGGTGACGGCGGACGCTGTATTCGGGATGTTCGTCAAAGACCGGGACCGGTGAGGTGTCCAGTAGCTCGACTGGCAGAAAAGCACCGCCGTCCAACGCATCAGCCATGGCTTTGGAGCGGCGAGGATGAACCTCAATAATCGGCCGATACGCGTTCATTCTGTTCGTCGTCGGGTTTCGAAACTGGTCACCGCGGGTTTCCGACACTTCTTTGAGGCATGCGGCTAACAGGCGGGTAACTGGTGTCCTGCCGATGCCTCGTATTTCTTCCAGAAGCATTCGATAGCGTCCGACTGCCTCCTCGTCCTGGGTCAGCCGCACCAAGACGTGCGCACTTACGCCCCGCACTTCACCCGCAAGTTTTTCTGGATCACGAGCGATACCGTCCTCGAAGTGAATGAAGGTCGGGTCCGACCCGCGCCGGTCGCCTAGCGTGATGAGCATGGCGAGTGCTTGGCCGCCGTCTGGCAAAGTTATTTCGCGAGCTTGGGCGATCCGTGTAACGCGGGTTTCGTTCTCGAATACCCGTTTCGCTTCCCCCCGCTCGGTGAGAGCAATCAGATCTTCTACATAATCTTGGAGAAGGGGCTGAGGCGCATGCTCCGTAGACGGATGGACCTCGAGATCACAGAAAAGACACCAACGACTTAAGCTATCCACCATTCCGAATCCCCTTGGAGCAAGCCTACAGCCACGCCAGAGAGACCACAACTTGTCGGAAGAGCGTGTCGGAACATGTCGGGAGAACAAAGCTCCGCCACCGTGAAAATCGTTTGTTTTCATGGTGGTGGATGGTGGACGCACTTGGGCTCGAACCAAGGACCCGCTGATTAAGAGTCAGCTGCTCTACCAACTGAGCTATGCGTCCATTCCGGGGCGGTTTTGAGTGGCGCCCTGGTGTGGCGCCCCGCTGCTGGAGGCGCGCTGTTAGCAGACTCATCGGGAGCCGCAACCCCCTTTTCGTCGATCCGAGTCCGTTTTCGTCGATCGTGCCGCTTTTTTGCGAATTAAACCGGCTTTCGCCTCACCAGCCGACCGTCTTGCGGTTCTGGCGGTCGATCGACATCAGGATGCCGAGGCACAGCAGCACCGTCATCTGCGCCGAGCTGCCGAAGCTCACCAGCGGCAGCGGGATGCCGACGACGGGGGCGAGGCCCATCACCATCATCAGGTTGATCGCGACGTAGAAGAAG
>Ga0308164_10001804_pt1 | contig 23217 bp, 22 predicted proteins | sample PhyTR2_FD_201031 | JGI IMG/M metagenome (GOLD analysis project Ga0308164, IMG submission 201031) | Phyllosphere microbial communities from UC Gill Tract Community Farm, Albany, California, United States - DLSLT.R2 | ecosystem: Host-associated > Plants > Phyllosphere > Unclassified | place: USA... | reverse complement strand
CGCCGACAGCCTGCGGTCGCGCATCGACGACGCCGCCGCGAAACTCGTCATCACCGCCGACGGCGGCTGGCGCAAGGGCAAAGTCTCGCCGCTCAAACCCGCCGTCGACGCGGCACTCGAAGCGCGAGGCGACCTCGGCCCACAGGACACCGTCACGAACGTGCTCGTCGTCAAACGCGGCGAGAACACCGTGGACTGGAACCCCGGGCGCGACCGGTGGTGGCACGACGAGCTCGCCGCGGCATCCCCCGATCACACGGCCGAGGCCTTTCCCGCCGAGAACCCGCTGTTCATCCTCTACACCTCGGGAACGACGGGTAAACCGAAGGGAATTCTGCACACCTCGGGCGGATATCTGACCCAGGCGGCCTTCACCCACAAGAACGTCTTCGACCTGCACGCCGACAGCGACGTGTACTGGTGCACGGCCGACATCGGCTGGATCACGGGTCACACCTATGTGACCTACGGCCCGCTCGCCAACGGCGCCACGCAGGTCATCTACGAGGGAACGCCCGACAGCCCGCATCCCGGTCGCTGGTGGGAGATCATCGAGAAATACAAGGTCTCGATCTTCTACACGGCGCCCACCGCCATCCGATCGTTCATGAAGCTCGGCCGCAAGATTCCGAAGCAGTTCGACCTGTCGTCGCTGCGCCTCCTCGGCTCGGTGGGCGAACCCATCAACCCCGAGGCCTGGATGTGGTACCGCAAGGTCATCGGCGGCAAGACGGCTCCGATCGTGGACACGTGGTGGCAGACCGAGACCGGCGCCATCATGATCTCGGCACTGCCGGGTATCACCGAGACGAAGCCCGGAAGCGCGCAGGTGCCCCTGCCCGGAATCGCGATCGACGTGGTCGACGACGACGGCAACCCCGTCGGCGAGGGCAACGGCGGCCTGCTGGTCGTGACCGAACCCTGGCCCAGCATGCTGCGCGGCATCTGGGGCGACCCCGAGCGCTTCAAGGAAACCTATTGGGAGAAGTTCGGCGACAAGTACTTCGCGGGTGACGGCGCGCGCCTCGACGAGGACGGCGACGTGTGGCTGCTCGGTCGCGTCGACGACGTCATGAACGTGTCGGGTCACCGCCTGTCGACGGCCGAGATCGAATCGGCCCTCGTGTCGCATCCGTTCACGGCTGAGGCGGCCGTGGTCGGGGCATCCGACGAGACCACCGGCCAGGCTGTCGTGGCGTTCGTGATCATCAAGGAGAGCCAGCTCGAAGAGTCGAAGGCCGTCGAAGACATTCAGGCCGTTCTGCGCACGCATGTCGGCGAGCAGATCGGGCCCATCGCCCGGCCCCGCCAGATCTTCGTCGTGAACGAGTTGCCCAAGACGCGATCGGGCAAGATCATGCGGCGACTGCTGCGCGATGTCGCCGAGGGCCGCGAGATCGGCGACACCACCACGCTGGCCGACACGACCGTCATGCAGATCATCACCGAGAAGGTGGGCTGACTGACCCCGACCGGGCGCCGTGCAAACGCGCCCGGTCGGAGGATCGACCGATGCCCGGAAGGCATCCGTGTGCCGCCGAAGAGCTGGAGTTCCAGCGGCGCGAGGCGTCGGCGCCGCCGCGCTCAGACGGCAAGCGGTTTAGCCGAGGGCGGCGACCCACTCGGTCTGGCCGTCGTCGAAGGACTGTTCCTTCCAGATCGGCACGCGCTCTTTGACGAGGTCGACGAGGAGCGCTGCCGCTTCGAAGGCGGGCGCCCGGTGCGCCGAAGCGACCGCGGCGGCCAGGGCCACGTCGCCGATGGCCAAGTCGCCGACACGATGCAGAACGGCGAGCGAGACGTCGGGGAAGCGGGCGGCAACGTCGCGCGCGACATCCGCGATGATCGCCGCAGCCGTGGGGTGAGCCGTGTAAGAGAGCGTGAGCACGCCCCGGCCCTCGTCGTGGTTGCGGACGACGCCCGCGAAGGTGACGACGGCGCCGAACCGGTCGTCGGCCACGAGCGTTTCGCATTCAGCGAGAGAAATGGGGCGGTCGACGACGTCGGCGAGTGCCACGACGCCCACCGCGCTCGGGTCAGGCGTCATGCGTGCCGCCCGACAGCTGGTCAAGGGCGTGCTCGAGGATTTCGCCCAGCAGTTGCAGGCCGTCCTCGACCCCACCCGGCGAGCCCGGCAGGTTGACGACGAGCGTGTTCCCGGCAACCCCCGCGACCCCGCGGCTGAGCAGCGCGCGCGAGGATACCTGGGCTCCGCGTCGGCGCAGTTCCTCGGCGAAACCGGGGATGGTGTGGTCGAGCACGGCGGATGTCTGCTCGGGCGTGGCATCGGTCGGCGAGATGCCCGTGCCGCCTGTCGTGACGACGATGTCCACATCGTCCGCGAGCGCCTGACGCAGCGCGTCGCCCACGGCCGGACCGTCCGCGACCACGAGCGGGTCGGGGGTGTCGAACGCGCGTTGCCGCAGCCACGCCTCGATGAGCGGACCCGTGCGGTCGATGAAGGTTCCCTCGGCCGCGCTCGTGGAGGCGACGATCACACGCGCCCGCCCCGCAGCCGCCGCCGAGGGCACGCCGTCGACGACCTCGTCGGGGCCGCCCGAGCCGGGCATGGACAGGTCTTCGAGCGACAGTGCGCCCGTGCTCGAGACGAACGACGAGTCGCCGCTGTCCGCCGCGCCAGCGCCGGCACCCGTGCCCCCGCCGGTCGCGGCGTGCTCCCCCGCTGCACCCGCGGCGTGGCCCGAGGGCGTGTCGCCGACGTCATCCGATCGTTCGTCGATCATGAGCGGCTCCAATCGCCCGAGCGTCCGCCGGACTTCTGTCGCACGAGGATCTCGCCGATGACGGCCTCGCGGTCGACGGCCTTGATCATGTCGTACAACGTGAGGGCTGCGACACTGGCGGCTGTGAGCGCCTCCATCTCGACGCCCGTGACCCCCGACGTCTTCACCGACGCGAGCACCAGCAGATCGGACCCCTGCGGCTCGATGTCGATCGTGACCGAGCTGATCGGCAGGGGGTGGCACAGCGGGATCAGCGTGGACGTCTGCTTGGCGGCCATGATGCCCGCGATACGCGCCGTGCCGAGCGCCTCACCCTTCGGCAGCGTGCCCGACGTCACCTGCGCCACCACATCGGCCCGCGTGTGCAACACGGCTTGCGCGGTGGCGATGCGGGTCGTCACCGGCTTGTCGCTGACGTCGACCATGTGGGCCGAACCGTCGGGTCGCAGGTGGGTGAGGGGCTGATCAGTCATAGATCCTCCAGGCTTCGAGAGTGTCGCCGGCGGTGACGGATGCCACACCGGCGGGAATGTGCACGAGCAACGCCGAGGCGGCGTAGGCGTGCAGAAGATGGGATCCGGGGCCGCCGACGAGCTCGACGCGCCCGTCATCGCGCAGGCGGCCGCGGCGGATCTGGTGTTTGTCGACGGGCGAGGTCGCATCCTCGGCGAGGGTGACGCGCAGGCGCTGACGGTCGGATGCTCGAGCCCCGGCGAGTTCGAGCAACACCGGTCTGAGGAACACCTCGAAGGATATGAGCGCGGACACGGGGTTTCCCGGGAACGTGACGACCGGCATCCCCGTGTCGCGCAGGGCGCCCGAGCCCTGCGGACCGCCCGGCTGCATGCGCACGCCCACGAAGTCGACCCCCGCGCCCGCCAGGGTTTCGCGCACCACCTCATAGGCGCCCGCGCTGACGCCGCCCGTGGTGAGGAGTAGATCGGTCTCTGTGCCGAGGCCCGCCAGTTGACGGGAGAATGCATCGGGATCGTCAGAGACAGCCGCCACCGTGCGCACGTCGGCGCCGACCTCGGCGAGCGCACGAGTCAGGGCCGCGCTGTTGGCGTCGAAGATCTGGCCGGGGCCGAGGGCGTCACCGGGTTGGCGCAATTCGTGGCCCGTCGAGAGCACCGTGACGCGCACGCGGCGACGCACGGGCACGGTCGCGACGCCGGATGCCGCGAGCACACCCCACTGGGCGGCCCCGAGTCGTGTGCCGGCCGCGAGGAGGAGCGTGCCCGCCGCGATATCACTTCCGCGAGCACGGCGGTAGGTGCCGGGGGCGACGGGGCGGGCGAACCGGGCGCGGGGCGGCACAGCGCCGTGCGCCGCAGCATCCGCATCCGCATCGACATCGGCGAAGAAAACGGGCGGATCGACCTGTTCGATAGGCACGACGGCATCGGCACCCTCGGGGATCGGCGCGCCCGTCATGATCGGGGCCGCCCACCCGCGCTCGAGCGGTCGACCCGTCGACCCGGCGGGGATGTGCGGGGCCACGCGCAGCTCCACGGGCTGCCCGTCCGATGCATCCGTCAGATCGTCGCTCGAAACGGCATAGCCATCCATCTGCGAGTTGTCGAAGGGCGGCAGATCGATCGGCGCGGCGACGTCGGCGGCCAACACCCGACCGTCGTAATCACGAGGATGCCGCGACATCCGCTCGGCCGACACCGCCAGCTCTTCGGCCCCGAGCCGTGCCGCCAGGGGCGCGAGCAGAACGCGCACGACCTCGCGGTGTTCATCGACCGAACGCACCACCCGAACGGATGTCGGAGCCATCCCGTCACTCATGACCGTCTCGTCTCATAGTCGCCAGGCGGAGGGCCCGCAAGGCTCACCCCGCTCCTCCCCCTATCTTGGCGCGCCCGACGGCCACCCGCATACTTGATCTGGGCGGTTCGCCGCCCTCCTCGCCCGTGCCACCCGCGCACGCACACGTCTGGAGCACCGTGACCGACACGACATCCCCCACCCTGCACGCCGACATCGCCGTCATCGGCGGCTCGGGCCTCTACCGGCTCTTCGCCGAGGGCACCGCCGAAACCGTCGAGATCGACACCCCCTACGGCCGGCCCTCGAGCCCCGTCACGGTGGGAGAAATGGGCGGGCGCCGCGTCGCGTTCCTCACGCGGCACGGCTCGGACCACTCGGTGCCCCCGCACCTCATCAACTTCCGCGCCAACATCTGGGCGCTCGCCTCGCTCGGGGTCAAGACCATCCTGTCGTCGTCGGCCGTCGGCGGCGTCAGCCCCGAGGTTCCGCCCGGCACGCTCGTCGTCACCGACCAGTACATCGACCGCACGTCGTCGCGCCCCGACACGTTCTACGATCAGGGTGCCGTGCAGCACCTCATGCAGGCCGACCCGTTCTCGCCCGAGCTGCACGCGCTCGCGGTCGAGGCCGTGCGTCAGGATGGCGGGCCCTTCCGCGCCTCGGGCACCTGCGTCGTCATCCAGGGACCGCGTTTCTCCACGCGCGCCGAATCGCTGTGGTTCCGGGCCGCCGGTGCGCACACCATCAACATGACGATGTATCCCGAGGTTCCGCTCGCCGGCGAGCTCAACATCGAGACCATCAACCTCTCCTTCGTGACCGACAGCGACGCGGGCCTGGCTCCCGAAGCCGGGGCCGAGAAGGATGAGGATGCGGTGAGCCACCAGCTCGTGCTGCAACGCCTCGCCGACGCCCAGCCGCGCATCGTCGCGGCCCTCGAGGCCATCATCCGCTCGATCCCCGCCGACTTCGTGCCGCGCGACCAGGTGGCCCCCGACGCCGTGGCCGAGGTTCTCTCACGCCCGGTTCGACGCGCGGATGCCGGAGCCCACGCCGCCCCCACCGCCGCACTGTGAGCGACGCGATGACGCCGTCGCCGTCCCTGTCGTCCCCGTCGTCGCCCGGGCGGCTGCTCGTCACGGGCGGAGCGGGCTTCATCGGCAGCGCCATCGTGCGCGTGGCCCTCGACGCCGGGTGGCAGGTGCGCATCGCCGACAACCTGCGGGCCGACGTGCACGGCGGGCCGCCCACCATCGACCCGCGCGCCGAATTCATCCGCGCCGACGTCACCGACCCCCACGCCATGCCCGCCATCCTCGACGGCGTCGACGCCGTGTGCCATCAGGCCGCGAAGGTCGGGCTCGGCGTCGACTTCCAGGACGCCCCCGACTATGTCGGCTCGAACGATCTGGGCACGGCCGTGCTGCTCGCCGCGCTGGACACGGCCGGCATCGACAGACTCGTCGTCGCCTCGTCGATGGTCGTCTACGGCGAGGGGCGCTACCGCTCGGGTGAGCGTTTCGTGCGCCCCGGCCCGCGGCGCGTCGAGGACCTGGACGCCGGACGGTTCGACCCCCTGGACGATACGACGGGCGAGCCGCTCGAATCCGTGCTGATCGAGGAGGATGCGCCGCTCGACCCGCGCAACGTCTATGCGATCACGAAGCTGACGCAGGAGTACCTCTCCACCTCGTGGGCGCGCAGCACCGGCGGGCGCGCGATCGCGCTGCGCTACCACAACGTCTATGGGCCCGGGATGCCGCAGAACACGCCCTACGCGGGGGTGGCGTCGCTGTTCCGCTCGGCGCTGGCGCGCGGTGAGGCGCCGCGCGTGTTCGAGGACGGTGGCCAGCGCCGGGACTTCGTGCACGTCGACGACATCGCCGGGGCGAACCTCGCGGCACTGGCAGCGACGGCGGATGCGACATCCGGATCGTTCCGCGCCTATAACGTCGGATCGGGCCACGTGCACACGATCGGCGATATGGCCGAGGCGTTGAGCCGGCACGCGGGCGGCCCGGCCCCCGTCGTCACCGGCGAGTACCGCCTGGGCGATGTGCGCCACATCGCGGCGTCGTCGGAGCGGCTCGCGACCGAGCTGGGCTATCGGGCCCGCGTGGGGTTTGACGACGGCATGCGAGAGTTCGCGAACGCGCCGCTGCGGGATGCCGTGCAGCGGTAGTTTCTGCTGACACGCCGTCGGCCGCGCAGATTTTCGAGCCGACTTCTCGGCGGCTGTAACTCGCTTCGACGGGGCCGACCCACCCGAACAGGGGCCACCTCCTCGTCGTTCTGAAATAAGCCTCACGTTCGCCTTTTTTCGGCCACCTGAGGCCCCCACGGGCAGTCACGCCGGCGGGTTACTTTGGCAGGGCATCGCGGATGAGGGAACCGCCGCCCTGCGCACGTACCGACGGTTCCGGTCGGGGGCGCCATGGCCGATCTCACGATCACGTTTGCGGACATCGACGAGGGGAAGGCGCTCATCGATCGGGCCGTCGCGGCCTACATCACGGGCGTGACGGTGCCTCTGCTCCTGGCGCGTATGCGCACGGCCTCGACCGAGACGATCGGGTCGGCGGTGGTGGCGCGGGCGATGCAGAGCGCGGGGCATGCCGTGCAGATGATGGGCGTTGGTCTCGTCGAATCGGTGGGCCGGATGTCCGAATCGGTGTCCGCGACCCGCGTGGGGCTCCGCGAGGCCGAAGACGCCCTCGCCCAGGCGGCCACGCCGTGAGGCGCGCGAGACGGGTGGAGACGAGCGACGAACTGTTCGCAGACGGCGGCCCGCTCGCCGGGCTCGACGACCCCGGCCGAGGAGACTTCGCCGAGATCCTGCGGAGCGGCGAGGGGTTCGCCCTGCAGGCACAGACGTACCGCGCCATGGCCGAGAACATCGGCGGCGCCGGGGCCCTGTTCGACGCGAACGTGTCGCAGGCTACGGCGGCGCTCACCGGCACCGCCTCGCTTCTTCAGGAACGACTCGGCACGGCCGCGGCCACGTTCGACGGCTATCGGGCAACTTTCATCGCCTACGCGGTTTCCGTCGAGGTGATCGGCAGCGAATGCTCCCGGCTTCGTGCACGGGCCGCGGCGGAACTTGCAGAAATCCGCTCATTCGCCCGCACGATCGATCGCGTCCTCGACAGCGAGGTGCTCAGCGGCTGGACATTCCGGTGGGACGTTATTCCGGATGCTCCCACGGCCTCGGTCTCCCCCAGCTCGTCTTCTGGCACACCGCAGTTGGGCACCGACCCGGCGGATGTGGGCGACGTGGCGGATCTGGCCGCCGTCGAACGCGCACGGGCCGCGTGGCGCGAATGCCTGACCCAGCTAGCCACCGTCAGGCAGCTCTGGCAAGCACAGGTCGACACCCGCGCCCGGGCCGACGAGGCCGCCGTCCGTGGTCTCGACGACCTCCCCATTTTCGACGCCGCGGGGGTGCCGCGGACAGGCCACGCGGGCTCGCGGCTAGACGCCGACACCTCCGACATCCTGCGCGCCTGGGCCACGCTCGACGGCGCCGCGTTCGAAAGCGCGAACGGCACGGACGCCGACGGGGCGCTTATAGCTCTGGGCGCGATGCCCGTCGCGCAGGTCGCCGGCATTTGGGCGGGCCTCAGCCCGGCGTTTCGAAAGCGCCTGGCCGACCGCGACCCCGAGCGAGTAGGAACCCTGGCGGGAGTGTCTCCGCTCGACCGCGACTACGCGAACGTGCAGCGGCTGCAGGGGTTGTACGACGCTGCGGTGTCCGGTTACGAAAAAGCCGCGAGAAACAACGGCGCACGCTCCTACGACGGTGACCCCGCCGCAGCTGATGCGGGCCGACGCATGAATGCCTTTCGCCTTCTCCTCAAACGTTATGGCGACGGCGACGGTCGTCGGCTCGACCCACCAGAATTCCTCATCACCTTGGATGCCTCGTCGCCCGGACAACCGCTCCTTGCCGTTTCGATAGGGAACCTCGAGACGGCGAAAAGCGTCAGCTACGTCGTACCGGGAATGAACAGCAGCGCCGCCGAGCTTCCAGACTATGCCCGAGCGGCGGGGAGAATTCGCGACGGCGAACAGGACCGGGCCGTCATCGTGTGGCTGGACTACGTGAGTCCCGGGCCCAGCGACGTTCTCGCTTCTGACCACGCGCGGGTGGGCGCCGATCGCCTTGCCCGCGGGATTCTGCAGCAGGGCGTCGAGCGGGGGGCCGCCGGCTCATCTGCCACGACATCCGTGATTGCGCATTCCTACGGCTCCACCGTTGCGACGATGCCCCTAGCGCAGCAACCACTCGGCGTCGACTCGGTCATCATCGTCGGCTCGGCGGGTATCGCGGACGGGATCGTTGCAGCCGATCTCCACGTGCCGTCCGCATCCATCTTCGTTGCCCAAGCAGAAAAAGACGGGCTGGCGACGGTTGGCCGACTTTCGGGACGTGCGAATCCGGAGCAAGAGGAATGGGGCGCGCGCGCCTTCGGTGTCGACGGAGTCGCTTTGGCTGACGGGACAGCGCTCGACGCGGTTCAGCAGCACAACGCTGTTGGCTCGAGCGAGAACGACGATCGCGGAAAGTACTTCGGAGACGGGACGGAGAGCCTTCACAACATCAAGAGCATCCTCATGGGCGAGTCCATCACGAGGGGCGCGCGCCCGAACTCAATGAGGTATGTCGGGTGAGAGGCGTTCTCCGCGTCGCAGCCGTCGCCGTAGGCCTGCTCCTCACGTCGTGCAGCACTGCGATCACTGAAGACGATGTCGAAGTCAAGGAAGGTATTGAGAGCAAGATGACCCCGGATCAAGCGCGCGCTCGCACGCACCAGCTGCTGGAGAACACCTCCGACGTGATCGGTGGGGATTGGGAGGTGGAGGAGTCGCCCCTTCCGGAGCAATGCAACGTCGTTGGCGAAAACGACGGGGTGTTCTGGATCGGGAGAAGACGCCAAGATGATCGTGCTGACATGGTCGAGGTCACAGATCGGGTGCTGACGTATTGGCGGGGATTAGGTTTCGCTACGAAGCCCTATTCGTATGACAAAGAACACCGCGGCATCTCCGCAGTGACTCCAGAAGGCGCGGCCGTCTACTTCTCGATCAATCTCGGGCGGGTAGGCCTCGATGTGAGTGGGCCGTGCGTCGAGGGCGATTGGCTCAGCATCAAGAAGGCGATAGCGGCGACGCTGCCGGATCCCTACGAGGAGTACTACGGCACTCCAGCCCCCACAGCGACAGCTGAAAGCCCTCCCGACGACTAGCCGCTGCTCTCAGCCGATCGGATGAATCATGCGACGCATCCGCTGTCTCGCCCGGAGCTGCTGGCACGAAGCGAGGCGAGCGATCAGCCCACGTTCACCGTGATGGTGTGCAGGCCCGTGGCGCCGTCGGGCAGGACGCCCGCGAGAGCTTCGGTCTGCTGCTGGCCCGCGGAGTCAGTGGAGCGGACCTGCACCTGGTGCTGGCCGGCCGCGGCATCCCATTCGTAGACCCACTGCACCCACGTGTCGGGGCCGACGGTGTCGGCGAGGAGGGCCGGCTGCCACGAACCGTCGTCGATGCGCACGTCGACCGCACGGATGCCCGTGTGCTGCGCCCACGCCACACCCGCGACGGCCGTGCGCCCCGGGGCGATCTTGCCGAGTTGCCGCGGCGTGTCGATGCGCGACGACTGCTTGATGGGGCCGCGCTCGCCCCAGCCGCGATCCGTCCAATAGGCGGTCTCGGCCGCGAACGTCGTCACCGTCAGCTCGACCACCCACTTCGTCGCCGACACATAGCCATACAACCCCGGCACCACCATGCGCACCGGGAAACCGTGTTCGAGTGGCAGCGGCTCACCGTTCATGCCGACCGCCAGCATCGCCTCCCGGCCCTCGTCCTGCAGCACCTCGAGCGGGGTGGATGCCGTGAAACCGTCCTCGCTGCGCGACAACACCATGTCGGCCCCCGCCTGCACTCCCGCCTCCGCGAGCAGCTCGCGGATCGGATAGCCCAGCCACACCGCGTTGCCGATGAGGGTTCCACCGACCTCGTTCGAGACACACGCGAGCGTCGTCGTGTGCTCCACCAGCGGTTTGGCGAGAAGCTCGTCGAAGGTGATCTCGACCTCACGATCGACTAACCCCGTGACCTTCAGGCTCCAGGCATCCGGGTCGATGTTGGGCACCTGCAGGGCCGTATCGATGCGATAGAACTCCTCGTTCGGGGTGATGTAGGAAATCACGCCGTCGATGTCGAGGTCGGCACCGGCCGGGGCGGGGGCCTCGGTCGTGGCGGCGGCGGGCAGCGTGATCTTGGCCCGCAGGTCGGAGACGTAGGTGACGGCCTGGTTGAAGGCCCGCGCGCCGGCCCCGGCGGCCGCCGCAGCGACGCCGGCTATAAGGGTCAGGCCGAGGAACTTGCGACGGTCCAGCTGGGCGAGCCCGCCCGAACGCGCCACGGTCCCCCGCTCACGGGCCGCAGATTCGCGCCAGTCGGCGAGCGCCCGCCCGGCCTGCCGCAGCAGCACGGCGCCCGCGATCATGCCGACGACGGTGGGAATGGCATCCGCACCCGTCGCCTCGGGTCGAGTGGTCACGGCGACCGCGGCGACGGCCGAAACCGCGACGAGGATGACGACCCCCCACGGCGCGCGACGATATTGTGCGAGACCGGCCGCGGCGGCGAGGAGCAGCACGACAACGGCGAGAACACCGAGCAGGACGATCTTGTCGGCGGTGCCGAACGCCTGGATGACGGCATCCTTCAGCCAGCCGGGGACGAGGTCGATGACCCAGGCCCCGACGGCGAACAGGGGGCTACCGGCCAGGCCGAGGAACACCGCGATCACCTCGGCGACGGCGAGCACCACGACCGCCGAGACGATGCCGGCGAGAGCGGCCCACCACGTGGCCGGGTCACGGAAGAGGGGAAGACGTGGGCCAGCGTCGAGTTCACCCGAGCCTGAGTCGCTCCCGACGTCACGCCCCCGCCCCGCGTCACCCGCGGCCGGCGAGTCCCACGTGGTCGCCGGATCGGCCCGCTCGTCGTCTGTGCTCATCGCCTCAGAATAAGTCGCCCCGCTGGGTTTCGACGCCCCTCGAGCCGTTGTCAAGGCCAACTCCCGGTGCACGGATGCCACACCGCTTGCTTGTACTCTCAGAAAATGGTTCAGCCCCGAGTCGACGTCATCTTCCCCTGTTTGAACGAGGAAGGCTCACTGCCCTGGATCATGTCCCGCCTGCCGGAGGGTTACCGCGCCATCGTCGTCGACAACGGCTCCACCGACCGGTCGGCCGAGGTCGCCCGCGAACACGGAGCCGTCGTCGTCTCGGAAGCGCGCCGGGGCTTCGGTTCGGCGGCCCACACGGGTCTGCTCGCTGCATCCGCGCCCATCGTGGCGTTCTGCGACGCCGACTCCTCGATGGACCCCGCCGATCTGCCGCTCGTCGTCGATCCGGTCGAGCGCGGTGACGTCGACCTGATGCTGGGGCGCCGACGCCCGACATCCGCCCGGTCGTGGCCCCTGCACGCCCGCGCCGCCAACCTCGCGCTGTCGTTCCTCATCCGTCGACGCGCGCACGTGGACATCCACGACCTCGGCCCCATGCGCGCCGGCCACCGCGAGCGCTTGCTGGCGCTCGACCTGCAGGACCGCCGCAGCGGCTACCCGCTCGAGATGGTCTTGCGCGCGAAAGCCGAGGGGTGGCGCATCGAAGAAACCGACACCCCCTACACGGAACGCGTCGGCCGCTCGAAGGTGACGGGAACCCTGAAGGGCACCGTGGTCGCCATCCAAGACATGTCCCGCCTGCTGAGAGAGGTGCGCCGCCCGTGACCACGCTGATCGTCATCGCGAAAGAGACCATTCCCGGCAAGGTGAAAACGCGCCTGCATCCGCCGCTGAGCTATGAGCAGGCCGCCGAGGTCGCCGCCGCCGCCATCCAGGACACGCTCGCCGCGGCCAGCGCCGTCGACGTCGATCGTCGCATCCTCTACTTCGATGGAAACCTTTTCCCGCCCGGCTCCGAAGACTATGAGGTAGTACCTCAAGGAACAGGAGACCTCGACGTGAGGCTGGCGCACATTTTCGATCACTGCACGGGTCCGACCGTGCTGATCGGCATGGACACGCCCCAGCTCGACGCCCAGGTTCTGCGCGACATGTTCGCGCGGTGGGCCGCCGAAGACGACGACGAAGCCACGGATGCCGGCACCACCGACGTCTTCTTCGGCTTCGCCAATGACGGTGGCTTCTGGACACTCGGCATGCGCGAGCCCGACGGCTCGCTCATTCGCGGCGTGCCCATGTCCAAGGACGACACCGGCCGCGTGCAACTCGACCGCCTCGAAGCGGCCGGCCTCAGCGTGAGCCTCGTCCCGGAGCTCGTCGACGTCGACACCATCGACGACGCGCGCACCGTGGCGACCCTCGCCCCGCACACGCGTTTCGCCGAAACCCTGCGCCGCATCGAGGGCACTACCTCCGCCACCGCCGAAGGAGCCCGCCATGAGCACGACCGAAACTGACCGTTCGGATGATTTCGCCACCCCCGCCGTCCCGGCCACCTTCGGTTCGGGCGGCGGCGAGCCTTATGCCCGGGCGCTGCGCCACGACGACGAGGTGCTCTACCTACGTGAGACGGCGAGCGATTCGCCCCGGCATCCGGCGCCGTTCGACGTGTCGAAGTGGAGCGCAGACGCGGATGACACCGACCGCGACGTGCTGACGCGAGCGACAGGCCCCGTGCTCGACATCGGCTGCGGGCCGGGTCGCATGGTGAAAGCCGCCGCCGACGCCGGTTTCGAAGCCTTCGGCATCGACGTGTCCCCCGCGGCCCTCGAGATCGCCGAGGCGGCCGGACTCGACGTACTGCGCCGCTCGGTCTTCGACCCGCTGCCGCGCGAGGGCGCGTGGGGCACGGCCCTTCTGCTCGACGGCAACATCGGCATCGGCGGAGACCCGAGCGCCCTGCTCGCGCGTGTCGCCGAGCTGCTGGCGCCGCACGGGCGCGTCATCGTCGAGACCCACCCCGACGACGACCACGACCGCGCCTTCGAGGGCGCCGTCGTCAACGGCCACGGCCACCAGAGCGACCCGTTCCCCTGGGCCGAGATCGGCCAGCGCGCGCTGACCACCCGCGCCGCCCACGCCGGCCTCGTGCCCGACCAGAACTGGGTGGCCGACGGCCGCACGTTCGTGTCGCTGGCGCTCGGCGCCTCCTAGGCTTTACGCGCGCGGCGGGCGCACGTTGCTGTGGCTGCGTCCCCCGCGCCGCGTGCGTCGCACGAGCACGATACTGCCGATGATCACGATCGCGGCGAGGACGGCCCACATGATCACGAGATTCTGCGCGTAGTCCAGCGGCACGACGGTCGCGTTCTTCGGCCCGCGCTGTTGCACGGCGACCTCGGGCAAGAACATGAGCGTGAAGAGGCATCCGATGACCACGGCGCCCTGCACGAGCGCGATCACGGTCCAGGGCACGCGATGCCCGGCCCGTCGCATGAGGAGGCCGACGCCCACGAGCAGCGGCGACAGGACGGCATCGTGCAACACGATCGCGCCGATGAGCCACACGGCCACGCCGATCAGCTGGTTCGGCCGCGGCTGCAGCATGACGAGCGTGTAGCCGCCGAACCCGATGAGGGCCACGCCCAGGGCGATGAGGATGCCTCGCACCACGGTCACGCCACGCCCCACGCTCTCGGGGGCTTCTGCCACGACTTGGGTCATGAGGTCACTTCCAGTCGGCTCAGCCATTTGGTTTGCAGCACACCGGGACGACCGGGCGCGATCATGCGCGCCGGGTAGCCGTGGTCGATGTCGAGCGGCTCGCCGTTGAGCTGCACGGCCACCAGGGTCAGAGGATCGTTCACGTATTCGGGGCCCATCGTCATCACGCCGTAGCGCGAATTCGTCTCGAGGCTGGTGGCCTTGAAGGCGTCGGCGGATGTCGCGCCCACGAGCGCCGCCAACTCGCTCATGCGCACGCCCCTCCAGCTGGCCATCTGGCTCCACCCCTCGACGCACGAGATGGGCAGGTCGACGTCGGTTTGCGGCATGCCCGTCAGGTCGGCGTAAGTGAGGTCGATGCTGCGGTCGCCGTTGGCGATGGTCAGCGTCCAGCCCGGGTCGACGGCCGTTTCGGTGACCTTCGCGGCAGCGGCCGTGCGGTTGATGGGCAACGATTGCGGGCCGATGCCGGCCTTGCGCGGCGCGAAGGCGTTGAGGCGGTCGAGCACGCGGAACGACTGGCCACCCGTGAATGCCACGAGGGCGGCGGCCGCGACGGCGAGCGTGGCGACGAAACCGCGCCGGCTGACGGCCTTGTCCGGAGCGGGGGTCGTGTCGATCCAGTCGAAGACCCGCCCGGTGATCCCGCGAGCGGCGAAGGGTGCACTCGCCGCGCGAGCATCCGCCATCTCTCGACCGATTTCGGCATCCTCACGCCCGCTGGCGAGAACCGGCTCGCCCTCTGTCATGCGCCCCTTGAACCAGTACCGCCTGATCACGGGCAGCTTCACCGCGATGTGAATAGCGAGCGACCCGATGATCACGTAGGCGAGCGCGTAGTGCACCTGCCGAAAGCCGAACGGCCAGATGTAGAGCTGAAAAGTATTCAGCAACCCGATCGTGATCTCGACGAGCGACGCCCCCACGAACAGTGCGATCGACCCGCGCTCGAGCAGGTCGACGGCGCCGCCCTTCTTCAGGCTGCGCACGGGCGGGTACTGGAACAGGTCGGGGAACACCACGTAGAGCTTGCCGAGCAGCAGCGGGAAGCACAGGATGCCGGCCGTGATGTGGATGCCCTGCGTCACCTGGTAGAGCCACAGGGGGCGCGTGGTGAAGGTCATCCAGGCCAGCGGCTCCTGCAGGAAGTGGCTGTAGAGCCCGGTGCCGAAGCAGATCAGGAACGCGAGGCCGAGCAGCCGGCCGGTGACGGTGGCCATGCGCGGGTTGCGCGAGGGCGAGTCGATGCTGCGGCGCAGTCGATAGAGAAGGAATCGCATGCCGGTCCCTTCGTCGAGCGCGTCTGCGCGGTGTGGCTCTGAGCCTAGGCGGGCGGATGCCTGCCGACACGTATTGCTGACCTTTATTCGTCACCGTGGCCATTCGGGATGGGTCTCGGCCGGCTTTTCCTTCAAGATGGGGACGTGCGTATCGCTCTCACCGCCGTTCTCCTGGCGGCATCCACCGTTCTGACCGCTTTCACGGTGCTGAATCTGGGCGTCTACAGCGACGACGACCGCCCGGCCATGGCGTGGGCGACCTACACGCTGTGGGCCCTGTTCGCCCTGTCGATCTGGGCGCTGAAGGGCGTGCGCGGCCGCGCGGTGACGGCCCTCGTGCTCATCGGATGCGCGGTGCTCGGCGCCGCGGCCATGGCGGGTCCGCCCAACACGAGCACCGACTCGGCCCGGTACGCCTGGGACGGAATCGTGCAGAACGCGGGCATCTCCCCCTACAAATATGTGCCCGCCGACCCGGCCCTCGCCGAGCTGCGCACCGACTGGTTGTTCCCGGCGCCGACGGTCGCGGCCGACGGTTCCGAGAGCTGTGACGGCGAGCGCATCTCGAAGACGCGCGAGGTCGGCACGGGCGAGGTGCTGTGCACGGCCATCAACCGGCCGCAGGTGCCGACGATCTATCCGCCTCTCGCCGAGATGCTGTTCGCGGGGGTGCGCTTCTTCGTCGGCCCCTCGGCCGAGTATTGGCCACTCCAAGCCGTCGGGCTGCTCTTCGTGCTGGGCACGGCCGCGTTGCTGCTGCGGGCCCTGCGCCGGCGCGCCCTGCCGGGCTGGCAGGCGGCCCTGTGGGCGTGGTGTCCGCTCGTCTTGGCCGAGGGTGTCACGAACTCGCACGTCGACCTCGTCGGGGCCGTGCTCATCCTCGTGGCCACACTGTCGGTCACGATCGGCCGACGCGCGCTCGGCGGTGTGGCCCTGGGCGGCGCCATAGCCGTCAAACTCATCCCGGTGATCGCGGCCCCCGCCCTCTTGCGCCGCCAGGGTTGGAAGGTCGTCGTCGCGGCTGTCGCCACGTTCGCGGTGCTCTACATCCCCTACATCCTGTCGACCGGCATCGGCGTGCTCGGCTATCTGCCCGGCTACCTCAGCGAAGAGGGTTATGAGGATGGCAGCAGATTCGGTCTCATCTCACTATTCGCCCCGGGCAGCGCGGCGTTGCCCGTCGCGGCCATCCTGTTCGTGGTCACGGCCGTGGCCGTCATCGTCGCGACCGACCCAGAACGGCCGTGGGTGGCCCAGCTCGTCATGATCGGCGTGACGCTCCTCATCGTGAGCCCGCGCTACCCGTGGTACGCCCTGCTGCTCGTGCCGTTCATCGCCATGAGCGGGCGGTGGGAGTGGTTCGTGATCGGCCTCTCGATCCTCAACCGGCAGATCTTCCCGAGCCTCGCGGTGCAACGCTGGGGCATCGCGGTGTCGATCGTCGTGCTGGTGGCGGTGTCGTGGTGGCGTCAGGGGCCGGATGCTCCGCAGCAGCTGTGGCGCGGCATCCGTCGTCGGTTGCCGGGGCGTCGAAAAGATGTCGCAACCGGCTCGAGTGGTGCCGCGAGGACGCCCGACGTGGCGGATCGACCCGATGTCGCTTAGCCTCAACCTGTGACCGTCTCTCTCGGATTCCCCGCCGTGCCGGCTGCCGGCGCGCATCAGGGAGCGTCCGAGCAGGTCGTCCCGGCCTCTCGGGCCGCCGCCTCGGCCACCTCGACCGCCGTGTCCGGATCCGCCGTCCCGCCCTCCTCGCGCGCGTCGGCCACCCCGGTCGGTCTCGGGCTCGGCCCGATCGTGCACGCCGGCGCACGGCCCGAGGCATCCGGCCTGGTCGACCGCTGGAACCGCTCGGCCACCGACCTGCGCATCTCGCTCACCGAGCGCTGCAACCTGCGCTGCACCTACTGCATGCCCGCCGAGGGCCTGCCCACCAAACCCGCCGCCGCGCTCATGCAGGCCGATGAGGTCGTGCGGATGTCACATATCGCCGTCTCGCTGCTGGGTGTGCGCCAGCTGCGCTTCACGGGCGGCGAGCCGCTGCTGCGCGCCGACCTGGCCTCGATCATCGCGGCGTGCTCCGCCCTCGAACCGCGGCCCGAGGTCTCGCTCACGACCAACGCCATCGGCCTGTCGTCGCGCGCCGCCGGTCTCGCCGCCGCGGGCCTCGACCGCATCAACGTGTCGCTCGACACCGTGCACGCGGCGACTTTTCTCGAGGTCACGCGCCGCCCGTTCCTCGAACGCGTGCTCGACGGCATCGAGAAGGCCGCCGAGGCGGGTCTCGGCCCCATCAAGATCAATGCCGTGCTGCTGCGCGGCGTCAACGACGGCGAGGCGGCCGAGCTGCTGGCTTGGTGCCTCGAGCGCGGCTACCAGCTGCGTTTCATCGAGCAGATGCCCCTCGACGCCGATCACACGTGGAGCCGTTCCGATATGGTGACGGCCACCGAGATTCGGGCCCGCCTCACCGAACGCTTCACGCTCACGCCCCACGACGCACCGCGCGACGGCGCCCCCGCCGAACTCTTCCGCGTGTCCGACCGGTCGGGCGTCGAGCTCGGCACGGTCGGCATCATCGCCTCGGTCTCCGAGCCGTTCTGCGCCGACTGCCGCCGCACGCGCCTCACGGCCGACGGCCGCGTGCGCAGCTGCCTCTTCTCGCACACCGAGACCGATCTGCTCACCCCGATGCGCGCCGGTGCCTCCGACGCCGAGGTCGCCGACCTGTGGCGCGAGGCCATGTGGGGCAAACCCGCCGGGCACGGCCTCGACAATCCCGATTTCGTGCAGCCCGCCCGCAGCATGAGCGCGATCGGCGGCTGACGCGTGACACTGCGAACGGATGCCTCCGCCACAGCCCTGCGCGTCACGCTGCGTTTCTTCGCGGCCGCGCGTGCCGCCGTCGGTCGCGACACCGTCGAGGTCGACCTCCCGGCGGGCTCCACCATCGCGGATGCCCTCGCGGCGGTTGCTGGGCAACTCGCGGCGCCGTCATCCCCCGACACTGCCGTCGTCCCCGCCCCTGCGCTAGCCCCTCCGGCGGTCTCGACCTCGACCTCGACCTCGGCCGACGCCGTCGCGCACGCCGAAGCAGTCTTCCGACGCTGCTCGTTCCTCGTGAACGGGGTGGCGGTCACCGACCACGCCCGCACCCTCGCTGCGGACGACCGGATCGACGTCATGCCCCCGTTCGCCGGCGGCTGAGGCTCGCTCAGTAGCGCGGCAACTCGGGTTCGACCTCGTCGACCCAGGCCAGGATGCCGCCCCGCAACGACCGCGCGTCGACCCCGTGTTCTCGCAGCTCCCGCACGGCGCGGGCCGAGCGCACGCCCGACTTGCACAGCACGACGACGGGCGTTTCGGCATCCACCCCGCGTCGGCGCAGGCCCTCGACGAGCGCCTCGGGGTCGAGCCACGATGAGCCCGCGATAGAGACGATGTCGCGCTCGAACGGCTGACGCACGTCGACGAGTTCGATACCCGCATCCGCATCGGCCCCGCGCAGAAGCGCCGCCAACTCGCGCGGCTCGATGAGCGGCACGCTGTCGTCCTCCGCGGTGCGATCAGATGGTGAGCCCGTTGCCGCAGCCGCATCCGCGCCTGACCGGCCCGGGAACTCGGCCTCGCGCTCCCCGACCGGGACACCCGAAAGCCCGGTCGCGGTCGCCGCCGCGTCACCCCAGCGCTCGCGCCACTCGTCGAGCGTGACGGGCTGCCGGTCGTCAGCGCGGCGCAGCTCGAACTCGCGCCAGGTGCCGGCCAGGGCGTCGAAGTTCTGCACGCGCCCGAGCAGCACGTCGCCCACGCCGGCCACGAGTTTGATCGTCTCGGTCGCCATCATCGAACCGACGAGGCCACATACGGCGCCGAGCACGCCGGCATCCGAACACGAGAGAACATCATCGTCGTTGGGCGCGACGGGCAACAGGTCGCGGTAGTCGAGCGACCGCCCGTCGGGGGCTCCCTGCCAGAACACGCTCACCTGCGCGTCGTAGCGCAGCACCGAGCCCCAGACATACGGTTTGCCGAGCACGGCCGCCGTGTCATTCGCGAGGTAGCGGGTGAAGAAGTTGTCGGTTCCGTCGACGATCACGTCGTAACGCGCGAACAGGTCGAGCGCGTTCTCGGGCATGAGCCGCACGGGGTGCACCTCGACGCTCACGTCCGGGTTGATGGCGCGCATGGCCTGGGCCGCCGACTCCGCTTTGGGCATGCCCACCGTGGCCGTCGAGTGGATGACCTGCCGCTGAAGATTGCTCACATCCACGGTGTCGTCGTCCAGCACTCCCAGAGTTCCGATGCCCGCCGCGGTAAGGTAGTGCAGCACGGGTGAGCCGAGACCCCCGGCCCCCACCACCAGCACACGCGCGTTCGAGAGCCGTCGTTGACCGGTGAGTCCGAGGCCGGGCAAGGCAACATGACGTGAGAAACGTTCGAGTTGGGCAGGGCTGAGCGCCGGCCCGGGTTCCACTAGCGGAGGCAGAGAATTCATGACTGACCTTCCTCGCGCACACTCGGCGCGCGGCAGCGACGACCCCAGCCTAACCGCGGGCGAGAACGCCGCACCTCACGCATCCGACCGACCCGACGAGCCCGACCGCTCCCCCGTGGCGTCCTCGCCCGAAGACCTCGACGCCGCCATCACGCGCGCGACCCAGGTGTTCGGTGACCCGGCTGACTCCAACGCCAGCAACAGCGCCAACGCGCGCACGGATGCCTCGGCATCTCCCTCGGCGCACGAGAACCCGGCGAGCGCCCCCTCGCCAGCAGACGACTCTCCGGCGTCAGCCGAGACGCCTGCCGCAACACATCCGGACGGAACCTCCGGCGCCCCGGCCGTCGCGGGTGTGGCGGCTCCGACCGCCGCCGCCGATCAGAGCGCCCAGCGCAACCGCTCAGCAGTCGAGACGACCTCACCCGAAACAGCCTCACGCGAGACGGCCTCACCCCAGACACCCTCACCCGAAACGTCCTCCGCCGAAGCTCCTGCAGCTGAAACATCCTCGGCCCGGACACCCTCGCCCCAGACGCCCTCACCCGAGGCATCCTCGGCCGCCGCCTCGACGAAGACCCCCCGTCGCCCGTCGAAGCGTTCCCCCGCAGCCCCCGGCCGCGGCCGACGCCTGCGCGACGCCATCCTCGTGGGCCTCGCGGGCCTGATCGTCTCGGGCGCCTTCCTCTGGGTTCCCTCGGTCTGGTACGACGAGGCCGCAACGGTCACGTCGGCCACGCGCAGCTTCGGCCAGCTCTGGCAGATGGTGCAGACCGTCGACGCCGTGCACGCCGCCTACTACTCGCTCATGCACCTGTGGTTCGACCTGGTCGGCTACAGCCCGCTGACGCTGAGGTTGCCGAGCGCGGTCTGCATCGGCCTGTCCTCCGGTTTCATCGTGTGGCTGGGCGGCCGGCTCGTCACGCACCGCATCGCCGTGGTGGCGGGCATCCTGTTCTTCCTCATGCCGCGCGTGGCGTGGATGGGAACCGAGGGCCGCTCGTTCGCCCTGACCACGCTCATCGCCATCACGCTCACGCTCGTACTCGTCTACGCCGTGCGCAGCCGTCGCCGCATCTGGCCCTGGGTCGCCTACGTCGTGCTGGCCGTCGGCGGGGTCGCCATCTTCGCCTACCTCGCGCTGCTGCTCGCCGCCCACGGCGTCACCATGGTGTGGTGGGCACTCACGCGTCTGCGGGGCAAAGCCCGAGCGGCCAACACGGCGCGCGTCTTCGGATCGTTCCTCGTCGCCGCCGGCATCGCCGCCGCGGGCGCCCTGCCGCTCGTGCTCGCCATCCGCGCCCAGGCCAAACAGGTCAGCTGGATCGCGCCCATCAGCGACGCCACACGCGGCCAGATCTTCACCACCCAGTTCTTCACCGAGAATCCGGTGCTCGCCTGGATCGGCTGGCCTCTCGGCGCGATCGGCGTCCTGATCCTGGCGTGGGGCGGCTGGGTGCGGTTCCGCTCCCCCGCCAAACCGGGTGGCATCGCGGGCGGCGGTCTCACGCTGCTGCAGGTCGCCGTGCCGTGGCTCCTCGTTCCGCTGTCGGGGCTCGTCGTGGCGTCCGAGATCTTCTCGCCGCTCTATTCGCCGCGCTACCTGGCCTTCACCGCTCCCGCGCTCGCCCTGCTCATGGCCGTGCCGATCGTGGCGGTGCTGCGCAAGAAGTGGCAGATCGCGATCGCCGTCACGGTCATCGCGGCGGTGGCTGCGCCATCCATCGTCTCTCAGCGGTTGCCAGAGGCCAAGGACAACTCGGCGTGGTCGCAGGTGGCCGACCTCATCGCGCGCGAACGTGCGGCCGAGACGGTGGGCACCACGGATGCCGTGATCTTCGGCCCCGTCCGACGCCACCCCACGGCCACCTCCCGCGTGATCGAGGTCGCCTATCCCGAGGCCTTCGCGGGTATGACCGACATCAACCTCGACACCCCCGGCGCCCTGCGCGGCACCCTCTGGGAGAGCATCTACCCGCTCTCCGAGCGCCTCGACGTGGCCAACGAAGCGGATGTCATCTACCTGATCACCAGCAACAAACGCGACTGGCGCGGCGGAGTCGCGGCGCGGCTGGCGCCCCTCGGCTTCTCGATCACCGAGCAGTGGAAACTCACGGGTGTGAACGTCTTGCGTTTCGAGCGCGTTCCCACCGACGACGGGGATGCTCCCACGCGAGGCGCCCCGCCCGAGGACTACGTCGACCCGTCGCTCACGACGCCGCCCACCGATCCGTTCGGGATGCCGACGCCGCTGCCCGGCGAACCGGGGTCGACGTCGGCTCCCACCGTTCCGGTCGCGACGCCCGCGCCCTAGGCGAAGGCGACGATGATCTCGACTTCGACGGGCGAGTCGAGGGGCAGCACGGCGACGCCGACGGCCGAGCGCGCGTGCACGCCCAAGTCGCCGAAGATCTCGCCGAGCACCGTTGAGGCGCCGTTGATGACGCCCGGCTGACCCGTGAACTCGGGGGCGGAGGCGACGAAACCCGTCACCTTGACGATCTGGGTGACGCGGTCGAGCGAGCCGATGACGCTCTGCACGGCGGCGAGGGCGTTGAGGGCTGCCGTGCGCGCGAAGTCCTGCGCGTCGGCGGCGGGCACCAGGCCGTGGCCGTCGCCCACCTTGCCCGTGGCGGGCAGCGCGCCCGCGACGAAGGGCAGCTGGCCCGACGTGTAGACCAGGTTGCCCTGCACCACGGCGGGCACGTAGGCGGCGACCGGTGCGGCCACCCCGGGCAGCTCGATGCCGAGTTCGGCGAGCCGCTCGGCGATGACAGGCATCAGGCGCCCGCTCCGGCTTCGGCGACCGGGCGCTTCAGGTAGGCAACGAGGCCGCCTTCCGGTCCGGTAACGATTTGGACGAGCTCCCAGCCGTCGCTGCCCCAGTTGTTGAGGATCGCGGCGGTGTTGTGGATGAGCAGGGGGGTCGTGACGTACTCCCAGCGGGGCATGGTTCTCCTCGTTATTCGGGCACTTTTACAGTTTTGTCGCTTAGGCTCGATCCTATGCCTCAAGAAAAACGTACGGGTAGGGGTGCGCTCGGCGGCCTCCTCGGATTCGTCGGCCTCAGCGTCGCCGCCGGGGTGCTGGTCACCGCCGCTGTCACACCCGCTCTCGCCCTCACCGGCATGACCGCGAACAACGCGATCAGCGTCTTCGACAACCTGCCGAACTACCTCAACGTCGACGCTCCCATGGAGAAGTCGAACATCTACGCCA
>Ga0308164_10001802_pt1 | contig 23260 bp, 20 predicted proteins | sample PhyTR2_FD_201031 | JGI IMG/M metagenome (GOLD analysis project Ga0308164, IMG submission 201031) | Phyllosphere microbial communities from UC Gill Tract Community Farm, Albany, California, United States - DLSLT.R2 | ecosystem: Host-associated > Plants > Phyllosphere > Unclassified | place: USA... | reverse complement strand
GAATAACTATCAGATCTCTTTATCTGGTGGTACAAAGGGCGGACAATATTACTTCTCTTCCGGCTACCAGCAGGACCAGGGTGTTGTGGCACCTGCAAAACTGGACAGGATCAGTGTTAATTTCAATGGTCAGCAAGCCATCACCAAATGGTTGAAATTTACAGCAACCGCGGCATTAACGTCCAATAAATCTATTGATGTTCCTGATAATGCAGGTTCAACTAAAGGTGGTGTAATTTTAGGTGCTTTAACTGCTCCTCCCACGTTAAGTATCTACGAACCGGATGGTACCTTCACGGCGGTTCCAGCAGGGTACGATACACCAATAGGAAATGCATTTGGTTCTACCAACTCTACCAGACAAACAAAATTCATCGGTGCTTTTGGCGGAGAAATTAAATTTAGCAACGACCTTACATTTAAATCAACCATCAGTACCAATTCAAGGGTTCAATTCTACAACTATTTCCTTGATCCATACCAAACAGTTTATGGACGGACCGAAAGAGGATTGTACAGGAATGAGAAAATCAATGACAATGTCTGGCTCAATGAAAACATCCTGAATTATAATAAAACTATAGGTAAAAATGTTTTTGGGGCAACAGGTGGTTATACGATACAGGAATCAGACTATTCACTGAACCCTTATAACGAGTCGCGTTATATTGACGCTGGTACTGGTGCGCCAATTGCACCATCAGTAGGAAGTGTTGTACCAACGCATGCGCAATGGTCTAAACAATCTTACCTTGCCAGGGTAACTTATGCATTTGACAGCAAATACCTGTTGAGCTCGAACTTCAGGGCAGACGGTTCGTCGCGCTTTGCAAAAGAACACAGGTTTGGTTATTTCCCTTCTGTTTCTGCAGGATGGAGAATTTCTGGTGAGGACTTTCTAAAAGACAGTAAAACAATAAGCGATTTAAAAATCCGTGGTAGCTGGGGTAAAGTAGGTAATGACGAAGGTATTGGAGATTACTCTTACATGAAACTCTACCAGATTACTGCGCAAGGTTCCTATAACCTGACACAGCCGGCAAATGATGCCTTATCATGGGAAAAAACTACTCAGACCAACGTTGGGTTAGACCTTACTATGTATGGGGGCAGAATTACTTTTACAGCTGATGCCTATTTGAAGAAAACCAACGACCTGCTGATTAAAGTACAATTGCCACTATCTACCGGACTAGATACACAGGCGCTGAATGTTGGTTCGATGGAGAACAAAGGTATTGAGCTTTCGTTGTCTACCAAAAACATCCAGAAAGACAATTTTAGCTGGTCTACCGATCTGAACTTCTCACTCAACAGAAACAAAGTGCTTAGTCTGGGATCAGCTACTAGCTCACTTGATTTCGGCGATATCTATCAGCGCGATGCAGCAGTAAAAGTTGTGGTTGGCCGTCCGCTGGGCAGTTTTTATGGCTATCAGTTTACAGGTGTTGACCCAAATACCGGGGCAGCACAATATGCAGATACGAATGGTAATGGGGTAACAGGATCTGCAGATACCGGCGACCGTACCTTTATTGGTTCTGCACAACCTAAATTCAATTACGGTGTGAACAACAATTTCACCTACGGAAACTTTGGATTGACAGTATTCTTCCAGGGTGTTCAGGGAAATGAGTTATTCAATGCTTCTAAAATTGACCTCGAAGGGATGTACGACACAAAAAACCAGTCAGTAGATGTCCTGAACCGCTGGGTAACACCAGGACAGGTTACTGATATTCCAAAGGCGCTGGTAAGTTCTTCTGAGAACTCGCTTACATCAAGCAGGTTTGTGGAAAACGCTTCATACCTGCGTTTGAAAACAGCAACCTTGTCTTACAACTTTGGCAAAACTGCTTTAGGAAGATTGAAAATGGATAAGCTGACTGTATTTGCTACCGGTTACAACATCCTAACCTTTACAAAATATAGCGGACTGGATCCTGAAGTAAACCAGTATGGTGCAAACGGGCCTAACATGGGTGTTGATTATGGAACCTATCCACAATCAAGAAGCTTCTTATTAGGTGTTAATGTTGGCTTTTAAATCTTAGAAAAATGAAATTCAAAATATATTCACTGATCGCAGCCGGGGCTTTTGTCCTTTCAGTTCAATCTGGCTGTAAAAAAGACTTTTTAGATAAACAACCCATAGACCAGGTAACGGCAGAACAGGAGTTTACAACTGCTGCTGCTGCTGAAAAGCTGATAAAAGGTGCTTATGATGGAATGTACAACGATTACAATATCTGGGATTTCCAGGTGAATGGTGATGTAGCTGCAGACAATTGTTATGCCGGCGGAGACAATCCTGCAAACATTCAGATAGACCTGTTCACAGCAAATGCAACCAATGCAAATGTAACGCGCGATTGGACAGCACTCTATACAGATATTAAAAATGCAAACGAAGTTTTAGAGAATGTACCTAAAATTGAAGACGCAGCGCTGGATGCCGGTGGCAGAAGAAACCAGATCCTTGCAGAAGCAAGTGGTCTTCGCGCCTATGCGTATTTTAACCTGGTGAGGTTATTTGGTGCCGCACCTCTTATCTTAAAAACGCCATCAAGCATCGCAGAAACGCAACCGTTTAAAGCTACTGTAGACCAGCTGTACACGCAAATTATTACTGATTTAGAATTTGCATTAACCAATGCAAGGGCTACTGCCCCGCACAAAGGGATCTTTACTAAAGGCGTGGCCAATGCCCTGCTTGCAAAAGTTTATGCAGCAAAACCTACTCCTGACTGGACAAAGGTGAACCAATATGCAGACGCAACCATTGCAGGAGGTTATTCGTTGTATGGCAACTATAATGGTCTTTTTGATGAGGCCAATGAAAACAATTCTGAAGCTATTTGGGAAATGCAGTTTGATGGTTACGGTGGCGAGCATGGTAACTGGATGCCAGGTGTAATTACCGGCACTGGATGGAAAAGATTTGACACTCCTACTAACGACCTCGTGGCTGCCTACGACAATGAGGGAGATATGATTCGTAAAAATGCAGGTATAGCTTTCAAAAATGTAAGTACCGAAGGCTGGTCTGATAATTACTGGACAAAAGCCAACTACCCGTTTGTGAATAAATTCAGGGCTGATGATAAAAGTGATATCTATATTATCCGTTTGGCCGACATCCTTTTGCTGAAAGCTGAAGCGCTCAACGAGCTTAGCGGGGCTGGCTGGTCGCAATCTAAAACACTTGTTGACCAGATCAGAAAAAGAGTAAACCTGGCGGGTACACCTGCTGCCGATCAGGCCGCTATGCGTTTGGCCATCGAAAAAGAGCGCCGTCTGGAACTTGCTTTTGAAGGTCAGCGTTATTTTGACCTGCTCAGAACAAACAGGGCCGTAGCTGTAATGAACGCGCAAAGAGATGGTGCTGGAAATTTATTGAACTACAATGTTACCGCAGCAAAATTACTGTTCCCTATTCCACAGAGAGAGGTTGACAGAAATCCCAATATCAATAAATAACCAAATATAAATTATCCAAAGGCTGTTCATTCAGCCTTTGGTGTTTAAACTCCAGCTATAAAATGAAACAATATATTATATATGCCCTTACCGTCGCGCTAGCGGCATGCTCTGCAAAAAAGACCACCACCAGTAACAATACGCCGGTAGTTACCAATGGGGGCGCCGCTTTTTGGTTGACCACTGGTGACAAGTCTGCCCTGCTGCAAAAACAGGATACCAGCTTAAATTTTGGCACTGTTACAAACAATTTTCCAACCATCGAGGTAAATGAAACACAAAAATTCCAGACTATTGACGGCTTTGGCTATACGCTTACCGGCGGTAGCGCTGGTCTGATCAATGCTATGGACGCAACGTCAAAAGAAGCACTTCTGCAGGAGCTCTTTTCTACCAAAAAAAACGGCATCGGAGTTAGTTATCTGAGAATTAGTATTGGTGCTTCTGATTTGAGTTCCGAAACTTTTACCTATAACGAACTGCCGGCTGGTGAAACTGATATCAATCAGGACAAATTTTCAATCAGCAAAGAACTTACTGACCTGGTTCCAATACTGAAACAAATTGTTGCGATAAACCCCACAATAAAAATACTTGGTTCACCATGGACTGCGCCAACCTGGATGAAAACCAACAACAGTTTTAAAGGCGGAAGCCTAAAACCTGAATATTATTCTTCCTATGCGCATTACCTGGTGAAGTACATTAATGCAATGAAGGCACAGGGGATTATTATAGATGCGATAACCATTCAAAACGAGCCCCTGCACCCAGGAAATGTACCTAGCATGTACATGGAAGCTAAAGACCAGGCCGTTTTTGTCAAAACTGCGTTAGGACCGGTATTTAAATCGGCCGGCATCAAAACAAAGATTATTGTGTACGATCATAATGCAGACAGACCCGACTATCCAATAACGATCCTGAATGATCCAGAAGCAAAACCCTATGTTGACGGATCTGCCTTTCACTTGTATGCCGGTAAAATATCAGCGTTGTCTAAGGTTCATGATGCACACCCGGATAAAAATCTCTATTTCACAGAACAATGGGTAGGTGGGCCAGGCAAATTTGATGAAGACCTGAAATGGCACGTATCTACATTGATTATCGGTGCTACGCGTAACTGGAGCCGGAATGTTTTGGAGTGGAACCTTGCAGCAGATCCTTCATATGGGCCACATACTGTAGGTGGTTGTGTAACCTGCTTAGGCGCCATTACAGTGAGTTCTGCGGTAACCAGGAATGTAGCTTATTATGTGATTGGGCATGCATCAAAGTTTGTTGCCCCAGGCTCAGTAAGGATTGCGTCAAATATCACCAGCGGACTTCAGAACGTGGCTTTTTCCACACCTGAAGGAAAAAAGGTATTGATTGTAGTTAACGAAAATAACAAGCCGCAGCAATTTAATATCAATAGCAATGGAAAAAGTATAAGCCCAACGCTTGCCGCGGGTGCTGTCGGCACTTTTGTCTGGTAGTCCCATAGAATCCACCCTGGTAAAAAAACCATCAATAGCTTTGCCTGCCATATTTGGCAAGGCTATTGTTAAACTATCATAGTTTAACATAATATAAAGTAGATGAAACGATCCATTATCCTATTTACGGCACTGGCCGGATTAATCAGCGCTTGCCAAAATAAAACAGCTGAACAAACGGCAGACAGCCTGGCAACATCGCCTGATACAGTGAACAAAGATTCCAAAGCGTGTTACGTCTATATCAAAAACAGGGATACAGTTTCACTGTCCTACACCCTTGCAGGTAATGCAATTGCAGGACAGTTAAGTTACAACCTGTTTGAAAAAGACAAAAATTCCGGCACCATTGCGGGTGTGATTAAAGGAGATACTATCCTTGCAGATTACACTGCTTTAGGAGAAGGGACAACCTCCGTAAGACAGGTGGCTTTTCTAAAAAAAGGCGACCAATTGCTGGAAGGTTATGGTGATAGCGAAGATAAAGGCGGCAAAACAGTTTTTAAAGACCTTCATGCTTTAAAATTTGGCGGCTCAATTGATCTGAGCGCTACAGATTGCAAATGATATGGGGATGTTCCGGGTCTAAAAAGACTCGAAACGCTCCCAAAACCCATCAACCGGAAGTTTGGCAAATATATTTACAGGTTCCTTTTTAACGGGGTGTAAAAATTGCAGCCTCCGGGCATGAAGACAAATACTTCCTTTACGGCTGCCCCTTGGGTAGCCGTATTTGTTATCCCCAACAATGGGGCATCCCAGGGTAGATAACTGCACCCTGATCTGATGTGAACGGCCTGTTAATGGATCTACCTCAATCAGGTAATAACCGCCCAGTTCCCCAATGAGTTTATAACTTAGTTCGGCCCGCTGGCTTCCGGCAACCTCTTGCAGATACGGGGTAACCACATTAGTTTTGGGGTTTTTTACTAACCAGTGGACCAGCGTACCCGAAATATTAGCCGGTTTGTTGCGAACAACAGCCCAGTAGGTTTTTTTTACTTCGCGGTTTTTAAAAACGGCATTCATCCGCTCCAGCGCTTTGCTGGTCTTTGCAAACAAAATTACCCCACTTACCGGCCGGTCCAGACGGTGCACTACACCCAAAAATGCACCACCAGGTTTATTGTATTTTGCAGCGATATATTTCTTTACCTTTTCATCCAGGGGCTCGTCACGGGTTTCATCCACCTGTACAATGTCACCCGCACGTTTGTTGATCGCAATCAGGTGATTGTCTTCAAAAAGTATATCTTTTTCAGTTACCGGCATTTAGTATTGCTCCTTTTCATTTGGAAAATCATTCGCTTTTACGTCCCTGATATAAGATTTTGCCGCACCAAGAATTTCTTCATATAAATTTAAATACTGGCGCAAAAAGCGGGGTTTGAATCCTTTGGTCAGGCCAATCATATCATTCACTACCAGTACCTGTCCGTCACAATGTGGTCCGGCACCAATTCCAATCAAAGGAATATGCAGGCTTTCTGTTACTTCCTTTGCCAGGGCAGCAGGAATTTTTTCGAGCACAATACCAAAACAGCCAGCCTCCTGCAATGCAAGTGCGTCAATTTTCAACTTCTCGGCTTCGGCTTCATCTTTAGCCCTTACCGTATAGGTACCAAATTTATAAATCGATTGCGGTGTTAACCCAAGATGACCCATTACCGGAATCCCGGCAGTAATGATACGCTCAATAGAATCTACTATTTCGGTACCGCCTTCAAGTTTAACCCCATGGGCACCTGATTCTTTCATAATTCTAATAGCCGAACTCAATGCTTCCTTAGAATTACCCTGGTAGGAACCAAAGGGAAGGTCGACTACCACAAAAGCACGTGTAGCACCCCGTACCACACCCTGCGCATGATAAATCATTTGATCCAGCGTAATCGGCAGGGTAGTTTCGTGACCGGCCATCACGTTGGAAGCAGAGTCACCAACCAGCAAAACATCTAGTCCTGCATCATCCAGAACAGTAGCCATTGAATAATCATAGGCCGTTAACATAGATATTTTTTCACCTCTATGTTTCATTTCCTGCAGAATGTGTGTGGTAATACGCTTTACTTCTTTGTGTACAGACATATATTTATGCTTTAAGCGGACAAAATTAGGGTATTCATTCGAGAAACGGATACCGTCAGGTTGATTATATATGGCAGAGATCGTAACATTTTAATCCTTTCAAAAAAAATATGAATATAACTGTTCAAAAACCTATCTTTGTATCCCGAAATGAACGGACTAGACAACAGCACATTTGTTACTTATTACAGCGATATTAAACTCGCAAATCTCCATTCATTAACACCTTTTTTAAACTTTATTTCTCATTTTAATTACGATGACTAACTACACCAAGTTACCTGCGATCTTGTTATTGGCTGACGGTACCGTTTATTACGGTAAAGCTGCCGGAAAAATTGGTACAACAACAGGAGAGATTTGTTTCAATACAGGAATGACAGGGTATCAGGAGATATTTACTGATCCATCTTATTTCGGTCAGATTATGGTCACTACAAATGCCCATATCGGTAATTATGGGATCCATAAAGAGGAGATCGAATCAGATTCAATCAAAATTGCTGGGCTGGTTTGTAAAAATTACAACATCGGCTACAGTCGTAAGGAAGCAAATGAATCTATCCAGGACTATTTCCAGGATGAAAACATTGTTGGAATATCTGATATTGATACCCGTGCATTGGTAAGAAAAATCAGGGACCAGGGAGCAATGAACGCGATCATTTCTTCTGAAATCACCGATCTTGACGAGCTGAAAGCAAAACTTGCAGAAGTACCTTCTATGGATGGACTGGAACTGTCATCGCAGGTGTCAACCAAAGAACCTTATTTTTATGGTTCTCCAGATGCAACCTACAAAGTTGCCGCAGTAGATTTTGGAATTAAGAAAAACACCTTACGTAACTTTGATAACAGGGATTTATATGTACAGGTATTCCCGGCTAAAACTTCATTTGAAGAAATGAGTAAATGGGGTGCAGATGCATATTTTATTTCTAACGGCCCTGGGGATCCTGCTGCTATGCCTTATGCGATTGACATGGTTAAGGATATACTGGAAGCTGACAAACCTCTTTTTGGAATTTGCCTTGGCCATCAGTTGCTTGCACAGGCAAATGGAATTGGCACCATGAAAATGTTTAACGGACACAGGGGATTAAACCACCCGGTAAAAAATATCATCAAAGACCATTGTGAAGTAACGTCACAAAACCATGGTTTTGGGGTTATTCCTGATGAAGTAAGAAGTTCTGATAAAGTAGAAATTACGCATATCAACTTAAACGACCAGTCGATTGAAGGCATCCGTGTAAAAGGAAAGAAAGCATTTTCGGTACAATATCACCCGGAATCTTCTCCAGGCCCTCATGATTCCCGTTACTTGTTCGACGATTTTGTGAACATGATAGGAAGCGAAAAAACCTGGTAGAACTTCTCTGCCAATTTCTCTATCATTTGATAAACATATTTAAAAGGATTGTGTAAAACAATCCTTTTTGCATAAAAACCTTATTACATTTATCCTATGGATAGAAACAATGCCATTATCAGTGTCCGTAATCTGGTGAAAAATTACGACGACTTCGCCGCAGTGAAAGGTCTGAGTTTTGACGTATATGAGAACGAAATTTTCGGACTGCTGGGCCCTAATGGTGCAGGCAAAACTACAACCCTTGAAATTATTGAAACATTGCGGGATAAAACCTCAGGAGAGATTATAGTTGATGGGTTCTCTGTAGATAAAAATGCCAATGAAATTAAACGGATTATTGGCGTACAGCTGCAGGCAGCAGGTTACTATCCTAACCTTAACCTCGTAGAACTGATGGAACTTTTTGCTGGCTTATATGGAGTAAATGTGAAGCCAATGGAAATGCTTGAAAAAGTAAACCTTCAGGATAAAGCTAAAGCAAAATACAAAGCCCTCTCTGGCGGACAAAAACAACGCTTTTCAATTGCCACCACCCTGCTCAACAGTCCGAAAATCATTTTTCTCGACGAACCAACCACAGGATTAGACCCCCAGGCCAGGAGAAACCTTTGGGACCTGATCATTGAGATCAGGAACAATGGCACTACCGTGGTGATCACAACGCATTATATGGATGAAGCAGAACAGCTTTGTGACCGCGTAGCCTTTGTAGAAAGGGGTGAAATTATTGCACTGGATACCCCGGACAACCTGATTGACCAGTTGCTGGCCCGCGGATTTGAAAGAAAAAAAGAAGTTAAAAAGGCTAATCTGGAAGATGTGTTCATCAACCTTACTGGCAAAGAATGGCGCGAAGGCTAAATGAGATCAGACATGAACAAACCATACAATCATACAAAAGCTACATTAGCACTTGCCAAAGCCAGTTTCCGCTCAATCATGCGCAGCCCTTCGGCGGTAGTGTTTACACTTGCCTTTCCGCTGATCTTTATCCTGATTTTCGGGTTTCTTGGTGGTGGGGGTATCAGGATACACCTGGCGGTAGCACCGGGTTCGGATATGCAAAATCCGGTCATTAAGGCATTGGAACAAACCGATGTTATTGATCTGCAAAAAGGTGAAACTGCTGCAGCAATCCAGCAGCAGCTGGAAAAAGGAAAAATTGCAGGTGTAATTGATGTTCACAAAAATAGCGTTCCGCAGCCGGCATACCTTGCAAATGTAAACTATACATCGGCCTCGGTAGACAAAGGAAATATACTGAAGTCCATCTTGAAAAACCTGATGTACGCACTGAATTCCCGTGATCTGAAACCATCAGTAGCGGAAATCAGAGAAAGCACTATTCAGGGCAGGAACTACAGGACTATCGATTTTATTTTACCTGGCCAGCTGGGATTCTCATTGCTGAGCACCGGCGTATTTGGTACCGCTTTTATATTCTTTAGTTTAAGACAGACACTGGTCCTAAAACGTTTTTTTGCCACACCAGTGAAAAGGGCCAGCATCATCCTTGGCGAGGGCATTGCGAGAATTGGCTTTGCGCTGCTAGGCGCCTTGTTCATAATTTTGGTGGGCCATTTCTTCTTCCAGTTCACACTAATTCATGGGGTAATCACTGTATTGAATATGCTGATCCTTTCAATTATAGGACTGATCGTATTTATGGGCTTCGGTTTTGTCGTTTCTGGTATCGCAAAAAGCGAAAGCACCATCCCACCAATCGCAAACATTATTACACTGCCACAGTTTTTATTGTCGGGCACCTTTTTCTCCATAGATCTTTTTCCATCATGGTTACAGCCAATCAGCAGGGCACTGCCGCTTACCTATCTTAACGACGCCATGCGTCAGGTTGCATTTGAAGGTGCCGGACTCTGGGATGTAAAACAACAGATCCTGATCATGGTAATATGGGGCATTGCAATATATGCGCTGGCAGTCAAGGTGTTCAAGTGGGAATAATTTTTATAGTGCAATCCCGCTATATAGTTTAAATTTTATTTTAACTTTGATTATCAACTGGGTAATTGTAATATTTACACTAAGGATATATAACACTTAAAACAAATAAAATGAGTTTAATTATTGATGTTCATGCAAGGCAAATCCTCGATTCAAGAGGTAACCCTACTGTTGAAGTAGAAGTAATCACTGAAAATGGCCAAATGGGCCGTGCTGCCGTACCTTCTGGTGCAAGTACTGGTAAACACGAGGCTGTTGAACTAAGAGATGGGGATAAAAAAGTCTACATGGGCAAAGGTGTATTAAAGGCTGTTGAAAATGTAAACAAGAAAATTGCTAAAGAACTTCAGGGTATCGATGTTTTTGAACAAAACTTGATTGACAAAGCCATGATCGACCTTGACGGATCAGAAAACAAAGGCAATTTAGGCGCTAATGCAATTCTGGGTGTTTCTTTGGCCGTGGCTAAAGCAGCAGCTCAGGAAAGCAGACAACCATTATACCGTTACATTGGTGGTGTAAATGCAAACACACTGCCAGTTCCAATGATGAACATTTTAAATGGTGGTGCACACGCAGACAACAAAATTGACTTCCAGGAGTTCATGATTATGCCATTGGGTGCAAGCAGTTTTTCTGAAGCATTACAAATGGGAACCCAGGTATTCCACCACCTGAAAGATGTATTGAAGAAAAAAGGATATTCTACTAACGTAGGTGATGAAGGTGGTTTTGCACCAAACATCGGTTCTAACGTAGAAGCAATTGAAACTGTATTAACAGCTATTGAAACTGCCGGATTTACTCCTGGTAAAGATATCTGGATTGCTATGGATGCAGCAGCATCTGAAATGTACGATTCAAAAACTAAAACGTATAACTTTCACAAATCATCGGGAGAGAAATTAACTTCTGATGAGATGGTTAAATACTGGGTTGACTGGGCCAATAAATATCCTATCGTTTCTATTGAAGACGGATTGGATGAGGATGACTGGGATGCATGGGAAGCTTTAACTTTAGCTATCGGTAACAAAGTTCAGTTGGTAGGTGACGATTTATTTGTAACGAACGTAAAACGTTTACAACAAGGAATCGATAAAAACATCGCTAACTCTATCCTTGTTAAAGTAAACCAGATCGGTTCACTGACTGAAACTATCAATGCAGTATCATTGGCACAATACAATGGTTATACATCTGTAATGAGTCACCGTTCGGGAGAAACTGAAGATACTACTATTGCTGATTTAGCTGTAGCGTTAAACTGTGGTCAGATCAAAACTGGTTCGGCTTCACGTTCAGACAGGATTGCGAAATATAACCAATTGTTACGTATCGAAGAAGAATTAGGTTCTGCGGCACGTTTCATTGGTAAAGATTTCAAATTCATCAAGTAATTTGATGAATGGCGGGCCCCGGGCTTCGCAGAAAGGAAAGAGCTGCTTCGATTTCGGAGCAGCTTTTTTTTTGAGTAGAAATCGGTTTTGATCAAAACGTTATCCTATATTTGTGATGATGAACAGATTGCTTGAAATTTTTAGGAACAAATACTTTCTGTCTGCCGCAGCTTTTGTGGTATGGATGATCTTCTTTGATAAAAATGACATGCTTTCTCAGTATGAATACCGGGCAGAGGTGCATAAGCTGCAGGAAGAAAAGGATTTTTACGAGAAGCAAACCGCACAGGTAAAAAAAGACCTTGACGAACTAAATACCAATCTGAATACTGCCGAGAAATTTGCAAGGGAAAAGTACTTCATGAAAAAGGACAATGAAGATGTCTTTGTGATTGTTAGAGAAAGCCCTAAAGAAGAATAGTTAAAGCGCGCCGTTTCTCTTTCTCATCAACCATTCTACACTTAACAGTACCAGAATTAATCCGAACAACCATTTGAAGTTGACCAGTTCCTCATATTTGCGGTCCTCATAACTGAGTGTCTTCATTTGTTTACTTGAAGCGAGTTGTTTTTTAAGCTGCTGCAGCTGGTTCGGATAGTACATTTTTCCATTGGTTTGAACAGAGAGCTGATAAAGCAACTGGTGATTGGCAATAGTCTGCTGAAATTCAGCAGTAAGGGCATTAATAAAGAAAGCCCCTTTAGCCCCATATTTTTTGCCGCTAAAATCTGCGTTTGCGCTATACCTGTAATTGCCGGCCGGCAAGATGCCCGCATCAAGCTGGTAAGCAGATTCAAATTTGGAAAAACTAAAATTATAAGCCTTACCCTTTTCATCGCGTAACTGTATGGTAACGTCGGCGGAATTTACAGGCACATAACTGTCATTATACAGCGTTGCATTGATGAGCACATGTTCATTTTCATCAAAAATCTGTTTGGCCGGACGTACAACAAATTTTCTCTGGTCATCCTTTACAGAGAGGTATTGTATGATCTTCCCCACTACCGAATTGAAAACCGGCACATGTTCATTTGTCCGGGCCTCAGAAAACTTCCATTTCCATAAACCTTCCCCGATGAGGTACCCTGCTTTGCGCCCGTTCACATTCATAAAGAAGAGCTGGGGCACAACAGCTTTTGATTTATCTTTTCGCTGGTTTAAAACCACCTGTACATCGCCTGATATTTTCACCTGTCCTGATGGCGCCTGCAAGGGATCAAAATCCTGAATGACTGTTCTTGATGCTGGATCAAGGTCAAAAGAAGAGAAACTGGTATTTACATCGCTGTAATTGTATACCAGCGTACCATTGTTTCCTGTCAGGCCAACATTACTTTGTACAAGATTAAACTGGCTGATATTACTTTGTGCCCCCAGGATATACCAAACAGGAACTTCAGATAGACGAACCTTTTCCAGAAATGCGCGGCTATCATATTGCAGACCGGGTAGCTGATATAGAATTACCAGACCGTAACCTTTCAGTTCAACAGCAGACAATTGCTCCTGCATTTGCAAAGAAACATCATAATGTTTGTTCAGTGACAGTGCCCCCTTTATTGCGGCAAGGTCGGGATGTGGCCCCGCTGAAGCAATTAATATCTTTTGTCTGTCATCTATTACCTCCACAATCACCTTGCGGCTGTTGTTCTTCAGGAAAACTTCATCTTTCAGGGGTACAACTGATACCACATATTGGTGGGCACCCAATTTACTTGCTTTCAGCGATACCTTTATATTTTTGGAGAACTGATCTGAATTGATCTGCAGCATTTGCTCATGGATTGTTTTACCATTTTCAGAAACGATTAGTTTACTCCCCTCCCTGTTGGACTGGTAGGCCTGCAATTGTATATCCAGCTTAAATTCATTGTCAAGATAAACAAGGTCGTTACTGTTCACATCGGCAATCAACAAATCTTTTTTAGGGATAGTATCGCCCAATGCAATTGTATACACAGGTGCTTTTAGTGTTGCCATATCTCCAGCAGGGTTTCCGCCCTTATTGAAAATACCATCACTTGCCAGTATAATGGCACCAACATTTCTGTTCAGCAGCTCGTCAGTTAACTGGTTGACCAGGGCTGAAGCATCAGTGAGCTTACCTTTATAGCTAAAATCAAGCCCTCTGCCTACGCCGTCCCCGAAGTGATAGAACCTAACATCATATTTTTCAGAAAGTTCCCTACCAAGCTGCTGTACAGCATTTCTGTATTTAATACTATCAAACCCTGCTGGTGTAACCGCTGCTATAGATTCTGAATTATCCTGTGCAATGATGATGATTGGCTTTTCCAGGGTATAACTCACCTGCCTGATCAGCGGAGAAAACAAGAGCCATAAAATAACCGATATTGTAACTGCCCTTGCAGCTGCAAGGCTGATCTTAAGAGGCTGGGGTAACCCGTCTGGTCTTCGGTAAAGCAACCACGCCATGCAGACACCGGTTACCAAACAGCCCATCAGTGCCAAAAACGAATAAAAGGTGAAGGAGTTGCCCATTGCTTAGAAGTAAAGATGCAAAAAAAAAGCGTTAGGGAAAATCCCTAACGCCTGTATCTTGTAAGTTGTTACCGCTATAACATACCGCCACAAACAGACAATACCTGGCCTGTTACATAAGCACTCATGTCTGAGGCTAAGAATACACATACATTTGCTACATCTTCAGGTTCACCGGCCCTCTTTAATGGAATACCTTCTTCCCAGCCTTTTACAACTTTAGGATCAAGAACTTCAGTCATTTCAGTACGTATAAATCCTGGTGCAACAACATTTGTACGGATATTCCTTGATCCAAGTTCTTTCGCAACAGACTTGGAGAACCCAATAATACCGGCTTTAGAAGCTGCATAATTGGCCTGACCAGCATTTCCCTGTACGCCAACTACCGAACTTAAATTAATGAAAGACCCCTTACGGTTTTTCATCATAATTTTCGAAGCTGCTTTAGTTACATTAAATACCGATTTCAGGTTAACGTTAATCACGTCATCCCAATTTTCCTCACTCATCCGCATCAATAAACCGTCTTTAGTGATCCCGGCATTGTTAACCACAATGTCAAGTGTACCAAATTCGGCCACGATATCACTGATCAGCTGCTCTGCTTCACTGAACTTAGAGGCATCAGAACGGTACCCTTTAATTTTTGTTCCGTATGATTGTAGTTCCTGTTCCAGGGCTTCACCTTTTTCAACTGAAGACAAGTAAGTAAAAGCAACATTTGCACCTTGTTCAGCGAACTTTTCCGCTATTTTGCGGCCTATTCCTTTTGAAGCACCAGTTACTAATGCCGTCTTTCCTTCTAATAATTTCATAGCTATATTATGTTTTAAATCGCAACGGCCTTTCTGTTGGCCGGTGCAGGTTCATATGTTTATGTTATACCGCCGGCTCCTGTTGGCTTAAGCAATGAAAACTTCCTAATCCCCAAATGATATCAACAGAATTGATGCCAACAACCTTCCGGTCTGGAAATGCCCCGCGAATAATATCAAGCGCAATCTCATCATTTACATCACCGAAAACCGGAACAATCACCGCTGCATTGGCAATATAAAAATTTGCGTAAGATGCCGGCAGCCTCGTGTCTTCGTGTATAACAGGCGAAGGCATTGGCAGTTCAATGATATTTAAAGGCATGCCATTGATTAAACGCATGGCCTTAAGCTCCTGAAGGTTTTCTTTCAGCAGAATATAATTTTCATCCAGTGGATTTGACTCGATTACGGTTAATACAGTATTTGGGTTTACAAAACGGGTAATATCATCAATATGACCGTCCGTATCATCCCCTACAATACCATCGCCAACCCAAAGCACCTGGAGTGCACCATAACATTCTTTAAGGTATTCTTCTATCTGCTCCTGACTTAAATGAGGGTTCCTGTTTTTATTTAACAAACAGGCCCTCGAGGTCAAAATAGTTCCCGCGCCGTTAAATTCCACAGAACCGCCTTCCATAACGATGCCCGGATTAAATACAGGAAGATTGAAATGGTCTCCAATTCTTGTAGGGATCACATCATCCAGTTCATAAGGCGGATATTTATTGCCCCAGGCGTTATAATCCCAGTCAACCACTACCTTTTTCTGATCAGCAGCAGGATTGATAAGGAAAGCAGGACCATGATCACGGCACCATGCATCATTGCTTGGATTGAAATAAAATTCTATCTGTGACAGATCTGCCCCGACTTCCTGCAATTTCGTCATAGCAAAAGCTTTAGTGGCTTCATCGTTTACGTTAATCCTGACCTTCTCTCCGGTTGCTACAACCTTGATAAACTCACAATAGGGTGCATAAATCGTATCCAGTTTACCTGGCCATGAAGCTTCTTTATGCGGCCAGGTTAACCAGGTTGCCTCATGCTCTTCCCATTCTGCCGGGAAGCGGTAGCCGGCCCTCCTTGGCGAATGATCAAATAGATTCGTCATCAATATATCTTTTGGTGATTTGTGAATAACTGTCAATCCTGCGGTCACGTAAAAACGGCCAGTGTGTCCTGTAACTATTGGATAGCGTCAGGTCCAGTTCCACAACCTTCAGTTCTTCCTGATCATGTGATGCCTGATAAAGCAACGACCCAAAAGGATTAGATACGAAAGATCCGCCCCAGAAAGAAACACCAGCTTCTTCTCCTACACGGTTAATACTCACTACCGGAACCCCATTGGCTATTGCATGTGAGCGCTGAATAGTTTGCCACGCATTATATTGCTCAGTATTTGTGCCTTCATCCTGTGTAGTTGCCCAGCCAATAGCAGTCGGGTATACCAGAAAATCAGCTCCCATCAGCGCTGTTAAGCGTGCAGCCTCAGGATACCACTGGTCCCAGCAAATCAACACACCAATTTTTGCATATTTTGTTTTAAACACCTTGTACCCAAGGTCGCCGGGAGTAAAGTAAAATTTTTCGTAAAATCCCGGATCGTCAGGGATATGCATTTTCCGGTATTTACCAAGGTAAGTCCCATCAGCATCGAGAACCGCAGTAGTATTATGGTATAGGCCTTCAGCCCTTTTTTCAAAAAGTGAAGCTACAATTACTACGTTTAATTCGGCAGCAACAGCAGACAAAGCGTCTGTTGAGGGGCCGGGAATAGTTTCCGCGAGTTTGAAGTTCTCATAATCTTCAACATCGCAAAAATAAAGCGAAGTGAACAGTTCCTGCAGGCATACGACCTGGGCGCCCTGAGCCGCAATTTCGCGGATCTTCACAATTGCTTTATCTAAATTTTCTTGTTTGTTACTGGTACAGCTCATCTGCACCAATCCAACTTGTACTTTAGCCATTCTATGAAATTTTGTGGTGCAAAGTTAACAGAAAATCTTTTAATCGATTATTGCAGCGACAAACTACCCGCATTTATATAAATGTATGACAGGGGCGTTTGATCGAATACGATTTTATACCTTAAAAAGGATTAGCTGGGTTTTCGGAAACAAAGGCATCCTTATATTCCTGCTGTAACTCAGAGAGGCATTTGGCACAAAGGCAATTCTCATAATTTTCACTGATGTACTGCATCTCATTAAGATTGAGCTGCACTACATTACACTGGCATTTGGTGTAAGAATTTGCCTTACACTCAATGGGCGATCCGCAACGTTCGCAGGGTATAATTTCGTGTTTAGCCATTTGTGCTGAGGTATAAAAGACAAAAGTACGGTAAAATCAATTACCGTACTTTTATCAGCTTATTTTATGAGATTAAGATTATCCTGAGCAACTGATGCAACCCTCTTCCATAGAACAAACAGGGCCGTCAGTAATCTCTTCTACTACCTGCTCAATATGCTCCGGAATTACCGGTTCCATATTTTTACCGGCCTGGTTCTCTACAGTAAATTTAACTGCCTGAGAAGCCGCCTGCGTACGCAGGTAATACATTCCTGTTTTTAAGCCTTTTTTCCAGGCATAGAAATGCATAGAAGTGAGCTTGGATGTATTTGGTGCATTGATAAACAGGTTAAGCGATTGCGACTGGCAGATATAGGCACCGCGATCGGCAGCCATATCAATAATGCTGCGCATTTTGATTTCCCAAACTGTTTTGTACAATTCTTTAATATAATCTGGAATTTCAGCGATGTCCTGGATAGATCCATTCGCCAAAATGATCCTGTCTTTCATTGCAGGTGTCCAAAGGCCTAAAGAAACCAGGTCTTTCAACAAATGTTTATTTACTACCACAAACTCACCACTTAATACACGGCGTGTATAAATATTGGAAGTATAAGGTTCAAAACACTCGTTATTACCCAGGATCTGTGAGGTAGAAGCTGTAGGCATTGGTGCCACAAGCAAAGAGTTACGGACTCCGTCTTTCACAACTTTCGCACGGAGATCTTCCCAATCCCATCTGTTACTCTCTGGTTTTACGTTCCAAAGGTCAAACTGGAACTTACCTTCAGATAGTGGCGAACCTTTAAAGGTTTCGTATGCACCATCTTTAAGCGCAAGGTCATGAGAAGCAGTCATTGCTGCAAAGTAGATGGTTTCAAAAATCTCTTTGTTCAACTCTTTTGCGCCCTCACTTTCAAAAGGCAGACGCATTAGTATAAACGCATCAGCCAGTCCCTGTACGCCCAGTCCCACTGGTCTGTGACGCATGTTTGAATATCTAGCTTCTTCGATTGGGTAATAATTGTAATCAATTACCTTATTCAGGTTTAAGGTAGCCTGATAAGTTACATCATACAAACGCTGATGGTCAAATTCCCCGTTAATTACAAAACGCGGAAGTGCAAGTGATGCCAGATTACATACAGCAACCTCATCTTTCGACGAGTATTCCATAATCTCAGTACACAGGTTGGAACTTTTAATTGTTCCTAAATTCTGCTGGTTTGATTTTCCGTTAGCCGCATCTTTGTACAACAGGTAAGGTGTTCCGGTTTCAATTTGCGAATCTAAAATGGCAAACCATAATTCCTGCGCTTTGATTGTTTTGCGGGCACGTCCTTCTTTTTCATAACGCTCATACAAAGCATTAAATTCAGGTCCCCAGCAATCTGCCAGGCCTGGTGCCTCATCCGGACTGAACAAGCTCCATTCACCATTCTCTTCTACACGTTGCATAAATAAATCACAGATCCATAATGCGTAGAAAAGATCGCGTGCGCGCATTTCTTCTTTACCATGGTTTTTACGCAGGTCAAGGAAAGAGAATACATCTGCATGCCATGGTTCCAGATAAATTGCAAAGGCACCCTTACGTTTACCGCCACCCTGGTCTACATAACGTGCAGTATCATTAAATACCTTTAACATTGGAACAATACCATTACTGGTTCCGTTAGTACCGCTGATATAAGCACCGGTAGCCCTTACATTGTGAATACTTAATCCAATACCGCCTGCACTCTGTGAGATTTTGGCAGTCTGTTTCAACGTATCATAAATACCTTCTATACTGTCGTCCTGCATGGTCAGCAAAAAGCATGAGGACATTTGTGGTTTAGGCGTACCAGCATTGAACAATGTAGGTGTACCATGTGTGAACCAGCGTTCGCTCATCAGGTTGTAGCTGGCAATTACACTATCGATATCACCTTTGTGAATCCCGACAGCCACACGCATATATAAATGCTGCGGACGCTCAACGATGATCCCGTTTATTTTTAGCAGGTAAGATTTCTCAAGGGTTTTAAAACCGAAATAGTCGAAACCAAAATCCCTGTCATAGATAATTGTACTGTCTAAAATGTCAGCATTATCCTGTATCACCTGCCATACATCTTCAGCAATCAGCGATGCAGATTTATCAGTTTTAGGATCTACATATTTATATAACATCTCCATCGTTTTGGAAAACGACTTGGTTGTATTTTTATGAAGATTTGACACTGCGATCCTGGATGCCAAAAGTGCATAATCAGGATGTTTAGTGGTTAAAGAGGCAGCAGTTTCAGCCGCAAGGTTATCAAGTTCTGATGTAGTTACCCCATCATATAAGCCTTCAATTACTTTTTTGGCTACGTCTATCGGGTCAACTAATTCAGCATTAAAGCCGTAACACAGCTTTTCTATACGGGCAGTGATTTTATCGAACCGCACCGCTTCTTTACGACCATCTCTTTTTTCTACGAACATATTTCTTAGGTTTTGTATTGCTTATTCAGTGTTGTTCAAGGCAACGCCCAACATCGGCAATAGTTTATATAATTTAATCATTAACGCATCCCGTCAAGACGGTGGCAGCTACTAGAAATCATCATCCAGCGAGAAAGCAGAAGCTTTATCTTCGGATGATGTCAGCACTCCGCTTTTCTGGTAATCACCAACACGCTTTTCAAAGAAATTGGTTTTTCCCTGCAGGGAAATCATCTCCATAAAATCAAACGGATTGGTTGCATTGTATATTTTATCGTATCCCAGCTCTGCTGACCATCGGTCGGCCACAAACTCAATATACTGGGACATCAGTTTGGCATTCATACCAATCAATGCTACCGGAAGTGCATCTGTTACAAATTCTTTTTCTATTTCAACAGCATCTTTAATGATACCATGTACAGCTTCCTGCGAAAGCCTTGTATTTAACATTTTGTAAAGCAGGCAGGCAAATTCACAGTGCATACCTTCATCTCTTGAGATCAGCTCATTGCTAAATGTTAAGCCTGGCATTAAGCCACGTTTTTTCAACCAAAAAATTGAACAGAAACTTCCGCTGAAGAAGATACCTTCCACCGCGGCAAAAGCTACCAGTCTTTCGGCAAAGTTACCGCCATCAATCCAGCGTAAAGCCCATTCGGCTTTTTTCTTCACACAAGGAACCGTTTCAATGGCGTGGAACAACCTGTCTTTTTCAACCTCGTCTTTAATATAAGTATCAATTAGCAGGGCATATGTTTCAGAATGGATATTTTCCATCATGATCTGGAAACCATAAAAACATCTTGCTTCAGGCAACTGGACCTCACTCATGAAGTTTACAGCAAGATTTTCATTAACGATGCCATCACTTGCAGAGAAGAAGGCTAATATATGAGAGATGAAATGTCGTTCGCCATCATTCAGGTTATCCCAATGTTTCTGATCATCTGAGAGATCTATCTCTTCTGCCGTCCAAAAACTAGCCTCACTCTTTTTGTACATTTCCCAGATTGCCGGATATTTAATTGGCAAAAGGACAAAGCGGTCTTTGTTCTCTTTCAGTAATACTTCTTCTTCCATGGATATATTTTAAATGATGTATGATGCAATAGCGTCGAAATCCCCTCAGCCTGTTATTACCGGCTATATTATCAAAATCAAAAAAGATTAAAATAAGTAGAGTTTAATTTCCAGGGTAAATAATTAGAGATTAAACCCTTAGCCAACATTACATTGATAAAGCCGCCGGGATTCCTATTAAAACAAATATAAACTTTGAGACTTTCAAACGTTAGCAGAAGTTGTTAACAAGCGCGCGTAATTATCCACACTCAGGGGAAAATATTACCTATATTTTACTAAACAAACTTGTTATTCATTTATAGCAGTTAATAGAAAGCCCTCTATAAATGTTAATAACATTCGAAAAGTTGACTTTACAGCTGTAAAATTCAGTAAAGACAGGGACCACCGGCACACAAAATCAATGCATACGCAGACCTCTTTTATTATGGAGCTTAGTATTCAACTAAAGAAATAAGATGGATAGGAGATCTATGACTGGCCGCCGTAGCTGATAGAAACTTTAGATTCCCCTTTGTTGAAAAAGCCGAGCTCTTTTGCTGCGCGTTCAGAAAGGTCGATCAGGTATTTTTTACCATAGGGACCTCTGTCATTAATTTCAACATCTACAGATTTACCGTTGGAAAGATTGGTCACAGTGACAATTGTACCAAAGGGAAGGCTCATATGAGCTGCGGTAAATTTCATGCGCCTGTATAACGCCCCGCTTGTTGTTTTTCTACCTTCAAACCGCTTGTGATAATATGTTGCGAGTCCTGTTTTTATGCGTGTTACGAGGTCTAAAGCCGGGGATTCAGACTGTGCAGAAACCTGCGAAAACACGAACATGCTCAATAAAAGTAAACAATATTTCATATTCAATTTTGTTGGTGTATTATCAAATATAAGCAAAAAATACCCAAGGCTCCAAATAAAAAATGCCCAATGAGCTGATCATCGGGCATTTATGCGGTTTAAACGATATGAAGGCTATTTATCAGGTACAAAATTCATTGAAATGGAATTAACACAGTTCCTTGTATTTTTGGCTGTAAATCCTTCTCCGAGGAATACATGGCCAAGGTGGGCTTTGCAGTTTGCGCACTCAATTTCGGTACGCGATCCGTCTGCATCAGGGATCCTGATTACTGCACCTTTAATCTCGTCATCAAAGCTAGGCCAGCCGCAGTCCGACTCAAATTTTGATTCCGAACGGTACAACGCAGCATTACAACGCTTGCAGGTATAAGTACCTTTGGCCGTATTTTTCAGCAATGTTCCTGTGCCCGGATACTCCGTACCTTTGCCTACAATTACATCCTCTTCTTCTTTTGTTAACTTATTCCAACCCATTTTATTGCTCGTTTTGGTAGTAGATTTAGCGTCCTCTTTAGTCTGCTTTTGTGCGCAGGCCATCAGGCTTGTCATTAGTACAAAGCCCAGTATAAAAATCGATTTATTGATCATCTGTTTCATCTGTTTGGTGTTATATACGTTTAACGCTGAGGCTTGGTTTTTAGCATCAGGCGAACAGAACCTGACAATTTTCAGATATATTTATAACTGAAACGAGGCTAACCTGTAAGGAGAGCCTCGTTCATATCCGATATAAGGAAGGATTATTTTTTCAACGCATCAGCCATAGCCTGTCCAATTTCTGCAGGACTTTCCACTACAGTGATACCGCATTCAGCCATAATTTTCATTTTAGCAGCAGCTGTATCATCAGCACCGCCAACGATTGCGCCTGCGTGGCCCATTCTACGACCTGCCGGGGCAGTTTGTCCTGCGATAAATCCAACTACCGGTTTAGTACCGTTTTCTTTGATCCAAAGGGCAGCTTCAGCTTCCATACCACCACCAATTTCACCAATCATGATGATACCTTCAGTTTCAGGATCGTTCATTAACAATTCAACAGCTTCTTTAGTAGTAGTTCCAATGATAGGATCTCCACCAATACCAATTGCTGTAGTGATACCTAATCCAGCTTTCACTACCTGGTCAACTGCTTCATAAGTAAGTGTACCTGATTTAGATACTACACCTACTGTACCTTTTTTGAAAATAAAGCCTGGCATGATACCAATTTTAGCCTCATCAGCAGTAATTACACCCGGGCAGTTTGGACCGATTAAACGGCAATCCCTTCCGGAAATATATTCTTTAACCTGAATCATATCCTTTGTCGGGATACCTTCAGTAATACATACAATAACTTTTATACCCGCTTCAGCAGCTTCCATGATGGCATCTGCAGCAAAAGCAGGTGGTACAAAGATGATAGATACATTGGCACC
>Ga0308164_10001800_pt1 | contig 23279 bp, 24 predicted proteins | sample PhyTR2_FD_201031 | JGI IMG/M metagenome (GOLD analysis project Ga0308164, IMG submission 201031) | Phyllosphere microbial communities from UC Gill Tract Community Farm, Albany, California, United States - DLSLT.R2 | ecosystem: Host-associated > Plants > Phyllosphere > Unclassified | place: USA... | reverse complement strand
TCTTCGTAGAGCGCGCGGGCTGATTCCATGTCGTCCAGCGTATCGAGAAGGACGCAGGCATAGCCCGCATGGCGCGCTGCGTCCAGGATTGCTTCGGCCAACTGACGTCCCAGGCCTAGACCACGGAACGCCGGGCGGATGTAGAGACGTTTCATTTCCGCCGCATTGGGATAGTCCACCGTGTCGAGCGGCCGCAACGCGCAGCATCCTGCGACCCATGCCTGGCGATTGCCCTCGAGCAGGAGCCGATGGACCGCATCGTGTGCCGGCAGCCACGGCGCCGCTCTTTCATGGCCTGTGCTCGTCTCGACCAATGCCAGCAGCAGCTTGCCGCGTGGTTCGGCATAGTCGCCTGGAAGGCGGGCCAGTTCGCCCTCGAAATCCTGGAATCCGAGATCGATCTTCAATGCCGATGCATAGTCGACGAACAGGCTGCGAAGGGCATGCAGCTCATGGGTCTGGGTAGGCTGCAACATCGTCACGATGGGCATGCCGGCCAGGGACACCGGACTGGAACGCGCAGGACGCATGTCAGCGTCAGCCCCGGGCGACGCGACCGATCGCGTCGTGCGTCGCCGTGGAAGCGGGTCGATCGGGAAGAAGCAAGCAGCGAGGCATTCAGGCCTCGGCCAGCAGTTTTTCGATCAGCCGATGGAGTTCCGCGAAGTCGGGCTCGCCGACATAGCGCTTCACGATCTGCCCCCGCTTGTTGACGATGTAGGTGGTCGGTGTGAGGGCCACGTCGCCCCAGGACTTGGCCACGGCACCCGTGTTGTCGATGGCGACGTTGAAAGGCAGTTTGCGCGTCTCGGCGAAATTCACCACATAGCTGGGCGGGTCGTAGCTCATCGCGACCGCCAGGGTGTCATAGCCACGGGCCTTGTACTTGTCGTGAGTGGCAATAATGCGGGGCATCTCGGCCACGCAGGTCACGCAGCTGGTGGCCCAGAAATTCACCAGGGTGACCTTGCCCTTGAGATCCTCGGTCGAGGTCTTGCGGCCGTCGAGCAGCACGAAGGTCGAGGCGGGTGCCGCCGAGACGCCGGTGGACACATAGACGGCCGCTCCAGCCGCCAGAGCGATCGCGAGAGCGGCGACAGGGACGATTTTTTTCATGGAGGACCGATCGATGAATCGCAGAAATTTTAATTCCCTCTGCCTGGCCCTTCCCACGGGGTTGACATGGATGGTCATGCAGCAGGCCCATGCCCTCTCGCTGAGCGATCTGAGCAGCGGTGATGCGACGAGCGGCGTCAAGGCTGCCCTGGAAAAAGGCGCCACCGTGGCGGTCGGACTGCTCGGACGGCCCGATGGCTTCCTGGGCAATCCGCGTGTGCGCATTCCCTTGCCGGGTTATCTGGAACAGGCCACCCAGATGCTCAGGATGGTCGGCCAGGGCGGACGCATCGACGAGCTTGTGACCGCGATGAACCGTGCCGCCGAACAGGCGGTACCGGCCTCCAGGGAATTGCTGGTCGCGGCAGTGCGTGGCATGAGCGTGTCCGATGCGAAGGGCATCCTGACCGGTGGCGAAACCTCGGTCACGGAGTTCTTCGTCGGCAAGACGCGCACCTCGCTGACCGAACGTTTCCTGCCGATCGTCACCACCGCCACCGCCCGCGTGAAGCTGGCCGACAAGTACAACGCCATCGCCGGCAAGGCCTCCGGCCTCGGTCTGATCAGGACCGAGGACGCCAACATCCAGCGCTACGTCACAGGCAAATCGCTCGATGGCCTCTATACGGTGATCGGCGACGAGGAGCGCAAGATCCGACAGGATCCGCTGGGCAGTGGCAGCGCCATCCTGAAGAAGGTCTTCGGCGCGCTGCGCTGAGAGGGCCGCCAGCCCGCGAATTCGAAAGTCCGCCTCCATGCCGATGTCCCGACAGCTTCTCCGCTCCAGGATCGCTTCGACCGCCGCCGTGATGGCGGTTCTGGCGAGCGTTGCCTGCACGCCGGTCTTCAACTGGCGCGAGGTGCCGGTGGGCGATGGTGACCTGGTGGCGTTGCTGCCGTGCAAGCCCGACCGTGCCGAGCGTGTGATGCCCCTGGGCGCCGAATCGGTGCGCGTCGACATGGCCGGCTGCGAGGCCGGCGGCGTCACGTTCGCCATCGCCCACGCCGAGGCGTCGGAGCCGGCCCAGGCGTCGGCCTGGCTCGATGCCTGGCGCGCGGCGACCCGGGCCCGGATCGCCGGTCGCTCGGTGACCGAAAGGGCGGGATCGCTGCCGCGCGCGGCGGCCTCACCCACGCCGCTGCGGCTCGATGCGTCGGCTGGCGAGGACGCGGAACGGGCCCCGCCCATGCGGGTGCTGTGGTTCGCGCGTCAGCATCCGCGCGGTGTGTCGCTGTACCAGGCGACGGCCATCGGTCAGCCGTCGGCGCCCGATGCGCTGGAAACGTTCTTCGAGGGGCTGCGGCTGCCATGAGCTTCGAGGCCTCGCCGGGCGGGTGACGCGCCCGCGCGCCATGAAGGTATTCGATCGATCACGCCGAATCCACCCCGGTCGCCCTCGCATAATCGATCTCCCACTCTCCCGTCCTGCATGAACAGCATCCTCATCATCGCCCATGCGCCGCTGGCCAACGCCCTGCGGCAATGTGCGCTGCATGTCTTCCCCGACACCTCCATCGTCTCCGCGCTCGATGTCCTGCCCAACGTATCGCCCGAGGAGACGCTGGCCTCCGCGCGCATCATGGTCGACCAGATGAAGCGCACGGCCAATCACAACGTGCTGGTGCTGGTCGACGTGTTCGGCGCCACGCCCTGCAACGTGGCGCAGAAGCTGGTCGTCGGCGAGCACATGCGCATGGTGGTCGGCGTGAACCTGCCGATGCTGATGCGCGTCGCGAACAAGCCCGACGAGGCGCTCGAGACGCTGGTGGAGCGTGCGATCTACGGCGGCAAGGAGGGTGTCATGACGGTGGCACCGGCCGCACCCCAGAACCAGTCGAAGAGAAAACCCAGTGATCAAGACATCCGTGACCATCAGCAATAAGCTGGGCCTGCACGCCCGTGCGTCGGCCAAGCTCACCAAGCTCGCCGGCAGTTTTCCGTGCGAGGTGTGGATCTCGCGTGGCGAGCGCCGCGTCAATGCCAAGAGCATCATGGGCGTCATGATGCTGGCCGCCGGCATCGGGACCGTGGTGCAGCTCGACACCGAAGGCGACCAGGCCCAGCAGGCCATGGATGCGCTGGTGGCCCTCATCAACGACAAGTTCGGCGAAGGCGAGTGATGGCCGCTCGTCGTCCGGACACGCCACCGGTGCGCGCATGACCTTCTCCATCCATGGTCTCCCGGTCGCACGTGGCATCGCCATCGGGCGCGCGGTGCTGGTGGTGTCGAGCCGCATCGATGTCGCCCACTACTTCATCAAGCCCGAGGAAGTCGACGCCGAGATCGACCGCGTGCGCGCCGCGCGCAATGCCGTCGCCGACGAACTGACCCGGCTACAGGCCAACGTCGCCCTGATGGGGCCCAACGACGCGCCGCACGAACTCGCCGCGTTGCTCGAGGTGCACCAGATGCTGCTGCAGGACGAGGCCCTCGCCGGCGGCGTCAAGCAGTGGATCACGGGCCGTCTCTACAACGCCGAATGGGCGTTGACGACCCAGCTCGAGGTCATCGCGCGCCAGTTCGACGAGATGGAGGACGAGTACCTGCGCGAGCGCAAGGCCGATCTCGAGCAGGTCGTCGAGCGCATGCTGCATCGCATGAAGGGCACGGCCGCGGTACTGGCGCCGTCGCCACCCCCGCGCCGCAAGCGCGCCGCCCTCGCCGCGCACGAGGACGACGACGACGGCACGCCGCACGACCCGACCTCGATCGACGGTGTCGATGTGCCACTGGTGCTGATCGCGCACGATCTCTCGCCGGCCGACATGCTGCAGTTCAAGAAGAGCGTGTTCGCCGGCTTCGTGACCGACGTCGGCGGACGCACCTCGCACACCGCGATCGTCGCGCGCAGCATGGACATCCCGGCGGTGGTGGGCGCCCGCACGGCCAGCCAGCTGGTGCGCCAGGACGACTGGGTGATCATCGACGGCGATGCCGGCGTGGTGATCGTCGACCCCTCACCCATCATCCTGGCCGAGTACGGCTTCAAGCAGCGCCAGGGCGATCTCGAGCGCGGCCGGCTCTCGCGCCTGCGCCACAAGCCCGCCGTCACGCTCGATGGCGAGCGCGTCGAATTGCTGGCCAACATCGAGCTGCCCGAGGACACGTTCGGTGCCGTCAAGGCCGGGGCCGCCGGCGTCGGCCTGTTCCGCAGCGAGTTCCTTTTCATGGGGCGGGAGGCGCAGCACCTCACCCGGCTGCCCGACGAGGAGGAGCAGTACCTCGCCTACCGGCGCGCCATCGAGGGCATGCAGGGCATGCCGGTCACGATCCGCACCATCGACATCGGTGCCGACAAGCCGCTCGACGGCAAGTCCAACCGCCAGGAGCATCTGAATCCGGCGCTGGGCCTGCGAGCGATCCGCTGGAGCCTGGCCGATCCGGCGATGTTCCTGACGCAGCTGCGCGCCATCCTGCGCGCGGCGGCCCATGGCGGCGTGCACCTGCTGATCCCCATGCTGGCGCACACCTTCGAGATCCGCCAGACGCTCGTGCTCATCGAGGAGGCGCGGGCGCAGCTCGATCGCCAGGGCGTGACGCACGGGCCGGTGAAGCTGGGCGCCATGATCGAGATCCCGGCGGCCGCCCTGATGGTCTCCACCTTCCTCAAGCATTTCGATTTCCTGTCGATCGGCACCAACGACCTGATCCAGTACACGCTGGCCATCGATCGCACGGACGAATCGGTGGCGCACCTCTACGACCCCGCGCATCCGGCCGTGCTGCGCCTGGTGGCCGACACCATCGCCGAGTGCCGCCGTCAGGGCAAGAGCGTGAGCGTCTGCGGAGAGATGGCCGGCGACGTGACCTTCACGCGCCTGCTGCTGGGGCTGGGCCTGCGCAGCTTCTCGATGCACCCGTCGCGCATCCTGGCCGTGAAGCAGGAGGTACTGCGCGCCGACACGTCCAAGCTCGCGCCATGGGCGCAGTCCGTGCTGGTGGCGGATGATCCGGCGGAGGCGCTGCTGCCGAGCGTCCAGGCCTGAGGTCCGGTCGCGGCTGCCCCCCGGCGGGACGCTCCGGGCGAACCGTCAGCCGCCCACCTTGTTGGGCGAGCGCCAGGCCCGTTCGAAGGGCAGTCGCCAGGCATGGGGCGCGATCAGCTGGTGCACCGCCTTCGGTCCCCACGAGCCCGGTTCATAGAGGCGCACGGGTGGCGGAGCCTCGAGCAGATGCGAGGACACCTGCCACAGCCGCTCGATGCCCTCGGCGGTCGTGAAGAGCGTGCGGTCGCCGCGCATCGCATCCAGGATCAGACGTTCGTAGGCTTCCAGCACCTCGCCGGCGAGGCCGGTGTCGTGCATGGCGAACTGCAGGCTCAGCTTGTCCAGCCGCATGCCGGGGCCGGGGCGCTTGCCATAGAACGACAGCGACATCTTCGAGGCATCGGCCAGATCGAAGGTCAGATGGTCCGGTCCCTGCGCTCCGACCCCGGAGCCGGGCGGGAACATGCTCTTGGGCGGTTCGCGGAACGCGATCGAGATGATCCGCTGGCCCTCGGCCATGCGCTTGCCGGTGCGCAGATAGAAGGGCACGCCGGCCCAGCGCCAGTTGTCGATGTGGCACTTCAACGCGATGAAGGTCTCGGCGTCCGAATCCGGATCGACGCCGTCCTCGCTGCGATAGCCGCTGTACTGACCACGCACCACGTCGCCCGACTGGATCGGCAGCATGCTGCGGAACACCTTGTTCTTCTCTTCGCCGATCGGCTGCGGGTCGAGCGAGGTGGGCGGCTCCATGGCCATGAAGCCCAGGATCTGGAACAGGTGCGTCACCACCATGTCGCGGTAGGCGCCGGTCTGCTCGTAGAAGCCCGCGCGCTTGCCCAGGCCCAGCGTCTCGGGCACGTCGATCTGCACGTGATCGATGAAGTTGCGGTTCCAGATCGGTTCGAACAGCCCATTGGCGAAGCGGAAGGCCAGGATGTTCTGGGCTGCCTCCTTGCCCAGGAAATGATCGATGCGGAAGATCTGCTCTTCCTGGAACACCTCGTGCAGGCGGCTGTTGAGCAGCACCGCGCTCGCCAGGTCGGTACCGAAGGGCTTCTCCATGACGATGCGCGCGCGCTCCACCAGCCCGGCCTCGCCCAGCATGCGCACCACCGGCAGCGCCGCGTTGGGCGGAACGCTCAGGTAGTGCAGGCGCCGGCACTCGGTGCCCAGCGAAGTCTCGGCCCGCTCGACCGCGGCGCGCAGGGCGTCGGCGCCGCCGGACAGCGGCACGTAGTCGAGCGTGGCGGCGAAGGCGTCCCAGGCCTCGGGCTCCACCTTGCGACTGCCGAACTCGTCGAGCGCCGAACGCGCGGCGGCGCGGAAGCCGTCGGCATCGAGTTCGTCGAGCGACACCCCGATGATCCGGCAGGCCGGGATGAAGCCGGTGCTGCAGAGGTGGAACAGGCCGGGCAGCAGCTTGCGCCGCGCCAGATCGCCGGTGGCGCCGACCAGCACCACCGCCTGGGGAAAGCGCGGACCGACGCCGGGAGGAATCTTTGCCATGGTCGTCATCGTGCGGAAGTGGAAGGGTTTGCCGGACAAGCGATTTCGGTGCCAGCCGTGGCCGTGGCGCGTGCGCCCAGCAGCGCGGCCGCGACGATCAGCAGTGCCGCCAGCACGATCGTGCCGTCCAGGGGGCGGCCGGTCACCATGAGCAGCAGCGCCGTCGAGCCCAGCGGCGTGAGGTAGCTCAGGATGCCGATCTGCCGGGCATCGCCCTGCTTGAGCGCCAGGTCCCAGACGAAGAACGCCGCGCCCAGCGGGCCGAGACCGCACAGCGCGATCAGTCCGAGATCGTGCATCGACAGGGTCGCGCGCGGCTCCAGCAATGCGTGGCAGGCCAGCGCCAGTGCGCCCGATACCAGTCCGAACAGACCGACGGCGGAGGTCGGGAAGCGCGGCACGCGTTTCGTCCACAGCGAATAGCTGGCCCAGATGAAGGCCGAGCCCAGGGCCGGCACGAAGCCCCAGGCGGCCGTCAGCGTCTGACCACCGGACGACGAGGTCCCGCGCGCACCGAGGATGGCGATGGCCGCCCCCGCGAAACCCAGCAGCGCCGCCGCGACATGCAGCGGCCGCAGCGACACCCCCGGCAGCAGCAATGGCGCGAGGACCACCATGAAGAGCGGCCAGAGGTAGTTCACCAGGTTGGCCTCCACCGGGGGCGCGTGCCGCAGGGCGATGAAGAGCAGGAAATGGAAGCCGAACAACCCGTAGATGCCGAGCGCCAGCGTTCGCGCGGGCACGGCCCAGGCCCGGCGGTCGCGCAGCACCAGGGGCCAGCTCGGCACGCTGCCCACGATCAGCGCCAGGCCGGTCAGGAGGAATGGCGGCACGTGCGCGAGGGCGGTGCCCAGCGAGGCCAGCGTCGCCCACAGTGCGATGGCGGCGAGGGCGTAGAGGGTGGGTGGCATGGGCGGCCCGGTCGAAGTGAGGTCCCGAAGATAGCCGACCGGCCGCTGGTGGCCGGAGGGGATCAGCGACGCAGCAGATCGCGCAGTTCGCGCTTGAGCACCTTGCCGATGGCGCTGCGCGGCAGCTCGTCGATGAAGTGCAGCTGCGCCAGGCGCTGCGTCTTGCCGAGTTGCGCGTTGGTCCACTGCTGCAATGCCTCGCCGGCGGTGGTGTCGCCGGCGACCGGCACCACGAACGCGACGGGCGTCTCGCCCCATTCGGCCGACGGCACACCCACCACCGCCACGTCGGCCACTCCCGGATGCGCGCGCAGCACGGCTTCCAGGTCGCTCGGATAGATGTTGAAACCGCCACTGATGATCAGGTCCTTGCGGCGGTCGAACAGCGTGAGGAAGCCCTCGCCGTCGAAGCGGCCGACATCGCCGGTACGGATGAAGCGCCGGCCATCGGGCGCGAACCACTCGGCCTCGCGCGTCTTCTCCGGCTGGCGGTGGTAGCCGACCATCATGCCGGCCGAGTGACCCACCACCTCGCCCGAGCCGCCGGGGGCGACCTCGCGCCCGTCCTCGTCGATCAGGCGGATGTCGCTGCCCTCGGCCGGTCGGCCGACGGTGTGCAGCTTGGTCGGATGCAGATGCGCCTCCAGGATGCAGGTGCCGCCGCCTTCCGTCATGCCGTAGAACTCGACCAGTCCGCCCGGCCAGCGCGCCAGCACGTCGGCCTTGAGATCCGCATGGAACGGCGCGCTGGTACTGAACTTGAAGCGGAACGACGTCAGGTCGTGCATCCCGAAGGCCGGCAGCGCCATCAGCCGCTGGTACTGCACCGGCACCAGCATGGTGTGCGTGACGCGATGCGCCTGTGCCAGCGCCAGGTAGCCGGCGGCATCGAATTTCGGCATCAGGATCACGCAGCCGCCGAACGCCAGCGACGGGAAGAACACCACCAGTGTGGTGTTGGAGTAGAGCGGCGTCGACAGCAGCGTGACCGTGTCGGGGCCGTAGCCATAGCGCGCGCCGCGCTTGACGTGCGACCAGCGCATGCCATGGCCCTGCACGATGCCCTTGGGCTCGCCCGTGGTGCCGGAGGAATAGATGATGTTGAAGGGCGAGGCCGGTGTCAGCGTGACCGCGGCGGGCGTCGCATCCGGCACCGCGAGCCAGGTCTCGAGCGCGATGCCGGCGGGCGAGGCATCCAGCGCGATGCGTGGCGGATCGCCCGCGATGGTCGGACCGAAGGTCTGCGCCGCCGCCGCATCGACGAACAGCAGGCGCGCATCGGCGTCCTCGCGCATCCGCCGCAGGCTCGCCGGCGTGGACCCCGGCGCGAGCGGCGCGACCGCGACGCCCGCGCGCAGGGCGCCCAGGAAGACGACGGCATAGGCCACGGACGAAGCCGCGCAGATCGCCAATGTGTCGCCGATGCCCAGGCCGTCGCGCTGCAGGGCCGCCGCGACGCGGTCCATCGCCGCGTCGAGCCCGGCGTAGTCGAGCGAGGTGGCCGGATCGCGCAGGGCCGGATGGGTCGGCCGCTCGCGCGCGTGGATGCGGACGAGATCGGGAAGCGTGCCGAAATCCTGTGCCAGCACGTCTTGCAGGGAGGGGAGGGAGGCGGTCATGGGACGGACGACGAAAGGTGGAACGAAAGGCGCCTTCGCGTGCGCCGCGCGCCAGTGTGCCGCACCCCGGTCAGGACGAGGGTCACATGCTTGACCCGTGCCCTCCGCGCCGGCCCGGGGGGCTCAGACGCCCGCGGCGTGCGCCTGTTCGTCGGCGTGGTAGCTGCTGCGCACCATCGCGCCGACCGCCGCGTGGCTGAACCCCATCCGGTAGGCTTCCTCCTCGAACATCCTGAAGGTGTCGGGATGCACGTAGCGCCGCACCGGCAGGTGGGAGTTCGAAGGCGACAGGTACTGGCCGATGGTCAGCATGTCGATGTCGTGGGCGCGCATGTCGCGCATCACCTGCAGGATCTCCTCGTCGGTCTCGCCCAGGCCGACCATGATGCCGCTCTTGGTCGGCACCTGAGGATGCAGCGCCTTGAACTTCTTCAGCAGGTTCAGGCTGAACTGATAGTCGCTGCCGGGACGCGCCTCCTTGTAGAGGCGCGGCGCGGTCTCCAGGTTGTGGTTCATCACATCCGGCGGCGCGGCCTTCAGGATCTCCAGCGCGCGGTCGTCGCGGCCACGGAAGTCGGGCACCAGGATCTCGATCTGCGTCGCGGGGGACAGCTCGCGGATGAGGCGGATGCATTCCACGAAATGGCCGCTGCCGCCGTCGCGCAGGTCGTCGCGGTCGACGCTGGTGATCACCACGTACTTCAGGCGCAGCTTGGCGATGGTGCGCGCCAGGTTGAGCGGCTCGTCCTTGTCGAGCGGGTCGGGCCGGCCATGGCCGACGTCACAGAACGGGCAGCGCCGCGTGCACTTGTCGCCCATGATCATGAACGTCGCCGTGCCCTTGCCGAAGCATTCGCCGATGTTCGGGCACGAGGCTTCCTCGCACACCGTGTGCAGGTTGTTCTCGCGCAGGATCTGCTTGATCTCGTAGAAGCGGGTGGTCGGCGAGCCGGCCTTCACGCGGATCCATTCGGGCTTCTTCAGCACCTCGCCCTGCACCACCTTCACCGGGATGCGGGAGAGCTTGGCGGCGGCCTTCTGCTTGGCCAGCGGGTTGTAGTACTCGGCGCTCTGGCTTTCGCGCACGACGGGCGAGGAAGTGGCCGTGGAGGGAGAGGGCGCGAGGGCGGCTTCGGGGAGGTTCATGGAACTCGTACTTTCAAGGCGCCAGATACACGCCGAGCTTGTCGCCCAGCACGCGTGCGGCTTCTTCCCAGGGAATATGGACGTCGATTGTAGAAAGATCGACCGTTTTCAGGCCCGCATACCCACAGGGGTTGATGCGCGAGAAGGGTTCCAGGTCCATGGCGACATTGAGCGAGACCCCGTGGTAGGTGCCATGGCGCGCCACCTTGATGCCGAGCGCGGCGATCTTGCCCAGACCGCGGAACGGTTCAAGGGCCGGAAATGGCCCGCTCAGGGCCGCATGGGAGAACGGGTCGTCGAGCCGCACGTAGATGCCTGGAGAGCCCGGCACGCGGTGGCCCGTCACGCCGAGGTGCGCCAGGGTGGCGATCACCGCCGACTCGAGGCGATAGACGTATTCCTTGACGAAATAGCCGGCGCGACGCAGATCCAGCAAGGGATAGGCGACCACCTGGCCCGGTCCGTGGAAGGTCACCTGGCCCCCACGATCGGTCTGCACCACGGGAATGTCGTCGGCTCGCAGCACGTGTTCGGGCTTGCCCGCGAGCCCCTGCGTATAGACCGGCGGGTGCTCGCACAGCCAGAGCTCGTCGACCGTGTCGGGCGTGCGGGCGGCAGCGAAGGCGCGCATGGCATCGTAGGTCGCCAGGTAGTCGACCCGGCCGCGCATCCGCACGATCGGCGCGGTCGCCACCGTGCCGGCCTCCTGCGTCAAAGCACCACCTTGACCATGGGATGCGTGGACAGCGTGCGATAGAGCTCGTCGAGCTGTTCGCGGCTGGTGGCGGTCACGGTGATCGTCACGCCGAGGTACTTGCCACCCTTGCTGGGGCGCAGTTCGATCGTGCCGGCATCGAAGGCCGGATCGAAGCGCTCGGCGATCTGCGTCACCGCATGCACGAAGCCATCGACCTTCTGGCCCATCACCTTGATGGGAAAAAGCGAGGGATATTCGATCAGCGAGGGTGCCGGCGGCGTCGCGTCTTCAGAGGGCGGGGGAGGAGTTTGAGTCATGGGAGTGTGGGCAAGGAGGCATAAAGTTCCCCACGGACCACTTGGTCATGGTCGAATCGCGGGGGTTTTTACTTATAATCAATGGCTTTGTAAAATTCAGCAGTTCTCTGTAAACCTGCGGTGCGCATTCCAATGACAACCAGCACCCTCGAAAACCGGACGAATGCTGATGTGGATGTCGAAGACTCCGATTTCAAGCCGCTGAGCGCCCAGGAGGCGCAACAGCTTCGCGAAGCCCATCCTGAACCGTCGCCCTGGTGGGTGATCGTGGCCCAAGTGGCCGCAGGATTGGTCGTGGCGGGAATCGCCTGGGTCTGGACGGGTCGGCTGGTGGCCGGTGCGTCGGCACTCTATGGAGCATTGGCAGTGGCGATCCCCGCGGCGTTGTTCGTCCGCGGTCTCGTCAAGGGAACGAAGGCAGGTTCGCAGGCGGGAGCACCCGCTGCCGCCATGCTGAGGTTCGCCGTCTGGGAGATGACCAAGCTCGTGCTCACCGTGGCCTTCCTGGCGGCGGCGCCCTGGGTGGTCGGCGGCCTGAGCTGGCTGGCGCTGCTGGCCGGTGTCGTGGCTGCCATGAAGATGTATTGGGTCGCCCTCGTGGTGCGGCCCAAATTGTTGAACCGTATTTGATTCTTTAGAGAGACGCGTAAAGATGGCCGCCGAAGGACACGCACCGACCGCGAGTGAATACATCGTTCACCATTTGCAGCACTGGCAGGTGAACTGGGGTCTCGAACCCGTCACCCAGAAGGCGATCGTCGACTTCAATGTCATCAACCTCGACTCCGTGCTCTATGCGCTGGTGATCGGCGTGATCGGCTGCTTCGTGCTGTGGCTGGCCGCGCGCAAGGCGACCGCCGGTGTGCCCGGACGCTTCCAGGCCGCCGTCGAGATCCTCGTCGAGATGGTGGACAACCAGGCGCGCGCCAACATCCACAACGCCACGAGCCGCAAGTTCATCGCCCCGCTGGCGCTCACCGTGTTCGTCTGGATCTTCCTGCTGAACGCCATGGACATGCTGCCGGTCGACCTGCTGCCGGCGCTGTGGGCCAAGTTCCACGAGGCCTCCGGCGGCGATGCCAGCCACGCCTACATGCGCGTCGTTCCCACGGCCGACCTCTCCACCACGCTGGGCCTGTCGACCTCCGTGCTGCTGCTGTGCCTGTTCTACAGCGTCAAGATCAAGGGCCTGGGCGGCTGGGGCCACGAGCTCATCACGGCGCCCTTCGGTGCCCACCCCGTGCTCTGGCCCATCAACTTCCTGATGCAGGTCATCGAATATCTGGCCAAGACCGTCTCGCACGGCATGCGGCTGTTCGGCAACATGTATGCCGGCGAACTGGTCTTCATGCTGATCGCGCTCATGGGCGGTGCGATGGCGGCTTCGTTCTCGGGAGTGCTGCTGCCCATCGGGCACATCATTGCCGGAACTGTCTGGGCGATCTTCCACATCCTGGTGATCACGCTTCAGGCGTTCATTTTCATGATGCTGACGCTCATCTATCTGGGCCAGGCGCATGAAGGTCACTGAGCTTCGCTGCTCGCCCGTTCCCTTTGCCTGCTTTCGTTTTTTCTTTCGCTTTCAATCTGTAATCTAAGGAGTCATCATGGAAAACATTCTCGGTCTCGTCGCTCTGGCTAGTGGTTTGATCGTCGGTCTCGGCGCGATCGGTGCTTCCATCGGCATCGCACTGATGGGCGGCAAGTTCCTCGAGGCTTCGGCGCGTCAGCCCGAACTCATGAACGACCTGCAAACCAAGATGTTCATCTTGGCCGGTCTGATCGACGCCGCGTTCCTGATCGGTGTGGCCATCGCCCTGCTGTTCGCTTTCGCCAACCCGTTCGCCGCGACCTTCCTGGCCAACCTGCCCCGTTAAGCCCCGTTCAACGCCACTCTAGAAAGGTGTTGCCGTGAGTATCAACGCGACCCTGTTCGTTCAGGCCATCGTCTTCCTGCTGCTGGTGCTGTTCACGATGAAGTTCGTGTGGCCGCCCATCGCGAAGGCGCTGGACGAACGCGCACAAAAGATCGCCGCGGGCCTGGCGGCCTCCGACAAGGCGAAGGCCGAGCTCGCCTCGGCCAACCAGCGCGTCGAGCAAGAGCTGGTGAAGTCCCGCAACGAGACCACCAGCCGTCTGGCCGATGCCGAGCGCCGCGCCCAGCAGATCGTCGAAGAGGCCAAGGGCCGTGCCACGCTGGAAGCCCAGAAGATCGTGGCCGCAGCCCATGCCGAAGCCGAGCAGCAGTCCGTGCGTGCCCGCGAGGTCCTGCGCGAGCAGGTCGCCGCGCTGGCCGTCAAGGGTGCCGAGCAGATTCTCCGCAAGGAAGTCGATGCCGGCGTCCATGCCGATCTGCTCGCCCGCCTGAAGACCGAGCTCTGAGGACGACATGGCCGAACTCGCCACCATCGCCCGTCCGTATGCCGATGCGCTCTTCCAGGCGTCCGCGAACGACCTCGAAGGCACGGCCGGCTGGCTGGAGCAACTCGCGACGATCGCCGCGACGCCGCAGCTGCTGCAGTTCGCGTCCGATCCGAAGGTCTCCTCCGAGCAGGTCTACGATCTGGTCTCCGGCCTCACGTCGCACGTGCTGCCCGACATCGGCAAGAATTTCCTGCGCACGGTGATCGACAACGGCCGGATCGCCGCCCTGCCCGAAGTCGCCGCCCAGTACCGCCTGCGCCAGAACGCGCAGACCGGCTCGTCGGATGCGGTCATCCACAGCGCCTTCCCGATCGACGACGCCACCTTGCGCGACATCGGCGACGCGCTCGAGCGCCGCTTCGGCCGCAAGCTGACGACGCGCGTGGAGAACGATCCCTCGCTGATCGGCGGCGTCCGCGTCGTCGTCGGCGATGAAGTCCTCGACACCTCCGTGAAGGCTCGTCTCGAGCAAATGAAAGCAGCGCTCACCGCTTGATGCGGCGAGGCGGTCGGCCCCATTTATTGAAAGAAGGAAAGAGTCATGCAACTCAATCCCGCAGAGATTTCCGAACTCATCAAGAGCCGCATCGAAGGCCTCGGCGTCAGCTCCGACATTCGCAACCAGGGCACCGTGGTGTCCGTGACCGATGGCATCGTGCGCGTGCATGGCCTGTCGGATGCGATGCAGGGTGAGATGCTGGAGTTCACCGCCACCGCCGACGGCACGCCGTCGTACGGCCTGGCGCTGAACCTCGAGCGCGACTCCGTCGGCGCCGTGATCCTGGGCGAGTACGAGCACATCTCCGAAGGCGACACCGTCAAGTGCACGGGCCGCATCCTGGAAGTGCCCGTGGGCCCCGAGCTCATCGGCCGCGTCGTCAACGCCCTGGGTCAGCCGATCGACGGCAAGGGCCCGATCAACGCCAAGATGACCGACGTCATCGAGAAGGTCGCGCCGGGCGTGATCGCCCGGAAGTCCGTCGACCAGCCGCTGCAGACCGGCCTGAAGTCGATCGACTCCATGGTGCCCGTGGGCCGCGGCCAGCGCGAGCTGATCATCGGCGACCGCCAGACCGGCAAGACCGCCGTGGCGATCGACGCCATCATCAACCAGAAGGGTCAGGGCGTCACCTGCGTGTATGTCGCGATCGGCCAGAAGGCCTCGTCGATCAAGAACGTGGTGCGCGCGCTGGAGCAGGCCGGTGCGATGGACTACACCATCGTGGTCGCCGCCTCGGCATCCGAGTCGGCCGCCATGCAGTACGTCTCGGCCTACTCCGGCTGCACGATGGGCGAGTACTTCCGCGATCGCGGCGAGGACGCCCTGATCGTGTATGACGACCTGTCCAAGCAAGCCGTCGCCTATCGCCAGGTCTCGCTGCTGCTGCGCCGCCCGCCGGGTCGCGAAGCCTATCCCGGCGACGTGTTCTATCTCCACAGCCGCCTGCTGGAGCGCGCCGCGCGCGTGAACGCCGACTACGTCGAGGCCTTCACCAAGGGTGCGGTCAAGGGCAAGACCGGCTCGCTGACCGCGCTGCCGATCATCGAGACGCAGGCTGGCGACGTATCCGCCTTCGTGCCCACCAACGTGATCTCGATCACCGACGGCCAGATCTTCCTGGAGACCTCGCTGTTCAACGCCGGCATCCGGCCCGCCATCAACGCCGGTATCTCGGTGTCGCGCGTGGGTTCGTCGGCGCAGACCAAGATCATCAAGAGCCTGTCGGGCGGTATCCGTACCGACCTCGCCCAGTACCGTGAGCTGGCCGCGTTCGCGCAGTTCGCCTCGGACCTGGACGAAGCCACCCGCAAGCAGCTCGACCGCGGTGCCCGCGTGACCGAACTGCTCAAGCAGGCCCAGTACAGCCCGCTGCCGATCTCGCTGATGGGCGCGACGCTGTTCGCGGTCAACAAGGGCTTCATGGACGACCTGGAAGTCAAGAAGGTCCTGTCCTTCGAGCACGGCCTGCACCAGTTCCTGAAGACCAGCCATGCCGCCCTGCTCGACAAGATCGAGAAGGCCAAGGCGCTCGACAAGGACGCCGAAGCCGAACTGACCGCCGCCATCACGACCTTCAAGAAGTCGTTCGCCTGATGCCGTCGGCATCGACGATGGCATTCGTGACCACCCCCGTCTAAGGAGCATCTATGGCAGCCGGCAAGGAAATTCGCGGCAAGATCAAATCGGTGGAGAACACCAAGAAGATCACCAAGGCCATGGAAATGGTGGCCGCGTCGAAGATGCGCAAGGCGCAGGAGCGCATGCGCGCCGCCCGCCCGTACAGCGAGAAGATCCGCCAGGTGGCGGCCAACCTCGGGCAGGCCAATCCCGAGTACACGCACGCCTTCATGAAGACCAACGAGGTCAAGGCCGCGGGCTTCATCCTGGTGACGACCGACAAGGGCCTGTGCGGCGGCATGAACACCAACGTGCTGCGCGCGCTGACGACCAAGCTGCGCGAGCACCAGGCCGACGGCATGGGCATCGAGGCGGTGGCCATCGGCAACAAGGGCCTGGGCTTCCTCAACCGCATCGGCGCCCGCGTGGTGTCGCATGTCACGCAGCTGGGCGACACGCCGCACCTCGACAAGCTCATCGGGCCGGTCAAGGTGCTGCTCGACGCCTATGCCGAGGGCAAGCTCAGCGCCGTCTATCTCTGCTACACGAAGTTCATCAACACGATGAAGCAGGAATCGGTCGTCGAGCAGCTGTTGCCGCTCGCCGCCGACTCGATGAAGGTCGAGGCCGGCCAGATGTCGTGGGACTACATCTACGAACCCGATGCCGCGAGCGTGATCGACGAGCTGCTCGTGCGCTATGTCGAATCGCTGGTCTACCAGGCCGTGGCCGAGAACATGGCCTCGGAGCAGTCGGCGCGCATGGTGGCGATGAAGTCGGCCACCGACAACGCCGGCAACGTGATCAGCGAGCTGAAACTGGTCTACAACAAGACCCGTCAGGCCGGCATCACGAAGGAACTGTCGGAAATCGTTTCGGGCGCCGCAGCGGCCGCCGGCGTCTGAGTCCCAGACGTCCTCAACCAGATTCAAAAATCAATTGGAGCAGATGATGGCTCAAGACAATGCAGTGCAAGGCAGGATCGTTCAATGTATCGGTGCCGTGGTCGACGTGGAATTCCCGCGCGACCGGATGCCCAAGATCTATGACGCCCTCAAGTTCGAAGGCAGCGCGCTGACGCTCGAGGTGCAGCAGCAGCTCGGCGACGGCGTGGTGCGCACCATCGCGCTCGGTTCGTCCGACGGCCTGCGCCGTGGCCTGATCGTCACCAACACCCAGGCCCCCATCACCGTGCCCGTGGGCAAGGCGACGCTGGGTCGCATCATGGACGTGCTGGGCGCGCCCATCGACGAACGCGGCCCGGTCGGCCAGGAGCTGACCGCTTCGATCCACCGCAAGGCGCCGGCCTACGACGAACTCTCGCCGTCGACCGACCTGCTGGAGACCGGCATCAAGGTGATCGACCTGGTGTGCCCGTTCGCCAAGGGCGGCAAGGTGGGCCTGTTCGGTGGCGCCGGCGTCGGCAAGACCGTGAACATGATGGAACTCATCAACAACATCGCCAAGGCGCACTCGGGCCTGTCGGTGTTCGCCGGCGTGGGCGAGCGGACCCGTGAAGGCAACGACTTCTATCACGAGATGGCCGACTCCGGCGTCGTGAACCTCGAGAAGCTCGAGGACTCGAAGGTGGCCATGGTCTACGGCCAGATGAACGAGCCCCCGGGCAACCGTCTGCGCGTGGCCCTGACCGGCCTGACCATCGCCGAGTCGTTCCGCGACGAAGGCCGTGACGTGCTGTTCTTCGTCGACAACATCTATCGCTACACGCTGGCCGGCACCGAGGTGTCCGCGCTGCTGGGCCGCATGCCTTCGGCCGTGGGCTACCAGCCGACGCTGGCCGAGGAGATGGGCCGCCTGCAGGAACGCATCACGTCGACCAAGGTCGGCTCGATCACCTCGATCCAGGCCGTCTACGTGCCCGCCGACGACCTGACCGACCCGTCGCCCGCCACCACCTTCGCCCACCTGGACTCGACCGTGGTGCTGTCGCGCGACATCGCCTCGCTCGGCATCTACCCGGCCGTGGACCCGCTGGATTCGACCTCGCGCCAGCTCGACCCGAACGTGGTCGGCGAAGAGCACTACAACGTGGCCCGCTCCGTGCAGAACACACTGCAGCGCTACAAGGAACTGCGCGACATCATCGCGATCCTGGGCATGGACGAACTGGCTCCCGACGACAAGCTGGCCGTGGCCCGCGCGCGCAAGATCCAGCGTTTCCTGTCGCAGCCGTTCCACGTCGCCGAGGTCTTCACCGGCTCGCCCGGCAAGTACGTGCCGCTGAGCGAGACCATCCGTGGCTTCAAGATGATCGTCAACGGCGAAGCCGACCACCTGCCCGAGCAGGCGTTCTACATGGTCGGCACCATCGACGAAGCCTTCGAGAAGGCCAAGAAGGTCGCCTGATGGCCAACACCATTCACGTCGACGTGGTCAGCGCCGAGGAGTCGATCTTCTCCGGCGAGGCCCGATTCGTTGCGCTGCCCGGCGAAGCCGGCGAGCTCGGTATCTATCCGCGCCACACGCCCCTCATCACGCGCATCCGTCCCGGTGCCGTGCGCATCGAGATGGCCGACGGCGGCGAGGAATTCGTCTTCGTGGCCGGTGGCATCCTGGAAGTGCAGCCCAATGCCGTCACCGTGCTGTCCGATACCGCCATCCGCGGCAAGGACCTCGACGACGAGAAGGCCAGCAAGGCCAAGGCCGCCGCCGAGGAAGCCCTGAAGAACGCCAAGAGCGACATCGACATCGCCATGGCGCAGTCCGAACTGGCCGTCATGGCCGCCCAGCTGGCCGCGCTGCGCAAGTTCCGCCAGAAGAAGTGAGGTTCGCGGGCGCGTGGGGCGGACGTCGTGTCCGCCACCGCGTCGGCTCCCCTCCTGCAAGACCGCCTTCGGGCGGTTTTTTCATGGCCGGATGCTTCCGGCCTCCTTCTTCCTCGGGGTGGCGTCCTCCAGAGTGGCCGGGACGCCGGTCGCGCCGCCCGCTGACGGCGCTTCCGACCGCGTGCTGCGACCATGGCGGCCTGCCCACCACCCGCAGACAGGAAGAATCCCATGCGCAAGATGCTCGCTCTCCTCATCGCTTCGTTCGCCGTCGTGTCCGCCCAGGCCCAGATCGGCAAGGCGGCCTCCGAGGCCACCGATGCCGCCAAGCACAAGATCGACGAGAAGCGCGCCGACAGCGCCGCCAAGAAGAGCGGCCCGGTCGGCAAGGCCGTCAACAACGTCAAGTCGGGCTATCACAAGAACCGGTCGCAGAACTCGGCCGACAAGGCGAAGCGGGCCTTGAAGGACGCTGGCTGAGCCCTCGTCCGATCGCCCGCGTGGCCCGCTCTCAGGCCGGCGGGGTGTCGACGACCGGCTCGACGGCCGAGCACACGATGCCGCGGCCGGTGTTCTTGGCCAGATAGCAGGCGGCGTCGGCCGCGCCCAGCCATTGCGCGGTGTCGCGGACCTGCGCCGTCAGGCTGGCGACGCCCAGGCTCGCGCCGACGGTCAGCGTACCCCGGTTCCAGGGCATCTCGATCGCGGTGATGGCATCGCGCACGTCGTGCGCGATGCGCAGCGCCGTGTCATGACTGCAGCCGTCGAGCAGCAGCGCGAATTCGTCCCCACCCATGCGCGCCACCAGATCGCTGGCCCGCACGCAGGACGTCATGGCCTTGGCGACGGCCAGCAGCATCAGGTCGCCCACGCCGTGGCCCGCGAGATCGTTGACCGGCTTGAAATGGTCGAGGTCGATGAAGACGATGGCCGCCGGCCGGGCATCGGGCAACGCCGTGACCAGCTCGCCGGCGCGTTGCGCGAACACGCTGCGGTTGGCCAGGCCGGTGAGGACGTCGTGCGTCGCCCTCCACTTCAGGTGCTCGTGCGCGGCATGGGCCTCGTCGATGTCGTCGACGATCCAGATCGTGCCCCGCGAGCGGTCGTCGGCATCGACCGGCTTGCTGTGCAGACGGGCCCAGAAGCAGCTGCCGTCGCCGCGCTGCAGCTGCCATTCGCCCATGTAGGTGCGCTGGTCCGCGAACGCCTGTTGCTCCAGCGCGGCGAAGACCGGCGGGTCCAGCGGTGATGGAAAGATGCGATGGACCGGCTGGCGCAGCAGGGGATCGTCGGTGCCCGGCGGCGGATCGGTGTCGAACCCGAACAGGCGGCGGAAGGCCGTGCCCACCAGCTCGAAACGGCCGTCGCGGACGATGGCGATGCCCGCTGGCGCCGCGCTCATGACCGAGCGCAGCTGACCCAGCACCTCGGCGTTGCGCGACTCCAGCTGCAGGCGTTCGGTGCCCACGCGACGCAGCACGTCGACCAGGCTGCCGATCTCGCCGCCGGCCACCGGCCAGCCTTCCTGGGGCGCCAGGGTGCCATCGAAGAGATGCCGGGCGCGATCCCGCAGCTGCGTCAGCGGCCTCAGCAGCCAGCCCAGCAGCGCCAGCAGGCCGAGCGAGAACAACGCCACCAGCCCGACCGCGGCACGCAACGCATCCTGGCGCGCATCGTGCAGCGGCGTCAGCAGCAGGGCCGCGCTGCGCACGCGCCAGACCAGCCATTCGGGTCCGGGCACGCCCGAGACGCTGACCAGCTCGTCCGGCTGCTCGATCACCAGTCCCTGCGATTCGACCGGCGAGCCGATCGCCCGCCAGGCCTCGAAGGCGCGCGCGAGTCGAGGGTCCTGGGCGAGGTTGCCCATCACGCGCTGGCGATCCGGATGCGCCAGGATCAGGCCCCGGGTGTCGGTCACGACCAGCGTCGCCGCAGCGGCGTTCTCGTCCTGCGCCTCGACCAGACCATCGATGAGATCGCGGTTGGCCAGACGCAGGATCCCGCCGACGACGGCGTGCACGGTCCCGGCCTCGAGCACCGGCTGCGTGAAGACGACCACCGGCTCACCGGTGAGCTTGTTGCGCACCACGCCGGAGATCTGCGACCGCCGCTCGACCAGGGTGCGCTGGAAATAGTCGCGGTCGGCCAGGTTTCCGTTCTGCGGGCCGATGACCTTGTCGTCCGCATACATGGGCACGCCGCCCTGCGGATCGGCGACGAACATCATCGGGAACAGCGTGCGCAGGTAGGGCTGGTTCTCGATGAAACGGCGCAATGCCGCATCGCTCGCCAGCGTGGCGGCGTCCAGTTGCGGCACCACCGACGCCAGGGCCTGCTGGAGCGCCACCACACGACGCGAGAGTAGCGCCGCCGTGCGGACCGACTCGGCCAGCTCGTGTTCGCGCTCGGTCGCGAGCGTGGCGCGTTCGGCGCGATTGACCAGCAGCAGCGAGGTCAGCGCGATGCTCAGGCCGAGCGCGGCGATGCCACCGAGCGTGATGCGCAGCTTGAGCGAACCGAAGGCATGGCGCAGCGGGTGCGCCGACAGGGAGCGTCGCGCAGCCAGGGGAACCCGTGATGTCATCGAAAGCCGTGGGGAAGACGCGAGTGGATCGGCAGCATGCCTGGCGACGAGGCGGGTGGTGGGATCACCATTCTGAAGCTTTTTTACAGTTGAACCTTAAAGTACTAACAGGCTACGAGAGCCCCGCGTAGGCTGGAACGCACAGCACTTCGCGGTCCCGCAACGGGTGGCGCGGACCCGGTCGGCCTAGGATGTCCGGTCATGACCGAAGCGCCTCCCGTCTCCTACAAGTCGCGTCCCGGCGACCTCGTCGTCGCCCGTCCCGAAGGCCTCTACTGCCCGCCCGGCGACTTCTACATCGATCCCTGGCGACCGGTCGAGCGGGCCGTCATCACGCACGCCCACTCCGATCACGCACGCACCGGCCACACGCACTACCTGGCGCATACCGACAGCGAAGGCACCCTGCGCACCCGCCTGGGCGCCGGCATCGATCTGCAGACCCTGGGCTATGGCGAGGCGATCGAGCAGAACGGCGTGCGCATCTCGCTGCATCCCGCCGGCCACGTGCTGGGATCGGCGCAGGTGCGGCTGGAGCATGGCGGGCGCGTATGGGTCGCCTCGGGCGACTACAAGACCGATGCCGACGGCACCTGCACGCCCTTCGAACCGGTGCGCTGCGACACCTTCATCACCGAGTCGACCTTCGGCCTGCCGATCTACCGCTGGCCGACCCAGGCCGAACTGATCGTCGACATCAACGCCTGGTGGCAACGCAATGCCGACGAGGGCCGCGCCTCGGTGCTGCTGTGCTATGCCTTCGGCAAGGCGCAGCGCATCCTGCATGGTGTCGATGCCTCCATCGGGCCGATCGTGGTGCACGGCGCGGTCGAGCCGCTCAATGCCGTCTATCGCGCTGCCGGCGTGGGGCTGCCGCCGACCTTCCGCGTCAGCGACCCCGGGGTCGATGCGCAGATGCTCAAGCGCGCGCTGGTGCTGGCGCCGCCCTCGGCGCAGGGCACGCCCTGGATGCGCCGTTTCGGCAACTATGTCGATGCCTTCGCCAGCGGCTGGATGCAGCTGCGCGGCACGCGACGCCGGCGCGGCGTCGATCGCGGCTTCGTGATGTCCGACCATGCCGACTGGCCCGGCCTGCAGAAGGCCATCGCCGGCACCGGCGCGGAGCGCATCTTCGTCACGCACGGCAGCGTCGCCATCCTGGTGCGCTGGCTCAACGAGAACGGACTGGAGGCGCAGGGCTTCAAGACCGAGTATGGCGACGACGACGTGGCCGATCGCGCGATGCCGACGGACGAGGCCACGGGCGCGCGGAAAGCCGGCGCGTCCGACGGCGCCGCCGCCGGCCTTCCGGCGGATGCGGTGGATGCGACCGACGCGGCGACGGGAACGACGCCATGAAGGCCTTCGCCGCGCTGTATCGCGAACTCGACGCCACCACCTCCAACCTCGCCAAGCAGTCCGCCCTGCGGGCCTACCTGCGTGCCGCGGCGCCGGCCGATGCCGCCTGGGCGGTCTACTTCCTGGCCGGCGGCAAGCCCCGCCAGCTGGTGCCCACCAAGCTGCTGCGCGCCATGGCCCAGGAGGCCGCCGGCCTGCCCGAATGGCTGTTCGACGAGAGCTACGACGCCGTCGGCGACCTGGCCGAGACCCTGGCGCTGCTGCTGCCGCCGCCCACCGAAGGGCACGAGCTCGGCCTGGCGGTGTGGGTCGAGCGGCACCTGCTGCCGCTGCGGGCTCTCGGCAAGAGCGCGCCCGAGACCCTGCCCGACGTGCTGCGCGCGCAATGGCGCCAGCTCGCCGCCGACGAGCGTCTGGTGTATTTCAAGCTCATGACCGGCAGCTTCCGCGTCGGCGTCTCGCGGCTGCAGGTGACGCAGGCGCTGGCGGCCGTCGGCGAGGTCGACGCCAAGCGCGTGGCACAGCGGCTCATGGGCTACACGCACATCGCCGGGCAACCCACGCCGGCCGACTACGACGCGCTCATCGCGCCCGAGAGCGATGGCGAGCTCGACCGCAAGACCAGCGGCCAGCCCTATCCGTTCTTCCTCGCCCATCCGTTCGCCCTGCCGCTCGAGCAGTTCGATGCCGTGCTCGGGTCGCCG